>Ga0335072_10017553_pt1 | contig 10119 bp, 9 predicted proteins | sample Lox_Sample_21_FD_206725 | JGI IMG/M metagenome (GOLD analysis project Ga0335072, IMG submission 206725) | Soil microbial communities from Loxahatchee National Wildlife Refuge, Florida, United States - Lox_Sample_2.1 | ecosystem: Environmental > Terrestrial > Soil > Wetlands | place: USA: Florida...
GCACGCGTGAAACCGTGGACGCGCTGCGCCAGCTCCCCGGCGTACAAGGGGTGACGCTCAGCAACATGGTGCCGCTGGACGATAGCGCGTTCTATCCCGGCTATATCGCGCTCAACGAACAGGATGCACAAAACCGGTCCGGCGTACTGGTCGACGTCTACGGCGGAGAACATTTCGCGCAGACGCTCGGCTTGCATCTGGTGGCCGGCCACTGGCTGAATCCGCTCGGCTTCGTCGACTACGCCGATGTGTACAAACCGGACAGCACGGTGGCGCCGGCCGAAGCGCTGGTTACCGAAGCGCTGGCCAGGCGCGTGTGGCCGGGCCAGGACCCGCTGGGCAAGCAGTTCTATTTCACGGCTGGCAACCGGCCCCCGACCACGGTGGTTGGGGTGGTCGAACACCTGCCGCGTTCCTACGCACTCGCGGCCGACGGCGAGGAGGATTACAGCATCGTTCTGTCGATGCGCCTGTGGCTGGACGATGGCGTCTACTACCTGATCCGAACCGAGGATCCCAGCCAGCGCCAGCAGGTTCTGCGGGCTGCCGTGGACGTGCTGCGCAAGCTTGATCCGCACGTCGCCATCATTGCGCAGCGGAGCGTGACCGATGCCCGCAAGCAACAGCTTGGCAAGGACCTGGCCATGGCCAGGGCGCTGGCTGGGTTATGCGTCATATTGCTGGCGATCACCGGCCTGGGCATCGTGGGCCTTAGCAGCTATTGGGTGCAGCAGCGCCGTCGCCACATCGGCGTACGCCGTGCCCTGGGGGCCACCCGCGCCGACATCCTGCGTTATTTCATGCTGGAGAATTTCCTGCTTACCAGCCTGGGCGTCGTGCTGGGCATGGTGCTGGCGTATGGCCTGAGCATGTTGCTGATGCACTACTACGAATTGCCGCGGTTGCCCTGGTTCTACTTTCCGCTTGGCGCGGTGGCGCTGTGCGTGACCGGCCAGCTTGCCGTGCTGGCGCCGGCGTTGCGGGCCGCCGCCATTTCGCCTGCGACGGCAGCGGCGGGGTGATGCCAGGCCGGAACGAAGCTTGAGCGTATTCTGACAAATGCCACGCAGCTTATGGAATTTAAAGGAAAACCTCTTGCATTCAGGAATGTGGTGAGCTTCAATGCGCCACCATGAGGGGCTATTTCACTCGCATTTGTTGCCTGATTGCCACCGCGCTGCTCACCGCGGCGCCCGGCTTCGCCCTGCAGGCGGCGGAAGTGAAGGATGCCCGCGTCTGGGCCGGCGCCGAATACACCCGCGTGGTGTTCGACCTTTCCGGCCCCGCCAAGTACAAGCTCAGCCAGCAAGGCGACCAGGTCGTGCTGGAATTGGCCGACAGCAGCGTCGGCGGGAAGCTCGCGCCCGCCGCACAAGGCTTGTTCAAGGGGCTGAGCAGCATTTCTCAGGGCGGCGCGCTGCGCCTGGCCGCTGCCGTGGCGCCCAACAGCCAGCCGAAAACCTTTGTGCTCGGCCCGTCCGGCCAGGCTGGTTACCGGCTGGTGCTGGACCTGTATCCCGGTGACGGCAAATCGCCGACAACACCCGCCAAGGCCTCGTCCGACAAGGACGGCGGCGCGGCCGTGGCATCGAGCAAGCCAGTCCCGGCCGATGCGCCCGCGCCGGTGGTGGTCAATGCCAGCAGCAAGCTGACATCGCGCAAGGGCGTCACCACCCGCCAGGCGGCCGTACTGCTCAACAGCCCGCGCCAGGTGGTGGTGGCGGTGGACCCCGGCCACGGCGGCAAGGATCAGGGCGCGCATGGTCCGGATGGCACGCTGGAAAAGAACGTCACGCTCGCCGTGGCCCGCAACCTCGCCGCGCTGATCAACCGTCAGCCTGGCATGAAGGCCGTGCTTACCCGTGACGGTGATTACTTCATCCCGCTCAAGCAGCGCTACGAAATCGCCCGCCAGAACCAGGCCGACCTGTTCGTCTCGATCCACGCCGATTCGTACACCAGCAGCGACGCGCGCGGTTCGTCCGTATGGGTGCTATCGCCGCGCGGCAAGAGCTCGGTGGCGGCGCAGATGCTGGCCGACCGTGAAAACAGTTCTGACCTGATTGGCGGCGTATCGCTGGCCGCCGAGAACGACAGCCTCGCCTCCGTGCTGCTCGACATGCAGCAGGGCTGGGCGGTGCAGGCCAGCGACACGGTGGCCCAGAACGTGCTGAACGCCCTCTCCGCACTGGGCCCTACCCATCGCGGCTACGTGGAGCATGCGAACTTCGTGGTGTTGCGCTCGCCGGACGTGCCCTCGATCCTGGTGGAGACGGCGTTCATCAGCAATCCAACCGAAGAACGCAAGCTGCGCGATCCAGCGCATCAGCGGCAACTGGCCATGGCAATCATGGACGGCGTGAAAGGCTATTTCCTGAACGACCCGCCGCCAGGCACCTGGTTTGCGATGGAAGCCGCACGCCGCAAGGGCGTCCTGCCGAACGATGCCAAGGCCGATACGGTGGCCAGCACCAACCAGGCTGGCGACGCCGACGCGCGTGACACGCATCGCGTCGCCGATGGCGAAACCTTGCGCAGCATTGCCAAGCAGTACGGCGTGAGCGTGAACTCGCTCAAGAGCGTCAATGGCATCAGCAGCAACAGCGTGCGCACCGGCACGATGCTGGTGATTCCCAATTCGTAAATCCGGCATCGTCCGGCGGGAATCGTAAGGGCGGTATTTACGATTCTCGATTCCCGATTTACGCTGCACTCCCATGCCCCGCATCCGCCCCCTCCCGCCCGAGCTCATCAACCAGATTGCCGCCGGCGAAGTGATCGAGCGGCCATCGTCGGTCGTGAAGGAGCTGGTTGAAAACAGCCTCGATGCTGGTGCCACCCGGGTCGAGGTGGATATCGAACTTGGCGGCGCGCGCCTGATTCGCGTGCGCGACGATGGCGACGGCATTGCGGCCGATGATCTGCCGCTGGCCGTTGCCTCGCACGCCACCAGCAAGATCGGCAGCTTCGACGATCTTGAACATGTGGCAAGCATGGGTTTTCGCGGTGAAGCGCTGGCGTCGATGGCCTCGGTCGGGCGTTTCGCAATGACCTCGCGCTTGCGCGGCGCGGATAACGCCTTCCGCCTCGAAGTCGATAGCGGCCGCATGCAGGACGTGCGGCCCGCGCAACATCCGCAAGGCACCAGCGTGGAAGTGCGCGACCTGTTCTACAACGTGCCGGCGCGCCGAAAATTTCTGCGTGCGGAACGCACCGAATTTGCGCACATCGACGATCTGTTCAAGTCGCTGGCACTCGCGCGCGCGGGCGTGGAATTTCGCCTCAGCCACAACGGCAAATCGGTGCGCGTGTGGAAATCGGCGCGCGACGATAACGCCATGCTGGTGCGCGTGGCGGACATGCTGGGCGAAAATTTTCCGCAGCAAAGCCTGCGCATCGACCATGCGTCGGCCGGGATGCGTCTCTCTGGATGGGTCGGTTTGCCGACCGCCTCGCGCCCGCAGGCGGATGCGCAGTATTTCTATGTCAACGGCCGATTGGTGCGCGACCGCATCGTGGCGCACGCTGTGCGGCAGGCCTATGCCGACGTGCTGTTCCATGGCCGTCATCCGGCGTTCGTGCTGTATCTGGAGCTTGATCCGGCGGGGGTCGATGTGAACGTGCATCCGGCCAAGAGCGAAGTGCGTTTTCGCGAGCAGCGCCTGGTGCACGATTTCCTGTTTCGCACCCTGCACGAAGCACTCGCTGAAACGCGTGCCGGCCAGCATGCGCCAGCGGAAGCGCCGGCATGGGATCACGCCGCCGCAGCTGGCGTTGCAACCAGCGTGGTGCAGCAGGTGAGCCGGCAGGTGAATGGCTGGCCGGCCAGCGCATCGCAAAGCCGTTTGCATCTGGGCGTGCGCGATGAGCCCTTGGTCGAATACGCCGCGTTGCTGGGCGAGCCGGCGGCTGCGTTGCCGAACGTCGCCCAGCCAGCGATGCCTGCGGCTGACGACAGCGAAGCGCCGCCACTGGGCTACGCGATGGCGCAGCTGAAGACCATCTACATTCTTGCCGAAAACACGCACGGTCTGGTGCTGGTCGACATGCATGCCGCGCACGAGCGCATCACCTACGAAAAACTGAAGGCCGGCCGTGCCTGCAGCAATCTGCGTTCGCAAATGTTGTTGGTGCCGTTGTCGGTGCCGGTCAGCGCCAAGGAAGCGGCTGCCGCGGAAGAACACGGCGACGCACTGGCCGATTGGGGCCTGGAGCTTTCGCGCAGCGGCCCTTCTGCGGTGGTGGTGCGGCGTATTCCCGCCTTGCTGGAAGGGGCCGATGTGGCCGAGCTCACGCGCAGCGTGCTGAGCGAATTGGCGCAACATGGCAGCTCGCGCCAATTGCAGGAACTGGAAAACGAGCTGCTATCCACCATGGCCTGCCATGGCTCCGTGCGCGCCGGCCGGCGCCTCACACTGCCGGAAATGAATGCCTTGCTGCGCGAGATGGAAGCGACCGAACGCTCCGGCCAGTGCAATCACGGCCGCCCGACCTGGGTGCAGTTGGGCATGACCGAATTGGATAAGCTTTTTCTGCGCGGTCGTTAACGATCGCTTGTGCTACGCACAAATGGATGGCCATACTCGGGCACACCATTGCATCGAGCGGAGTGAACCCCATGTGGCGTAACGTCCTGGCCGGACTGATCCTAAGTACTGGAGTGGCCCTCGTGCATGCCGACACAACCCAACAACCCGTGATGCCCGCGGCATACCAGCAAAGCATCGAGCAATGGCGCGCGGCGCGCGTAGCGCGGCTGACCGCACCGGATGGCTGGCTCAGCCTGATCGGGCTGGAATGGCTACAGGAAGGTGCCAACAAAGTCGGCACCGCGTCCGACAACGACATCATTCTGCAGGCCGGTCCCGCGCACCTGGGCGTGATCACGCTGGACAAGTCCGGCCAGGTGCACATCACGCTGGACAAGGACAGCCATGCGACGGTCGACGGCAAAGAGGTGGAGCAAGCCACGCTGATCGACGACGCGCATGTCAGCGGCGATGCATCGCCCACCAAGGTCTCCTTCGGCCCGGCAAGCTTCTACGTGATCGACCGCGAAGGCCGCAAGGCGCTGCGCGTGAAGGATGCCGACGCCGCCACGCGCAAGCACTTCCTCGGCATCGACTATTTCCCGATCGATCCGTCCTGGCGCATCGTGGCCGACTGGGTGCCGTTCGATCCGCCGCATGACCTGAAGATGGGTTCGGTGATCGGCACCATCGATACGGTGAAAGTGCCGGGCAAGGCCGTGTTCACGCGCGATGGCCACACCTACGAGTTGCTGCCGTATCAGGAAGAGCCAGGCGGCGAACTGTTCTTCGTGCTTGCCGACCGCACCTCCGGCCATGAAACGTATGGCGCCGCGCGTTTCCTCTACGCCGCGCTGCCGCAGAACGGCAAGGTCGTGCTGGATTTCAACAAGGCCTACAACCCGCCTTGCTCCTTCACCCCGTTCGCGACCTGTCCGTTGGCGCCGCCGGAGAATCGGCTAGATTTGCGTATTACCGCGGGTGAGAAGAAATACCGCGGGGGACATTGAAGACAGCGGGGAACAGGGAATGGGGAACACGTGGCATCCGGTGCAGCACTCATTCCCTTGCCCATTTGAAAGCTGGATGGGTCGTTGCACTTCCTTGCTCGCAGAACACTAAACGTTCCCTCTTCCCCATTCCCGGGGCACCTTCAGTGCCCCTTAAACGCCGCCTTGCGCTTCTCCAAAAACGCAGCAGTCCCTTCCTTCATGTCTTCCGTCGCAAACATCAACGCGAACGCCTGGGTTTCGAATTCCAGCCCCTGATCCAGCGACGTCTCGCCACCCTGCAGCACGCTATCGAGAATGCTCGCAGCGGCCAGCGGCGCGGCGGCGGCGAGTTGGTCGGCCAGCGCGTTGACCGTTTCATCCAGCGCATCGGGCGCGACCACGCGGTTGACAATGCCCAGTTCATAGGCGCGGTGCGCCGTGATGGTGCCCCCGGTAAGGCACAGTTCCAGCGCCGCACCGCGGCCGGCCAGGCGCAGCAGGCGCTGAGTGCCGCCGAAGCCGGGGATCAAGCCAAGGTTGATTTCGGGCTGGCCGAACTTGGCTTTCTCGCTGGCGACGCGCAGATGACAGCACATCGCCAGTTCCATGCCGCCACCCAATGCGAAGCCCTGGATGCGCGCAATCACCGGCTTGCCCAATCGTTCGACGCTGCTCATCAGCCGCTGCCCGGTGCGCGAAAAGCTTTGTGCCTGCATTGGCGTGTAGCCGTTCATTTCGCTGATGTCCGCGCCGGCCACGAAGGCCTTGTCGCCGGCACCGGCCAGCACAATAGCCCGTACGGCATCGTCCTGCGCGGCCTGGCCGAAGGCCAGGGTCAGTTCGTTCAAGGTTTCGCGGTTGAGCGCATTGAGCTTGTCCGGCCGGTTGACGGTGATCATGCGCACGGCACCACGATTGCCGATCTCGAGGTTGCGGTAGGCCATGTAAGGACTCCAGGGGAAAGATAAAGCGTTGATTTTAGCAGCGGGAACCTTTGCCGCTGCCGGCTTTCTCACTGCCAGTCCGATGTCTCCGCCATGCCGCCCGATGATCGCCGCCTTGGGGATGTTGAGCAGCGCTGAACGTTTGGCATAGCTGCATCGAGCTATCCACCTGCCTACGATGATGGCTTTCGCCGTATGCTTAGAGTCCGCCCCATGTCTCCAAGTCGTATTCGCCAGTCTTGTTTGTCCCAGTGGCGGCCGTTCAAGGATGCCGGTCGCTGGGAGGCGTTGGGCGGTTTTGCAACCTGGAGAATGTAATGAGACCCACGCGTTGGTTGCTTCCGATTCCACTGCTGCTGGCCGCGTGCGCGGCCCAGGCGCAGGGAACGACTGCGCCTGGCTCGTCACAGCAGCAGCTTCCGGCGGCGAAGCTCGATAAGCACAAGCTCTCCTACGCCATCGGCTATCGCATCGGTACGCAATTCTCCGACGGCGACATCCCGGTGGACATGGCCGTGCTGCAGAAGGCCATCGAGGATGCCTACGCCCAACGCCCGCCCGCCGTCTCCAGGCAGGACATGTACAACCAGCTGGTCGGCCTGGGCGAGCGCATGCACGAGCAGGCGGTGGCGGAGTTCAAGCGCATCTCCGCCGAGAATGCGAAGAAAAGCGCCGACTACATGGCGCACAACGCGACGTTGCCCGGCGTGGTGCAGCTTCCCTCCGGCATCCAGTATTCGGTGATCAAGAAAGGCGACGGTACCACCAGCCCAGGCACCGACAGCCTGGTCACCGTCAATTACCGCGGCATGCTGATCGACGGCACCGAATTCGACAGCACCTGGGCGCATGGCCATCCTGTCAGCTTCACCGTGGACAAGGTGATCCGCGGCTGGCAATACGTGATTCCGCGCATGCATGTGGGCGACCGCTGGAAGGTGGTGATCCCGCCCGCACTGGCCTATGGCGAACACGGCGCGCTGCCGCGCATCGGTCCGAACCAGGCGCTGGTGTTCGATATCGAATTGCTGGACATCAAACCGCCGAATCCGCAGGCGCCAAGCCCCTGACGCCAGCGTGACAGGTGCGTTAGCATGGCGGGCGCATGTCAAACCTTTCCCCGCTTTCCCCGCCAGCCATCCTGAGCCCGTGCGTCGGCATCTGCCGGCTGGATGCACGCGGCTATTGCGAAGGCTGCTATCGCACCGGCGATGAAATCGCCGGCTGGCGCAGCATGAGCGACGACGAACGTTCACACTTCATGGACGTGGTGCTGCCCGCACGTGAGCCGGCATGATGGAAGTCCTGCAGCGCAGCCTGCGTCCGTTGTCGCAGCCGCCACTGCCGCCTGGCTGGAACCACGCCGAGATGACCGAATTGATCGGCGAAGTCGAGCGCCGGTCTGCTGCGGTGCTCGTCGGCGTGCGCAACGACCAGCAGTTACGCATGATTTTCACGGTGCGCACGGATCATCTCAGCTCGCACGCCGGGCAGGTCGCGTTTCCCGGTGGGAGTGCCGATCCCGCTGACGCCGATGCCCTGACCACCGCGCTGCGTGAAACGGAAGAGGAAATCGGCCTGCATCCCGCCTGGGTGACGCCGTTGGGTTATCTGGATTGCTTCGAAACCATCAGCGGTTTCTGCATCACGCCGGTGGTGGCACGTATCGACGTCGAAGCGCGCTTTACGCCGGCACCCGATGAAGTGGCCGAAGTGTTCGAGGTGCCGCTGGGCTTTTTTCTGGAGCCGTCGAATCTGAAACGCTACACCATGAATTTCCGCGGCCATCAGCGCCAGATGGTGGAATTCCATTACGAAGGCCACCGCATCTGGGGCGCTACCGCCGCCATCTTGGTCAATCTGCTGCAAAGGATGGAACAGCCATGAAAAGTACCCTGATCGCCGCCGAAGAACTGGCGGCCATGTCGCCGGATGGCGTGCTGATCGTCGATTGCCGTTTCGATCTTGCCGATCCGGCCAAGGGCGAGCGCGATTACCACGCCGACCACATTCCTGGCGCGGTGTTCGCGCATCTGGATCGTGACCTTTCCGATCTCAGTCGCGTGCCGCTTGGCTTGGGCCGTCATCCGCTTCCCTCCGAGGAGGCCTTTTCCAGCGTGCTTTCGCGCCTGGGCTGGCGTCCCGGCCTGCAGGTGGTGAGCTACGACGCCAACAACGGCTCGCTGGCGGCGGCGCGCTTGTGGTGGCTGCTACGGCTGTGCGGCGTGCGCGAAGCGGCCGTGCTCGATGGCGGCTACGCAGCATGGAAGGCGGCCAAGCTGCCGGTGTCGCAGGCGATTTCCGCACGCCAGCCGACCCAAGTGAGCGTGCACTACGAGAGCAGCCAGCTGGTACTCGATCACGCCGCGATCGGCAGCATGCAGGACGATTTACTCATCGATGCACGCGCCACGCCGCGTTATCGCGGCGAAGTGGAACCGATCGATCGCGTCGCCGGCCATGTGCCTGGCGCGGCCAATCGCCCGTTCACCGATAACTTGCAGGCGGACGGGCGTTTCAAGTCGCCAGCGCAATTGCGCGAGGAATTTCGCGCGGTGATCGGCGAGCATGCGCCGGAACACGTCGTGCACATGTGCGGTTCCGGCGTTACTGCTTGCCACAATCTGTTGGCGATGGAGCACGCCGGGCTGGCCGGTTCGCATTTGTATGCACCGTCGTGGAGCGGATGGATCAGCGACGTATCGCGCCCCATCGCAACCGGCGATGAGTAGCCGATATCACTTCGCCTTGCTCTTGAGCCGCTCCACTAGCGCTTGCAAGGTCGCTTGCGTTTGCGGATGGTAGAACGCCTCCACAAACAGATCGATCGGCAGCGCATCCACATCCGCAAACGCGGCCGTAAGGTCCGCGCGCGCGATCTGCCGCGTTCCCAGCATCGCATGCGAGGGCAGCGCCAGCGTCTCGTTGAGCCAGTGCAAGGCACGCGTGGAAACCTGGTCCACCGCGACCAATTCATCCACGAAACCGAACGCCAGCGCCTGCTCCGCTTCGATCAAAGCGCCGGACACCAGCAGCCGCTCGGCCCGGTACGCACCCACCACGCGACGTAGTGCCATCTGGATGCAATCAGGTGCAATCAGCCCCACCTGCACCTCGTTCAAGCCGATGCGGTAAGGGCCTTGGGCCATTACCCGGTAATCGCAGAACAGCGAAAGCACGGCGCCGCCGGCGGGGCTGTGCCCGCTGATCGCGGCGACGATCGGTATCGGCAATTGTGCCAACGTGGCGCAGGTGGCGAAGAACTCGCGCCAAAATTCGCGCACCCCGGCGCGGTCGCGCCTGAGCAGCGCCGGTACATCCACGCCGGCCGAAAACATGCCTTGCGCGCCGGAGAGCACGACGCCTCGAGCTCCTTCCTGCACGGCTTCCGACAAAGCGTTTTGCAGGGCGCGCAGCAGTTCAAGGTTCAGCGCATTGACGGGCGGACGCGCGAGCTGAATCTCGGTGGCAACCTCGTGTTTGACGATATGCAGCATAAGAAGTCCGGAAGATGAGTTGGCGGTGACATCAACGCCCTCTGTTCTCACGGAGAAGGCGGCAGAGGGGCCTGATCTTGCATGAGCGCCCGAGTATGCAACCTTCCATGGTGTTTTTAATGATCGGCACATTCGCGGCGGCGTCCATGAGCGGTCT
>Ga0335072_10017554_pt1 | contig 10118 bp, 8 predicted proteins | sample Lox_Sample_21_FD_206725 | JGI IMG/M metagenome (GOLD analysis project Ga0335072, IMG submission 206725) | Soil microbial communities from Loxahatchee National Wildlife Refuge, Florida, United States - Lox_Sample_2.1 | ecosystem: Environmental > Terrestrial > Soil > Wetlands | place: USA: Florida...
GAGCTGCATTTCATCCAGGAGGACAAAAAGCAGGACGGCACGTTCTACGCCATTCTCAACGCCTCCCCCGAGATGGGAAAGGAGCACTCCGTCACCGTCGAATACGCCGGGGACAAAGTTCTGACCGACGCCGGGAGTGGCAGCTTCTACATCGGCGCGCGCGACTCCTGGTATCCGAATCTCAACGGCTTCGGCGAGATGACGACCTACGATCTCACTTTCAAAGTGCCGCCCAAGAATGTCCTGATCAGCGTCGGCAAGTTGGTCGGGCAATCCGCCGAAGGCGGTTTCGCCGTATCGCACTGGGTCACGCCGGCGCCGGTCGCCGTCGCGGGATTCAACTACGGCCAGTACAAAGAGATGAATTATCCCGACCCCATCACCCACTACACCCTCTCGGGATATTACCTAACGGACTTGCCGGACACTCTGAAGCCGCTCGAGAACGGCCCTCTTGCCGGGATGTCTCCTACGTCGATGACGGAGTACGCCCTCGATCAGACCCGCGCTCAGATGCAGCTATGTACCTTTTACTTCGGCAAGGCGCCCTACGACGATGTGAACATCACCGAGCAACCGAATTTCAGCTTCGGCCAATCGTGGCCGGATCTGGTGTACCTCCCGATTGCGGCGTACATCGATTCCACGCAGCGCTGGATGCTCTTCGGCATCAACCAGAGTCTCACCGGCTTTGTCCGCGAGGTCACGCCGCACGAGGTGGCGCATCAGTGGTTCGGCCACGGCGTCGGCTGGGCGTCCTATCACGATCAGTGGCTTTCGGAAGGCTTCGCGGAATTTGCCGCGGGGTTGTTTCTCCAGCAAGCCATGCCGGGAAAATGGCAGAGTGACTATCTGGATTTCTGGGAGCGGGAGCGTAAGCAGATTCTCGATAAGAACAACTTCGGAGTCTCGCCCAACGATGCCGGCCCGCTCTGGCTCGGCGAGCGCCTCATCTCCCCTCATTCGGCGGAAGCCTATCAGGGACTCACGTACGCCAAGGGCGCCTACGTCCTGCTCATGTTGCGTTCCCTGCTGTACGAGGACCAAGCCCCTGCCGGAGCGAACCGGGATCAGGCGTTCATCGACATGATGCACGACTATATGAACACCTATCATGGCTCATCCGCCTCGACGGAATCCTTCATCGCCATCGTGAATAAGCATGTGCCCAAGAACCTGGATCTTCAGAGCAATGGGCGACTCGACTGGTTTTTCCGCGAATGGGTCTACGGAACGCAGGTGCCGCGCTATCAGTTCAAGTACGATACGCAGGCGAACGGAGGCAAGTTCACCGTGCGCGCCGAGATCACGCAGAGCGAAGTCGACCCAAATTTCGCGATGTTCGTGCCCGTCTTCGCCGATTTCGGCCAGGGGATGGTGCGCCTCGGCCAGGTCGGAATCGTCGGCAACTCGACGAGGACCGTTGAGTTCATGCTCGATCGCCAGCCCAAGAAGGTGGCGCTGAATTATTTCAAAGACGTTCTCGAACGCTAACCGGATGGGTTATCGCGCGATTGTTTTGTTCCCTCTCGGCCGATCACGTTCCAGAAGGCCGCTGCGATGAAATGGCGCGTCTCGGCTTTGCTGGCGGCGGTGGCGATCGCGATCGTGGTCGTCTTCCTCTTCCCCGCCATTCCGCAGAGCGAGGCCTATCACAATTTCGCCGACCAGCGGCCGCTGCTCGGCATCGCCAATTGCCTCGACGTCATCTCCAATGCTCCGTTTCTGCTGATCGGGCTCGCGGGGATGGGGCTCGTCCTTCGCGGCACGCGCGCAGGCAAGAAACTTTTCGTCGACGCGCGCGAGCGCTGGCCGTACTTCGCGTTTTTCGTGGGCGTGGCGCTCACCTCTTTCGGTTCCGCGTGGTACCACCATCGCCCGAACGACCACACGCTCGTCTGGGACCGCATTCCCATGGCCATCGGCTTCATGGCGCTCGTCGCCGCGCTGATCGCGGAGCGCGTCAGCGTACGCGCCGGCGTTGCGCTGCTCGCGCCTCTCGTGGCCGTGGGCATCGGCAGCGTCGTCTATTGGGACATCACGCAGTCGCGCGGCCACGGCGATTTGCGTCCCTACGCGATCGCGCAGTTCGGCTCGCTGCTTGTTTTGCTGCTGATCTTCGTTCTCTTCCCGGCCCGCTACACGCGCGGCTTCGATTTTCTGATCTCACTCGCGTCGTATGGCGTCGCAAAGGGGTTCGAAGCCGCCGACAAATGGGTCTTCGCTCTCGGCCGCGTCGTCAGCGGCCACACGATCAAACATCTTTTCGCGGCGCTCTCCGCCTACTGGATCCTCCGCATGCTCCGCCTCCGCGTTCCGGAATGAGTCCGTGCTTCCTGCCTCGCTCTTCCATCCTTGACAATCGCTTTGGCTCGGCGGAGGATTCGGACGCGCCAGCTTCTTTCGCTGAAATCTTCGGATGACGACTCGCAAGCGCCTGCAGCTCGCCCTGACTCTTCTCACCGCCGTCGTCGTGACCGGCACGCTCGGCTTTCACATCATCGAAGGCTGGTCGTGGTTCGACGGCTTTTACATGACGCTCACGACGATGACGACGATCGGCTACGGCGAAGTACGCCCGCTTTCGACCGCGGGGCGCGTTTTCAATTCGGTCATGATCGTCTGCGCCGTTCTCGCGGGCGGCTTCGTGATTGCGACCTTCTCGCAGACGTTGCTAGAATTCGAGTTCGGCAAGGCCTTCGGCCGCCGCCGCATGGAACGCGAACTCGCGAAACTTTCCGGACACTACATCATCTGCGGCGCGGGCCGCGTCGGGCGGACGGTGGCGCGCCAGCTTCGCGCCAGCGGCGAAACCTGCGTGGTGATCGATCGCGATGCCGCGCGCGCTCGCTGGGCGGAAGAAGAAAAAATTCCCGCGATCATAGGAAACGCGTCGAGCGAAGAAATTCTGCAGAAGGCGCGGATCGATACCGCGCGCGGGTTTGTTTCCGCCGTCAGCTCGGACGCCGAGAATCTTTACATCGTTCTGACCGCCCGCGGCTTTCGCCCCGATTTGAAAATCATCGCGCGCGCCAGCGAGGAAGAGGCCACTTCGAAGCTGCTGCGCGCCGGCGCGTCGCAGGTCCTCTCGCCGTATCATTTCATCGGGCACCGGATCGCGCAGTTGCTGCTGCGCCCCAACGTGCTCGATTTCGTCGACGCAGCCTTCGGGCGCGAGCGCCTCGATTTCGAAATCGGCGAAGTGAAAATCGCCGCGGCTTCGAGCCTCATCGGGAAAAATCTCGCCGACCCCGCGATTCCCCGCCAAGGCGTCATCGTGCTCGCGCTGCGCAGCGGCGACGGAAAAATGACGTTCAATCCCCCGCCCGAATCGGTGATCCGCGCCGACGACTGCCTCATCGTCATCGGCAAGGACGAACACCTCAAGCGGCTCGAGTCTCTCGCCTCCTAGACTGGCGGGATGCTTCGCTATTTCTTGGTGTCCGGTGCAGGCGCGGACGGGGTGGGGGTGGGCGCGGCCGCTTCATCGGGAATCGTCGCCAGGGCGGCGTCGATCCGCTTGTAAAGGTCTCCCTTATCGTCGTGCTCGAGCCCGGAGTAGTTTCCGTTTACGGCGACTGTGCAGGTCTCGCCTGTCCCGGTGAGCGTGATGTCCAGATAGCGATTCCCGGTGAACGCATTTCCCGTCGAAACGATCCCCTTCTTCTGCGCGTCGTCGAGGTCGGAAAAATGATAGACGGGCAGGGCGGCAGCCTTCTTGACTGCAGCCCACACGCGCGTGCAGTTGGTCGAATACACCTTCGTCTTGGGCTTCGCGAATACGGGGCTCGCGACCAGACCCAGCAGAAGCACCATCAGAATTTTTCTCATGCTCGCACCCTCAAAACGAACCTGCGGCCGCCCCGCGCCCGATCGTTCGCCCGATCTTGGCGCCCGATCTTGGCGCCCTCGCTTCGACTGGCGAGTAAACGTTTCATGAACGTCATCGTATTGTCAAGCAGCCACCGTCCGGCGTCGAATCGCTACTCCTTCGACGAGCGCCCCTTGTTCGACGCCGCCCACCGCCATGCGCCGCGCAGCAGGTCGCGCAGCGCGTCGGCTCTCGCCCGCGCGAGCCGCACGAGAATCCACTCGTAATTCACGTAATGGTCCGTGATGTAGTAGATCTCGGGATCGGCCTCGATCATCGCGGCGCGCTGCTCGAAATCCATGCGCACGACGAGCGATTCGCCATCCTGATGCAGCCGCGCGAACCCCACGCCGTCGCGAAGCTTGAATGCCGGGGTTCCGTACGAGGTGGTTTCTTCGGTGCCCGGCAGCGAGAGCGCAATCTCGCGAACCTTCGCGAAGATCGCAGGCTCGATCACCGCCTTGCGGCCCCGCGCGGCTGACCGCGCCTTTGGGCGGCGCGGGTTCCGGATGTATAGTTTCGCCATGGCTCGAAAAATCGGCGTCCTTTGCGCGGGATGCGGAAGGGCAATCGAAATCGACGACGAGTATGTGCCAGGAATCCGGGGTGGACAACTCGCTACAAATGTTGGGCTCCCCGAGCAGATCGAAATTGTCTATAAAAACTTGCCGAAGTCAATTCAAGCAAAGATTCCGCATCTCGCCATCCGGCCGTGGCAAAAAACGCTGACGTGCGAAAATCCGGACTGCCGCCAGACCCACGCGTACGGAAGCCGCGATCTGCGCCTGTACGACGATGAATCAAGCGGCGCGTGAACCCCTGGGACCAACCGACATGACAAAACCCGGCATCCTCCTCGACATTCCCGGATTCGGAAAGCGCCTGATTCGCGCCGTCATCAGCGACTACACCGGGACGCTTTCGCACCGCGGCAAGCTCGTGCCCGGCGTGAAATCCCGCCTGCGGCGACTGCTCGCCGTGGTCGATCTCGAAATCATCACCGCCGATTCGTATGGCACTGCCGCCGCGCAACTCAAGGGCGTCGTCGAGCCACACATGCTGCGAAGCAAGCGCCATGACGTCGAAAAACGCGATTTCGCGCGGCGCTTCGCGCTCCGCCACGTCGCGGCCTTCGGCAATGGAAATAACGACCGCCTGCTGTTGCGAGCCGTGAAGGCGGGAGGCGGCATCGCGGTTGCCGTCGATAACGGCGAGGGTTGCGCGGTCGATACCCTCGTGCACGCGAATATCTTCATCGTCGACGCCGCGAGCGCCCTCGATCTTCTCCTCAAGCCGACCGCCTGCAAGGCCACGCTGCGCTTCTGACGGCGAAACCGCGCGGCGTGCTAAAATAAAGCGTTTGCACGCGACGCGAAGGACGCGCTGAGATGCCCAAAGTCGGATTCGTCAGCCTCGGATGCCCCAAGAACCTCGTCGATAGCGAGGTGATGATGGGTATTCTCGCGCGCGCGGGCTACGAACTCACTCCGCGCGCCGACGAAGCCGACGTGCTCGTCGTCAACACCTGCAGCTTCATCGAGCCCGCGCAGCAGGAGTCCGTGAATTCGATTCTCGAAATGGCCGAATACAAGAAGTTCGGCCGCGCGCAAAAGCTGATCGTCGCCGGCTGCATGGTCGAGCGCTACCGCAACCAGATTCGCGACCAGATCCCCGAAGTCGACGCCGTGATCGGCACCGGCGAAGTGGAACAAATTCTCGCCGCGTGCGAAGGCGAGCTTTGCGCCGCCGAAAACGCCGCCGCAAGCGAATCGCCCGCGTACCTCTATCACGATCTCACGCCGCGCGTTCTCACCACGCCGCGCCACACGGCCTACATCAAGATCAACGAGGGCTGCGATCATCCCTGCACCTTCTGCGTGATTCCGCAGCTGCGCGGGAAATTCCGCAGCCGCCGGTTCGAGTCGGTGGTGCGCGAGGCCGAAAATCTCGCCGCCGCGGGCGTGCGCGAAATTTCGCTGATCGGCCAGGACACCACCTACTACGGCGAAGACCTCGGCCTGCGCGACGGGCTGCCCACGCTGCTCGCGCGCCTCGCGCAGATCGAAGACCTGCACTGGGTCCGCTTCCTCTACTGCTATCCGAATCGCGTGACGCAGAAATTGCTCGATACGATCGCCGCGCATCCGCGCCTCGCGAAATATCTCGATATTCCGCTGCAGCACGCGAGCCGCAGCGTCCTCGCGCGCATGAAGCGCGGCTCGAATGGCGACGCGTTCCTGAAAATGCTGGAAAAGATTCGCCGCACCATCCCGGGCGTCTCGATCCGCACGTCCTTCATCGTCGGCTTCCCCGGCGAGACCGACGCCGAATTTCGCGAGCTGTGCGATTTCGTCCGCGCCGCCGAATTCGATTGGATGGGCGTCTTCAGCTATTCGGACGAAGACGCCGCGAAGAGCTTCGCGCTCGGCGGCAAAGTCGACGGGAAGACCATCGCACGCCGCCGCAACGAGCTGATGTCGATCCAGAAAAAGATCTGCGCGCGCAAGCTGCGCTCGCGCGCCGGCCAGCGGATGCAGGTGATGCTCGAAGGCCCATCGAAGGATACCGATCTCGTCTGGGAGGCGCGCCTCGAAGGCATGGCGCCCGATATCGACGGCAAGGTTTACATCACCGAATTCGAAGGCGTCACCGACGCCGCCGAGCTCCCCGCGCCCGGCACCCTCGCCACCATCGAGGTCACCGACGCGAAAGACTACGACCTGATCGGCCGCGCGATCGAGTTCGCGGCCCCGCCCGCTGCAGGCCCTGTGCCGGAATCAGACACCAAAGCGAGCCACTTCCCGATCCTCGCCTCCCGCTGAACGCAAATTTCCTGCGTCCAGTCCGCGTCCCTGCGAATCCAACCTGCTATGGAATATAGACAACTAGGCAAGAGCGGTTTGCAGGTTCCGGTGCTGTGCTTCGGCACGGGCACATTCGGCGGCGGCAACGAATTCTTCAAAGCCTGGGGCGACACGGACGTAAAGGAAGCCACGCGCCTCATCGACATTTGCCTCGAAGCGGGCGTGAATTTCTTCGACACCGCCAACATCTACTCGATGGGCCTCTCGGAAGAGGTCCTCGGCGGCGCGATCCGGCACGTGCCGCGCGAAAAGCTGCTGATCTCGACGAAGGGAACTTTCCCCTTCGGCGATCCGCCGAACAACATGGGTTCGTCGCGGCACTATCTCACGCAGCACATCGAAGGCAGCCTGCGGCGCCTGAAGACCGATTACATCGACGTCTACCACATGCACGGCTTCGACGCGCTCACGCCCATCGAGGAAACGCTCTACACGCTCGATCTTGCCGTGCGCCAAGGCAAAGTGCGCTACATCGCGGCGTCGAATTTTTCGAGCTGGCATTTGCAGAAATCGCTGGCGACCAGCGAACGCTACGGCTGGGTGCGCTACGTGGCGCACCAGGTCTACTATTCGCTCGTTGGCCGCGACTATGAATGGGAGCTGATGCCGCAGGCGCTTTCGGAAGGCATCGGCGCGCTGATTTGGAGCCCGCTCGGCTGGGGACGCCTCACCGGCAAAATTCGCCGCGGGCAGCCGTTGCCGGCGGTTAGCAGGCTGCACAAAGCGGCCGATCTTGGGCCGATCGTGCCCGAGGAATATCTCTACAAGGTCGTCGACGCGCTCGACGCGCTCGCAGCCGAAACGGGAAAGAGCGTGCCGCAACTGGCGCTGAATTGGCTGCTGCGCAAGCCGACCGTCTCGAGCGTCATCATCGGCGCGCGCAACGAGCAGCAACTGCGCGACAATCTCGCCGCGGCCAGTTTCGTCCTGACGGCCGAGCAGGTGGCGCGGCTGGACGAAGCCAGCCAGCCGCCGGTGCCGTATCCTTCGTGGCACCAGCGGCAATTTCAGGCCCGCAATCCGCTGCCGCCGTCGTATCGTCCGTAGCGATTGCGATCGGCTCGCCGAAGCGCGGAGCGAGCAGTGGAGCAGCGTGGCTCCATCTCTGCTGTATTGATACACGGCTTAACACTGAGAACACAAAGAAAAGCCACCGAGGGCGCGGAGAAAATTTGCTTGGGTTCTCCGTGTGCTCCGTGGCCGTTCTCGGTGCTCTCTGCGTTCAGTTCGCCGTCAAATTCGCCGCGCGGGTGCCGCATCTTTTCGCGTCGCCGGAGCCGCGTGGCTCAATCTCTGCTGTATTGATACGCGGCTTAACACAGAGAACACCGAGGAAAGCCTCAGAGGGCACAAAGAAAATTTGCTCGGGTTCTCCGTGTGCTCTGTGGCCGTTCTCGGTGCTCTCTGTGTTTAGTTCAGCCTGCAGATTCGCCGCGGACGAGCCGCTTGCTGCGCCGCGATGGGCTTTGCGGTATGCTCGTCGAGTGAAGCACCACTGCCCCATCTGCAAGAAGCCGACCGATTCCGAGAGCGACGCGGAGTTTCCCTTCTGCAGCCAGCGCTGCCGTTTGCACGATCTCGGCAACTGGGCGAGCGAGAAGTATGTGGTCAGCGAGCCCGCGATGGACGAATCCTCCTCCGAAATTCCCGAACGAGACCCGGATGAACGAGTCAACTGACGCGCCGCGAGATGTCGCGTCGGTCGCCGCAGTGCGCAAGCCCGCCGCGGTGGGTAAACCGCGCTTCGCGCTTTTCATCGCGACCGCCTGCGGCCTCGGCTACATCCCGTTTGCCCCCGGCACCTTCGGCTCCCTCGCCGGCCTTCTGCTTGCCGGCGTTCCGACCGGCGCGCTCATCCTAGCGGTGTTGACCTGGGGTAGCATCGGTTTCTGGGGCTGGGGCGTTTATGCGTTGCCCTGCGCGCAAGTGCTGATGGCTTTGCTAACGGCCGCAATCGGGGTCTGGTCAGCGAGCCAGGCAAGTTCCTTCTGGCGAGAGAAAGACCCGCAGCGCGTCGTTATCGACGAAGTTTCCGGGCAGCACCTGACGCTTTTGCTCGGCTTGAGCGTGCCGGTGTGGTGGAAAGGGGGAGGCCTAGCGGCGCTCCCCACGCACTCCATTTATCTGCCTGGAGCCTCTTTCTACTTCGTGGGCGACCTTGGCTGGAAATATTTGCTGGTGGGTTTTATACTTTTTCGAGCGTTCGACATTTGGAAGCCTTTTCCAGCGCGGCAAGCGGAGTCGTTGCCAGGCGGCTGGGGTATCATGGCGGATGACTGGATCGCGGGGATTTACGCGGCGATCGGTTTATGGATCGCGCGGGCGCTGGGACTTTAGCCCGGCTGAGCTTTGACTTCCGACTCTGAACTCTTAACTGTCAACTCTTAACTGTTGTTGACTCGCGGCTGCGAACGGGCAAATCCGAACGAACCGACCATGGCACTCAACGGCACGCCCAGAATCGAAGCGATCAAGCCTGGGGCCGCCATGCCCGGCGGCGAGGTTTCGATCACGGGCAGCGGCTTCGCCGTGCGCAATCACACGCGGCCGCAGGTGCAGTTCGGCACGGCCGAGGCGAGTCTCGTGATGGCCGCCGACAATCTCCTGATCGCGCGCGTGCCCGAAGGAGCCGCGGGCGGAGCGGTGCGCGTGCGCATGGGCAGCGTCGAAAGCGCGCCCTTCCCGATCGCGCTGGGCGTGCAGATCGCGGACAATCTGCATCCCGTCGCGAATCCCGCCGTCGATTCCGAGGGCAATATTTACGTCACCTTCAGCGGCCAGCGCGGCCAGAAAGTTCCGGTCTCGCTCTACAAAATCACCGCGAATCATTCGGTGAAGCCGTTCATCACCGAGCTGATGAATCCCACCGGCCTCGCGCTCGACCGCGAAGGCAATCTTTTCGTCTCCTGCCGCAATGACGGCACGATTCATCGCGTCTCGCCCGACGGCCGCTCGACGCAGTGGGTCGAGGGCATGGGAATCGCCACCGGCATCGCGTTCGACAAAACCGGCAGCCTCTACGTCGGCGACCGCAGCGGCACGATTTTCAAGATCAGCCCGGACCGCGAGATTTTCGTCTTCGCGACGCTCGAACCTTCCGTCGCGGCCTACCATCTCGCGCTCAGTCCGGCCGGCGAGCTTTTCGTCACCGGCCCGACCACTTCGAGCTTCGATCGCGTCTATCGGATCTCGCCCGCGGGCGAAGTCGACGTCTTTTTCCGCGGCCTGGGCCGCCCGCAGGGGCTCGCGTTCGATTTCGCCGGCAATCTCTACGTCGCCGCGTCGTTCAGCGGCAAACGCGGCATCGTGCGGCTCACGCCGCAGGCTGAGCCTGAAGTGGTGCTCAGCGGCGCCAATATCGTCGGCCTGGCGCTGCTTCCCAC
>Ga0335072_10017555_pt1 | contig 10117 bp, 10 predicted proteins | sample Lox_Sample_21_FD_206725 | JGI IMG/M metagenome (GOLD analysis project Ga0335072, IMG submission 206725) | Soil microbial communities from Loxahatchee National Wildlife Refuge, Florida, United States - Lox_Sample_2.1 | ecosystem: Environmental > Terrestrial > Soil > Wetlands | place: USA...
CGCACCATCGCCAGCTCGACATTGGTGGCGTCCGAGCTGGCCACCCGCGGCTCGGTCATCGCGAACGCCGAGGCCATCGTGCCGTCGAGCAGTGGCTTGAGGTACTTCTCCTTGTGCTCGTCGCTGCCGAAGAGCGTCAGCACCTCCATGTTGCCGGTGTCGGGGGCGTTGCAATTGCAGGCCTCCGAGGCGATGTGGCTGCGCCCCATGATCTCCGCGAGCGGCGCGTATTCGAGGTTGGTCAGCCCGGGGCCCCACTCGGGGTGGGGGTGAAAGAGATTCCATAGTCCCCGCTTTCGGGCTTCGGCTTTGAGGTCCTCGATGACGGGTGGCTGGAAATGCGGGTCGCCGGAATCGCGCATCTGCTCGTCGTAGACCGGTTCGGCCGGGTACACATGCGAATCCATGAAATCCAGCAGTTCGACCTGGTATTTCTTTGCACGGTCGGATGTTTCGAATATCGACATGGCGGCTCCTGGCGGCAATCGGTGATCAGTTGTCGTGGTCTAGCAGGCTGCGCTGGTATCGCCGCATGCCGCGCAGCCAGCGGTCGTAGTCGGTCGCTTTTTGCCGGTACATGTCCAGCACACCCGGGTGCGGAAGGATCAAGAAGCGTTCGTCATCAACGGCTTGCAGCACGGCGTCGGCGACCTCGGCGGGCTCGAGGACATCGCCGGCGGTGGTGACGGCCCGCGTCGCGAGGTTGCCCAGCGGGACACCGGAATCTCGTCCGGAGTACAGCAGTTTGGTGTTTACCCCCATCGGGCACAGGCAGCTGACCCGCACGCCCTGGTCCCCATAGGTGATGTTCAGCCACTCGGCGAAACCGACGGCGGCGTGCTTGGTGACCGCGTAGGTGGCGCCGCCGAGCTGTGTGAGCAGCCCGGCTGCCGAGGCGGTGCTTACGAAATAGCCCTCGCCGCGTTCAACCCAACCGGGCACCAGCAATTGAGCGGCGCGGACGTGCGCGCGCAGATTGATCTCGATGGACTGGTCCCAGTCGTGCTCGCTGACGTCGAGGCCCACCGGGCCGGTGATGCCGGCGTTGGCGAAATACAGGTCCACGGGACCGAATTCGCTATCGGCAAGGTCAATCAGCCGTTGGATCTGGTCCAGGTCCGATACATCGGCGTCCGTGCTGACGGCCATTTCGGGACGGTCGCGGTTGATCTCTTCCGCCACCGCCGCGGCGGCGCCGGCGTCGATGTCGGCGACGACGACGCGCGCGCCCGCCTGCGTGAGCTTCGCGGCCAGCGCACCGCCGATGCCACCGCCGCCGCCGGTGACGATGGCGACCCTGTCGGCAACCTTCACGAGCGGATCCCCTTTCCCGGGACAAGACCATGGCCGGACCGACGACCACGAAACGCGTGATCGGCGCCTTTGCATAGGTATAGTTGAATCCGAGTTCAAATTCAAGTCAGCTGTGTGAAGGGGCCGCGGAGTCGCGGTTCGCTGCCGTCAGCGCTGCCGGCTGAACCGCAGCGCGTTGGCCCATAGGCGGGTCACCGTGGAAACCAGCGCCTCGAATTCGACTGGTTCACTATCGGCCATTTCACCGTCACCGGGCGTGAAGACGCTGTACGCAAGCCTGCTCACCATGCCCGACAGCGCCCGCGAGGCCAGCAGCGGGTCGACGTCGGGATCCGCGATTCCGCGCGCCTGCAGGTCGGCGATGCCGCGTGCATTGCGCCGGATGAACGCGTCGGCACGGCGCATGCGGAACGTCCTGAACTGGGGATCCACGTGTGACACCTGTTCGAGTAACGCCATCAACTTGGCATTGCGCCGATACGCCTCCAGATAGGCGCGATTGCTCGCTTCGAGCACCGCATAGGGGTCATCGGCGTTACTCACCCGGCCCACACCGGGATGCATCATGTCCTCCTGCGCCTGCTCGAGGACGGCGGCGAAGATTTCTTCCTTGTTGGCGAAGTAGGTATAGAACGACCCGATCGCGCAGCGCGCTTCCTTGGTGATATCCGCGAGCTTGGTGTCGAGGTAGCCGTCCCTCTCGAACACCGTCCGCGCGGCGCTGATCAGCGCGGCCCGGGTCCGGGCTCCCCGCGGGGTCACCGGGGGTTGGCGGGACGGCGCCTTCGATGGCCCGCTCTCGTGGGTGTCGGAGATGGTCGCGTCCATGCGACCAACGTATCCGAATCCGAGCTCAGGTTCGCATCAGGCTCCCCCGATAGGCGCAACGATTTGTCCCCCAGCATGGTGAGTGAGTACTCTCTCACTATGCCCAGGGACGGACGCGATCGGCTGCTGTCCGAAGCGCTGAAGCTGTTTGCCGCGAAGGGGTACGCGGCGACATCGGTGGCCGACATCCAGCGGGCATCCGGCCTCGCGCCGGGATCGGGCGCGCTCTACAAGCACTTCGGCTCCAAGCGCGAGCTGTTGGAGGCCGCGGTTGCGCACCGGATCGACAGCATCGTCGCGGCGCGGGAGCAATACGACGCCGGACGGTCGGGCAGCGTCGAGCAAGCGGTGCGAACGGCAGGCCGGCTGATTTGGGACAACCTGCGCCAAAGTGAAGATTTGCTCAAGGTCATGTTGCGCGAGCCTGCCGAGGTCGGCGATCTCGAGCAGAAGACGTGGCAGGTCATCACGGACAACGCCTATCAGCGCTTCGCCGACGAACTGGCGGCTTCCAACCGCTCCGGCCGCACCCGCATCCCTGACCCGGAGGCGGCCGCGGCAGTCGCAATCGGCTCGCTTTCCTATGCCGCAACGCTGCAAGCGCTGACCGGCCACTCGCCGGGAAACATCGACGACGACCGTTACTTCGAGGCCTGGGTCAACCAGACGGCCAGCGTCCTCGCGCAATACACCAACCGCAAGAACCGTTGACCACCAATAATTTTCAGGAGCAAGTCATGACGTTCTCACTACAACTGAGCGACGACGTTATCGAGGTCCGCGACTGGGTGCACCAGTTCGCGTCCGAGGTCATCCGCCCCGCTGCGGCCGAATGGGACGAACGAGAGGAAACCCCGTGGCCCGTGATCCAGGAAGCTGCGAAAGTGGGTCTCTACTCCCCCGATTTCTTCGCGCAGCAGGCGGCCGAGCCCACCGGGCTGGGCTTTCTGACCGCGTTCGAGGAGATGTTCTGGGGCGACGCCGGTATTGCGCTATCCATCATGGGCACCGGGCTGGCCGCGGCGGCGTTGGCGGGCAATGGAACTCCCGAACAGATTGGCCGCTGGCTTCCCGAGATGTTCGGGACGCCGGGCGATCCCCAGCTCGGTGCGTTCTGCTCATCAGAGCCCGACGCGGGTTCTGATGTCGGCGCCATCCGCACTCGTGCGAGCTACGATGAGTCGGCGCGCGAGTGGGTTCTGAATGGCACCAAGACCTGGGCGACCAACGGCGGCATCGCCAACGTGCACATCGTGGTGGCATCGGTCTATCCCGAACTCGGCACGCGCGGCCAGGCCACCTTCGTCATCGGAGGGGACGCCAAAGGTCTGACGCAGGGCCAGAAATTCAAGAAGCACGGGATCCGCGCTTCGCACACTGCCGAGGTGGTGCTCGACAACGTTCGGCTGACCGAGGATCAGATTCTCGGCGGCCGAGACAAATTCGAGGCGCGCGCGGCCAGGGCGAGATCCGGTACCTCGGCGCGCGGTCAGGCGGCGATGAAGACCTTCGAGCGCACCCGGCCCACCGTCGGGGCGATGGCCGTCGGTGTGGCACGTGCCGCCTATGAGTACGCCCTCGAATATGCCAGCCAGCGTGAGCAATTCGGTCGCAAGATCGGTGAATTCCAGGCGGTGGCGTTCAAGCTGGCAGACATGAAGAGCCGTATCGACGCGGCTCGCCTGCTGGTGTGGCGGGCCGGCTGGATGGCGCGCAACAACCAGAATTTCGACTCGGCGGAGGGCTCGATGGCCAAGCTGGTGGCAAGCGAGACCGCGGTCTACGTCACCGACGAGGCGATCCAGATCCTCGGCGGAAACGGATACACCCGCGACTACCCGGTGGAGAGGATGCACCGCGACGCGAAGATCTTCACCATTTTCGAGGGCACCAGCGAGATCCAGCGCCTGGTGATTTCGCGAGCGCTGACCGGCCTGCCCATCCGTTAACCCGGGCTGCGAGACATGATGGCCGGATGACCTCCGAGATCCGTGTCCTCGATACTGACGACGACCTCGTCACTGCGGCCAACCTGTTTCGCACCGCCATGGTCGGGTTTCCACCGCTGTCGAACCTGCAGCCCGGCCAGATCAGCAAGCTGCTCGAACCCGGACGCACCGTCGGAGCGTTCGTCGAAGGACAACTCGTTGGCACCGCAGACGCTGTGACAAGCGCTCTGACGCTCCCCGGCGGAGCGATCGTGGGCCACGCCGCCGTATCACACATCGGGGTGCTGCCGTCGTTCACGCGAAGAGGCATCGCCACGGCGTTGATGGATCATCAGTTGCGCGACATCGCTGCGCGCGGCGAGGTGGTCGCATCGTTGCGGGCGTCGGAGGCGACGATCTACGAGCGCTACGGCTACGGGGTGGCGAGCTCATCACAAACCGTCGAGGTTCAAACGGCAAGGGCAACACTGCGCCCGGGTGTCGGAATCGGCGCTGGGGTGCGGCTGCTCGACGCCGCCCAAACGTGGGACGTCCTGTCACGGATCTACGCCGAGAATCGACCGTCGCGAGCGGGAACCATCGACCGCCCGGAGGTGTGGTGGCAGGGTCTACGGCTGCGAACCGAATCATCCTCGGGGCCTGCGTATGTCGCGGTTTGCGGCGAAGCGGGATCCGAGTCGGGTTTCGCCCGCTACCGCCCCATCGACACCGAAAAGTGGTTCGTCAACGATCAGCGCACGATCGTCGTCGAAGATTTCTTCGCGCCCACCACCGACGCGTATCTCGGGCTGATGCGTTTCCTGTTCGCGCTCGATCTCGTTGACCGCGTTGTGTTCTGGATGCTGCCGGTCGATGATCCGCTGGCCTGGCTGCTTGTCGACCGGCGCGCCATGCGGATCAGCGCGGTGCATGACGAAACGTGGCTGCGCGTCGTCGACGCCCGGAAGGCGCTGGCGGCACGCCGATACGCCGACGACGGCGCCGTCACCATCGCGGTCAACGACCCTCTGCTGCACAACAATTCAGTTAGCTTCAACATTACGGGCGGCGGTGCGGAACCGACGAACCGGCAGGCCCAATTGCACGTCGGTGTTGAGGGGCTCGCCGCCGTTTTACTCGGTGGCGCCACCTGGCGGGGTCTGGCCGTCGCCGGGCTGGCACAGGCCGACGATCCAGCGGCGTTTGTGGTGGCCGATCGGCTGTTCGTGGTGGCCGATGCACCGTATGCCGGGTTCTACTTCTAGTTAGCGGGCCGGTTGTTCGACGCTCGTCATTGAGCCCGGAAGCTCGCGCGTAGCGATTGAAAGCCTTGCAGCGTGTTGTTCAAGAGCCGGACCGGCTTGTCGACCTGGATACGCGCGATTCGGGGGATCATCGCCCGCATCAACGCGTGCATCTCCACCTTGGACAGATGCATGCCGACGCAGGCGTGGGCGCCGAAACCCCATCCGAGATTGGCTCCCTTGCGATGCAGGGAGAAGACCTCGGGTTGTTCGAATTGGGTTTCGTCCATATTGGCCGACGCGTAGAGCAACACGACGCGTTGACCACGACCCAGTGCGATGCCGTCGACCTCGCTGTCTTTCTTCAGCATTCGCGTGAAGCCGCGCACCGGTGAGCCGAGGCGGACAGCTTCGACCGCGGCGGCGGGCACCAGATCGGGGTTGTCCCGTAACTCCTCCCAGACCTCGGGGTGGGTGCCCAGGCTCCACAGCAGTTGCGCGGACGCCAGGATCGTGGTGTCCAGGCTCGGCCCGATGAAGTCGATCACCATCGCCTTGGCTTCCGCCGGGCTCAACGCACCGGCATCTCCGGCCGCGAGGACCGACTGCGCCCAGCTACCTGGCTTGACACTCGCAGAGCGGATGGATCGTGCGTAGTGCCAAAAGCTCAGCCCCGCCGGCGCTGCCTTCAGGGTGCGGGTGTTGGTCGGGCCCAATACATCGAACCCGCCGCGGCCGTACTTCAGCATGCGGTGGTGGTCGATGTCGACGCCGACGAGATCGGCGACCACCCGGATCGGCAGATGAGCGGCGAAATCGGAGACACCGTCAAACTCGACGCGATCACATAGCCGGTCGATGACTGCCGACGCCTCGGCTTGCAGCACCGGATCGATGGCGGAAAGCGCCTTGGCCGAAAGGGATTGCAGCAATTGACGACGCCGCTTGGCGTGAGCTTCGCCGTCGCTGGCGAGCGTGGTACCCGCGGTCAGCACATTGGTCACCGGATTAGCGGCAACCCCGTTGCCGCTGCAGTAAGTCTCGTCGTCGCTAAGCGCTTGGCGCACATCACGATAACGGCCCATAACCCAGAGTCGGTGCTTCGGCAGCCAGACCACGGCTCCGGCCTGGCGGATCTGGCGATAGGTTTCGGCGGGCTTGAGCAGCGTCGCTCTGCTGTACAGGTCGACGGACAAGGTCGGAGCCCCCGCCACAGCACCGCGACGCAACATGCTCACATTGAACACGTGATTGTCGTCGTCGGCGGGGGAATATGCGGTCTCGCGGCCGCCTATGAACTCTCGCGGCGCGGGGAGCAGGTGATTGTGTGCGAACGCGGCGAGCCGTTCGCCGAGCAGTCCGCCGGCCTGGCGCGGATCTTCCGCATCGCGCACCGGCGCCCGGTGCTATGCGAGCTCGCGATGAAGGCCCGAGCGGGTTGGCAGCGCTGGGAGGCCGAGTTGGGCGTAGGGCGGCTGCTGGGCTCGGAGGGTTTCATATCCGTCGCCGCACCCGATGACACCGCGGCGGCGATGACCGATGCCGGCGCCGCATTCTTCTGGATCGACCGGCGCGAGATCGAGGCGCGCATCCCATTTCTGGCGGCGCCGTGGCAGACCGGAGTATTCGATCCGCTCGGCGGCAGTCTGCGCATCCGCCGCGCGCTGGGTGCCGTGGCGCAGCGAGTCACCATCCACCGTGCCGAGGTGGTGTCGGTCGGTGACGACGGGGCGACGACGCTTGCGGACGGCACCGTGGTGCGGGGCGACCGCGTGCTCATCTGCGCGGGCGTTCAGACGCCGGCGCTCTTCGGACCGCTCGGCGTTGAGTTCGCTCCACACACGCGGTTCACCTACGACGGCGCCGATGCCGTTGGCGCCGCTTGCCTTTCAGCGCCCGAAGGTTACGGATTGCCGGTCGGCAGCACTGGCCGCTGGGCCTTCGGGCAGCAGGTGCCAGACCCAGCGACTGTGCACACGCTGTTCCCCTGGCTCTCGCCGGTGGGCCAGGTGGACTGTTTCTCGGTTCGCGCCCCGTGGCTCGACTCAGGCGGCGATGGCTGGACCATCGCCCGCCGCGGCCGCGTCGTAGCGTTCGTCGGGAGCAACCTCATGAAGTTCGGACCGCTGCTCGGTGAACTGCTCGCTGCGGCCATGCTGCGCGACGAGTTGCCCGGCGAGCTTACGTTGAGCTAGCCGCGCCATCAGCCGTGTGGCGCCTCGGAAATCTTGGTGTCCGGCTTGCCCAGCGTCTGGCAGTACGTCAACGCCGACAGCCGCGTCGCCGAGATCTCGATATTGGTGGGATCACCACCGTTCTTGTCCTTGAGCATCTTGGTGACCTCATCGCTCTGCTTCTTCTCGTCCTGAGTGGTGAAGTCCTTGCACTTTGTGTCGCCGCCGGTGTTGACGATCTGTGAGGCTGAACACGCGCCGGACAACAGCGCGGCGATCGCGATCATGGCGGCCGCAATTTGCTTCATCATTTGCCTTCCTGGATCCAAGTAGTGGTATCTGTACACCAAATCAGCTGATTTCAAACCGCACACCCGAGTTTGGGCCGATAGGCCGTGCGTTTGCAGGCAAGCGTCGAACGAGCCGATCACCGCCACCGGCTCAGCGCTGCAGGGTGTGCAACTTTCGGTCCTGCGGGAATAACTGTCTAGGTGGCGTGGTCTCTTGTGGTTTGTCGACGGCGGCGAGCACAGACCCGGGAAGGGGAGGATCAGTGATCTGGTCGCAAGCGCCCACCGGGTTGTCGAGCGGGCCACGATCGGCGTCGGCCAGCACGCATGAGGTCGGCGGCGGGCGTAGCGGATCCGATGGGACGCAGGCCGTGTTCACCGGTGTGCTGGCTCTGCTGTTTTCAACGGGATGGGTCGCCAACCACTTCGTCGGGTTGATGCCCTTGATCAGCGATCGCCAACATCTCAGCGCGGCCGCACTCGACGAGATCTTCGGAATTTACGCGCTGGGGTTGCTGCCCGGCCTGGTTGTCGGGGGCCGTGCGTCGGATGCGCTCGGGCGTCAGTCGGTGGCGTTGGCGGGTTCGACCACCGCTCTGGTGGGGACGCTGGCGATGCTGCTCTCGCAGCAATACGACGTTTTCCTGGTGGGGCGTTTGATCGTCGGGCTCGGCGTGGGCCTGGCAATCAGTTCCTGTACCGCATGGGCATCGGATCTGAGGGGTTCCCCCGGCGCAGCCACCGCTGGAGCGGTGTTGATGGTTGGTTTCGCGATCGGCCCGTTCGCGGCAGGGGTGGTCGCCCGGGCCGGCCAATCTGGCATTTGGGCGTCGTTCGGGATTGCTGCAGCCATTGTCGTGGTGGCGATGATCATCGCCGTGGCGGCTGTGCGGCCGGCGGACGCAATCGCGCCCGCAACAGCGGTCCGGCCGGGGCCGTCGATGCCGGCGCGACAGGGAACTGCGCGAGCGCTGAGTTGGGCGATGCCGTTGGCGCCGTGGGTGTTCGCCTCAGCGACACTGGGGTTCATCACGATCCCCAGCCGAGTGCACGTCGCGCTGGCCGCTCCCCTGGCCGCGGGGACAGCCACCTTGATAGTGAATGGCGTTAGCGGGCTTATTCAGGTACTGGCTCGCGCGCGTCGCTGGGGACCACAAGCCGGCACCGCGGGAGCGGTGCTGGCCGCGCTGGGCTACGCGGTAACCGCGGTGGCACCGCCGACCATGTCGCTGGCGCTGGGCCTGCCGCTGTTCCTGGTTCTCGGATGCGCGTCCGGACTTTGTTTACGCGAGGGCTTGATTGATCTCGAAGCCGCGGCGCCGCAACGCGTCCGCGGCGCCCTCACCGGGGCGTTCTACGTGGTGACGTACATCGGCTTTGGCCTGCCGCTGATATTGACCACGGTCGGGGCTGCGGTCTCGACGATGATTCTTGCTGTGATGGCAGTGCTGGCGTCGGCAACGGCGGTGAGCCGAGCAGTACGGCTGCGCCGAGACAGTCACCGCCAGAGTTGATTCAGGCTATCGAAACCAGCTATGCCGCTGTCGTTTTGCGTTGGCCAGGACGGGCGCCGGGTATTGGGCTGTTGCTGGCAACGCTCAACCCGGATAGACGACGCCATGAGCGGATCGCGTGGCGTGTGACTTCGATGATCCGGGCGGCACCGTCGTCCCCGTTCGCCAGCCGGTGCGCCTTCAGCGCGTTGCCGGTCACGGCGTCGAGCGTGTCCCAGTCGTCGGTTTCGATGAGAGCGGTCGACTGGTATGCGGCCCGCACGGCGTACCGTTCGGCGGTGACCGGCGTCGTGCTGACCGCGCGTGCGGCGCGGGCGGCGTGGTCCCAGGCCGCGATCGGCGGCGTGTCACCAGGCGCGAGACGGCGATGCAGTTCGGCGATGTCAATGATCGCTGCGGCGGCGGCGTTTGCGGCGTATCGAACGACACCCCAGGGCGGGCTGATCAGCAGTTTGGTCACCCACGTGTGAATGACGGAGTCGGGAACATCGGCGGTTCCGACGGTCAGCCAGCCCAAGTCGAGCACCACAAGGCTGTCTTCCGGCGACAAATAGCCGTCCGGCCCGGCCAGCAAGTCGTTGCATAGCTGGACGAAGGAGGCCAGCGGGCGGGCTGAAGTTGCGGGAAAATCGGTGATCTGCTCGTCGCCGTTGATGTAGGAAATCGCATTCATGGCACAGCCTTTGCCCGATCCTGGCTGGTGAGATCCTCGGGCCAGTCTGAGCGGATGGGTGATGTGTTCGAGGTCCATTTGAGTCGCATCCTACGGGTTTTCGCCTTCACTTTGGCCGCGCGAAGGCAGTCTATGGGGGGGCACGGTCATGT
>Ga0335072_10017557_pt1 | contig 10116 bp, 13 predicted proteins | sample Lox_Sample_21_FD_206725 | JGI IMG/M metagenome (GOLD analysis project Ga0335072, IMG submission 206725) | Soil microbial communities from Loxahatchee National Wildlife Refuge, Florida, United States - Lox_Sample_2.1 | ecosystem: Environmental > Terrestrial > Soil > Wetlands | place: USA...
GGGCCTTCTGCTCGTCCGTCCCGAACAGCGCAAGCGGCTGGGGCACACCGATCGACTGGTGCGCGGACAGCAGCGCGGCCAGCACCGGCGAAGCAGAACCCGCGATCACCAGCGCGCGGTTGTAGTACAGGTTTGTCAGGCCAAGCCCGCCGTACTCAGGCGCGATCTTCATGCCGAACGCGCCGAGCGCCGCCAGGCCCTTGACCACCTCATCTGGGATCGCCGCATCGCGCTCGATCTGAGCGCCGTTGACGGTGGTCTCGCAGAATTCGCGCATCCGAACGCAGAACTCCTTGCCGCGCTTGCTTGCCTCTTCGGTTGGGCGCGGATGCGGATAGATCAAGTCAAGTCGGAAATCGCCGAGAAACAGCTGCTTGCCGAAACTAGGCCGGTGCCACCCAATCTCGCGAGCTTCCTCCGCCACCTGGCGAGATTCTCGTTCACCGACATTGCGGACACGATCTTGCTGTTGAACAGTCATGGCCCGTCCGTTCGTCGATTGCTCCCAGGATCCTGCCCATTCCTACCCGCCAGTAACACTTAGTCGGTGTGGCGAGGATCCCGATCGCCTACGGCCTGTCTCCTCTTCGCGGGTCTACCGATTTGCCGCACTAAGCCGGTATTTGTGAGGCGCGTAAACTACCGCGCCGACACCATGGCGCGCATTTCGGGGACAGTTCCGACCGCAGGGGCCTGACCTGCGTCTTGACGATTAGTGTTCGCTTGCGCCAGCCTGTTCGCAAAGCAAGCGCAAAGGGGGAGGACAAATGGCGTGGCGCCTTGAAGGGACGTATTTCGAATCCTGCTCATGCGATGCCATCTGCCCATGTACATGGTCTGCGCTGACGGCCACGGCAACACTGGACCGGTGCCGTGCGCTTCTGGCCTATCACGTGGACTCGGGCGAGATCGAGGGTGTTGACGTTAGCGGCCTGAGCTTCGCTCTCTTCCTGGACACGCCGCCGGTCATGTCCGAGGGCAACTGGCGGGTAGGGGTCTACCTGGATGACGGCGCGTCTGACAGTCAGGCCGGGCAACTCGGGGCGGTGCTGTCCGGGCAGCTAGGCGGGCCTCCTGCGATGCTCGGCCCGCTGATCGGCGAAATGCTCGGCGTGGAGAAGGCACCTATCACCTACACCGACGACGGCCGCGGCCACCACGTCCGGATCGGCGACACCGTCGACGTGGGTGTCGAGGACTTCGTCGCGCTAGGAGGCCAGGATCCGGTCCGGCTCACGAATGTCTTTCATCCGTCCAACACCACCTTGACGGTCGCGCCGGCCACTGCCGCGCGCCTGTCGACGTTCGGGCTCGACTGGGGGCGCGACGGGCAGAGCGGCTTTTCCGCGCCGTTCTCCTGGGCCGGGTGACCAGTTCCGGCGAGCTTGCCCGGCCACAGCGCGGGCAGGCAACCCGTGAGGTCGCATTCCTGCTGATCCTGGCCGCTGGTGCGTGGGCCGCAACCCTTGCTCTCGCCAGGGGAATGGCCGGAATGACCGGCACGATGGGGCTCGGCCTCGCCTTGTTCGTGCCGATCTGGACGCTGATGATGGCCGCCATGATGCTCCCGTCGGTCGCACCGATGGCCTCGCTGTATGCCAAGACCTTCCGGGATCACCGGGCGCTGAGAACTGCCGGTCTTATGGTCGGCTACCTGGCAGTCTGGGCGGCAGCGGGCGTGCCCGCGTACGGCCTCGCGTGGCTCGCCGGCTGGCTGACCGGGATGCATCACGGCGCGGCTCACGTCCTGGCGGTGGCCGTCTTCGCCGTGTGCGGGGTGTACCAGCTGAGCAGCCTGAAGGACCGTTGCCTGGCGCACTGCCGCTCTCCGCTCGGGCTGTTTCTGCACTACGGCTCCTACCAGGGCCGAACCCGGGACCTGCGTGTCGGGATAAGCCACGGCGGATATTGCCTGGGCTGCTGCTGGGGCCTGATGGCGATCCTGATCGCAGTGGGCGTGATGAACGTGGCCGCGATGGTGGGCCTGGCCGCGCTGGTACTTATCGAGAAGGCCTGGCGATGGGGGCCGGCCGCTGGCCGGCTCGCGGGTGTCGCCGCCCTGGGACTAGCGGTGGCAATTATCTGGCTCCCCTGGCTTGCCCCCGGCTTGCAAGCCACTCCCCCGATGATGAACTGACCCGAAGGGGTCTAAGACCAGAACTGCGCCGACCCGCCGGGATCGGCGGAGTGCGTCCACACCTCGGTCGCCTTGCCATTCTCGGCGTGGATCACGTGGACCAGCTTGAGTTGAAGCTGCTTGCCCGCACGCTCGGCGCTGATCGTGACGAGCACGACAGTGTGGTCGTCGCTGACCAGGACATCGTGCACCTGCGGCTGGACCGACCCATCGGTGAGCTCGGAAATCTTCCCGAGCTGCCCGATTACCTGTGCAGCGCCCTCGTAGTCGCCGGCCAGCGGGCCGGTCCCGGTGATATGCCAGACGATGTTCTCGGCGAAGTACTGATCCTGCAGAGCGCCGAGGTCGCCGCGGCCAAATGCAACACTGGCCGCTCGCACCAAGTCATCGTTTGGTTGCGTCACTGAACCCCCTCCGGGCCGGTCGGCCGCCCCCAATCGTCTTGGCTCGGCGGCGGGCCGTCAAGTCGGCAGCCGAACCGGGCTGGCTACGCGGCAAAATGTCACGTGGCTCTGACTAGCGGAGAGTAGGAGGTCGGCGTCAGTGGACATCGGCGACGTCGCCATCGTGGCCGAGGCCTTAGCGGGTGTGCGCCGCAGCGCACGGGACGGGCTGGCTGGTTGGCGATACCACGGCAGGCTGGTCGCGCGCCAACTCGACGCGTTGCACATAGTGATCCGCGTCGATTTCGACTACCGGGACTCGATACTGCGGCAGTTCCCCGGAACCTTCAGCGTGCCGGCGCGCTTTATCAAGCACATGATGGTTGTCGCCGACCTCGCTTCAGGCGACGCGGGTGCGATTGAGGACGCCATCGAAGCAGCATGGGAGCTTCAGCGAAGCGCTGGCTGACGGCGCTGTCACTCAAGGCCAAGCATGTCAGCTAGTTCCCTGGCGTTGACCTGGGCGTAATCGCTATAGCAGTTATTGAACAGCACCTGCGTTTCGTCGGCCGTGCCGCCGAGGCCGCGGATTTTCTGTGCCCAGTCGGCGATCTCGTCATGGCTGTAGCGGTACCCGAATCGCTGATGAATGTCCTTACTGGTCCACCGGTCGGAATGGCCGTGCAGCCGCACCACGGCCAGATCGGCGGTGGCTGCAAGCACCGGCGGGATAGAACTGGGGTACCCCTGCGGCATGTCCACGCTGACATAGGGCAGGTCGTGCTCGGACAGGAAGTGCAGTGTCTCCTGCTGATTGTCCTCGGTCATCCAGGTGCGGTTGCGGAACTCCACGCACAGCCGCCGCGGTGAGACACGCTCCGCGCAGGACAGGACGTAATTCTTGTTCGTCCGCGAGATCGGGAACCACTGCGGGAACTGGAACAAGATCGCGCCTAGCTTTCCGACAGCACGCAGCGGCTCGAGCGCCGCCAGGAAGCGCTCCCACGCGCCGGCCGTTACCGCAGGGTCGACCTGCCGCAGGTAGACCGTCTCCTTGCCGGCCGGCACGCCGTCCCGCAGATCAGCGGGCAGCGCGCCGACGCGGGTCGGATGCTGGGTGAACAAACTGAATGCCTTGATGTTGAAGGTGAACCCGGCGGGCGTGCGTGCCGCCCACGCTTCGGCGGTCTGCTCGGCAGGCAGCGCGTAGTAGGTCGCGTCGACTTCCACCAGCGGAAACTGGCGCGCGTAGTAGCCCAGCCGCCTGGCCGGGTTGTTCGCCTCGGGCGGGTACCAGCCCGACTCGATCAGCGTCCGGTCCGTCCATGACGCGGTGCCCACCCGGATCTCGCCCATGAGGGCAACAGTAAACAACCGCCGGACACTTGCGCGGAGCCTGTGTGGCCAGGGCACAGCTATGCTGGCGAGGTGCATCTGGGCCTTGTCGCCGTAGTGGTCAGCGAGTACGACCCGGCGATCAGGTTCTTTGTTGACAAGCTTGGCTTCGAGCTGGTCGAGGACTCCCCGTCTCTTACCAATGACGGCCGTCCTAAGCGATGGGTGGTCGTCCGGCCGCCGGGCGCCGTGACAGGCCTGCTGCTGGCCCGAGCTGACGGCGCTAATCAAGCGTCTGCGATCGGCAGGCAAGCCGCTGGCCGGGTAGCTTTCTTCCTTCACGTGGATGATTTCGATGCTGCATATACGCGGATGACATCGGCCGGTGTTCAGTTCGTGACGGCACCCCGCACCGAGCCCTACGGCTGCGTCGCCGTATTCCTCGATGTCGCGGGCAACAAGTGGGACCTGATCGGCCCGGGCGACTGTCCGAGGAGGAACAGCGCGACGGCGTAACTGGCGATAGCGGCAAAGGCCAGCAGGGCCATGATGAGCGAGCTGATGTTGTCGTTGAAGTCGAGAAAGCTGGCTCCGTTGAAACCGGCGCCAATGACGAAGAGTCCGCCGAGGACGGACCACACAGCCACGGAGCGCCGGCCCGCCCGGAGGGCATGGACGGCAGCACCGACAACGAAGACGACCAGCGCGAGGCCGAGCGCAGCGTGGACGGCCAGGGCGGCGGCTCCATGGCCGACAGCCCACACCACACTGTGGAACGACCCGGCGAAGTAGTTAGCGGGCCTCACGCCAGGGTGGTGGCTAGGGATGGCGACGTAGAGGTTCGCGACCATCCCGATGCTGGCTTGCACCACGACGAGCAGCACCGCCACCAGCAGCATCCAGCGCAGCGTCCGCTCGCCCTGTCGCTCGGCCATGTCGGCAACCTCCAGAGCTGGCGTACGATTCACGGATGATGAATTGTAACAGGGAAATTCACGGGTGGTGAACCAGTTGCGAGGCGAGCTGGTGCAATCTCGGTGAGCCCGGCAGGCCGGCGTCCGGGTGCCTCCGACACCCGAAGCGCAATCCTCCACGCTGCGCACGCCGAGTTCGCCGCCGTCGGCTATACCGCAGCGTCCATTCGCCAGATAGCCCGGCGTGCCGATGTCGACCCCGCCCTCGTCTACCACTACTTCACCGACAAGGCCGGGTTGTTCGTCGCCGGCCTCAACCTGCCCGCAGATCCGCGCACCGTGCAGGCGCAGGCGCAGCAGGGGCCGCCGAATGGTGCCCGGATCGTCGAGCGGTTTCTCGCCCAGTGGGAGGAGGACGACGCGGAGCCGGGACGGGCGTTCGTGACGCTCACCCAGGCGGTGTCGAGCGCTCCGGAGGTGGCCCGCGCCGTGCGGGAGTTCCTCACCGAACGGGTCTGGGCTAACCGGCCGGGCGGCGCGAACGAGGAGACGATGAAGACCACCGCGCTCGTGTCCTCACAGCTCCTCGGAGTGGCGTGGGCTCGCTACGTGGTGCGCATGGAGCCGCTCGCCACTGCGCCTCGGGCCGAGGTCGCCGCCTGGGTCGGGCCCGCCATCGACGGCTACATCGCCGGCCAGCACCGCATGCAAGACTGAACCGTGCTCATTTCCAGCTACATCACCCCCAAGGCACGCAAGGGCGGCCCGAGCGGGATCGAGGGCCGCGGCCTCGTCGCCATCGCGCCGATCGCGGCCGGCGAGCTTGTCGCGATCAAGGGCGGTCACATCGTGACGACCGCTGCCCTGCACTCCCTGCCGGAACGCCTGCAGAACTCCGACATCCAGATCGCCGACGGATTTCACCTCGTCGCGCTGGAGGAAGCGGAGTACGAGCCGGTCATGCTGTTCATCAACCACTCCTGCGAGCCCAACGTCGGCTTCGCGGGAAACATCGTCCTGGTCGCCATGCGGGACGTCAGCGCCGGCGAGGAACTCACTACCGATTACGCGTTGTTCGACGACTATGACGGCAGCATGGAATGCCGGTGCGGGACACCCTCGTGCCGCGGCACGATCGACGGCCGGGACTGGCAGCGCCCGGACTTGCAGAGCAGGTACGGCAACTACTTCTCCTCGTACCTGCTCAGCCGGCAGGGCCGCTAAGCCCGATCCGGGTTCACGAGTTCATCAGGTCGAGGTGCGCGGTGTCGTTGAAGCCGCGCACGATCCAGCGGTCGCCGGTGACGACGATGCGGGAAATCGAAGTGTTCTCGGCACCGAGAAAGGCAAACGGCCGCGATCCGCTAGCCAGCGCCAGGGCCTGGCCAATCACCCCGCCATGCGTGAACGTGGCCACCCGCTGACCCGTATGAGCCGCCGCCAGCCGCTCGACCGCGCTTCGCACCCGGGCCGCTAGCTCGGCAGCGGGCTCGGCCCCGGGAATCACGTCCCAGCGCTCCTCGGCGGCCATCCGCAGGCTGATGGGATGGCCTTCCGCCACCATCTTCCGGAAGAGCCCGCCTTCCCACTCGCCGAGGAAAACCTCGCGCAGGTCGGCCTCCACCCGCGGGTCCAGCCCTAGCAGCTCGGCCAGCGGGTCCGCTGTCTCCGCGGTCCGGCGCAGGTTCGAGACGTAAATTGCGTCAACTCCGGCACCCGCGAGCCGCGCGCAGACTCGCGCGGCCTGTTCCTTGCCCTCCGCCGACAGCGGCGGATCCCCGTGACCGTCCACCAGCGGGAACGGCATGCCGTCCAGGTACGCCTCAGACGCGCCGTGCCGCACCAGGAGCAGGTCCGTAGCGCCCGGCGGGACCTCGTACCGCTGCTGCCGGAATGCGGTCGGCTCCTGCTCAGTCGCGTCTGTCACAGGAGAAAGCTACCGGCCGGCCAGCAGCAGCCCGCGCAGCAGGTACCGCAAATGCACCGTACCGGTCCGGCTGTTATGTACGGCCGAAGGCCCAGTTCAGCAAGTGCCGCGCGGCGACGATGGCCGAGCCAGGGTTCGCTGTCGGGCTGGCGTGCAGGACAACCCCGATCAGCGTGACGCCGTGCCACCTGGCCTCGAAGAGCAGGCAGTTCCCGGCGGCCTTGGTATCACCGGTCTTGATGCCCAAGGCACCCGGATAGGACCCGATGAGCTTGTTGGTCTGCTGCCACGCGTAGGCGTGATGGCTGGCAGTGACGGTCAGGCGGTAGTGACGCCGTGCCACTATTGCGCGGAACAACGGGAACTTCATCGCAGCCGCACCGAGCGTGATCAGGTCCGCGGGTGTTGAGTAGGTCGAGTGCTCCGTCGGGTACGGCATGCCGTCGAAGCTCGTGAAGTGCGTCGAAGTCATGCCGAGCGTCGCGGCCGTGGCATTCATCTTCGCGATGAACGCCGTCCGACCAGGTCCGTAGGCGGTGGCCAGGAGGTACGCGGCGTCGCAGCCGGACGGGATCAGCATGGCCGCGAGCAGCTGGCGAGCGGTCAGCACGTCGCCAGGGATCAGGCCCGCGCTGCTGGCCCCGTCTTTCTCCACATACCGGAGGGCCGCCTTCGTGACCTGAATCTTACGGTTCAGGTCGCCGGCCTCAAGCACCACGAGGGCCGTCATGACCTTAGTGATACTGCCCATCGGCCGGCGGGCGCCGAGGTCTTGTGCCCAGAGCGCGGCGCCAGTGCCGGCGTTCGTCAGCTCTCCGGCGGCCACGCTGATCGGCGGTTCGCCAGGAACGACCGCTGGCACTTGGCCAGCTACAGGCATGTAGCCAGCTAACGGCATCAGTCGGGCGAGTGCCGGGGCAGATCCCGTGGCCGTCGCGACGGCCAGCAGCACCACGGACGCCGCAATGAAGCGCGCCACGCGCACAGGCCACGTACGACCCCGCCAACCATGCCAAGCCGCCACAGTGCGATCTAACCAGGCGCACACCGGCACATCCGGCCGGAACGGCAAAACTGCGCCGCATGTCAGCGCGACTGAGGCAGTTTGAAGGAGCTCTTCCGGGCACCGGACGTCGACGGCGGCGGCACGACCGGCCCGATGTCACCGTCCGGCGCATCATCCAGGTCGACGATCACCGGCGCGTGATCGCTCGGGCCGGTGCCCTTCCTGGCCTGCCGGTCGACCCACGCGGCCTTGACCCGGCTGGCCACGCTGTCAGTAGCCAGTACCAGGTCGATGCGCATGCCGAGATCCTGGTGGAACATCCCGGCCCGGTAATCCCAGTAGGTGAAGACTCGCTGCTCTGGCCAGCGCTCACGGACCACGTCCCGCAGCCCGGCCGACTGAAGGCTGGCGAGCGCCGACCGTTCTGGCTCGGTGACATGGGTTTGCCCGATATACGCGGCCGGGTCGAAAACGTCGCTGTCCGTCGGAGCGATATTCATGTCCCCGGACACGATGGCGGCGTCAGGATCAGCTCGGACAGCCTGCTCCAGTGCCTCGAGCCAGGCGAGCTTGTAACGGTAGTGATCAGAGCCCGGCTCGCGGCCGTTCGGCACGTAAACCGAGTGCACGCGGATCCCGCCGCAGGTAGCCGCAACCGCGCGGGCCTCCGGCTCGGGAAAGCCGGGAGCGCCGGGCAGCCCGCGCTCAACGTCGCTAAGCCCGACCCTGGACAAGATCGCCACGCCGTTCCAGCGGGGCTCGCCGAACAGAGCCGCCTGGTAGCCACGGCTATCGAGCTCAGCCCCGAGCAAGTCGGTGAACGCGCCGTCGGCGAGCTTGGTTTCCTGCAGGCAGACGATGTCCGGCTTGCGCTCGTCCAGCCAGGGCAGCAGCCGCGGCACCCGTTGCTTGACCGAGTTGACGTTCCAGGTAGCGACCCGCACTGCGCCTACACTAGCCGTCATCGCGGCGCGCCCGAAGCCTGCCCGCCGGCAGCTCGCCTGGCGGCCGCGCGCGTGCTGCGGCCGAGTGTCCATCGACGGCGTTCCCCTTCGTCGTGGTGTCAGAATCAGCCACCGATCCGACCGAGGAGTGAGGAATGAAGTACCTGCTGCTGGTCTGCATGGAGCAGCCACCCGATCCGCCGCTGGAAACCGACGCGGAAGTCGCGGACACCGAAGCCGGGGACGACGAGGGTATCCGCGCCTGGTTCGCCGAGATCGACAAGCGCGGGAGCAGGCTCATCGGCAGCCAGGTCAGCCAGCCGGCTGACGCCGCCACGGTACGGGTCCGCGACGGCGAGGTCGTCGTCAGCGACGGCCCGTTCGCCGAGACCAAGGAGTGGATGGCCGGCTTCGACGTGATCGAGTGCGCAAGCATGGCTGAGGCCGTCGAGATCGCCGCCTTGCACCCGGTCGCGGCGTTCGGGATGGTCGAGGTGCGGCCGTTCCTGCCGGAGAGATGGCGGAGTCCTTCGCAGTGACTAGTGCCGCTGCCGCGCCGCGTGTGCGACCATCCGCTTAGTCACTCAGGCGGTCGGAGTCACCTCGTCTGCTCCTGCTCTCCGGCAGAGCCAGCGAGAACGCGCTGCGCCAGGATCCGAAGGCCCGCAGCGAGTTCCGCCGCCGTCGGCGCCTGCTCGGGAGCCAGGAAGTACTTGGCCATCAGGCCGATGAACAGCGCGTGCATCACGGTACCCGCCAGCCGCGACGCCTCCGGATCGCCGTCCGGGTCGATACCGAGAAAGAGCTCGGCAAGCCCCTGGGCCGCGAAGCCCTGAACGCTGGCCAGGAAGGCCCGCAACTCGTCACTGTGCTCTACTAGGCCGAGCAGCTCGAGTTGCGCCGCCCACAGACCGCGGTCGGCTCCGGCGAACGAGCTAAGCGTCCGGTCGACAGCGGCTTCAAAACGCCGTAGCGGAGGGCCGTCGAGCACCTTATCGGCGTCCATCCCGCGCTGCAGTGCGTCGGCCCAGTCCCCGATCGACTCGAAGACAGCCTGGTTCATCAGCGTGTCCTTCGATCCGAAGTGGTAGCCGATCGCGGCCAGGCTCACCCCCGAGGCGGCGGCGATATCTCGCGCGGTCGTCGCCGCGTAGCCCTTCTCCAGCAGACAGCGCTTGGCCCCGGCGATCAGGTCCTCGCGGTTTCCCATGGCGGCCAGCATACTCCGATGTCTCAAACAATCGTCTTGGACAAACGTATTGTACGTTCGTCCAAGACGCGCGTACAGTGCTGGACAAGGCGCCCTTGCCAGCAACGACGGGGCGCAGTCCGCCAGCCCCACGGGAGGCAACGTCATGTTCAGCGCGCAGGCATCTCCGCCAGATCAGGCGCCCGGCCATCTGAAGGCTGGCGGCCGCGAGTGGAGCGGGCTCGCCGTCCTGTTGCTCCCGCTCCTGCTGGTCTCGATGG
>Ga0335072_10017558_pt1 | contig 10116 bp, 12 predicted proteins | sample Lox_Sample_21_FD_206725 | JGI IMG/M metagenome (GOLD analysis project Ga0335072, IMG submission 206725) | Soil microbial communities from Loxahatchee National Wildlife Refuge, Florida, United States - Lox_Sample_2.1 | ecosystem: Environmental > Terrestrial > Soil > Wetlands | place: USA...
TATTGGAGGCTTGTACCATCCCAACTCTGATGGCAGCTGGACGCCACTCGAAGACTGGGCCAACGACTCTGATTGGTATGGTACCATATATCTAAAACAGTGATAGCCGCTAACTATCCATAGGCATGACTGGGGAGTCACTGGCATAGGCCTTGACGCAAACGATGCATCAAAGGTATACATCTAGGTGGGGACGTATACTAAAAGCTGGGATGCGAACAATAACTCAATTCTTCGAAGTTCGGACAGAGGCACGACTTGATCTAAGACCAAACTTCCTTCAAATTTCCAGGTAATCAACCGAGTCGCGGAGTTGGGGAATGACTTGTCGACCCAGCCAATAGCGACATTATCTATTTTGCGGCACCAAGTGGACATGGCCTTTATAGAAGCACTGACAAAGGAGTGACATTCTCACAAGTTACGAGCTTTACTGCAGTGGGAAACTATGCAGAAGACACATCCGATGCCTCTGGGTACAATAGTGACCTTATAGGGCTGACAGCCTCGTCTTCGATACGACATTTGGAACCACTAATGGAGCCACCTCGAGGATATTCGTCAGAACTGCATATGTAAATGCGTCCTCGGTTTACGTTTCCAATGACGCAGGTGCCATATGGTCTGCTGTAGCAGGTCAACCCATTGGATACTTTCCAAAAGAGGATGAAATTCTCTACTGCGGAGAAGGCATTATATATTACGTACAACAATGTGGCCGGCCCCTATGATGCAGGAAATGGAAACGTGTATCGATATGCAACCAGCGGTACTTGGCAAACATCACTCCAGCATGGCAGCCCGCGAACAGTCTTATATTTGACTATAGTAGTCTTGCTCTGGATGTCAAGAATCCGGAAGCACTCATGGTAGCTTCCAATAATCTTTGGTATCCTGATGTGCAGATTTTCCAGAGTACAGATTCTGTGAGCTATGACCTAATCTTTGATGGAATTCGGTTGACAACCTGGGTACAACTTGGATAAATATCTAGGACTATAACAACGCCCACTACACCTACGGTGTAAGTTTACCAAAATATACATGATTTATGGTACTAATGTATTGAAGACCAACAAGACGCCATGGATTAGCAATTCACGCTAGCTTAGGGACACAAAAGTACTTGGTTGGATAGTCGCATCTTTGGAAATTGACCCCTTCGACTCAGATCACTAGCTCTATGGTACAAGCCTGACAGTATATGGTGGCCATGATCTTACGAAGTTTCCCAACGTTCTGGTGGAGTCATTGGCTGATGGCATTGAGGAAGAAGCCGCTTTATCTCTAATAGCACCTCCTGGTGAACCGCCACTGCTATCAGCCGTTGGTGACGATGGCGGCTTTCGGCATGTCAGCCTTGATATCTCTCCCAATAACAACTTCCAAAACCCATTTTACTTAACCACTTCCTGATCTTGAGTACGTTGGCATGAAGCCATTAAATATCGTTCGCCTATGAAACTCAAATTCGGCGGGGGTCGTACGAATAGCAATATCGACTGACGGAGGCGTATCATTTAATCTGGCACATGTGAGCAGTACTTCTATCGCGGGAGGACAAGTCGCCTATAAGCGGACGGCGCCAATATTGTCTAGGTCAGCTTGAGTGGAGCTTATCGGTTTTCAAACGGAATCCAGAGCAGCAGCTCATTATCGTCTAGCAACAAGGTCGCAGCAGACAAGGTTAATGGCAATTACTTTTATGCAGCCAACCAAAACAACGTATACGTATCTAGTGATGGTGGAGCAACCTGGCCAACCTCAACAACTCTCGCCAATTATGGTGTCAATGCAGTTATAGTCCACCTTACAGTTGTCGGTGACGTCTGGGTTTCCGCTTCAAACGGTCTTTGCCATTCCAGCGGTTACTAGCTCATATGCTATTGCGCTGGGCAAAGACACAGGCAGCTATCCAAATATCTACGGCTACTGGGAGCACTACTCTTCAAGTCAGTGCCGATATGGGCGCAACATGGACTGTCATCAGCGACTCGGGCCACGGCTTTGGGCCAGCGGTGGCGATTGCCTAGCCGCGAGCATGGACACAACTGGCCTAGTATTCGTTGGTACCAAGTATCTTCTATGGTCTCCTGTAAGTCAGCCCTTAACCCCAACATGCACCATACTTACATAGCATGTTACTTTGCTAATAGTAGTTCCAGTAGCTCTGCATCAAGCACTTCCTCCGCAGAGCCTACGAGTTCTTCCGCTGTAAAACCAACAAGTACATCGGGTACCAAGCCTGCTTCGATGATGGTCACTAAGACTTCTGCGGCGAGCGCAACGACAACAGCTTCGGCGGCGCCGCATTGGGGACAGTGTGGAGGCATTGGATAGGCTGGCCGTACGGTTTGCGCAAGTCCTTATACTTGTCAGGTTTCCAATCCTTGGTACTCTCAATGCTTGTAAATAGCGTCTTGGGCAGCGAATCATCTCTAGTTGAAGCAGTGTAGCACCAAAAGTTGGGCCAGAATAAGTTCTCTAGCCGCTTAGCCCGTTCGAAAGCGGCAGGCGGACAGTGTGGAGGGACGAGATTACAGGCCCCTTTCCCCCGATTCATATATTGCAAAAAGAACACAAGGCCTCGTCCAAGTTTTATTCGGTTATCCAAGCACTCAAGACAATTCTCCCACATTCATTACCTTCGTAAGTTTCAAATATTTACCATGGGAGAACGCATAACAAGAAACTTAAATCATTGCTCTCATCGCACCGCCCTCAGCCAAAGAAAACCTCAACAACGCACTCCCAATCATCGACCCCGGCCAACTAAACCATGCCTTGCTAATGCAATCCCCCGTCTGCGGATCCACCGCCTCAGCAAACAGCCCATCCCAGAACATCGAGCCCTGAATCCTCCTCCACGCATCCTCTTTCGCCAGCTCGTTCCCCTTCAGGTTGGCATACACGAACTCCTGCGCATAGCCAAGCGGCCACGGGCCCCGCGTGTGTACGCTGCCAAGGCCACCGAATGGGCCGGCGGGATAGAAGCCGCCTTCGTTGGCGGGCGAGAGGCCGAAGTCCATGGTGCGCGTCCAGAGGGCGTGTTCGTCAGCCGTGGTGCTGAAGTTCCAGTCTGGGATGAAGAGGGTGGGGATGTCGTTTGCATCGTGGTAGAAGACGTGTTGGCCGGCTCCGTCGGTGAGGTAGGCAAACATGGTGCTTGAGGTTTTGGGGTTGGTGGCGACGAAGTGCTGTAGTGTGGTTTGGCGGATTCGTGAAGCTTGAGCGCGCAGGGAGTGGTGGTCGAGTGAGGAGTGGCCTGGTAGGCTCTTTATGAGGTCAGACAGGCGCGTGATGGTGTACCAGAGAAGGACGTGGCTTGAGAAATGGAAGGGATATTCGACTGCGTCATCTCCGGGCGTCTCTTCCGTAGCGTAGAGACCTGTTTCTGGATCTTGGTGTGATTGGAGCATGTTTAGAATGAATGGGATTGTCTTTTCAGAGAGCAATTCTGTTACAAAGGCGCTTTCGGTAAGGAATGTGTCGAAAAAGTCGCATAGTTCTAGGATAGGATAGCATTGTTGATCTTGCTGGAAGACTGGTCCATCCTTGGGTATGCCAGAGCTCAGATACGATCTATGCCAATAGCCATGTGGCCGTTGGGCCACACGGAATACCCAGTTAAGGTGGTTCCGCACGCTCAGTCTAATTTGACTTCCATAGGTCTGAGCCGTATCAGGATATGCAATACGATCTAGGTTTCGGTATACATCCAGGAGATAGCGTATTTGCCAACTGTGCCCTTGTTAGTCAATGCAGAGTTTAGGTGTGTGAAACTTACTAGTTATCACGATTCCAACCCAGCGGTAACGCAACATGGTCAGCGATGAAACATGTGGCATTTTTGCTGATAGGAATTGCGCAGTTGCCAAGAATATATTCGAGGTTCCGTTTTATGATTAAGCCGACTTCATTATTCTCTAGTCTCCACTGGCCCCTAGAGCCTGTTGGCATTGACACTGGTAAACTAGCTTGGTTCGCCGGGTGTGTACCAGGTCGCAGGCGGTATGTCGACCTGAATGTATGGGACTCGCTCGGAAGAATACGAATGCTTCCATGGAAATTGGCCTTGATCGGATTGTTTAGAACAGTTTCCTCATGTATCCCAGCTCCCAAAAGCACAGCCTTGCCATCACATTCCAAAGTCCCTTCCACCAAGGCATCCAAATTTGAGTTCACCACCGCCCATGAGCGGCCATGCTCAAAAAGTTGCAAAGCATTTCTGGATGGTGGTATCGGAATAGGGCCTCCCTCTGTCAACTGCCCGTAAGATGCCCGGTTAACGCTCACATTCAGCGCCAGGCTGTAATTCAGATCTTTTGTATTCTTTGATCTGGATTTCACTTGTGTAGTCTGAACTGCCTCGCCATCCTGGCTGATTGACAACGTGGTTGAGACTTGAAAGTCGTCAACGGTATGCGTAATGAATACGCTATGGTTATTGATAAAACTGATGCTAAGATTGCATGGGGTGCCGTTGACGCGAATACCAAAGCCCTCCGTCCCAGAACGGACGCAACGCAGCATGGCTGCACGGTACTCTCGAACATATTCGGGATCGTGAAAGCGCTTGCCATCAAATTGTGCAAAAGGAGACGCCACGATCATTCCATGCACAGGATGGAAACAGCTCAATTGTAGAATCTATGGTTTCATAAGCACAAAACAAGACAACGGCGCGCGAACAGATTGAGAAGTCTTTTTGGACAGATTTAGGAACATTTCATATCTACTTACGTCTCCTAGTTGGCCAGTTGACATGGTATAGCCATTAAGGCCAATGTCAAGTGTTTTGGAGTGACAATTCTGTAGAAGTGAAGAGTAGTTGATAGCATTTTCGACTTCTTGAGTCATTATTGTAGTAATGGATGCCATGATAACAATGCCTAAAAAGGCAAGGTACAAAAAGTAAAGAAATGGTGGAAATGTAAAATGAAAGGAGAGAGATGAGAAGTGAGTGATTAAAGAAGATAGTAGCTTGATGGACCAACACTACCCCACTACCCCGACCCACCAAGGTCGGGGGGGTGTGGACGGATGAAGCAGGTAACATCTACTTCGTCCAGCCTTAGGTCAGCGACTTGGTGGAGGCCGGCAGCCATTCACGGGCGGGTAGCAGAATGTAGCATGCAGGACGGATAAAGCAGATAAAAAGCTGTGTTGCCGAGCTAGGGGACGAGTTGTTTGCTGGCAACGCCAGCGGGTACGACACCCGATTGACGGCTCGAGGTCGACGATTGAAAAGTAAGCCTAAGCAGAGCACTATTATATATCCTTCTCACACATCCCCATACACATTTCCCCAAGAAAGTCAACTCGCCTACTCAGCGCTGCCATATCAGATGTTCTAGGCCTTCCCAAGCAATTTACAGTAACTATGAAAGAAGGTAATCTTGCGAGTCAGTCTTCCCCAAACGTCAGGTGGTCCGACCTTCAGTCCAGGAGACAAGTTAAGCTCAATTTTACTTGCGTGGTGATTTGGATCTTAAAACGCCGCGAGTAGACGAAGCACATGACTTCCTGATCTGGAGGGATGGCAATCACTACAAAACCTGCTACTGCTGGGGAAGTGATCCTCCCCGGGTGCAGTACCCGAAGAGCCATTACCGGGTACACGACCCGTTATAGTGTAAGCCTCACTCCACAGCCTCTTCCAAGTTTGTGGAGTTCCGAACAGAAGTTTTGATACTCACTGTTGAGAATATGTCTTGATCGTCTATATAAGACTGTTGATATCCCTGCATTTCAATGATCATCTCCTCGATTCTCAAGACATTATAACGCAATACAATGGCAAATTTCGATCATGGCCAGCTTAAGGGAGACGATGCCTCTCACCTGGAAAAGCATGAATCCCCAGAAACCTTATCACATGACTCCGTGGATATCCCTGCTGGATACTTCCCTATTACGACTGAGGAAAAGGCTTTGAGTCGGGCGCTCAATCTAAAGCTCGACTTGTTCCTACTTCCATTCTTGTCACTTCTTTACCTGTTCAATGGACTGGACAGAGGCAACGTTGGAAATGCTCAAACAGAAGGTCAGATAAACTTTTGATGAAACAAAATTCGACTTATAGCTCATACCAGTATGTCTCAGGGTTCACCACCGACATTGGTGCAGCTGACAATGACCTGAATTTGGCCGTATCTCTGTTCTTCATCACCTTTGTTCTCTTTCAGCCTATCTCAGCTGCAGTGGGCAGACGTGTGGGGGCTAAGCACTGGATTCCCATCATCATGGTATGTCGTCCATGAGTCATAAGAACCGTGTCTATCCTGTGGCCAGGACTGATGGAGACCAGTTTCTTTGGGGAATTATCACTATCTGCCAGTCTTTCATTCATGGACGTGGTACGTATGATCTGTATTTCCACTTTGACTGTCAGTAATGATTTTCTAGGTCAACTTATCGCAATCCGTCTATTGATTGGCGTCTTCGAGGCTGGGTTTTATCCTACTGCTGTCTTTTATCTCTCCACATTCTACACTCGTTTCGACCTTGCTGTTCGCATCGCTCTTTTCTATGGACAATATGCGGTTGCTGGTGCATTCTCTGGTGCAATTGGTACGTATCATTTCCACTCGTGAAGCAGACTAAAATTATTGATAATCATAAGCATATGGCGTTTTCCAACTTAACGGATCATTATATAACTGGCAATATCTCTTCATAATTGAGGGTTCTGCCACTTGCTTCTTGGCTCTAATCTCATGGGTGTGGATGCCTATGGGCCCTGGGTCGGCCTGGTTTCTGACCGAGAAGGAGCGAGAGTTTGCGTGCAAGAGGATACAGATTGACGGTGCCAGATATGTACAACATACTTACGGCAAGGACGGTTTAGAGCAATCAAACGAGCGCCTATCTAAAATGGACGTCATTGAAACTGCCAAAGATTGGAAGTTGTGGTTTGTCCTGTTCTTTAACATTTGTGCCAGCATCCCTGGTCAGGCTTTCTCTGTATTTTTGCCACTCATTGTCAAAGGACTTGGATATACATCAATTACAGCCAACCTGGTATTTCCCTTCCCTCGCTTTTCACTTTTGCACGAGAAATAACACCGCTAGATGTCTGTCCCGCCCTATGTCTGTGGTGCTGTCGGCTTGTATATGTTCGCTCTTAATTCTGATAGAGCGTAAGTATAATATGCATCAAAGCCAGACTCTGCATTCTAATTTCTAGATAGGAAAGAACGTGGTTTCCATATTCTTGTTGGTCTAGTGATCTGCTTAGTGGGCTTGATTGTCACAACAACTGTTTCAGATTCGAACAGTGGAGCTCGATATGCTGGTCTCTGTATCTTGACTTTTGGAAGTTACGTCTCAGCACCTCTAACAGCGGCTTGGCTTGCTGGAAACACCCCTGGTATATATCTTCTTGGTCGACTTTTACTAAGGTCAAGGGCTGACATATATTACAGAGCCTGGCAAACGTTCCCTTGTCCTTGGGATAAATGGATTCGGCAACCTTGCAGGAATTATTGGTTCTGAGTTGTTTCAATCTTCCTATGCGCCTCGCTACTTGATTCCGTTCTACGCTACCCTTGGGTTTGTTGCCACAGCTCTATTAGGCTATCTTGCCTATAGATACACTCTTCTGGCGGTGAACAAGTGGAGGACTCGACAGATGGAGGGGTGGAGTGATGCGGACAGGGAGGCCGAGCGCCTTAGCGAGAAGAGATTGGGAGATAAGAAGTTTACATTTATGTATGGATTGTAAAGAGTTGCGAGTTGATATATGTAACTACGGAATAACTTATAATTAAATTCTTATGCTCTGATGACCTCTGCTTCATGCTTCGCACAATAGCCATTATCAATCGTTGAAATCGACGAGAAACTTGGAAGATTTTAACAAGCTGTTGGCCGACTGCTCATCTGGGCCGTAAGACAAGTGTCTACAGACCGTTTAACAGCATTCTAGGAGGTATAAATGAGTTGAATAAGGCTAGAGTAATACTACAGCTATAGTTTCTATGAATTCGATGTGCAGTATCTGTGCCAGAGTTTTGGGTCATAGCCCTGGTAAATTTAGTAATAAAGGTCCTTTTTGCGCCTTCCCAGTGTTGCTCACCCCACACAGTCTTTCGAAGTGTCGGTTTGGCGACAAGACAATTTTCAACTCTCTCTTCAACCATACTTCGTCTTACCATGGCCGTACACCACTTGGTATAAAATTTCAAACCAACTGGTGCTGAAACATAGAATAGAGTTACCACGGTAGCGATCGGCGCGTATAATAATCCCCGAGGTAGTACACCCGCACGACCCGCTGGTCGGTTAAGTACTAAGATAGCGTTGATCACTAAAACCCAGGGTCCACTCTGTAGCCTTGGCTTTCCGAGCTCCTCCACAACAGACAAGGGAAGCCTCCGAGGAGAGTAATCCTTAAATACCATGTCGTCCGCCGACCCTGAAGCTGCGAGTCTAAGCAAGAACCCCAAGCGGTTACCTACAAACCATCGACGTCGTAAAGTCCCAGCAGAACTACGCAAGAGGACGGCCAGAGCGTGCGTTCTTGAAATCTTAATGATAGATAAAACCCAATACTGACTACTAAACAGCTGCAATTCTTGTAACATACGACGCGTCAAGTGTTCCGGGGATCAGCCATGTCTACGATGTGCTTCGAGCTCCAGAAACTGCGAATATCCTCCAGAGACCGAGAAGATTGTCATACAAAGGGAAACATATGAGGAGCTTCAAAAGAGGTGTCAAATCCTACAACAGTGCCTTGCAGATGCCGTACCTGCGGAGCGGAATCGAGAAGCTTTGCTATCTAAATGGACCAAGGCTAGTTCTACGGCATCATTCAAACCACCTGCCCGCTCAGAAGACGACGAAGAGCAAGAGAGGGGAGATGGACGAATACTTCAAGATCCTGATGGCTACCAACGATATCTGGGCGAGTCATCCGGTGCAGCCTTCATGGATCGTCTCCGCGAATTCTGTGGAACTGTGGTTCCTCTACTGTCGGATAGACAAGGGATGGCCTTCCCTAGTATGGAGAGCATATTTACAGCATTGGTGGGCCAGTACCATACTCACGATTCGCGGTTCTTGGCACTTCCTGATGTGGACCCCTACTATCTTCCCGAACGTGATGCCATCAGCAAGATGTTGACAGTCTTTCGCTATTATGCTGAAGACGGAGTTGGCGCAGCCCCTTGCGGAGGTATCTATTATTGGGGAGATCTCTGGGACCTAGAAGAGAGGGCTTCTAAAATCATCCCTTTATCTGGACTAAAGGATGAGACTATCTTGTTATGTAAGTTAAATACCATCATGGCACTTGCCTGTCAGTACGATACCTCCCTTGGCCTTCCATGGGAACAACATCCTGGGGAAACTTATTTCGCTCGTGCAAAGATTTTACTTGGAAACCCGATGGAAGATGCTTCTCTAGCCTATATGAGTACATTATGTTTAATGGGATACTATCTGCTTGCATTATACCGTCGAGATGCTGCATATATGTACATTGGACTTGCCGCTCGGATATCTGTTGTCCATGGTCTTCATAAAGGTTGGATGATCAGCAACCGGGGTAAGTTTGGAGAACAAAGCAAGAGAGAGTTCTGGAATACCTTTATTCTCGACAGGCAAGCCGTTCATCGATACCCAGCTCTTATCTACTCATGTACTGATAGCATTTGCCAGATGGCTAAGTTCTCTTCTGGGAAGACCAGCCATGCTACCGGAGGAAGCAGTTGCTGTAGAGTTGCCTGTTGATATGGTGCGTTTAAATAAACTTAGTTAACTTCATTATCGTGTGATTGACGGATTAGGATGACACCGATCTACCCGCTGCAGCCGGTCTCCGAGAGCACGTCAAATTGTCAATGATCCTATATGAAATAATTAATGGTGTTTATGGAGTGGCGAGTTCAGGTACTGGGTATACCCAAACCCTCTCACGAGTTGATGCTGCATTGAAAAAGCTATCGACCTGGCAAGAGGAACTACCATCTTGCCTGCAACTACCTGACGATGGTACTATACCGGACAGAGCCAGACTTACCCTGCACCTGAATCATAACCAGGCAAGTACTTTAGGCCTGAAGCTTGCGTAAAGATGAAGCGACTAACTTCTCAGTAGCTGATAATTCT
>Ga0335072_10017559_pt1 | contig 10115 bp, 9 predicted proteins | sample Lox_Sample_21_FD_206725 | JGI IMG/M metagenome (GOLD analysis project Ga0335072, IMG submission 206725) | Soil microbial communities from Loxahatchee National Wildlife Refuge, Florida, United States - Lox_Sample_2.1 | ecosystem: Environmental > Terrestrial > Soil > Wetlands | place: USA: Florida...
TTCATTTCCGCGACCAGATCCGCATCAAATCCTACCGGGTGCAGGCTCTGGCCGGTCTGCTGTGGGCCTATCTTGGGCCCGAGCCAGCGCCCCTGTTGCCGAACTGGGAACCGTTCACTTGGCGCAATGGCTTCGTCCAGATCGTCTTCTCGGAAGTGCCGTGCAACTGGTTCCAGTGCCAGGAGAACTCGATCGACCCCGTGCACTTCGAGTGGATGCACGACAACTGGGGCAGCCGGTTGCATGGCGGCAACGGCAGCTATGCGCCACGCCACCTGAAGCTGGGCTTCGACGAATTCGAATACGGCCTGGTCTATCGCCGCGTGCGCGAAGGGGGCGACGAGAACAATCCGCTATGGACAGTCGGCCGAGTCTGCCTGTGGCCGAATGCCCTGTTCACCGGCAACCATTTCGAATGGCGCGTGCCGATGGACGATACCAACACGCTCAGCGTCGGCTGGTTTTTCACCCGTGTGCCCCAGGACCAGGAGCCGTACCATCAAGCCCGCATTCCCTTTTGGTATTCTCCCGTCACCGATCCCGGCACCGGCCGGTGGATTACCAGCCACATCATGAACCAGGATTTCGTCGGATGGGTGGGTCAGGGCGCGATCACTGATCGCAAGCGAGAACATCTCGGCCGCAGCGACCGTGGCATCACCATGATGCGTCAGCGCTTCTTCCAGCAGCTCGATGCGGTCGCCGCAGGTGAGGAGCCGAAAGCAACCATACGCGACCCGGAACGCAACGCCTGCGTGACGCTGCCGATCATCGGCCGCCGCGGTTTCACCGAGGGCGCGACGCGTGCCCAGATAGAGGCCGGCGGCGATGCCGGCAGCGCGGTGCCGCGCCGCGAGTTCCCGTTCCTTGCCGGCTGGCCGGACTCGATCCGGCAGGAGTATGAAGCCGCCATGGGTTTCTCGCGCGGCGCCGTTTCATGAGTCTGCCGGTCCAATCGTCTTCCGCCCTGCGGACGGCGCCGGCACTGGGTGCAGATTGGCGCCTTTGGCTGCGGCGCGCCCGTGCCGGGCTGCGCACCGTATTGTTCGGGCCGCTCTATGCCATCTACCAGCGCCGGTTGCTGCGGCAGGTTCGCGCCAATCCACCGCCCCGCCATGTCGGCCTGATCCTGGATGGCAACCGCCGGTGGGGACAGCTCTGGGGCGTCGCCGATCCGGCGCAGGTCTATACGTTGGGCGCGCATAAACTGGATGCGGTGCTGGACTGGTGTGGCGAGCTGTCGATCCCTGCCGTCACGCTGTGGGTTTGCTCGCCCGACAACCTGAACCGTGCACCGCAGGAGGTGGCGGGCATTCTCGCGGCGGTGGAAGCCAAGCTGAACCAGCTCGCGGTCGATCCGCAGATCCACCGACGGCGCGTGCGGGTGCAGGCGATTGGCCAAACCGCCTGCCTGCCCCCGGGCTTGCGGGCCGCCATCCGCGCGGCGGAGGACGCCACTGCAGGCTACGACGCCATGGTGCTGACAATCGCGGTTGCCTATGGGGGGCGTGAAGAAATTGCCGACGCCGTGCGCGCGCTGCTGCAATCCGCGGCGGCACGGGGCGAGACGCTGGCCGCGGTTGCAGCGCAGGTGACACCGGAGGCGATCAGCCGGCACCTGTACTTGGCGGCGCCGGAGCCGGACCTGATCATCCGTACCAGCGGCGAGCTGCGGCTGTCCGGTTTCCTGCTGTGGCAGAGCGCGTACAGCGAGTTCTATTTCACCGACGTGCTCTGGCCTGCGCTGCGCAAGATCGATTTTCTCCGCGCCGTACGTGCGTTCCAGCAAAGGAAACGGCGGTTCGGCCGCTAGAAAACCTCTCCCGCGACCAGGGAGAGGTCGAGACGCCGAAGGCGTCGAGGGTGAGGGTGATCGGGAGGGCACAGAGCATGCGACGTACCGTCCCAAATCATCTCCAGCCTCGGCGCCAACAATTGGCCTGCTTGCGCGGCTCAATTGCTCTCTCCCGGTCACAATCTTGATTTGGACCAGTGTCTGGTCTAACTCCCCTGCGAGACGTTACGCAGGGGATGTGCATGCTGATATCCGTCACCGAGGCGAAGAGTCAGCTCACCGAACTGGTGCGGCGCGCCGAGGCCGGAGACGAGATCATTCTCACCCGCCATGGTCACCCGGCCGTGCGCCTGGTGCCGGCCAGGGTGACGTTGGACAGCAAATCTCGCCGTGCGGTGCTGGAGGCAGCGCGGGCCTCCGGCGCTGCCAAGGCGAAGGCAGGGCCCGACGCTGCAAGAAGCCAGGACTTTCTCTATGGCGAAGACGGATTGCCTGAATGATGGTCGTCGATACGTCTGCGTTGATGGCGATCGTCCTCGATGAAGCGCCGGCAGAGGCCTGCATGGCCGCACTCGAAGCCGAGGATCGGGTGTTGATGTCGGCTGGAACCTTGGCCGAATCCCTCATTGTGTCCCGCCAGCGAGGCGTCCTTGCGGAAGTAACAACCATTGTCGAGACGCTAAGGTTCGAAATCCTGTCCGTCACGGCCGCAACGGCGCGACGCGTCGCGCAATCCTACGCACGGTGGGGCAAGAACGTACATCCCGCCGGACTCAATTTCGGCGATTGCTTCGCATACGCAGCCGCCAAAGAACTTGCCTGCCCACTATTGTTCGTCGGCAACGACTTCGCAAGAACCGACATTGAGAGCGTGCTCTGACCCGGCCTTCAGGCAGCCTGCTGCCGGCAACTTTTGCACTCCGCCGTTGAGGTCCGAAAACCGCGAGACAACGCCCGTACCCTGCGCCATCCTCCGCGCATGGACATGGACGACGACGCCTGTTACCGCGCCATTGAAACCCGCGACCGCCGCTTCGACGGCCGATTGTTCGTTGGCGTCACCAGCACCGGCATCTATTGCCGGCCGTTCTGCCCCGCGCCCACGCCAAAACGCGCCAACGTCCGCTTCTTTCCCTCGGCCGCGGCGGCGCAGGAGGCCGGTTTCCGCCCGTGCCTGCGCTGCCGCCCGGAAACCTCCCCCGAGCTCGCCGTCCGGCAGGGCAGTTCCAATACCGTGTCGCGCGCGCTGCGACTGATCGAGGCCGGGGCCCTCGACGAAGCTTGCGTTGACGGCCTGGCGACGCGGCTGGGCATGGGCGAGCGCCAGCTCCGCCGCTTGTTCCGCCAGCATCTGGGCGCGTCTCCGGTGGCGGTCGCGCAGACCCGGCGTATCCTGTTGGCCAAGCAGCTCATCCAGGATACTGCGCTGCCGATGGCCGATGTCGCGCTGGCGGCCGGGTTCGGCAGCATCCGGCGCTTCAACGAGACGTTCCAGCAGATGTACAAGCGCCCACCGACTGCACTGCGCCGGGGCGGCGATGCGGCGCCGGCTGTCGCACGCGGGGCCGTCACGGTGAAGCTGGGCTACCGGCCGCCCTACGATTGGGATGGCATTATCGGCTTCCTGCGGGCCCGGGCGATTCCTGGCGTCGAGACCGTGTTGCCCCAGTGCTACGCACGCACCATCGCCATTGGCACCGGACGCGGCGTGATCACCGTCGAACCTGCCGATGCGTGCTGCCTGAAGGTTACCGTCGCCTTCCCGGAGCTGCGGCATCTGCCGGCCATCATTGCGCGGGTGCGGCGGGTGTTCGATCTGGCGGCTGATCCGGTGGCGATCGGGGCGCACCTCGCGGATGATCCCGTGCTGGCGCCGCTGGTCGCCTCGCGGCCCGGCTTGCGGGTACCAGGTGCGTGGGACGGGTTCGAACTCGCGGTGCGCGCGATACTGGGGCAGCAGATCACCGTCTCGGCGGCGACCGTGCTGGCGGGCAAACTGGCGGCCTGTTGCGGCGAGCAACTGCCGCCGACGGAACCGCTGCGAGGTCTGACGCACGTGTTTCCCTCGGCGGCGCAACTGGTGGCAGGGGACCTGGCAGCGATCGGCATGCCAGGAGCGCGCCGCGCGGCGTTGCGGTCGCTCGCCGCTGCGGTCGTGGCCGACCCGCACTTGCTCGGCCCGCGCAGCAGCCTGGAAACGGCCATCGCCCAGCTGCGTGCTTTGCCGGGGATCGGTGAGTGGACGGCGCAATACATCGCTATGCGTGAGTTGCGCGAGCCCGACGCCTTTCCCGCCGCCGATATCGGGCTGTTGCGCGCCATGGCAGGGCAGGGTCGCGTGCGGCCGTCGCCGGCGGCATTGCTCCAGCATGCCGAGCGCTGGCGGCCATGGCGCGCCTATGCCGCGCTGCATTTGTGGGCTTCGGAAGCCGCCACGAGGGAGATTGTGGACGATGACCAGCAAGCTGCCTGAACGCCTATGGCTGGACCAGTTGGCGACGCCGATCGGCGAGGCCCTGCTGGTGACGGACGAGGCCGGATGCCTGCGCGCGTTCGACTGGGCCGATCGGGCGGCCAGCATGGCGCGACTGTTGCGCCTGCACTATGGCGCGCTGGTGCCGGATCGGGGTGCGGCGCCGCAGGAGATCCGGCGGTTGGTGCGGCGGTACTTCGATGGCGAGGTTGGTTGTCTCTCCGCGATTGCCTGGCGCACCGGCGGCACCGTGTTCCAACGGGCGGTATGGCGGGCGTTGACCTCGATCGCCGCGGGAGAGACGCTGAGCTACGGGGCGCTCGCCGCTCGCGTGGGATGCCCGAGCGCCGTGCGGGCCGTCGGCGCGGCGAACGGCTCGAACCCGCTCAGCGTGGTGGTGCCGTGTCATCGCGTGATCGGAGCAAATGGTGCCCTGACCGGGTACGGCGGGGGACTGGACCGCAAGCGATGGCTGTTGCGGCATGAAGGTGCGGTGTTCCGCGATGCCTGGGCGGGGCTTGGACGGGCGGCGTAGGCGGCCGTTTCCTGGGGGTGATGGCCGCCGCGCGGCAAGTGGTGCGCGTTCGCAGCGACGCAGGCGCCGTGACTTCCCGTGGTTCTCTTGGCACCGGGGTTTTCCGTGCCTCCGAGGGCTGCTATTGGATGCGGGCGTGCGGGGAGAGATGGCCGAGCGGCTTAAGGCGCACGCTTGGAAAGCGTGTGTACGTGAAAGCGTACCGTGGGTTCGAATCCCACTCTCTCCGCCAGACCCCCAAAAACCAGCGATTACGACCACTTGTGAATTTCCGCTCCCGCCGATTTAACCCCCAGTTCGCCCCCTGCGTGAGGTGCCCAAGTTGACCTCCGTCACAGGTGGATCGCATGCCGGATTGAAGCCGCGGCCCGCCAGTGCAGGCGTCTGATCCAAAGCGGCGGCCGCCTGTCGACGAGGCCGCCCTCGCCAAGCTCATGGGGGATCGGAACTGGAAATTCGCCGAATACCTCGAGTATTGGGACGCTTAAGGCCGTCTTCGGCCGGTTACCAATGCAGCCAGCCCGTCGGGGTCCAAGGGCGGCCCATCGCCGCGCCACGCGATGTGCAGGTCGGGGCGAAGCAGGAACACCGAGGCGCCATAAACGTCCCGCACGCGAGGTTCGTTGAGATGCAGCACCTTCAACGGCGCACCAATCGCGTGGAATGCCGCTGCAATCACCGTGGTGTCGCAGTCGCCGCCCAGATCGAGCAAGGTGTAGTCGTCGCCAAGCACATCCTGCATGGCCCGGCCGTCGCCCAGCCACATATGCGGAATGCGGACGCCGGGGCGCGCGTGCGGTACGTAACTGCTGGTTTCCCATTCCGCGACGTTGCCTGGCTCGTCGGCGATCAACGGCGAGCCGGCGTAGGAATACGCCGACTCCACCCCCACCATCCCGTGCATGCGGCGATGGTTCACGTCGAACGACGCTGCCAGTGCGCGGCGCACCGCCTCCCCCTCCGGCGTATCGTCGTAGACCGCCGGCGTGACCAGCGCCCGCCACATCGGCACGCCCGCCGCGGCCCAGCCCGCTGCGGCAACATTGCGCACCCCGATCGGCCGCCGTTCTTGCTCGTAGCTATCGAGCAAGCCGGGACCGCCCCAACCCTTGATCACGCCCGCAATTTTCCACGACAGATCGAACGCATCGCCGACCCCGGTGTTCATCCCGAGACCGCCGGTCGGAATCACCAGATGGACCGCGTCGCCGGCTAGAAACACGCGCCGGTCACGGTATTGGTCTGCGACCAGCAGGTGATGACGCCACGGGATCACGTAGCGGATTGTGAAATCGCAGGGAAAGCCGATCAGATCGCGAATAACGGGTTCGAAATCGGTATCCGGCGGCAGCGAGGTATGCAGCGTGAATTCCTTGCGATCACCCTGCGCCACCATGCTGGAACCGGCCGCATCGGCAAACTGGTAGTGGCGCCCCTTTCCCGTCGCGATACGTTCGTACAGCGTCTCCGACCAGAAGATCACCTGCACCAGGCCGCGGATGCCGCCCCTGCCTTCAAGTTTGATGCCAAGCTTCTTACGGACAGTACTGCTCGCACCGTCGCAGCCGGCAAGGTAGTCGCAACGTAGCGCTTCATCGCGAGCATCCTCAGTGCGGGCCTGGACCGTCACGCCGCAATCGTCCTGCGTGAAGTCGACCAGTTCGCAACCGTAGCGCACGGTGACGTTGGCCGTCCCCTCGGCCACTTCCTTCAGCAGTGGCTCCAGCTTGTTCTGCGACACGAGCTGATATGGTTCGAGCAACCAGGCACCGTTGGCAGAGTCGGCGATTTGCTTGCGGCGTTCCGCCACCGACGGGTATTTCAACACGGCGATGGGCGGATCGCTGAGGCGTGTCGTCAGAAATACATCCATCGGGTTGTCGGCCGGATAACCCAGCGCCCGTACCCGATCGACGATCCCAATCCTGCGATAGAACTCCATCGTGCGCGCGTTCGAGCGGTCCATCTTCGGCCACGGCAAGGTGGTCGGATGCCGCTCCATCAGCAGGCAGCTGACGCCGCGCCGGCCGAGATCGATCGCGAGCGTCAGACCGACCGGGCCGGCGCCGGCGACGACCACGTCATACCGGGCGGAGGCGGACTCCGACGCCATGTTTCGCCCCCCACGCCTTGTTCATGCCGGTGGTGCAACCAGAAAGACCTTCGACGAATTGAAGATCCAGGTATCGACGAAGCCGGTCACCTGGGGTTTGCGCTCCAGCGCGCTGAGCGCCCCTGCCAGGCACATCCAGTTGAGGATTTCCTGCTGGCCGCTGTCCTCGACGGCACGCGTCGTATAGCTGCGCCACGCCTCATAGTTGCCCGCTCGCAGGTGTTCGTACATCTGCCGGTCCGACGGCGTGTCGGGGTAAAGAAAGTGGTTCTTGCGGGTAAGAAAGGCGTGCGACCAGCCGGACGACGCCAGCAGCGCCACGCGGTACGGCGACTCTGCCAAAACCCGCGCCGTCGCTGCGCCAAGATCGAACAATCGCCATGGCGAGGGCGAGGGCGGGTCCAAATCGGAATCGGCGACGGTCTTGTCGAAAACCGGCACGCCGCCGCGCTGCGAGACCACCTTGCGGCCGTAGCAGTTGATCGCAAACGGCACGATCGGATAGTCGAACCCCGCGCGATGGTAATCGAGATAGTAGATCGCATTGGTGAACGCATGCCCGAGCGCATGATGCAGCGGCTTGTACGCATAGGCCGTATCGAAGCCTTGCTCGATCAGGCGCGTCGCCAGCATCTTGGCCGCGTCGCGGTTTCCGGCCAGCTCATAGGTCCTGGTGGTTTCGCTCCACACATTGTCGGGCGGCGGCGAGAACGTGAACTTGTCATACGCGCTGATGCAGTACGCCGGGATGATGTCCTCGCGGAAGTTCTCGTACTGGTCGTCGCCCCACATCAGGACGAAATCCGGATTGAAAGCGTCGAGCGCGGCGCGTGCGCGATCCATCCAGCCGACCAGACCGGCGCGATGACGGGCGGCCGCGGTGGTGCCCTGATCGTCGCCCCATTCCGCCCGCATCGGCGCCGGCCAGCCCTCCGGGGTTCGCAGGTTCTCCGGCAGATCCGGATTCTGCAACATGCGCTGCAGGATTCTCGCCATTCGGTCGTCGCGCCCGGTCAGCGGCGGATAATGCGAGATTCCCAGTGCCAGGATTTCGGCCATCGTTTCCTCCATGCCGATCAGCGATGCAGGCGGGTCGTTTGCGTTGCTCGATCAGGCCAGGCCACGTTCCTCATAGACTTCGGACGCGATGCGTGCGGCGGTCATGGACGCCGGCCAGCCCGCATAGAAGGCGAGATGGGTGATGATTTCACCGATCTCCTGTTTCGTCACCCCATTGTCGAGCGCCCGACCGAGATGACCGCGCAATTGCTCCGGCCGATAGCTCGCGATGAGTGTCGCCACCACGATCATGCTACGATCGCGCTTGCTGAGTCCCGGCCGTTCCCAGATGTCGCCATAGATAACTTGCTCGGAGAGCTCGATCATCTTCGGGACAGTGCCGCGAACGCGCTCGCGCGCCGGGACTGGTTGGTTCGCCACGGTGGTATCCTCCGCTCGGGTGGAAATCCTACGGTCAGCCGTTCACTTGCTGCATCAGCCTGGTCCAACGGTCGATGATGGGCAGGACCTTGTCCGATTTCTCGGGCGGGAACATGGGCACGACACGGGTTACGCCGCCGTCCTTCAGCCGCTTGAGACGGTCGAGATCCTCGGCGAGTCCGAATGAGGTCACTTCGATCGATGCCGGATCGCGTCCTGCATCGCGCGCCATCTTGTGAAACTCGGGAAGCTGGGCGAGCAGGTCGCCGCGGGCGGTCGGAATCCAACCGTCGCCGTAACGAATAGCGCGCCGGGCGCCTTGCGGGAAGGCGCCGCCGACGTGGATCGGCGGATAGGGCTTCTGCACCGGTTTCGGCCAGGCCATCATCGGATCGAAATTGACGAACTCACCGTGATATTCGGGTTTCGTCTTCGTCCAGATCTCCTTCATCGCCTCGACGCTCTCGCGCATCCGTTTGAAACGCGTCGCGTAGACCGTGCCGTGGTTCTCCATCTCGTCCTGGTTCCAGCCGCCGCCGATCCCGAACAGGAAGCGGCCCTGGCTGACCTGATCAATCGAGGCGACGAGCTTCGCTGTCTGGATCGTATCTCGCTGCTGTACCAGCAAAACGCCGGTGCCGAGCTTGATCGTTTTGGTCACACAGCCGGCGGCAGTCAGCACCACGAACGGGTCCATCGCATCGGCATATTGCTTGGGCAACTCGCCACCGCCCGGGAACGGCGTCTTACGCGACAGCGGGATATGCGAATGCTCTGGCGCCCAGACGCTGTCGTAGCCTCGCTCCTCCAGTGCTACGGCCAGTTCCGGCGCGGTCATGGAGTATTCGGTAAAGAACATTGCACCGCCGAACTTCATGCATCCCTCCCTCGCATTGCGACCTGATCAGCAAGCATACGCCATTCCGCCTCGTCGGGCTATCGTGCGGGCTTTGGCCCAATCCCACAACAGCATCCGCGACGGCGACTGGCCCGGACCGCCGATGCTCGTTAACCTGGACAGAAGTCAGCGGGGACGGCTGCCATGCAACAGATAACCATTGGTGACACCACGATGGATGCGGGGCGGATGTGTCCCGCGTTTCTCTGGTATCCACTATTCGAGAATCGCGAGTCGTGCTCTCCATGTCATGGCGAGAAGCGAAGCGACGAAGCCACCCCCATCGTATGGCCACTCGGACGGTCCGGAGGCCTCCACGAACGTGATTGCTTCGTCGCTTTGCTCCTCGCAATGGCATACTGTGGGGGCTGTGCTGCGCTTCTCTGATTCTGGACACTGGTTCCGATCGCAACGTCCTTGCCGCCCATCCAGTAGACATACGGCCATAACACCAGGGATTCGCGCATGAGAACAGGAGCCGAGTATCGCGAAGCATTGCGCGACGGCCGCAAGGTCTTCGTTATGGGCGACGGCCGTATCGACGACGTGGTAACTCACCCCACGACGAGCGCGATGGTGGAGCAATATGCCGCTTGGTACGATCGCCATTTCGATACCGCCTGGGTTGACACATTGCTCGCGCCACCCGATGCGGACGGCATCCGTGCGCCCTGGGCTTTCGTGCTGCCGAAGACGAGCGCGGAGGTGATCGCCATCGGCCGCGCGATTCAAAGGACGATCTTCCTCAATGCCGGCAACATCACCCACACCCCTCACTACGGCCACCTGATAGCGCTCGGCGTGTTGACCGCGGCCGAGACCCGCAATGCCGGCGCGCATTACACCGCCAACGCGATGGCC
>Ga0335072_10017560_pt1 | contig 10115 bp, 7 predicted proteins | sample Lox_Sample_21_FD_206725 | JGI IMG/M metagenome (GOLD analysis project Ga0335072, IMG submission 206725) | Soil microbial communities from Loxahatchee National Wildlife Refuge, Florida, United States - Lox_Sample_2.1 | ecosystem: Environmental > Terrestrial > Soil > Wetlands | place: USA: Florida...
AGGTAGTAGCCGCCGCCCCAGTCCCCAGTGAGCCGCCCGAGCGCGAGGAACCGGGTGGTCCGCCCGTCCGGGGCCAGCCCCACGCAGTTGACGCCGGCGCCGCAGGTGACCGCGACTCCCCAGGCAGGCTGGCCAGGGGCCGGGGTGAGGCCGGCCCGCAGCACGGCGAACGTGTCGTTGGCCACGGCCGACGTGAGCGACCAGCCCTGGCGTTGCAGCGCCGCCGCGAGCTGCTCCTCTTCTTCGGGCAGGTCGGCGCCGGCCAGGCAGCTCGAGGTATGCGTGGCGACCAGGCCACCGGGCGCCAGTCCGGCCCGCCCGGCCACGTCCGTGATGATCTCGCCGAGTATCCGCATGGCCCCGTCGATACCGACGTGCTCCTGGTTGGCGCCGGGCCCGCGGCCCGAGGCGAGCAGCGTGCCGTCCGCGGCGACGAGCGCGACTTCTGTCTTGCTGTTCCCGCCGTCGATGGCGAGCACCGCCGGCGTCCCAGTCTGGACATCAGCCAAGGTCGGCCGCCCGAGCCCCGTGCCCCCTGTGCGCCGCGAGTGCGAACGCGAGCAGCGATACCGCCGTGTAGTCATCCGCGGGCTCCACCGAGGGCCAGGAGATCACGTTGTCCTCGTATGCCGCGGTCGCGGTGTCGAACGACCCGTACGCGCCGGCGCGGCAGGCCCGCATCCCGGTCACCGAGGCCAGCCCCTGGAAGTTGTCCGGGCTGCTCGGCCCGTCTGTGACCGCGCCGAGCTGGATGTTCCCGTGCCCGGTCAGCGAGCCGGCGAGGTTCGCTATCTCGCTTTGCATGCACTGCGGGTACACCGAGCCTGCCCCGACGACGAAGGAGGATCCCCACGCGTTGCCGCCGAGGGCGAAGTCGAGCTGCCGCTGCGCGAACGCCTGGTACTGCGCCGACCCGCCGTACTGGCGGTACAGGGCGTTGGTCACCCACAGGCCGAACGCGTGCGGCGACGCGTCGGAAGGGCCGAGCTGTGTGCCGAGGCCGAACGGGTCACCGGCGGCCTCGGCCTCGGCGGTGCGCAGCTGCGCGCCAAGGTCGCTGACCAGCAGCCGAGGCGAGATGACCGGCCAGCTGCCGTCTTCCTGAGCGTGCTGCATGGCGCGCAGCAACTCGGCCTCGGCCACCGCCCCGGTGTCGTACAGGTTCAGCGTGTCGCCGCCGGCGGGGTGGCCCTGGGCGACGTAGGCCGCCGCCCACCGCGCGGCTGCGGACAGGTCCGCGCGCAACTGCCAGCCGCCGACGCCGAGACGCTCGTCGGCGAGCGCGATCTCCGCGGCGCCCCAGAGCATGTCACTGCGCCACTCGGTGCCCGGGTAGAAGTCGTGCGGGTAGGCGGTGAGGAGCTGCCCGGTGACCGTCGTCTTGGCGTCCGCGTAGACCGAGCGCGCCAGCGACAGCAGCCGTGACCCGTCGGCGCCCGGCCCGGCGAGCTGCGCGCCCAGCGCGAAGTCGGCCGCGTACCGCCCGGCGAAGTCCGGGTCCACCGGCTTGCCGGGCGCGGCGGCGGCGAAGACCGGCCGGTACTTGACGTAGTACGCGCTCGGCCCGGGGTTTCCGCCGCGGCTGACGTCCATCCGGTCCTCTTGCTGCGGCAGGAACCAGAAGTTGTAGTCGCCCTGGATCGTGTTCGACGCGTTGCCGTTGCCGATGCCCACCTGCATGTACAGCACCCGCTGCCGCGGGTTCCACAGCTTGGTGATCCACTGCAGCCCGAACGCAGCCTCCTGCCCGAGCGCGGGATCTGAGCCGCCCGCCGACCGCGCGGCCATCAGCAGCAGCGCGTCCGCGTAACTGGCCGTGTAGCCGAACTTCTCGTAACCGCCGCCAGCGTCGAACCAGCCGCCGGACACGTCGACGGGGCCGCCGATCCTGTGCAGGCTGCCGAGCAGGTTGTCGTCGCTGTCATAAGACGGCGCCGCGTAGACGTACGCGCGCTCGTCGGTCAGGTTGGCCGGCTCGCGGTCCAGCACCGAGTTCACCACGTCGGCGCCGTCCCGTTCCGACGTGAAGTAGCGCACCGCGTTGCTCTCCAAGGGCGCGTAGAGCGCCTGCCCCGAGGCGACGCGGAACGGCGGTGAGGCGGCCGCCCCGGCGTGCACCTGGTAGGTCCCCGGCCGGCGCAGCGCGGAGAAATCCAGCTCGTACACGGCGTGGTACCCGGAGTTCCAGCCGCCCAGGTCGTCCTTTGACACGCCGCGGTACACGACACGCCCGCCGGACGTGACCGTGAACGGCACACCCGGCACCCGCGCAGGCAGCATCGCGTACGCGACCTTCTGCGCGCCAGGCGCGTAGCCCACCTGGTTGACGCGGACCTCAACGGGCGCGTGCGCGGCCTGCGTGGCCGCCAGGGCAGGCGTGGCGAGCGTGGCGAGAGTCGCGCACGCGGCGATCGTGATCGGGACGGCACGGCGGATCATGACAACCCCTCTTAGGCCCAGGGGAGAAACTGCGCGTTTTCGGCGAGCAGCCGGTCGGTCATTGCCTCGGCTAGCTCGTACTGCCCGATCAGCGGGTGCGCGAGCAGCGCCGCGGCCACCCGCCGCCGCCCGCCCCGCAGCGCCGCGTCGAGCGCGAGTTCCTCGTAGGCCGACACGTGCGCGACCAGGCCGCGCATGAGCGGCGCCAGCGGCGGGACTCGCTCGGGAACCGGTCCGTCGCGGCCGATCCGCCCGGGCACCTCGATCACCGCGTCGTTGTCGAGGAAGGGCAACGTCCCCGCGTTGCGCACGTTGACCACCTGGACGTCCTGGCCGTCGGCGAGCAGCGACGACAGCAGCGCGACCGCGGCTTCTGAGTAGAACGCGCCGCCCCGGTGCGCCAGCAGCTCCGGCTTGCGGTCGAGCGCCGGGTCGGCGTACATCCGCAGCAGCTCCCGCTCCAGGCCGGCCACCGCCGCCGCCCGCGTCGGCCGCTCCCGCTGCTCGCCGACCACGGCATCGTGCGCGTAGAAGTAGCGCAGGTAGTACGACGGCACGGCGCCGAGCTCAGTCAACAGGGACAACGGCAGCCCGATGCGGTCGGCTATCTCCTGGCCGTGGTCGGCGAACAGGTCAGGCAGCCTGTCCTTGCCGTCGGCGAACACCGCCCGCGTCCAGGTCAGGTGGTTCAGGCCGGCGTGATCCAGCGACACCTCACCGGGCGCCACGCCAAGCAGCGACGCGAACCAGCGCTGGAAGCCGATCGCCACGTTGCACAGCCCGACCGCGCGGTGCCCATCGCCCAGCAGCGCGCGCGTCACGATCCCCACCGGGTTGGTGAAGTCGATGATCCACGCGCCGGGCGCGGCGCGCCGCCGCACCCGGTCGGCGACGTCGAGCACCACCGGCACGGTCCGCAGCGCCTTGGCCAGGCCGCCGGCACCCGTGGTCTCCTGGCCGAGGCGGCCGTACTCGAGCGGCCACGTCTCATCCCTGTCGCGGGCCGCCTGGCCGCCCACCCGCAGCTGGATCAGCACCGCCCCGGCGCCGTCGATGCCGTCGTCAAGGCTGGTCGTCCAGCGCACCCGCGCCGGGTGCCCCTGGGCGCGCATGATCCGCGCCGACACCGGGCCGACCGCCGCGAGCCGCGTCTCGTCGGGGTCGGCGAGAACCAGTTCGGTGACCCCTGGCGCGAGCCTGCCGAGCCCGTCGGCCAGCTCCGGCGTGTAGGTAGAGCCGCCGCCGATCACGGTGAGCTTCATGCCGAGAACGCCTTTACTTCCGCGCCCGTCTGGGCGACATGGCAGGCCGCCTCATGGCCCGGCTCGAGCTCCGCGAGCACCGGAGTGACGTGGGAGCAGGTGTCGATCGCCACCGGGCAGCGCCAGCGGAACCGGCAGCCGGGGGTCGGGTCGATGACCTTCGGCGGCTCGCCTCTGTCGGTCTCGGCCGCCACCCCCAGCGGCGCCCGCGGGTCGGGCACGGCGGACAGCAGCAGCTGCGTGTAGGGGTGCTTCGGGGCGGCGAGCACCTCCTCGATCGGCCCGGACTCGGCGATCTGGCCGGCGTACATCACGATCAGCCGGTCCGCGACGTACCGGGCGCTGGCGATGTCGTGGGTGATGTACAAGATGGAGACGTTCTCCTCGTCCCGCAGCTTGGCCATCAGGTTGAGCAGGCCGATCCTGATCGACACATCCAGCATGGAGACCGGCTCGTCGGCCAGGATCAGCTTCGGCCGCGTCACCAGGGCCTGGGCGAAGCCGACCCGCTGCCGCTGGCCGCCGCTCAGCTCGTAAGCGAAGCGGTGCAGCATCTCGGGACCGAGCCCGACCACCTCGAACACGCGGGCCGCCTCGTCCCGGCGCTGCCTCTCGGACAGCTCAGGGCGGTGCAGCTTCAGGCAGCGCAGCACCCCGTGCGAGACCCGGAACACCGGGTTCATCGAGGAGAAGGGGTCCTGGAAGACCATCGGCACCTCGCCGCTGTAGCGCAGCCGGTCCCGCCGGGACCGCAGCTGGGAGAGCGGCCTTCCCTCGTAGCGGATCTCACCCGCCGTCGGCGCATGCACGCGGGCGAGCAGCCTGGCGATCGTGGACTTGCCGCTGCCGCTCTCGCCGGCCAGCGCCACGATCTCGCGCCTGCCGATGCTGAAGTTCACGTCGTCCACGGCGTGCAGCGTGTGCCGGGCCAGCGCCCCGCCGATCTTGAAGTGCCTGGTCAGGTGCTCGGCCCTGAGCAGCTCACCGCCAGTGTCGGCAGGTACAGCCTCGATAGGCACAGCATCGTCAGGCATCGGCCCGGCCTCCCGTCGGCGCGGACGCGTCAGCGTCCGCAGCGGCGTCGTCGTAGAGCAGGCAGCGGACGAGCGAGCCGTCCAGCTGGTAGAGGTCAGGCGCTTCCTCGCTGCACCTGTCGAAAGCCACCGGGCAGCGCGGGTGGAACCGGCATCCGCCCGGGATCATCGCGAGGTTCGGCGGGCTGCCCGGGATGCCCTTGAGCGGGACCTTGGGCCCGCGAATCGAGGGGAAGGCCTCGAGCAGCCCCTGGGTGTACGGGTGCCGCGGCGCGTCGAAGACGCTCCTCGTCGCGCCGAGCTCGGACACCTGGCCGGCGTACATCACCATCAGCCGGTCGGAGAAGTGGCTGATCAGGGACATGTCGTGGGTGACGAAGATGACCGCGAAGCGGTACGCGTCCTGGAGCTCCTTGATCTGCACCATCAGCGAGCGCTGCGCCACCACGTCCAGCGCCGACGTGGGCTCGTCCATGATCACGAGATCCGGCGTGAACAGCATCGCCATCGCGATCATGGCCCGCTGGCGCATGCCGCCGGACAGCTGGTGCGGATAGCTGCGCAGGTGTGCCGGGTCGATGCCAACCATCCGGAGCACCTCGGCGGAGCGGTCGGCGATCTCATCGCTCCGCCTGACCCCGTGCGCCCGCATCGCGTCCTTGAACTGCGCGCCGATCGACTTGACCGGGTTCAGCGCGTTCATCGCGCTCTGCATGACGACGGACAGGTTCCGCCAGCGGGTGGCGGCGAGCTGCTTGTCGGTCAGCCCCACCAGGCTCTCGCCCTTGAAGATGACGCTGCCTGCCTCGACGCGGGCGGGCGGGGCGAGCAGCTGCGCGACGGCGAACAGCAGCGTGGACTTCCCGCAGCCGGACTCGCCGACGATGCCGAGGAACTCGCCCCTGCCGACGGTGAAGGACACGTCGTCGACAGCCCGGACGCTGCCGCGGTCCAGGACGTACTCCACGGACAGGCCGCTGACCTCGAGCACCGGCTCAGGAACGTGCGGGTCGGACACGCTTGCTCCGTATCTTCCTGACCGGCCGCAGGGCCGGATTACCGATCTCGTCGAACGCGTAGTTCAGCAGGGCGAAAGCCGTGCCGAGCGCCGCGATGCACACGCCGGGCGCGACCGCCCACATGTACTGCCCCGTCTGCAGCGCCTCGTTGTTCTCGGCCCAGTAGAGCATCGTGCCCCAGCTCGTGGCGTTCGGGTCGCCGAGGCCAATGAACTGGAGGCTGGAGGCGAACAGCACGGCGTACAGCGCGTTGGTGAGGAACGCGGCCACCAGCAGCGACGTCATCGTGGGCAGGATCTCCACGCAGACGACGTACACCGCCCGCTCGCCGCGGACCCGCGCCGCCTCGAGGAAGTCCCTGCTGCGCACGCTGAGGGCCTGCGCGCGCAGCTGGCGCGCCGTATAGGACCAGCCGGTCAGCGTCAGCACCGCGATCAGCACCACCGTGCCCGAGTTCTGCACGTAGGCGGCGATGACGATGAGCAGCGGGAACAGCGGGATGACCAGGAGCACGTCCGTGATCAGGTTCAGCACGCCGTCCCAGGTGCCGCCCAGGTAGGCGGCGCTCACGCCGATGATCGCCGCGATCGCCGTCGCCGCGAGCCCGGCGCCGAACGCGATGATCAGGACCTGCCTGGTGCCCCACACCACCTGGGCGAAGATGTCCTGGCCGTACGCGGTGGTACCCAGCAGGTGCGCGCTGCTGACCCCCATGCTGCGGCCGTAGATCTCCGCGGTCGGGCTGTCGTGCGCGATCAGGCCGGGGAACAGCCCGAGGAAGATGAAGAAGATCAGCAGGATGGCGCCGGCGGTCGCCTTCCTGTTCTTCCTGACGGCGCGCCAGACTCGCCGGGCGGCGGAGTTCGCCGTCACGGGCGACGCGGGCACGGTCACGGCGGCTGCGGCCATGGCTTACCCCGCCGACCTGGTGCGCGGGTCGAATATCGCGGTGGCGATGTCGGCGAGCAGGATCGCCACCAGCACCGCGACGGTGATGAGCAGGAACAGCGCCTGCATTAGCGGATAGTCCTCGTTCTCGACTGCCTGCAGCAGCATGTAGCCCACTCCGGGGTAGTCGAAGACGTACTCGATGAGGATGGCTCCGCCGACCACGAAGCCAAGCGACATCGCGAAGCCGGTGAGGTTCGGCAGGACCGCGTTGCGAGCCGCGTAATCCAGCATGACGCGCCTGCCGGGCAGGCCCTTCGCGCGCGCCATCCGGACGTAGTCCTCGGCGAGCGTGGTGACCATGTTGTTCCGCATCGTCAGGATCCACGTGCCGATGGTCGTGAGCAGCAGCGCCGCGGCAGGCAGTATCGCGTGCTCGAGCACGTTCGCGATGAACGGCCAGTTGAGCCCTGGCGTGAGCGTCGGGTCGTAGGCGAACGTGTAGGGGAACCACTGCAGCCTGATCCCGAAGATCAGGATGAACATCATCCCGACCCAGAAGTAGGGGATCGCCGAGGTGATGACGAAGACGGGCGGCACGACCCCGTCGAGCCAGGTGCCGCGCCGCCATGCCGAGATGATTCCCACTCCGGTGCCGAGCGCGAACGCCAGGATCGTCGTCACGCCGACCAGCCCGAGCGTCCACGGGATGGCGTCCAGCACTACCCGGGAGACGGACTCAGGGTAGAAGTACAGCGAGGTACCGAAGTTACCCGTCGCGATGTCTCCCAGGTAGTGCAGGTACTGCACGAACAGGCTGGTGTGCGTGTTCACGCCGAAGAGGTCCTCGAGCGAGATGAGGGCCTGTCCCGATAGGCGGCCGTGGAACTTGGCCACCATCGCGAGGGCCGGGTTCCCTGGCATGAGCCGCGGCAGGAAGAAGTTCAGCGTGACCGCGGCCCACAGCGTGACCAGGAAGAACCCGGCCCGGCGAAGGATAAAACGCATGCGTCCTAACCGTTTACTAGGTTCCTGGCTACTTGGCGGGCGCGAGGTGCAGCAGCACCTGGCCCATGTCGGGGTAGAAGTACGCGGCCGGCACGGCGTAGGGGTCGCTCTGCGTCACCCAGCCGCTGAACTTGCCGGTGTTGTACTGATACCAGGCGACCTCTTCGGTCACCGGGATGAACGGCACATCCTTGAGCAGGACCTGCTGCAGCTGATCCACGATCTGCTGCTGCTGCGACTGCGAGGTGGTCGTCGCGTACGAGTTGAGCAGCGCGTCGGTGGCCGGGTTGCTGTACCGCTCCCAGTTGCTCGAGGCCTGCTTGCCGATCGGCGCCGAGTTGGCCGAGTACAGCCACTGCCGGAACTCGTAGTACGGCGACGGGCCGCCCTGCTGGTTGTTGTAGGCGAGCTGATAGTCGCCGTTGTACAGCCGGGACAGGAAGTCGTTCTGCGACAGGTTGTCGGTGGTGAGCTGGATGCCGACCGCCTTCAGGTCCTGCTGGATGACCTGCATCGAGGCGACCCAGTCCGAGTAACCGCCGATGTTGATGACCGAGAACGACAGCGGCTTGCCCGCCGGGGAGACGAAGATCCCGTTCGACCCCATCTTGAAACCGGCGCTGGTCAGGATCTGCTTCGCCTTGGCCGGGTTGTAGGTGTAGTCGTACTGGCTCGCCGCGGACGTGTCCTCCCAGCTTGAGAACGTCGGCGTCACGATGCCGGTCTGGTTCGCCGGCGGCTCGTACCCGTACTCGCCGATCTGCGAGACCCGGTTCCTGTCGATCGCGTACGCCATCGCCTGCCGGACGGCCACGTTGTTCAGCCCTGGCACGGTCAGGTTCGGGATCAGGGTCACGTTCGCGATCGGCGGGAACCAGTAGTGGTTGTCCGGGCTCTTGGACGTGTAGAACGACTCGATGTTCGGGATGAACTGGCTGCCCCACTGCGCCTGCCCGGTGGCCAGGTACGTGTTGGCCGGGTCGTTAGAGGTGAAAGCCGGGTACAGGACCTTGGCGACCTTCGGCTCGCCAGGCTGCCAGTAGTGCGGGTTGGCGACGTAGGTGATGTTCTGCGCGCTGCACGGCTGGACCATGAACGCGCCGGTGCCGACCGGGTTGGCGTCGGAGTAGCTGACCGGGTTGGCGATCTTGGACCAGACGTGCTCCGGAACGATCGGGGTCTGGTCCGCGATGTAGTAGAAGTAGGGCACGGCCGCGTTCTTGAACGTCATCACGACCTGGTTGCCCTGCTGGGTGACGCTGGACAGCACCGACCAGACCGAGTCCAGGTCGAGCGTCGGGTACTTCTTCATCAGGTTGAAGGTGTACGCGACGTCCGCCGCGGTCATCGGCGTCCCGTCGTTCCACTTGACGCCGTTGCGGATCGTGAACGTCAGCGACTTGTTGCCGGCGCCCCAAGCCCAAGACGTCGCCAGCCACGGGGTGGCCTTGCCGCTCTGCAGCGTGTTGACGAACGCCAGCGGCTCGTAAACCTGCCCGAAGGTGACGCCCTGGGCGAGGTTGGACGGGTTGAACGGGTTAAAGCTGCAGGTCCACAGCGTGCCCTGCTCGTTGGAAATCGTCAGCACACCGCTCGGGCCTGACGCTGCCGACCCCGAGCCTGAGCTCGGGCTGGACCCGCCACAGGCGGCCAGCGCGGCGGCGAGCAGTCCCGCGGCGAGGACTGCTCCGGCTCTGATGCTTCTTCTCATGACGGGCTCGCCCTTCCGGGGGTGCGAAGGCGTTAGTTAGTGCAGTATCCTAACTATCAGCCCGAGCCACAAGAGCTTCGGCCAGAACTGGTACCAAAATGCGGCCGAGGGCGCGACCCGGCTCCGGCGAGGGGAGAGCGGCTTGACACTGGTGCCCGCGGGCGCGGCGGCGGCCAGCGGCTTGCCCCTGCCCGGCGCTCCCCTTCCCAACGGCCAGGCGGCCCGGCCGCCGCTGATCAGGGCCATGAACGAGCAGCTGCTGCTCGAGCACATCCGGTTCTCTGGACCCTTGTCCCGTGCCGACCTCGCCCGCGTCTCCGGGCTGTCCAAGCCGACGGTGTCGCTGGCGCTGGCCAACCTCGAGCGTGCCGCGCTGGTCCGCGAGGCGGGCCAGCGCACAGGGGTGCCCGGCCGTTCCGCGCTGCTGTACGAGGTCCGGCCGGACGCGGGCTTCGTGCTCGGCCTCGACATCGGGCACCAGTTCATGCGCGGCGCGCTCGCCGACCTCTCCGGCGAGATCCGGATCAGGTCCTCACGCAAAGCCTGCGCGTCCAGCGTGTCCGGCCGGGTCGCGGAGCTGGTCAGCCTCGCCGACGACATCTGCGCGGAGGCCGGCGTTCCGCGCGGCCGGGTCACCCAGACCGTGATCGGCAGCCCGGGCGTCTACGACCCGCGGCGCGACTCCATGGCGCTGACCGGCGGGATGCCTGGCTGGAACAGGCCGGCGGCGCTCGCCGGGCTGCGCGAGGCGTTC
>Ga0335072_10017561_pt1 | contig 10115 bp, 8 predicted proteins | sample Lox_Sample_21_FD_206725 | JGI IMG/M metagenome (GOLD analysis project Ga0335072, IMG submission 206725) | Soil microbial communities from Loxahatchee National Wildlife Refuge, Florida, United States - Lox_Sample_2.1 | ecosystem: Environmental > Terrestrial > Soil > Wetlands | place: USA: Florida...
GTCTCCGACGTTGTTAATGGGCGGCAGACACTTCGAGTGCAATTGAAGGAGAGCTCTCTGAGCAGTCGCGCCCCGTCCTTTTGTGCAATCATGAGCGCAGCCAGAAATGGCGTTGCGCGAATGACCACCAATCGGGGCGACGAACGGTTCCAGAGTGGCGCGAAGAAGTACGCGGCCTACCTCAACAGCACCGAGGGCCGATTACGCCTCGACCTGGCGTTCGCCAATCTGCAGGAGTTTCTGCCGCAAGCCACGAAGCCGCTGCGCGCTCTCGATGTTGGATGCGGCACCGGCGCCCTCGCAGTTCGGCTGGCTCAACTCGGCGTTCACGTCACGCTGCTGGATTCGTCACCGCAAATGCTGGAGTTTGCCGAACGCAGTGCGCACGATGCGGGAGTCGGCGAGCGTATTTCGCTGCAGCAGGGCGATGCCGGCGAATTGGATCGCTGGTGTGAAGCAGAGACCTTCGACGTAATTCTTTGCCACAATGTGTTGGAGTATCTTGAGCACCCAGGTGCCGTTCTGCGGAATGCCGCTCGCGCTTTGCGGGACCGCTCCAGCGTCATCTCGGTTTTGGTGCGTAACCGCGCGGGCGATGTGTTAAGAGCCGCGATCAAAGATGGCGACTTGCCGTCGGCTGAACTGAACCTGACGCGGGAATGGGGACGCGAGTCTCTCTACGGAGGCGACGTGCGGCTGTTCACACCGCAGAGCATACGCGCAGCGCTGGAAGCGGCATCACTCACGGGAATCGCCGAGCGCGGCATACGGGTTCTCGCCGACTACTTGCCCAAGACGGTCCGCGATCGCGAGGAGGCGGCAGTTTTCGAGCTGGAGCGAAAATTGGGCAAGCTGCCTGAGTTTGGCGCGGTCGCCCGCTACACCCACTGCCTGGCGCGCCGCGCCCAGGCTGATTAAGATTAGCGCATGGAAGCCGCCACTCAGCCTTCGGAGCCGGGTACGACGACGGCGCACGCCGGTCTCTCGCTCGGACTCGGGCTGACCAACGAATGCAACCTCTCTTGCTCGTTCTGCTACCGCGATCCCGCGCGCACCGACCGGCTTTCATTGGAGCAAGTGAAAGCGGTCATGGATCGGCTGCCGGTCCGCTCGGTGAATTTGGGGACCGGCGAAAACGGCATGCATCCGGATTTCAGGGCGATCCTTGATTATTTGCGCACCAGGCCCATCCAGCTCACCATCACGTCCAACGGTCATAGCGTCGCGGTGCTCGATGATGATGACTTGCAGGCCTTCCATGATATTGAGTTCTCTCTCGATTACCCCACCCAGGCGGAACAGGATGCACAACGCGGCGCGGGCAATTGGGAACTGATTCATCAGCAGGCCGAGCGTTGCGTCCGGCTGAATGTCCCGGTGACGCTGGTCGCGGTCATGATGAAATCCAATTACTCGCGTCTCGCAGAAGTGGCGAGAGTAGCCAAGCAGTTCAATGCGCCGTTGCGAGTGAATGTGTATCAATCGGTGCGGTCGGACGTTTATGCGCTGAGCTATGAAGAGTACTGGGAGGGATTCCGGCGACTGTTTGAGCAAACTGATGTCATCGCGACCGGCGAACCGCTGGTGCGCGCCATTGCAGGATTGCCACCGCTTCAATCAGGGTGTGGTGTAAGCACGGTTCGCGTAACTCCGCGAGGCACCACCCAGCCTTGCGTTTACTGGCCGGGAACGGGCGAACCGCTCGCGGACCTGATTTGCGCAGGCGCGGAGATCATGAGTTCTGCGCCGTTCGAGCAGGCGCGCACAATTCCTGAGGCCTGCGGTCCCTGCGAGTTCCGAAATACATGCCACGGCGGATGCGCTGGGCGACGCCGTTTGCAGGGTGCACTGTTACAGCCTGATTTCTACTGTCCAATCATTCGCGGGCAACGGCCTGTTCTTCCGATCCGCATGGCCGCGAATCGCGATCTGCCCAAACTGAGCAGTTCGTGCACAACGGTTGTCATCGCCAGGTAAGACTACGTCCTACTGCGCCTTTATCCACGTATCCGAACCCGCCAGCTTCACTGAAATGTCAGTAATCGAAAGGCGGAATGCCTTGCCGTCGGCACTGCCGCGGTGCTCGGTGGAAAACAGAAGTGGGCCGGCTTTTTTGTAGCCTGTCCAACTGGCTTTGACTTCGCTCGGTTTCCTGTCTCCACCGTGATGGAAAACCAGATACTCGACGCGGTTGTCTTTTCCAACGTAGAGGTCCCAGGTGTCGCCGGGCGTGTAGCCGCCGAGCTCCGAGCCATATTTAACCGACACCAGCGTGGCCGAACCGGCGCCAACTGGCAGTTTCTTCATGCCTTCATTGCTGACGTTGGCGCTGGTATCCCAGTAGGCATGCAGGGGAAACAGCAGCCAATAATTATCGTTGGTGAAACCTGCATCGGTTTGCTTCTTGGTGTCGTCATTGATCTCCGAGCGTATGTAGGTCACGTTGACGGGCTTGCCGTCTTTATCTTTGCCTTCGAAAGTGACCTTGCCAGTTTTGGGCTCCCACTCCCACTTGCGAGAAGCCTTGAAGAGCCCGGTGATTTCCCCGTTCCAGGTGTAGCGGATGGCATCAACTTTGTCCCACGAATCGAGACCGTAGGTCTTGGCAATCTCTGTGAGAATCGGCGGACGGTTCTGAGCAAAGGAGGGTGCGGCCAGGGCGAGCATTGCAAGACCCACAATACCGATAATCAAGCGGCACGATTTTGTCATGGAAATCCCTCGTTAATGGATTGAACGGATGAAGCTTAGGATACCCGACGAAGGCGTTTGGATGCAGAATCATCCGGCAACAGGAAACTCTCTCAGTTCCTCATGTTCTCAAGCAACCTTGGGCGGCGAAAGTGACCGGATTAAAGATTTTCCTGGATGAAACGAGGGCTCAGGTGAACATCGAACTGTATCAGCGGTGAATCACCCACCGCCTTGAAGCTATGGATTTCCCCGGCCTTGATGATGAATATATCTCCCGCGCCGCCCTCGAAGGTCTTGCCGTTTACTGTCCACACTCCCTGGCCTTCACGGATGAACTGAATCTCATCGTAAGGATGGCGATGCGGCCCCGGCCCTGATCCCGGTTTTCCGTTGTACAGGAACACCGAAACGCCGGTGTCGCCCTGGTCCGCTCCAATAAATTCATGGGAACTGCCAACGAAAGGCAGCTTCTCCTGCCGCACGTGATGCATTTTCCTTGAACCTCCTGATAAGGAATTCGATTCCCTGTCTCGCCCGGCGGATGCTAACAACTGTGACCGCATGATCGACAGGAGAATGCGAACGAGCGAGGTTCATGCCGCTTGCGGTCGTCGCCACACCGTAAACGCACCGGCCACTAACACGGCGCCATATTCAAGCCACAGAGCCCAACTCGGCATTATCCACGGCCTCCCTAGCGCGCGCAGATGCCAAACATAGTAGGTAGGAATAATACTCACCGTCCAGACGATGATCGGCAGCGACGAGCGCGATCGCAGGAACGGCAACAGCCACAGCAGGTACCAAGGATAAATGACGGGCGCACAGAGAAGCGACGCCGCCATCGGCCAAGCGAGTGCGGCGGCAGTACGAGCGCAATCCACGGAACGCCTTCTCAGCCAGACCGCAATCACCAAGCCGACGAGCACCGCTAACCCAACCGCAATCTGCGGAGACGACACTTGCTCGACCGCCGGAAACACAGGATCGTTAAAGCGGAAGCTCTGCACGTAAGTGCCAAGCGAGCCGAGCGGAATGCGTCCGTGGTTGAGAAATGGGACGTAAAGAAGTACAAACACGACCGCTGCCAGCGCACCGTCGCGGACCCGAAGTCGCTTCCAAAGAAGCGGCAGCAAAACGATGGGTAAAAATTTCACCGCAATCGCAAGCGCAAATGCCGCCGCTGCCACCCTACGCCAGCCTCGGAGCAACGCTGCGAATGACAGCAACAATAGCAGCGCTCCGACAATATCAATGTGGCCGCTGCCGGCCACTTCAATCGCGAGCAGCGGATTCCAGGCAAAGGCCAGCACCCAGTGCGCTGGCTGCTGGTTGCGGCGTAAGACATCGAGCAACACCAACATGATGGCGAAGTCACAAAGCACAAACGCAACTTTGAGCGCGAAAACCGACTCGTGAATCGCAGTCACGGCGCGGAAGAAGAGTTCTGCACCCGCCGGATACGGACTCGGTAAATCCGGATGGTTCAGCGTGCGGGTTTCCGCGTTATGCAAGGCGCGAAACGCGGGATCGCTGGGAACTACCAGATAGGGGTTGTACCCGAACCGCTGCACCCGGCCATCCCAAAGATAGCGATGCACGTCATCGTCCGGTCCGGGCGGTAATCGCAAAAATGCGCATTGCCAAAACGCCGACAGAATCAGCCCGATGATGACGACACGCCTGGAAAAGACTGGCGTAACGAAAAACTCGCGGACAGCCAATAAATACGCGATGCCGGCGAGCGCCAAGGCAGCCATGAAATGCGGGCCGCCGCGATCGTCGAAGTAGCGTGAGCACACGATCAGCGCCACGCACAATATGACGGCGAGTGTGTACACTCTCCAGGCGGAGGTGTTTTTCACAATTTTGTGCCTGTGCGTGATTGAGCCGCCTGAAACTCCCACTGCTTGAGCCATTCTGCCGTACGCGGCGCTTTTGCCGGAGCCAGACGCAGTTCCACCGCCAGACGGGCAAGATCATCCGCAATGTCAACATCGTAAAAAGGATCTGCAAAGCCTACGCTTAGCTCAAGCGTCCGCGCCTGCATGAGCAGTCGTTCGAGTGCGGTGGTAGTGCCCATGCCATCGTTGCTGAAAAGTGCGGGATGCGAAGCTTTTGCGCCTACCAAATAGTAGCCGCCGTCGTTGGTCGGCCCGACCACAAGGTCATGCGCGGCCAGCGTTTCGAAGGCAGTTTCAAGAACGGTGCGTGGCAAGTGCGGACTGTCGCTGTTGAACGCGATGACGCGTTTGCGCGCACTCGCGGCAAAGTGGGCGAAAACTGAAGTGAGCCCGGCAGCCAGTCCCTCGTTTTTCTGCGCGACTACGCTGATTGCGTCGCCGGTCATCTGCCGCAATTCGTTTACATCCGATTTCGGACACATGATGGCAATCTCTACCTTGCTCAGCGACCGGGCGAGCGCCATTGTGTCATCGAAAAGGCAGCGATAGAGCGCGATGATCGCGGGCCCGGGCAGGCACTCCGCCAACCGTGTCTTGACTCTGCCTGGCCGCGGAGCCTTAGCCATAATGACCAACGTGCAATCGCCGCTGCGTGAGACCTGGCCGGTGGCTTCCATAGGAGATCGCGAACGCGGAGTCACGCTGGCCGCGGTATTCCGGTCCTTCGATTGCGAAAATAATAGCGCACGATCAGGCTGAAGATGAACCAGGCGGCCCCTAAAGTGCCCCGCACCGTGCCGCTGATCTTGGATTTTCCAATGCGCGGGTGATAGCTGACCGGCACTTCGACAATCCGGAATCCCCGCAGCGCACCTTTCAAGATCATTTCGACCGCCCAACCGTAAGTTGGCTCTTCAAGAGAGAGTTGTCTGAGGACCTCAGCACGCGCGGCGCGAAACGGGCCAAGGTCCGTAATCTTCACGCCGTACAAACGCCGGATAAGCCCGGCGGCCAGCTGATTGCCAAATGCCTGATGCCAAGGCAAGGCCCCGGCAGAACGCCGCTCGTGCAGGCGTGAGCCGATGGTTATATCGGCGCGGCCCTCAACAATCGGGGCGAGAAGAGGCGGCATCTCCGCAGGGCGGTCGCTGTAGTCGCCATCAAGGAAAACCACCACGTCCGGGGAATCCGCCGCAGCCAGGCCGGTAAGACATGCTCTCCCGTAGCCACGCCGGGGTTCCTGGATGACGCGAGCGCCATGGCTTGCTGCAATCTCGGGCGTGCCATCGCTAGAGCCGCTGTCGACGACGATGATGTCCGCCGCCAGGTGCGAGGGAATATCCGCTAATACGCGCCCGATCGCCTGGGCTTCATTATGAGTGGGAATAACGACCGACATTCGCATCGGGCCGAGGCTCAACTCACCACCACGGAGAAGACGGCCACCGTTGCGCCAGCCAAGCGTCCACACCCCACCTCCGGCCCGCGCATCCCACCGCGACCCCAAGGGACGCCAGCACTGAAACCAGCAGTTCCCATATCCATGAAGTCCCCCACTCCGAGACCCACAGGCTTCCGAGATAAAGGAAGGCGATGAACGCGACCGGGCGGGTAAACAGTCCGATCACCAACAGAATGCCAAGAGAAATTTCGAGGACTGCCTGGGCCGGCGCGGCAATGGCGGCGTGGTTTGCGGCCGAAGCCATGACCGCTTTCCATATATCCGGCGAATGACTGTGCGCGATGTAGTAGTGGATCAGGCCGGCGTAGCCTCCCGCCGTGTAGAGACCCTTGCCTAAATTCTCAAAAAAAACCCAGACGAGCATCGCGCCGATCGTGACCCGCACAATGGCCAGACCGTTGGCCGCTTGTGGCTGGTCGAGCGTTTCGGTCAAGCCTCTTCGCGGTGGAACCACGTTGGTTGCCATGATGTACCTCGCCACAAGGGATGCTATATCAGAATGCGGATTTGGGACAGTCGTGCCGCGATTCGGCCGGGGCGCGAGTGCAGAACGGTAACGGGATTCGAATCCCATTCCCTCCGTCGCGATGGTTCGGATCATCCGTTCCGATGACTAAACCCAACTCAGGATTGAAAAGCGACATCGAAAAATCTAGAGCATAAGCGTGGCCGACCCGTTGCGAAACATTGACTCGCCCGCGTCTGCGGCCTACCATGGCCTCACGCTGGGATTCCCTTAAGAATGATCGGTCAAACCATCTCGCACTACCGCATCCTGGAAAAGCTCGGCGGTGGCGGAATGGGAGTGGTTTACAAGGCCGAGGACCTCAATCTCGAGCGCTTTGTCGCCCTGAAGTTCCTGCCCGACAATGTCGCCAAAGACGCCCAGGCGCTTGCTCGGTTTCGCCGCGAGGCCAAAGCCGCCTCGGCGCTGAATCATCCCAGCATCTGCACCATTCACGAAATCGCAGAGCAGGATGGGCAAACCTTCATCGTGATGGAGTTCCTTGATGGAGTGACCTTGAGGCACCTCATCGCCGGTCGTGCGATGGACACTGAGACCCTTTTGTCGCTCGCGATCGAAGTCGCTGACGCTCTGGATGCCGCGCACACAGGAGGCATCGTCCACCGCGACATTAAGCCGGCCAACATTTTTATCACCAAGCGCGGACACGCGAAAATTCTCGATTTCGGCTTGGCCAAGGTCGCGGCACAGGCAAAAGACGTTGCTGCCGGACCGACGGCAGCGACCGCAGTGGAGTATCTGACCAGCCCGGGCACGGCCATCGGAACCGTCGCCTACATGTCTCCGGAGCAGGCGAAAGGCAGAGATCTCGATCTTCGTACGGATCTTTTTTCTTTCGGGACTGTACTGTATGAAATGGCGACCGGGGTTCTGCCCTTTCAGGGCGAGACATCCGCGATCATTTTCGACGGTATTCTGAATCGAAATCCGGTCACACCGCTGCGCCTGAACCCATTGCTCCCGGCGAAACTCGACGACATTGTCAGCAAGTTGATGGAAAAGGATTGCGACCTTCGCTATCAATCCGCGGCCGAACTGAGGAGCGATCTGAAGCGCCTCAAACGCGATACAGAATCGGGTCGCGATCGAGCGCAAGAGTCCGGCGCAGCCGCCTCTGCGAGCCCACGCGTGCCTGCGGCCGAGCATGCCTCAAGCGGCTCGGTTCTGGCGACCGCGGCCCGCCAGCATAAGACCGGCGTCGGACTCATCGTCTCCGTTATGGCGCTCCTGCTGGCCGCGGCCGGTTTCGGCGTGTACAGCCTCTTTTTTGCCTCGCGGCATCGGCCCTTCGAGAGCATACGAGTCACCAAGGTCAGCGGCACACACAACGCGCAGATCGGCGCCATGTCTCCTGATGGCCAGTATCTGGCCTATGTGCTCAATACGGAAGGCAATGAATCGTTATGGCTGCGGCATCTCGCCAGCGAAAGCAACGTGCAGATCAATCCGCCCCAGCAGGTGAAATATGTGGCGCTGCGATTCGAGCCGGATGGAAGCCATATTTACTACTCTCATACTCTGCCGACGCGCGGTCCTTCTTCCCAGGAGTTCGATCTCTATCGCATTCCGGTCCTCGGAGGAACTCCGCAACCAATCGTCAAAGACATTGACACCAATCTCAATTTCTCTCCCGATGGACGGCATTTCGTCTTTGCGCGTGCCAACGATCCAGACCCCGGCAAATACCATGTTGTGATCGCCAACGCGGATGGCGGCAACGAAAAAAGCATTGCCAGCGGCTCCATGGCTGCGCCGATTATGTCCACAGCGTGGGCGCCAGACGGAAAATCCATCGCCGGAGTTGCCCTGCAATTGACCGGCGGCAGAACGGCGGCGATCGTGTCTATCGATCCCGATACTGGCGAGCAGAAAAGCATTTCGATTCCTCTCTCCACGCTTATCGACAACGTGGCGTGGATGCCCAACGGAAAGTGGCTGGCGGTCACGTACGCGACCGTGGAAACCCGCTTCGCCCGCGATCAGGTTGGACTGATCAAGACCTCTGACGGCACTTTGCACCCTGTCACCGCGGACGCCAACGACTATGGCGCCTTGAGTGTTTCATCTGATGGTAAGACCATTGCCAGCGTCATGCGCCAGTCGATCCGCGACCTCTATGTCAGCAGCGGCGAAAAGCCCGACTTCTCGGATCTGAAACAGATAAGTTCGGGCGATCCTATCACCTTTGTTTCCTGGACGAACGACGGCAGGCTCCTGACCGAGCAGTCGGGCGCGGCACGGGTCATCGAAACCGACGGCGCAGTCAAATCCGAACTGGCTCCCGGGGCCGACGCGGATGTTCTCGAGCCACGCGGCTGCGGTGATGGAAGCGTGGTGTTTACCCGAGCCGTACCCAAGACGATGACCATGAACATCTGGCGCAGCAACTCCGATGGCACCGGCTTAACCGAGGTCAGCAGTGGCAAGAACGACGAGTTCGGGGCCTGCTCTCCCGACGGAAAAACTGTCTTCTATATCGACTTCGGCAATCGCAGGTTCATGAGAGTTCCTCCCGGGGGCAAGTCTGAGGCCGTTCTAAAAAACGTTGAGGAGCCTATCGAAGTCCAGGCTGGGTTTGCCATCGCGAGGGACGGCAGTACCGCGCTCCTCGGAACCTACGATTTCAAAGCAGAGAAGCCGAACATTTCACTTATTTCGCTGACCTCAAATCAGATCACGCGCACATTCGAATATGACTCACGGCACGACGGCAGCCTGCAGTTCAGTCCCGACGGCAAAGGAATCGTCTATCCCATCCGCGACAAAGGCGTGGACAATCTCTGGTTGCAACCGCTCGATGGCCGACCCGGACACCAGATCACGAATTACACGTCGCTGCGGATTTACTCCTACCAGTGGTCGCCCGATGGAAAACGTCTGGCGCTTGTTCGCGGCGATACGCCATCCGATTTGGTTCTGATCGAAGACGCCAACAAGAAGTAGTCTTACGTCAAACGCCCGGAGATGGATCTTCGATTTTTCTCGCGCCCACTAGTAGACAACCAGACCCTGCCGTCCGCAAACACGCGACTGGCCTCTGCTTCCCTGCCCTGGCGAGCGGTTGACTAGCCCCTCGCCGCGGCCTAGCATTCCTTCGATGATCGGCAAGACCATCTCGCACTACCGCATCCTCGAAAAGGTTGGAGGCGGCGGCATGGGTGTGGTCTACAAAGCCGAAGATGTGAAGCTCAGCCGCTTCGTCGCCCTGAAATTCCTGCCCGACGAGTTCGCTCACAACCCGCGGGCCCTCAGCCGTTTTCAGCGCGAAGCCAAAGCTGTGGCCGCCCTGAACCACCCGAACATCTGCACCATCTACGAAATTGAAGAGGCCGATGGTCACACCTTCATCGCCATGGAGTTACTCGAGGGTCAGACCTTGAAGTACAGGATCGGCGGCAAACCACTGGAACTCGAAACGGTGCTCGATCTTGGCATTCAAATCGCCGATGCGCTCGACGCCGCCCATTCCAAAGGCATCGTTCACCGCGACATCAAGCCAGCGAACATTTTCGTGACTAATCGCGGGCAG
>Ga0335072_10017562_pt1 | contig 10114 bp, 9 predicted proteins | sample Lox_Sample_21_FD_206725 | JGI IMG/M metagenome (GOLD analysis project Ga0335072, IMG submission 206725) | Soil microbial communities from Loxahatchee National Wildlife Refuge, Florida, United States - Lox_Sample_2.1 | ecosystem: Environmental > Terrestrial > Soil > Wetlands | place: USA: Florida...
TCGCGACGCTCGTCGGTCGCCGACCACCGTGGATTCGCCTGCCGCACGCGCTCGTGCTGCCGATCGCATTCCTCGCCCAAGGCTACTCGCGCTTGAGCGGGCGGCCCACGCGCGTCACGGTCGAGGGTGTGCGCATGGCGCGCAAGCGCATGTTCTTCTCGAGCGCGAAGGCCGAGCGCGAGCTCGGGTTTCGATCGCGTCCGGCGCACGAGGCGTTCGTGGATGCGCTCGGGTGGTTTCGCGAGCACGGCTACCTCGACTGATGCGCCGAATCAGAGCCTCGCGGGCAGGACGTTGTAGAGAAACCGCGCGATCGCCGGCACGAGCCGCGGTCGTTGAAGGCGCAGGTCGTACGCCGCCATGCGCCGGTCGTTCTCGGCCAAGCACAGGCGCAGCAGCTTGTGGAGCGTGATGTCCGGGCCGAGATCCTGATGAGCGCTCATGGTGAAGTTCTCGGCGGAGCCCCCCGAGGGCCCCTGACCGAGGGTGCGGGCCGTCCGCACACGGCTCGCGACCTGCTTCGCGATGATCCGCGCGCAGCGCAGCCGAAAGAGCGGGCGCTTCCAAAGCGGTAGCTGCGCACGTCGGTAGCGTACCCAGTTCACGAAGAACAGGATGTGGCGCGCTTCCTCCTGGATCACCGGCTCGAAGATCGCGATGAGCTCGGGTGCGAAGTATCCGGACTCGCCCGCGAGCGCAAACAGCCCGAACGCGAAGAAGGAGTCGAAGCACTCCCCGAAGCCGGCGAAGAGAAAATCGTTCTCGATCGAGCGCGGCTCGAATGGGGGCGGTGAGTCGATCGAGATCCGGTAATGCGAGGTGAGGGCGGCCAAGAGCCGCGCATGGCGCTGCTCCTCGAAGCCTTGCAGCTCGATCGCCTTGCGCACCTGTGGGTCCGGCTCGATGACCGCGGCGGCGGCGACCGTGTGCGAGGTGACGTTCTCCGTGGCGACGGCCTCCTGCCAGAACGGCAGGCCCGTGAGCTTCGCGAGCGCATCCCCGCTCAGCTTGGGCCAGGCAATGTCCTCCGGTGTGTAATCGACGTAGGTGTCGAGAAAGAACCGCGCGAGAACCTCGCGATGCTCAGGTGAGCCCATCTCAAGGCTCGTTGCGACTGCGTCCATAGTGAAACCCCTTCCATCCCTCCGCCCACTGCCAGCTCACGAGAGCCGGTATCCCGAACAGAATCTCCCGCAACCGTTTGACGAGCGACAGGGTGAGCGCTGCGTCCGGCGGCAGACCAAGGATGCTCCCAAATCCTATCAAACCCGCCTCCTGGACGCCCAAGCCGGCAGGCACCCCAGGATGAAGGCGGCGGCGATCACGAGCGATGCGTACGGCGAGCCTCATGCGGCGCATGCCCTCTCGAGCGATGCGAGCCTGCGGTAGCCGCCGCGCCCGGCGCGCGTCGCATCGAGCGCCGCCCGAACGTGGGGGGAGAGGAGCGCCGCGAGCTCATCGGCATGCCGGTAGCCGCTCATCGTTGGGGTGATTGCAGCGCCGGAGCGGGTCGCCGGGTGCAGGTAGATCTCGGTGGCGCCCGGAGGCAGATTCGCGAGGATTGCGAGCAATGTGGGCTCGTCCATCGCACCGCTCGCTGCGATCCCGAACACCTGATCGTTGTGCGCGAGGCCCGCGGCGCGCAGGCGGCGCTTCATGAGCGCGAGCCAGGGGGCGAGGCCCGCCGCTGCGAGCACGGCCGCAACCGGGGATGAGCGGCGCGCGAACCACAGCGGCTCGGCCGGCACCCGCACGGCGGGCGAGCCGAACTCGCGCGCCACCCGCAGCAGGATCGCAAGTACGGTGGGATGCAGATGGAAGTGCTTGTGGGCGTTGACGTGATCGAGCGCGAGTCCCGTGCGCGCGAACGCAGCGAACTGGGCGCGGATCTCGGCCTCGAGCTCACGGCGCGCCGCCGGGCTCGAGAAGAACCGCCAGCCCTCGAGGAACATCCGATCGGGAAAGCGCCCGTCGAGCCCGATGAGCCGCGGAATCTGCTGCGGGGAGAGCGCCGCCCAGCCGTCCGCGAGCGTGAGGTGCAGGCCCACGGCGAGCTGCGGGAGCGCGCGCGCGCGCTCGACGGCATCGCGTGCGGCGGGCGCCGCGACCATGAGGCTCGCAGCGCTCAAGGTGCCGGCGCGCGCGGCCGCGGCGACCGCCTCGTTGACAGCCTCGTGCAGCCCGAAATCGTCGGCTGTCACGACGAGGAACTTGTCCATCAGCCTCGTGCCCCGGGGATTACCGCGCGAGCGGCGCGGCGCCCTCGCGAGCGCCGCAAGCTAGTCGCTCAGGCTTCGCGAGCGTGGAGAAAGCGGAAGAACTCCACGCCCTCGCGCAGGCGCCGCTTGGTCATCTCCCAGCTGCCCATCATCTCTGCGGTGAGCTCCACGATCTTGCGCGGGCGGAAATAGAAGCGCCGATAGAAGGTCTCCACCGCGTGATAGATCTCCGTCGCAGGCAGATGCGGATAACTGATCGGCGCGAGCTGCACGCCCTGGTCGTTGACCAAGTTCAAGCTGTCGTTTTCCTTCAGCCACCCGTTCGCGAGCGCCTCGCGATAGAGCTGGGTGCCGGGATAGGGTGCGGCGAGCGACACCTGGATCGTGTGCGGATTGATCTCCACGGCGAAGCGGATCGTTTCGCGAATCGTATCGGTGGTCTCCCCGGGAAGCCCGAGGATGAACGTGCCGTGGATCGTGACACCGAGCTTGCGGCAGTCGCTCGTGAAGCGCCGTGCGATATCGGTACGCAGTCCCTTTCTGATGTTGTGCAGGATCTGATCGTTCCCCGACTCGTAGCCGACCAGCAGCAGCCGCAGACCGTTGTCCTTCATCACCTTCAGCGTCTCGTAGGGCACGTTGGCCTTCGCATTGCACGACCAGGTGATGCCGAGCTTGCCGAGCCCGCGCGCGATCTCCTCCACCCGCGGCCGGAAATCCGTGAACGTGTCGTCGTCGAAGAAGATCTCCTTCACCTGCGGCATGTTCTCCTTGATCCAGCGCACCTCCGCGACGACGCTCGCGGGGCTGCGCACGCGGTAGCGGTGCCCGCCAACGGTCTGCGGCCACAGGCAGAAGGTGCATTTGGAGCGGCAGCCGCGCCCCGTATAGAACGACACGTACGGGTGCTGCAGATAGCCGATGAAATAGTTCTCGATCGTGAGATCCCGCTTGTAGACCTGTGAGACCCAGGGGAGCGCGTCCATGTCCGGGATCACCGGGCGCGCATCGTTGTGGCGGATGCGCCCCTCGGGCGTGCGGTAGCTCAACCCGAGCACATCCGCGAACGGACGGCCTTGGGCGACCTCGCGGCAGGTGTAGTCGAATTCCTCGCGCGCGACGAAATCGATCGCCGTGGACGCCTTGAGCGAGCCTTCCGGATCGACCGCGACCTTGGCGCCCACCATGCCGATCGTGAGGCGCGGGTTCTCCTCCTTCAGCCGCTCGGCGACGCGCGCATCGGTGGGGAAGGACGGCGAGCTCGTGTGCATGATGCACAGGTCGTACTCGCGCACCAGTGGGAGAACGCTCGCCAGGCTCAAGCCGTCGGCGGGCGCGTCAACGAGACGGCTGCCTTCGACGAGTGCGGCCGGTTGCGCGAGCCAGGTGGGATACCAGAACGAGCGGATCTCGCGCTTCGCCTGATAGCGGGCGCCGGCACCCCCGTCGAACCCATCGAAGGAGGGGGGATGCAGGAACAGTGTCTTCATCGGACTCATCGATAGGCTCTCATCAGCTCAGGATTACGCGCTTCACGTCGCGGGTCTTGTACGGCCCTGCTCGCGGGCGCACGGCCGAACTCCTTGGGGGCCGGGCTAGGGACGGATGACCGCCCTGCGATCACGTCGCCGGGCGAACGGAGCCGTCGCGCGCCACCCTGTAGCGCGCCTGCCGCCAGTAGACGCGGCGGGAGGCGAAGCCCCAACACCATAGCGCAAAGGCGAGAAAGTCACTGAGCGGCGCTACCCAAAGCGGCGACGGGCCGGAACCGGATCGCCGAGTCGCAAAATGTAGCATGAGTCGCGCACCAGCGGTGACGGCAAGGAGCGCGAGCGCCGGCGTGGCCAAGCCCGCGAGCGCCGCGCCCAGGGTGGCAACCGGAAGATCAAACGTCATGAAGGAGGAGGCATAGCCGCCCGGGCGGACGACGCGGATGGTTCTGAGCCAGCGCAGCTCGTGGCGCACCAGAGCACGCAAGTCCGGGTCGTGCACATCCGTCTCAACCTCCACCTCCGACAGCACCGTGCGCAGCCCCTGCAGGCGCGTGAGCTCGCCCAGGCGGTAGTCGTCGGCGAGCTGATCGGCGATCGCGGCAAACCCGCCGATCGCCGCGAGCGTCGCGCGCCGCAGGGCGATGGTCGAGCCAAAGGCGAACGCGCGCGAGCCGCACAGCGCCGCGACCTGCACGGAGGGCATGAACCATTCGTTGACGAAGGCCGCGAGCAGCGCCGAGCAATGGCCGGCGCGCGCGATCCCCCGATACGGGCACGTCACGATACCGACTCCGGGATCCGCGAGCGGGGCGACCACGCGCGTGAGGTAGTGCTGCGGCACGCGCACGTCGGCGTCGGCGAGCACGATCAGATCATGCCGGGCCTTGCCCATCATGTTGATGAGATTGCTCACCTTGCGGCTCGTGCCGTGCTCGCGCGAATCGATCACGCGGGTGAGCTCCACCTGGGGGAACTCACGCTCGAGCCGCCCCACGACCTCGAGCGCCGGGTCCTGCGGATCGCGCGCGCCGAAGATGATCTGCATGCGCGGGTGATGCTGCTCGCAGAATGAGCGCAGGCACTCGTAGAGCCCAGGCTCTGCACCGCAAAGTGGTTTCAGAACCGTGACCCCGGACGCAGCGGCTGGCAGACTGCCGCCCGGCGCGGGGCGGGCTTGGCGGCGGCGCCACAACGCGACCGCCACCAGCGCCGTGAGCGCGTAGGCCGCGGCCACGGCTGTGACCGCGATGCCACACCAGAGAAACAAGCGCGGGATCATCGACCGCAGACGCCTGCGGATGAGCCGCGCCACGGCCGATGGTCCGCATCGCGGTGCGTGTGGGGCGCGCGCCACGTGATACCTTTGGGTGCTGGCGGAGACGTTTCAGTCACAGTTATCATGGGAACGGTACTTGTTGCTGTCGCTCCAAGGTCTCGCGCGCCTGTCGCGCTCAACCGACCCTCAATCCTGCGCGCTCCGCGGCGAGGAGATGTCTCTCGATGGAAACAGTTCGGGCAAGCCTTGACGGCTCCTGTGCCGATATTTCAGCAGATTCGGAATCGCTCATCCTGGTCGATGAATCGGACCGGGAGCTCGGTCACCTGAGCAAGGCGCTCTGCCACGCCGGCCGTGGCGTCCTCCACCGGGCATTCTCGCTCCTCATCTTCAACGAGCGCGGGGAGCTCTTGCTGCAGCAGCGCTCCGCCACCAAGCAACTCTGGCCGCTTTACTGGTCGAACAGCTGCTGCAGCCATCCGCGCCGCAGCGAGACGATCGAGGTTGCGGCCCACCGCCGCCTGCACGAGGAGCTCGGCGTGCGCTGCCCGCTCAAGTATCTGTTCAAGTTCCAGTACCAGGCGCAGTATGAGAGCGAGGGTGCCGAGAACGAGCTGTGCTCGGTGTACCTCGGCCGCTACGGCGGGCGGCTCAGGATCAACTCGAGCGAGATCGCCGGCTGGCGCTGGGTCGGCCCCGAGCGGCTGCAACAGGAGATGAGCGCGCCCGAGGCGGCGCACTTCACCCCGTGGTTCACGCTGGAATGGGCGCGCATTTGGCGCGATCATCGCGCCGAGCTCGACGCGCTCAATTCCCCCACCGGAGCTTGAGCCTTGGCCATTCCACTGCTGCAAATGTACCGGGTCGCGAGCTATATCGCCGGCCGCAAGCTCCGTGGCATCGAGCGCTATCCGCTGGTGCTCATGCTCGAGCCGCTGTTCCAGTGCAATCTCGCCTGCGCGGGCTGCGGGAAGATCGACTACCCGAAGGAGATCCTGCAGAAGCGCGTCTCGGTCGAGGACGCGCTCAAGGCGGTCGATGAATGCGGGGCGCCGATCGTCTCGATTCCCGGGGGCGAGCCGCTCATTCACAAGGAGATGCCGCAGATCGTCGCGGGCATCATCGCGCGCCGCAAGTTCGTCTACCTCTGCACCAATGCGATCCTGCTCGCCAAGCACATCGACGAATACCGGCCCTCGACCTATCTCACTTTCTCCATCCACCTCGACGGCAACGAAGAGCGCCACGACGCCTCGGTGTGCCAGGAGGGGGTGTACGAGAAGGCCGTCGCGGCAATCCGCCTCGCGCGCGCCAAGGGCTTCCGGGTCACGGTCAACTGCACGCTCTTCAACGGCGAGAATCCCGAAGAGGTCGCCCAATTCTTCGATACCGCGATGGGTCTCGGCATCGAGGGCATCACGGTCTCCCCGGGCTACAGCTACTCGCACGCGCCGCGCCAGGACGTGTTCCTCGGCCGCAGCGCGAGCAAGCGCCTGTTCCGCGAGATCTTCAAGCGCGGCAAGGAGCGCCGCGCGCGCTGGGAGTTCAACCAGTCCTCGCTCTTTCTCGATTTTCTCGCGGGTAACCAGACCTATCAGTGCACGCCCTGGAGCAACCCCACCTACAACCTCTTCGGCTGGCAGCGACCCTGTTACCTGCTCTCGGACGAGGGCTACGCGCCCACCTATCGCTCGCTCATCGAGGACACCGAGTGGGACAAATACGGTGTCGGGCGCAATCCCCGCTGCAACAACTGCATGGCGCACTGCGGCTTCGAGGGCACGGCGGTGAACGATGCGTTCCGTCATCCGCTGAAGGCGCTCAATGTCGCGCTCCGCGGGCCGCGGGTGCACGGTCCGATGGCGCCCGAGTTGCCGGTGCTCTACAGCGAGGATTCCCAGGCGCAGCCGCTCACCGCGGTGCACACGGTCGCCATCCCGGTGAGCGAGGTCAAGCGCACGCGCCGCGACCCGCCGGGCGATCCGGACGGTGAGCCTGCGGCCAGGCCGCAGTGACGGGGTTCGGAGCGCCTGAGTGAACGACGCGGCCGACGCCCGAGGCGCACCGGCGGACCGAAAGTACGATCCGCAGGGGTTCGGGGTACAGCTGGAGGCGTGGCGCAAGCGCATGGAGCGGGCGCTCGAGCGGCGTCTTCCGGATGCGCAGACGGTGCCGCAACGTTTGCACGAGGCCATGCGCTACAGCGTGCTCGGCGGCGGCAAGCGCATCCGCCCCGCGCTCGTCTTCGCCACCGCCCGCTCGGTCGGACTCACCGAGGACGAAGTTGAAGGCGCGGCGTGCGCGATCGAGCTGGTGCACGTCTACTCGCTGGTTCACGACGATCTGCCCGCGATGGACGACGATGACCTGCGACGCGGCCGTCCGACTTGCCACAAGGCCTTCGACGAGGCCACCGCGATCCTGGTCGGCGACGGTCTGCAGCCGCTCGCATTCGAACTCCTCGCAACCGATGCGCAGCTGCCGGCCTCGGCGGAGATTCGCCTGAAGCTCGTGGCGCTGCTCGCGGCGGCGAGCGGCAGCCTCGGGATGGCAGGCGGGCAGGCCATCGACCTCGAGGTGCAGGGCCGCACGCTCGATGTGGCGCAGATCGAGGATATGCATTCGCGCAAGACCGGTGCGCTCATCCGCGCGAGCGTGGCCATGGCCGCGGCGTGCGTGCCGAAGCTCGCAGCGCACCTGCATGCCGGACTCACCGCCTTCTCGGCCGCGATCGGGCTCGCCTTTCAGATCCAGGACGATCTGCTCGATGTGATCGGCGATGTCTCGACGCTCGGCAAGGCGACCGGCGCCGATCAGGAGCGCGCGAAGCCCACCTATCCCGCGATCATCGGCGTCGAGGCTTCGCAGAGCGAGCTGCGTCGGCTGCACGGCGCGGCGCTCGATGCGCTCACGCCATTCGGGCGCGCAGCCGATCCGCTGCGCGCCTTGTCGGACTGGCTGCTCGCGCGCAGATACTGAGCGGCGCGCGCGATGGACTCCTTTGCGCTCCTCGAGACCATTGAATCGCCCGCCGATCTACGGCGGCTCGCCCCCGCGCAGCTGCCGCTGCTCGCCGCGGAGCTGCGCGAGTTTCTGATTCACAGCGTCAGCACGCGCGGCGGGCACTTCGCGGCCGGGCTCGGGACCGTCGAGCTCACCGTGGCGCTGCACTACGTCTACGACACCCCGCGCGATCGGCTGCTGTGGGACGTGGGCCATCAGGCCTATCCACACAAGGTCCTCACCGGACGGCGCGACCGTTTGCACACGATCAAGCACCATCGCGGGCTCGCGCCCTTTCCCACGCGCAGCGAGAGCGAGTACGACCCCTTCGGCGTCGGCCACTCGAGCACCTCCGTGAGCGCCGCGCTCGGCATGGCGATCGCCGCAGCGCGCAGCGGCCAAGACCGGCGGGTCGCCGCGATCGTCGGTGACGGCGCGATGAGCGCCGGCATGGCGTTCGAGGCACTCAATCACGCCGGCTCGCTCGACGTGGACCTCACCGTGATCCTGAACGACAACGACATGTCCATCTCGGAGGCGGTCGGAGCGTTCTCGAACTATCTCGCGCGGGCTCTCTCGGGCAGGCTCTACGCCCATCTGCGCGAGGGGAGCAAGCGCATGTTGAGGCGCGTGCCGACCGCGCTCGAGCTCGCGCGGCGCTCCGAGGAGCACGTGAAGGGAATGGTTCTGCCCGGCACGATCTTCGAGGAGATGGGCTTCAACTACATCGGACCGCTCGACGGCCACGATGTGCACGCGCTGGTCGCGACGCTGCGCAACGTGCGGCAGCTGAAAGGCCCGCAGCTGCTGCACATCGTCACCCGCAAGGGCAAGGGGTATGCCCCCGCCGAGGCCGATCCGATCAAGTGGCACGGACCCGGCCCGTTCGATCCGCGCACCGGCGTGGTGTACAAGGAGAAAAGCACGGGGCCCACCTACACGCAGGTATTCGGCGCGTGGCTCTGCGCGATGGCCGAGCGCGACCCGCGCATCATCGGCATCACTCCGGCGATGCGCGAGGGCTCCGGACTGGTCGAGTTCTCCAAGCGCTTTCCCGACCGCTACTTCGATGTGGCGATCGCCGAGCAGCACGCCGTCACGCTCGCCGCCGGGCTCGCCTGCGAGGGGTTGAAGCCGGTGGTGGCGATCTACTCGACGTTTCTCCAGCGCGCCTACGACCAGCTCATTCACGATGTGGCGCTGCAGAATCTGCCGGTCACCTTCGCGATCGACCGGGCCGGGCTCGTGGGCGGGGACGGTGCAACGCACCAGGGGAGCTTCGATCTCACCTATCTGCGCTGCGTGCCGAACATGGTGGTGATGGCGCCGGCCGACGAGAACGAGTGCCGCCAGATGCTCTCGACCGCCGTGCAGCACCCGGGCCCGGCGGCGGTGCGCTATCCGCGCGGCAGCGGACCGGGGGTGATGGTGGGGTCCGAGCTCACCGCGCTGCCCTTCGGCAGGGCGGAGATTCGTCGCACCGGCCGTCACGACGTGGCGATCCTCGCGTTCGGCGCCTTGGTTGCAGCCGGCGAGCTCATCGCCGAGCGCCACGACATGACACTCGTCAACATGCGCTTCGTGAAGCCGCTCGATGCGCGCACGGTGCTCGCGGTCGCCGAGCGCCACCGCGGCATCGTGACGATCGAGGAGAACGTGGTGGCCGGCGGTGCCGGGAGCGCGGTGGCCGAATGCCTCGCGGCCGAGCGGCTCGCGCTGCCGGTGCTGCACCTCGGCATTCCGGACCGCTTCATCGAGCACGGCTCGCGCGAGGACTGCATCCGCGCCGCGGGTCTCGATGCCCCCGCCCTCGAGGGTCGCATCCTGAGCTGGTGGAGCGAGCGACTGCTGCAGCTGAGCGCCTAAGCGATGCGATTCGGGATCATGGACCACGTCGATGACGCGGGCGTGCCGGCGTGGGAGCAGTACGAGACGCGCCTGAAGTTGATCGAGGCCGCCGAGCGGCTCGGCTTCTACTCCTATCACGTGGCCGAGCATCACGGCACCCCGCTCGGGCGGGCGCCGTCTCCGAGCGTTTATCTCGCGGCCGTCGCGCAGCGCACGACGCACCTCAAGTTCGGTCCGATGGTCTACGTCGCACCGCTCTATCACCCCATGCGTCT
>Ga0335072_10017564_pt1 | contig 10114 bp, 7 predicted proteins | sample Lox_Sample_21_FD_206725 | JGI IMG/M metagenome (GOLD analysis project Ga0335072, IMG submission 206725) | Soil microbial communities from Loxahatchee National Wildlife Refuge, Florida, United States - Lox_Sample_2.1 | ecosystem: Environmental > Terrestrial > Soil > Wetlands | place: USA: Florida...
AAACCGTACTTGGCTTCCACCGTGTGCGACGGGAAATTGTCGAATGTCCACATGCCCTCGTCGGCGTGCAACAGCAGCGGCGAAGCGACGCCCACAACGAGCAGTGCCGCGATCAGAGTCGCGAAATCCATTCTGCGCTTAATCTTCATTCGTGATTTCCTTTGGACCGCCAGCAGTCGTCTCCTATTTGCCCGGAAATATTACACCAGCACGGCGTTGGCCCGCATTTTTCCTTGTGTCACCCGAATTTGCACTACGTCTCAGCCTGGCAGTTCTTGGTTTCGCAGGAAAACCCAGCCCTCCGGCTCGCGACTTTTCCCCTTGCACTTCGACAAGAGAGCTGTTATCTTCCTGTCGAAGCCGGAGGGGAGTGGATGGCCGCACCGCGAATCGATCTGCCGCAAGGCACCCTTGATCTTCTGATTCTCAGGACCGTCGCGCTCGAGCCCATGCACGGCTGGGCCATTTCCGAGCGCATTCACCAGGTGTCGAGCGAAGTCTTGCAGGTCCATCAGGGATCGCTCTACCCGGCCCTCCACCGTCTCGAACGACGCGGCTGGATCAGGGCACGTTGGGGCGCGTCCGAGAACAATCGCCGCGCGAAATATTACGAGCTCACCAAAACCGGCCACAAACAGCTGGAAGCCGAAGAGAACGAGTGGAAGAAGTTGACGGCGGCCGTGGCCCAGGTGCTCGAGACGAGTTAGGCGATGGCGAGTGGGGAATGCTGAGTGTCGAGAAAAAGCAAAATTCCCGAACTACAGGTGCCGCAATGCTGAGTGACCTTTGGATGCGGACGCGGGCGCTCTTTCGACGAAAGGCCGTCGAGGGCGAACTGGACGACGAGATTCGCTTCCACTTTGCGGAGCAAGTGGAGAAGTACATTCAAAGAGGGCTGACACGCTATGAAGCCGCACGGCGAGCGCGGCTCGAATTTGGCGGGCTCGATCAGGTTAAGGAGGAATGCCGCGACGCCCGCGGCGTGCGCCTCGTCGAATCCTTCGCGCAAGACGTTCGGTACGCTTTGCGCGGATTGCGCAAGAATCCCGGATTCACGGCGGTCGCGCTGGTGACGATCGCGCTGGGGATCGGCGCAACGACGGTGATGTTCACCGTGGTGAATGGCGTTTTGTTGAAGCCGCTGCCCTACCCCGATCCCCACCGACTGGTCGTGGTGCGCGCCCACACCGACACCTGGAACGCGAAAGTCTATGGCGAGCAGAAGTTTTCCTATCCGGATTTTCTAGATTGCCGGCGCCAGAGTCACACCATGGAGATGGCCGGGCTCGTGTTCAACGATGGAACCGTGAGCGAGCCGGGACCGCCGGACAACGAGAATTATTTCGAGATCTCGTCGAACCTGTTTTCCGTGCTGCGCGTGTCTCTTGCACAGGGACGCGCGTTCCTGCCGGAAGAAGACAGGATCGGCGGCAGGCCTGTTGCGGTCCTCGGCTATACCTTCTGGCAGAGCCATTTCGGAGGCCGGCCCGACGTCGTCGGCACATCACTGGTCCTCGACCAGAAGCGCTACACAATCGTGGGCATCGCTCCTGCTGGGTTCCGCGTATCCGGCGAGGAACCGGGCCTGTACACGCCTGTCGGCCAAGACGCGGCGGGATATCTGCGGAATCGCGCGGCGCAACCCGTTCACGTGGTGGCGCGTCTGGGTCCAGACGTGACGCTGGCGCAGGCTCAGGCGGAGATCGCGCCGATCGGACGTCATTTAGCCAAAGAGTATGCGGACACGAATGCAGGCCGCTCCTTTCTCGTGCATCCGCTGCGTCCGGAAGTAGGAAACGTGGGCTCCACGCTGTGGCTGCTGTTGGGAGCGGCAATGTTGGTACTGTTGATCGCCTGCGCAAACGTGGCCAGCCTTCTGCTGGCGCGGGCTGTTTCTCGCGAGCGCGAACTGGCGATGCGTGCAGTCTTGGGAGCGAGCAAGTGGCGACTGGCACGGCAATGCCTGACGGAGAGCGCGGTTCTGGGCCTTGCCGGAGGCGCATTGGGAATTTTGTGCGCGTATGCGGGCGTGCGGCCGTTCGTGGCCTTGTGGCCGGGAAGTCTTCCCCGGGTCGAGCAGGTTCACCTGGATGCGCGCGTGCTCGCGTTTGCCGTTGGCGTATCGATCCTCACCGGAATTCTCTTCGGGCTGGCGCCCGCGCTGCGAACACCTGCTCGGCAACTCGAACAGACTTTGCGCGCGGCCGCAAGAAGTGTGACGCGGAGTTCGAGGCGATGGCACGGCGCATTTGTGGTCTCCGAGATTTGCCTGGCGTTTGTGCTGTTGATCGCCGCCGCCATGCTGGGGCGCACTCTGTTGCGCGTCTCGTCCCTGAATCCGGGATTGAACATTCACAACCTGCTGACCATGCGCGTGGCTCTCTCTCCCGCGACGCTCGATGATCCCGCGCGAATTCCTGCTGCCTGGCGCGACCTGCTCGAACGCGCGCGCCACGTCCCCGGAGTGCAGTCGATCACTGCCGTCGATATCGTCCCGATGCGCGAAGGCAACAATCCGCTTGGCTATTGGACGACTGCGGACGTGCCGCCCACCAATAAGCAGCCGATCGCACTCGCCAGCAGCGTCACCCCGGACTATCTGAACGTAATGGGCATACCGTTGCGCCGAGGGCGATTCTTCAACGACGAGGATCGATTGGGCACCTTTCCGGTGATCGTCGTCGACGATGTTCTGGCCCACGACGCCTTCGGCACAGAAAACGTCATAGGCAAGCAACTGTGGATGCCCGACATGGCCTGCGTCGAGGGAAAAACAACCACGGGCGCTAACGGCAAGGCGAAAACGGTCGAGACACCTGTCCAATGTAAGGGGCCTTTTATGATCGTCGGAGTCGTGGGGCACGTGCGATATTGGGGGCTCGCCAGCGACGATCAGGCACAGGTTCGAGGTCAAATCTATTACCCGTTCGCGCAGGTGCCGGCGCCGTTTTTACGGCGATGGTCCGAACTGATGTCTATTGCCGTGCGGACCAATGTTGCGCCGTTGAGCGTTGTCGAACCGCTGCGCAACGCGCTGCGCGGCGCCAGTGGAGATCAAGTGCTCTATGAAGTGCGCACCATGGAGCAGCTCACCAAAGACTCGCTCGCCTTACAGCGCTTTCTCGCGACGCTATTTGGGGTATTCGCGGGGCTGGCGCTGGCGCTCGCCTGCATCGGAATCTACGGCGTGCTGGCCTATCTCACAGGCCAGCGCGTCCCGGAGATCGGCGTGCGCATCGCGCTGGGGGCCACGCGCGGCAACATCCTGCGAATGGTGCTACGGCAAAGTTTGCGCATGGTCATCGTGGGCGTTGGGCTGGGGTTGCTCGGCGCGTTGGCCGCCGGGCGTGTGCTGGTTCACTTGGTCGACGGAATGCGCCCCCTCGACATGACGACGTTCGCACTGGTTTTCTTGCTGTTCACCGCCGCAGCGCTCTTGGCAAGCTTTGTTCCGGCCCGCCGCGCAAGCCGCGCTGATCCCGTCACCGCCATCCGCTGCGAATAGCGCCGTCGCCTCCCACCAGGAATAAGTCTCATTGCCTCCCTGCCTCCGTGGCCTCCCTGCCTCCGTGCTTCCTGCCTCTCTCCAAGAATTTCACGGAACATTTCCCCCACCGGCTCCGTATTCCATGTCAGCACGAGCCCAAGGAGGCTCCCAATATGCGAAAGAGACTTCAGGCGACAGCGGTGGTCTTCTCCCTGCTGGCAGGGGCTGTCATCAGCGCGGCGGCGCCTGCGTTTGCGGCGAGCGGCGAACGCTACCTGCACGTGAAGGTTCAGGACGAACAGAAAGGCGAGAGCGTCAACATCAACGTGCCGCTCTCCATGGCCGAGAAAATCCTCCCCGCCATCAACAACAAAGACCTGCATAACGGCTGCGTGACGTTTCACCAAGCCGAAATGAATGGCGTCGACGTGCGCGCGATTCTTGACGCCGTTCGCACCGCCCCGGACAACGAGTTCGTCACCGTCAACGAAAAAAATCAGAACGTCCGAGTCGCGAAGTCCAACGGCGACATCGTCGTTCACGTCCGCGATCACAACAACCACGAGCAGAGCGTCGACGTAACGGTCCCCATGACCGTGATTAACGCCCTGTTCTCCACAGCCAAGCAAGACGAGCTCGACGTTGCTGCCGCCCTCCGCGCGCTCGGCGACACCGGAAACACGCTTCTCGTCACCGTCCACGACGCCAGCCAGAACGTGCGCGTCTGGGTGGATTCGCAAAGCACGGCAAATTAAGCACCGGATTGCACGTGGCTCGCGAGTTGACCAAACAGTGGCTCACGAACAAGTTCCATGAGTTGGAAGTGAGGTGACACATGCTTCTCCTCGGAAAAATCGCGCTGGGAATGACGGGAGTTGTTTTCGCAGGCGCGGGTGTGATTTGCAGCGAGGGCTTCGTGCAGGTGAAGGTGATCCAGAAGCAGGCGGACGGTCACCACATCAACGTGATCGCTCCGGCGGTGCTCGGGCCGATCGCCGCGCACTTCGTTCCGGCGCGCAATCTGGACGACGCGTCACGGCAGATCCGCCCGTATCTGCCGCTGATCGACACGACGCTTGACGCCCTGCGTCAGGCGGACGACATCGTGCTGGTCGACGTGCGCGAGCCGGGCGAGCACGTCCAGGTGATGAAGTCGGGCGGGTCGATCGTCGTGGACGTGGACGACCCCAACGAGACGGTGCACGTTTCCGCGCCGCTTCGCGCCATCTCCGGCACCGTCGATCAGCTCGCTTCCGCTGCCGGTTTGCAATAACTCATTTTCGCTTTACTGGGGCGCAAGGACAGGGGATGCAAAACATCTTTGCGGATGTTCGTTACTCGTTCCGGCAATTTCGTCACGCCCCGGTCTTCACTGCGGCCGCGGTGCTGACTCTCGCCTTAGGCATCGGCGGCACCACCGCCATCTTCTCGCTCGTCGACTCCGTAATGCTGCGCTCGCTGCCCGTCGCCAATCCCGCCACCCTGTATCGCGTGGGCGACGGCAACGATTGCTGCGTCGAGGGCGGCCCGCAAGACCGCTGGGGCATGTTTTCCTACCCGCTGTACCAGCGCCTGAAGGAAAACCTGCCGGAATTCGAAGAGATCACGGCGTTCCAAGCCGGCCCCAACCGCATGAGCGTTCGTCGCGAATCCGAACGCACCGGCAAGCCGCTGCGCAGTGAATTCGTCACCGGAAGCTACTTCGAGACGCTGGGCATTCGCTCCTTCGGCGGCCGATTGTTCACGCCGAAGGACGATCAGGCGTCGTCGTCGCCCGTGGCCGTTCTCAGCTACCAGGCATGGCGGAACACGTACGGCAGCGATCCCTCCGTGCTGGGCTCCACATTCATTATCGAAAATCATCCCTTCACCGTCATCGGCGTAACGCCTCCCGGATTTTTCGGCGAAACGCTGCGCGGCGATCCCCCGCAAATTTGGATCCCGCTGCAACAGGAGCCTCTAATCAATGGAGAAGAGGGTTCGCTGCTGCACCAGTCGGTTTCTGCATGGCTGCGCGTGATCGGCAGGCTTCGGCCGGGCGCGACCGCGGCCGGAATGTCGCCGCGACTGACCGAAATCCTGCGGCGCTGGATGGTGAACGACAGCCAGTATCCGGCAAACTGGATGGAGGACGTCAAGCGCATGCTCCCCAGGCAGACCATTACCGTGGTCCCTGCGGGCTCGGGCGTCGCCCTGATGAAGGACGATTACGGCCGCAGCCTCTCGATCCTGTTCGTCGTCTGCGGAGTGGTTCTGCTGATCGCCTGCGCCAATGTGGCCAACCTGATGCTCGCGCGCGCCGCTTCCCGCCGCGGCCAGACGGCGGTACGCTTGGCGCTCGGCGCTTCCCGCCGCGAAATCGTCAAGCAAGCGCTGATCGAAAGCATCTTGCTATCGCTGATGGGGGGAGTGGCTGGCCTGATCGTCGCGGTGGGAGCTTCGCGGCTGCTTCTGACGCTCGCCTTCAGCAGCGCCTCCTTTCTTCCGGTAAGCACCACACCTTCTTTGCTGGTTTTGGCCTTCGCGTTCGCGCTCTCCCTGCTCACGGGAATGATCTTCGGGGCGGCGCCCGCCTGGTTCGCCACCCGCACGCATCCGGTAGAAGCCCTGCGCGGCGCCGGCCGCAGCACTCACGACACTACATCCTTCGCCCGCAAGGCGCTGCTCGTCGTGCAGGCTACGCTCTCGGTCGTCCTGGTCGCCGGGGCCACGATGCTTGCGCGGAGCCTCGGCAATCTCGAGCATCAGAACCTCGGCTATCGGACGGCGAATCGGGTCTCGGTGGAGCTCAATTCCCCGCCCGCAACCTACACTCCCGCTCGGCTGCAGTCTCTCTATCGCGAACTTGAGGATCGCTTGCGAGCCATGCCGGGCGTCGAGCGTGAAGGTCTCGCGCTCTACAATCCGCTCACCGACAACTGGGGCGAACTCATCATGGTGCAGGGACACCCTCCGCCGAAGTTCAGCGAGAACGCCGGCTCTTCGTGGGATCGCATCACGCCCGGCTATTTCGCCACGCTGGGAGAGCCAATTCTGCGCGGACGCGGTTTCACCGAAGCGGACAATGAGACTGCGGCGCCCGTCGCGATCGTCAACGAAACGTTCGTGAAACGTTTCTTCCCGCATGAAAATCCGCTCGAGAAGCACTTCGGGATCGACATGCCCGAAAATGCGGGCACGTACACGATTGTCGGCGTGGTCCGCGACGCGAAGTACGCTTCCTGGACGATGTACCAGCCGCCGCTACCCATGTTCTTCGTTCCGCTGGCGCAAAGCGTGAAGTACTCGAACACGCTCATGCAGGAAATCGACACGCGGTCGCATTTCATCGGCGGGATCATGCTCGAAACTCGCAGCGGTCCCGGAGCCATCGAGGCGGCCCTGACGAAAACGCTCGGCGATCTGGACCCGAACCTCACCATCATTCGAGTGGAAACCATGGACCAGCAGATCGCCATGGTCTTCAGCCAGGAACGGGCGGTGGCGAGCCTCGCGGGGCTCTTTGGAATCGTCGCTTTGCTGCTGGCCGCCATCGGGCTTTACGGCGTGACCGCTTATTCCGTGGCCCAACGCACCAACGAAATCGGCGTGCGCATGGCGCTCGGCGCGGATCGCGCCAGAGTGGTTCAACTGGTGCTGCAAGGAGCGTTTCGCCGCGTTGCCATAGGGTTGCTCTTGGGCGTGCCACTCGCGATTGGGGCGGGCCGTCTGATCGCCGCTCAGTTGTACGGCGTGTCGAGTTGGGACCCGTTGGCCTTGACGACCGCGGTCGTCTCGCTGGCGGTCTGCGCGTTCATCGCCGCTATCGTCCCGGCGCTGCGCGCCGCCGCCATCTCGCCCATGGAAGCCTTACGAATCGAGTGATCCCTCCTGTCGAATTTTAGCTAGTTTGCCTCTTTGTCAGGGTCATGAAGAATCGGCTCGAGTGGCGTAGGCGGCTCTTGCCAAGGCGAGCAGGCTGAGACCCGCCGCTCCGACCATTGCAGAGCCGTTTGATCATTCGCGCAAAAAAGTCGAACGTGACCTCAGGGGTTAGAACCCTAATAGAAAACGGCCGCTTACGGCGGGGTTGAAACCCCGCCCTCCTGAAAACGAAGCGTGAGTAAAAGATACTCGGCGGTGAAATAGACTATCTGGTAGCATGCGTGTGCGCGGGCGGAAAGCGCTCCGATCGAAGGTCGGGCCACCCGCCGTGGTCGTAGCGACTCAGAAAATGGTTAGAGGGTATCCAGCATTCGGCTTGTTTCTGGTCGGCACTGGGCTGCTTTGTGTCGCGGCTTCGGTTGATTTCGCCCAAATGAAGGGCTCGACCTCGACTGCTGCCCAGACGCCTACGAATCCAGCCACGGTGAGCGTCGAATCGGACCTGGTGCTGGTCCCCGTATTCGTCTATGACCCGGCACAGATGGCTCAAGCGCCAAAAAAAGAGTTGCCGTGCGCTCGCGCCACGGTGGTTGACTTCTTCAAGCTTCCCGCCACACAGCCGTATCTACCGAAAGACTGCGACGTCACAGAAGTGCAGGACCTGACGGCCAGCGACTTTCGTTTGTTCCAGGACGGCGTGCAGCAGAAGATCTTGAGAATGGATGCGGGGGCCTGGTGGACGCTGGTCAGGGACAATTTCGGGTGGCATGTGCAGTCGTCGGACACGCCGCGAGGGATATGGAGCTTGAGCGAGCTGAGCACGATCAAACGCGTACCCGTCATCAACCGCGATTTTCACATCCTGGCCTACGTACCGAATAGTCCGACGGAGGGGTGCCATTCAATTAAGGTGGAGGTGGATCGCCCGAATTTGCTGGTCTTCGCGCGGAACGAGTATTGCGGGGGAGAAACACCGTCTGACCTTTTGAACGGAACCGGCGAAGGGAATAAGCTGGAACACGATTTGTCGTCCGACAAACGCGGGAAGATTCCGCTGTCGCTGCAGGCAGCGGCCTTCGACGCGAGCGGAGGCAAGTCCCGCGTCGACATTTCCCTGCAGTTTCCGTGGAAGGATCTCTATCGGAAATGGGACACCTCGAATTGGACGCTCTACGCGCGGATCGCGGTGATGGGCATCGTGCGGAGGAAAGATGGAACCGTGGCCGCCCGGTTCAGCGATCTCTTATATCCGTCGTACTGGCCGACGTTCGACCAGGGTGGAACGAAGTTTATTGCCTGGGAGAAAGGCTCTTCAAAGCTATCGGGCGGAATTCCGCATCAGCTCAACGGGGCAGGATCAACCTTCAGCATAGGTTCCAGCGACAGCAGCTACGGAAACGATACGCTGGCGCTGACGTTCAAGAACGCGGCAGGTGAAGTTGCGCTAGACACGACAGCCATCGCGACGGCTCTGGACAGCTCCGACCCGTTTTGGATGCCGACTCGCTACGAAACGCAGATTGACGTTCCGCCGGGCGAATACAGTCTTCAAGTCGCCCTCAGCGATCAATGGGGCCTGGGGCGAGCGGAAGTGCCGCTCACCGTTGACGCCTACGACGGCAAGGAATTGGCGATGAGCTCTATCGCCTTGTGCAAGCGGTTGCGAGACGCAGCGGTTGCAGCCAAGGAAGACACGGCGGCGAATTTCGCGCTGCAGCACGTTCCCCTGGTGAGCAAAGGCATCGAGTTCGTCCCTGCGGGGGATACGATCTTCGAAAAGAGCGAGCCGTTGTTCGCCTACTTTGAGGTTTATGAGCCTTCCTCCGCCGGCCCGGCGGAGAAGGTTACCGTGCAGATGAGGATACTCGACGCGGGCAGCGGGCAAGTGGCGGGGAATTTCGCACCTCTCGACGCCGCGCCCTACCAAACGAAGGGAAGCTTGGTGCTTCACATCGCGCGGACGATTCCCATTAAGCAACTGCCCAAGGGCACATATCGGCTTCAAGTGCGTGCCACCGATTCGACAGGAGCAAGCACGGCCTGGCGCGCGGCCGATTTCAGCGTCGAATAGATTCGGCGCCCGGGAGAACCCGGCCCGCGTCATACGGAAATTCCGTTCACTCGCAGGCCGTTCCAGGTGTATAAGCTTTTTAATTGCTCTGCACTCGCGACGGAGGTGTTTGCGATGCACTTCTCTCCGTTTGTTTTTCACTCTAGAGCGCACGACGCCCAGCCACCTGACTCCGCAATGACTGAAAGGAGGATCCTTTCCATGAAGTCTCGTACCGCCAATTGGCTTCCCGTGCTTTTGACTCTCTCTCTGACAACCGTGATATGGGCTGGAGTAACACTGGCCGCCGATCAAGACCGCGATTTCAGCGTGAGCAGCTCGACCTTCAGTGCCGGCGCGACCCTGCCTCTCAGCACGATCTACGCCGACTCGAGTTGTTACGCATCAACCGCCGCGCCGGGAGATTAGGATGGGGTGATAGTTCTGACAGCTGGGCGATTGGCGGACCGGCCCTTCGGAGCCTAAGCTTTTGACTCGCGCATGGGTCGGGGGCGAGCCAATAAGGGGAAGTCGGGACAGGGACTCGAGCATATTGTTTCCTGTGCATGTTGTGTTTCAGTCTCGCAGGGCGATTTACAGCCTTGGCCAGGACCGCTACGAGCCCGCCATTGCCGTGTTGGTGCGGCTGCTGGGTTTCCGCCGCCCCGAGACTCGAAACGAAAGGATGGGGTTTCACGATCTCGCAATCAGCA
>Ga0335072_10017565_pt1 | contig 10114 bp, 9 predicted proteins | sample Lox_Sample_21_FD_206725 | JGI IMG/M metagenome (GOLD analysis project Ga0335072, IMG submission 206725) | Soil microbial communities from Loxahatchee National Wildlife Refuge, Florida, United States - Lox_Sample_2.1 | ecosystem: Environmental > Terrestrial > Soil > Wetlands | place: USA: Florida...
CGCGGATCCGTCCCCGTGATCCCGGCGACTACGACACTGCTCTGCGGCGGACGCGGATCCGTCCCCGTGATGCCGGCGACTACGACGCTGCTCTGCGGCGGACGCAGATCCGTCCCGGTGATCCCGGCGACTACGACGCTGCTCTGCGGCGGACGCGGATCCGTCCCGGTGATCCCGGCGACTACGACACTGCTCTGCGGCGGACGTGGATCCGTCCCGGTGATGCCGGCATGAGCCTGAATGGATACAGCGGTAAAAGTCAAGGCAGAAACGACAAAAGGCAGATTGCGAACCCAGATTTTCATCTTAAACTCTCTCCTAGAATTGGTAATTAACTCAAGAACACGCAACACGAGCGTATGCTTCCGTTGCTAAGTAAACAAGAAGTAGATGCATTCTTTGTGCCAAAAGATAACCGATAAAAACCCTTTTGGAAACAATAACTTGTTGAAACTTGGCGAATTGGGTACCATACCCCTATTGCACCTTTGGTTATCCCCATTGGTAACTTCTTGATGTGTCTTGAGTTAGCTTTAGTCATCAAATCGGGGATAAAGTATATGAAAAAATGTTGAAGCGACCAACCTTATTGCGGTGCAAGCGCTGAGTTGTGCTCGATCAGTATTTGTACCGCTAAAACCGGACACTGAAGCAGCATCCACCGCGCACAGCAGTCGCAGAGCATATCGGGCACGCTTATGAAATTTTGACACCATAAGTGTGTAATTCTGAGGCACCAGTCCCAAAATGCAACTGCTTGTAACGGGAAGCCTTTTACTGGATCCACTCCTGGTATGGATAGAGCAGCAGAAAAAAGATCATCGCCAGCGCCATCACGTCCATGTACAGAAGAAGCAGCACCCCGCCGTGATAAAAGCTCCAGCGCAGACGCAGGCAGCGTGCCGTTTCATACGTTCCATACAGTGCCAGGAAAGCTGGAACAAGGAGCTTCAGGGACGGCCGCGCATTGGGAAAGCCTGAAAGCAGAAACGACAACACCAGGCTCCCAAGGACTAGAATAGTTCCGCGCACCAGCGACCGTGCCCGAAGATTGAAAATTGCCGGAGGCATTCCGAAAACAACCACCATGTCTACTCTATCGAACCCCGCTGCCCCTACACCCGGCAAACAGCAGGAAATAGAAAAACGCGAGCGTATCGTCAAACGCGTCGCCCGTGAACTGCAGGACGGCTACTACGTGAATCTCGGCATCGGCATGCCTACGCTGGTGGCAAACCATGTTCCGCCCGGCATCGAAGTCGTGCTGCAATCGGAAAACGGCATGCTCGGCGTCGGACCATACCCTCTTGAAGGCATGGAAGACCCCGACCTGATCAACGCCGGCAAGGAGACCGTCACCGAGCTGCCCGGCACCTCCTATTTCTCCAGCGCCGATTCCTTTGCCATGATCCGCGGTGGCCATATCGACCTCAGCATCCTCGGCGCCATGGAGGTCGACGAGGAAGGCAACCTCGCCAACTGGATGATTCCCGGCAAGATGGTCAAAGGCATGGGCGGCGCCATGGATCTGGTCGCAAGCGCCCGTCGCGTCATCGTCGCCATGGAGCACACCACGAAAGACGGCAGGCCCAAGATCCTCAACCGCTGCACCCTGCCCATCACCGGCCTGAAAGTCGTCCATACCATCGCGACCGAAATGGCATGGATCAGCGTCACGCCCGAAGGCCTGGTGCTCGAAGAGATCGCGCCCGGGCTCAGCGTCGACGATGTCCAGCGGGTCACCGAGGCAAGATTGAGGATCAGCCCGCAACTTAAGGAGATGGCCACCTGAAACACGCCATCAAGGCGCGGCAGCAATCTCATCTTATGACGCCAATCAAATCCAGATCTTACTCGGCTCTCATTCTTTCTGTGCTCATCGCCGCCGCTTCGGCGTGGCTCGCACTCGGCGCAGAAGGAATCTACTGCGACCGCCTGCCCTCTGTGACGGTGTGCGCCATGCTTGCGGCATTCGCCATTGCGCTATGTTTCAAGCTGGTTCCCAAAGCCTCAGGAAATCTCCACAAGTGGCTGCTTGCGGCCTCGATTTTCGTCGCAGCCGCAACCCTCTTTGCCGATGCCCGCTTCGTACTGAAGTACCGTGGCATCTGCTCCCAGTTGCAGGAGCAGATCCGGCAAATGCACGCGCCGGCAAAGTGAAAGCGAATACCGGAAATTTGCTCTGGAGTTTTTTCGCCCACAAGCAATAGCGCCGTGATCCTCAAGCCCTGCGCAATGTCCTGCGCTCGATACGCTTCTCGTAGCTCTCGCCCTGCAGGATGCGCTTCACATAGATACCCGGCGTGACTACATGGTCGGGATCAATCTCGCCCGGCGCAACAAGATGCTCCACCTCGGCGATCGTGATCTTCGCAGCCGTCGCCATCATGGGATTGAAATTACGCGCTGTCTTGCGATAGACCAGGTTCCCGGCGGTATCGCCCTTCCACGCCTTCACCAAAGCGAGATCGGCCCGCAGCCACCGCTCCAGAATGTACGGCCTGCCGTCAAACTCGCGCGTTTCTTTCCCTTCCGCGACAAGCGTTCCGACGCCCGCCGGCGTGTAGAACGCCGGAATCCCCGCGCCGCCTGCGCGAATACGCTCGGAAAGCGTTCCCTGTGGAACCAGCGTCAGGTCCAGCTCACCCTTCAGCACCTTGTCTTCAAGCAGCTTGTTCTCACCCACATAGCTGCCGATGTGCGACGCCACCATCCCCGATTCCAGCATACGTCCCATGCCGAAGCCGTCCACTCCCATGTTGTTGCTGATGGTGCGCAGCCCTTTTACGCCGCGCCGCACCAGCGCGGCAATCAGGTTCTCAGGAATACCGCACAGCCCGAAGCCGCCTATCATAATCGTCGCGCCGTCGGGAATGTCCCGCACCGCCTCGTCCGCGCTCGCCACAACCTTCTTCAATTCTTTCCTGCTCTTTCTTCCTCCGGTTTCCTCCGAAGCAATCAGCAGAATACTGGACGCGCAACTCTTCCGACAAACCGCCCGGCCAACTTAAACTGAAACACATTCCCATTCACTCGGAGACAGCATTGTGCGGTAGGATGGTCACCGTATTGCGATACCGGAGGAAACAGACATGCTAAAGGGCTTTCGTGACTTTATTCTGCGCGGCAATGTTGTGGATCTGGCAGTAGCAGTCGTCATCGGCGCCGCTTTCACAGGCATCGTGAATTCGCTGGTAAAGGACATCATCAACCCGTTGATCGCGGCAATTTTCAAGAAACCTGATTTTTCTTACCTCGTACTGGAAATCAACGGAGGAAAAATCACTTATGGCAACTTTCTCAACCAGCTCATTTCCTTCCTGCTGATCGCCGCATCCGTTTACTTCATCTTCGTATTGCCGATCAACAAGCTGATGGCCAAGTTCTTCCCCGCAAAGGCCGAACCACCCAAAACGCGCCCCTGCCCGCAGTGCCTCAGCGACATTCCTCTCGAAGCAAAGCGCTGCTCGCACTGCACACAGCTCGTGGCCTAGTTCTCAGACCGCATCCTTCTGCCTCTTAAAAAGCGCGGCTGCCGCCGAGTGAAAACATTGCGCAGAACCGAAAGACTTTAGACTTATATCTTTGAAACGCTAGCCCTCCTGCGATCACTAAGTGACGTATTGGAGGTAGCTCGCCCATGGCGAATTTTCAAAAGTCGCCCAAAGACGCGAATATACGGCTCGACTCTGCCGGTCAGCGTTTGATTTTGATGTTGGAAGAGACCGTGAAAATCGATCTCTTCGGTGGCGGACCCAGAGGAGAAGACCTTGTCGTCGATACGAGCGATACCTCTGTTGCATCGGTTTCGCAAACGCCGGTAGCTCGCAACGGACATCTCATCACCTACTCAGTAACAGGATTGAAGTCCGGAGCTACGAAACTTGAGGCAAGACTTTTCAACCAATCGCCCAGGGACTATCAGGCTCAGAGAATGCTGTGGAACAGTATGCCGGTGTGGGCCTCAGTCCAGATATCTGTCATGGGCGAAGAATACCGGCAGGCTGGTGGCGCCTGGGGAAATCTTATCTATGGCTCGACAAACCCGCGCTGGAAGCATGTGCAATGGACCAACATGGCAACGGCTGGTTGCGGACCTACCAGCCTCTCTATCGTGCTCGATTATCTTGACCGATTGAACTCGCCCGACAAGGACCTTCAGGTGTGCTTACGTGGAATCGATCCACTCGACACGATGAAATACACCTCGCAGTACGGCAGGGCCGCCGACGATAAGAATCAGCCAAGCGGCACCTCAGGCACGATCATGATGGATAACATCAGCAAGTACTGGCCTGACTATGAAGCAGAAAAGGTATCCGATCTGAATCATGCGGCTGCCCTCCTGCGAGCAAACAACCCACTGGTCTTTCTCTGCCGGAATTGCACGACGTACAAACTCGTGAACGGCCAGAAAAAGTCGACGACGTTTCCAGGCCATTTCATGGTTCTTCTCGGCGTCGAGAACGACAACAAGACTTTTTGGATTAGCGATCCTTCACACGCACAAACTACATACATATCGAGCAGCGAGTTGCAGGGCAGTGACATCTGGCGAGTTTATAAGAAAACTGACGAGACCGCCGCCCAGAACCCCCTCACACTCTTTCCTAATCAGAGTACAGTGTCACCATAAGATTTCTAGTCCCCGGCATTTCTTTCAATATCTGCCCCACACATCGCCGTCGACGCAGGCGCCGATGTGTCGCAATTTCCTCCGAACACGAACATTCTCATTGCGGAAGCCTCAGCTTTTTGCGACTTCGCAATACGCCGTGCATCATTTGCGATTACAGTAGAAGTCTATTTCCAAAGAAATCTGGAGGATCCAAGCAATGCCGCTCCCCACAGATGAAAAAGCCTTAGCTCTCGGTAAAAACGTGTTACAGGCATTCGACAACGTTTTCGGCGGCCCTTATCCAGGCTACCGCGCTGCCCATGCCAAGGGTGCACTCTTGACCGGAACCTTCGTCCCCGCGCCGGAAGCCGCATCGCTCACCCGAGCTCCCCACATCACACGCAGCTCCACTCCCGTTTCGGTGCGTTTCTCAGATTCAGCCGGCGTTCCTGTCGTCCCCGACAACGACCCGCAGGGAGGCGGCCCGCGCGGCTTCGCCGTCCGCTTCCATCTCGCCGAGCACGTACACACTGACATCGTCAGCCACTCCTCCAACGGCTTCCCTGCCCGCACCGCCGAGGAACTTGCCGAATTCCTTCACGCCATTGCAGCTACCACCCCGGACGCGCCGCACCCGAATCCGGTAGAAGTATTCGTCAGCACACATCCGGCGACCCTCGCCTACGTGCAAATGCCCAAACCTTTTCCTACAAGCTTAGCCAAAGAGCACTTCTTCGCTGTCACTGCCTTCAAATTTACCAACGCAGACGGAGCTGTCCGCTACGGCCGCTACCGCATTCTGCCGGAACTGGGAACCGAATACCTCTCTGACGAAGCCGCCGCAGCCAAAGGACCGAACTATCTCTTCGACGAACTTGCAGAAAGAATCGCCGCCAGCCCGATCAAATTCCAGATTGTGATTCAACTGGCCGAAGAGGGCGACATCGTCGATGACGCCACCATCCAGTGGCCCGAAGACCGCAAGCTGCTGAACTTCGGCGAAATCACTCTCGATGCACTCGCTCCGAACAACGAAGCTGAACAGCGCCAGATCATCTTCGATCCAATCCCGCGCGTCGACGGCATCGAAACATCTGGCGATCCGCTGATGGAACCGCGCGCGACCGTTTATCTGCTAAGCGGCCGCCGCCGTCGCGCCGGCGGTCAGGGTGGTTAGTCCAGCTCCCGCAGCGGCTTCGACCGCAAAAAGAAGCCGAGATAGCACACCATCGCAAGTCCCGTCATGGCGGCGATGGCGTGCTCCGTCGGCATGTGCCGGGAAAGCACGCCGATAATCAGACACCCCAGCGGCGGCAGCCCGAGAAAACTCGTCGCATAGATGCTCATTACCCGGCCGCGCATCTCGTCGCTCGAAAGCTGCTGCATGGTCACATTCACCGTCGAGAGGCTGATGATCATGCCAAAACCCTCGCAAAACGACATCGCCGCCGACAGCGCAAAGATGCGCGAATAGCTGAAGACAATCACCGCCGTCATCACAAACAGCCCACAGAACACAATTACCCGGCCGCGCCAGCGGATTCTCGGAAACGATGCGATTAATCCCGCCGCCAGCAGTGCCCCGATGCCCGAACAAGCCATCAGGAATCCCAGCCCACGCTCGCCCACCTGAAGCACATTCTTCGCAAAATAAGGAATGAAGGTAATGAACGGCAGCAGAAACAGGCTGGCGCTGGCAATCAGCATCACAATCGCCGTCATCTGCGGCGACCGCTTTACATAAACGATGCCGTCCCGCAAACTCCGCAGCACGCTGATATGCCGCTGCTGCTTCTCCGCCGGATACCGCATGCGAAACAGCGGCCACAGCACCGCCAGAAAGCTGAAGCCGTTCAGCAGGAAATTTCCCGCCATGCCGAACCACGCCATCGCATATCCGCCCAGCGTCGGCCCTATAATGCGCGACAAGTTAAACTGCGCCGAGTTCAGCGCTATCGCGTTCTGCAAATCTTCCGCGGGAACCAGCCGCGGCACCAGCGCCTGGTACGCAGGCGCATTCACCGCGTTCGAGACACCCACCAGAAACGCAATCAGCGCCAGCTGGCCAATGTTGATGACCTTGAAATACGTCAGCCCCGCAAGAACAAATGCGAGGATCATCTGCGCCGTCTGTGCCCCGATCAGCAGATGCCGCTTGCTTACGCGGTCAGCAATTACACCCCCAAGCAGCGTGAAGAGCAGAAACGGAACCGAAGCGGCAAACCCCACCACGCCCAGCCAGAACGACGAGTTCGAGAGCTCCAGCACCAGCCAGCCCTGCGCCACGTTCTGCATCCAGGTGCCAATGTTTGAAAGCAGACAGCCGCTCCAGAAAAGCCGATAGTCCTCATGGCGCAGCGCCCGCACGATCGGAGGCCACCGCTTGCCCGCAACCGGCAGCTCCAGCGCCAGATCAGCTTCGAACTCAGGGTCCAGCTCCGCCTGTGCGGTTTCTTCAGCCAAGCACCAACTCCATTTCCAGCCATTGATTAAAAATTGTTATCCCGGCAAGCCGAGAGCCTGCCCTGAGCCGGTCGAAGGCGACCTGCAGTTTCTAAGCGTCTGCACGAAAAAGGGTGCCCCATCCTTTCGCGCAGTTTGCGAAAGGGTGGGAACCGCTAAACCGAACCGCGCACAAACAAAACATCAATCCCTGCTTCATAGTGTAATCTGTGTGTTTTACACACACTTCATCGAACCCTCATCAAGGAGCAGCCTCTTGACCCGTCGTGCTCTTGCCAGTTCCCTCTGCCTCGCCGCGCTTGCCATTTCCCTGCCCGCCCAAAATGCAGGTACGCCACAATCTGTCTTCGGCTACCGCGATTTCTCCGCGCAGGCGAAGATCGATCAGCAATTTCTCGCCGTACCCGACGCAAAACTCGCCGGCGAAGAGCTGAAGACGCTGACCGCAGCGCCGCACGTCGCCGGATCGAAGGAAGACCACGACACCGCCCTCTATGTCGCGGAAAAATTCAAAGCCGCCGGCCTCGACACCTCTATCGTGACTTACAAGGCGTGGCTCAATCTGCCCAAAGAAATCAAAGTCTCCGCCACTGATGCCAACGGCAAAGTGCTGATGACCGGTCCCACCCCCGAGCATGTCAGCGACGACCCGTTTCAGAATGATCCGCGCATCGTCACCGCCTTCAACGGCTCCTCGCCCTCCGGAGATGTCACCGCCGAAGTCGTCTACGCCAACTACGGCCGCCCCGAAGACTTCAAGAAACTCGACGACCTCGGCATCAGCGTCAAGGGCAAAATCGTCCTCGTCCGTTACGGCGGCAACTTCCGCGGCGTCAAGGTCTACATCTCGCAGGAGCGCGGCGCAGCCGGCGTCATCATCTACTCCGATCCGGCCGACGACGGCTACTATCGCGGCGACATGTACCCCAAAGGCCCGTACCGCCCGGAAACCGGAGTGCAGCGCGGCTCTGTTCAGTATCTTTTCAAGTATCCCGGCGACGCCAGCACTCCTGGCATCGCCTCCACGCCCGACCTGCCCGAATCGAAGCGACTGAACCCCGCAACCGCGCCAAACATGCCGCAGATTCCCTCGACGCCGCTCTCCTATCACGACGCGGCACCGATCCTCGAAGCGCTCACCGGCCCCACCGTCCCGCATGAATGGCAGGGCGCGCTGCCGTTCACCTACCACGTCGGCGGCACCGCGAGCGTAAAAGTGCACATGCTCCTCAAGCACGACTACGCCTACCGCGACATCTGGGACGTCATCGGCAAAATCCCCGGCACCGAGTGGCCGAATGACTGGGTCGTCGCCGGCAACCACCGAGACGCCTGGGTCTTCGGCGCCGTCGATCCCAACAGCGGCACCGCAGCGATGCTGGAGTCTGTACATGGCATCGGCGATCTGCTCAAGACCGGATGGAAGCCGAAGCGCACGATCATCTTCTGTAGCTGGGACGCGGAAGAAGAAGGTTTAATCGGCTCAACCGAATGGGCCGAAGACAACGCCGCCGCGCTGGCCCACGCCGCAGCCTACTTCAATACCGATGTAGGCGTCGCCGGGCCAAACTTCGACGCCTCCGCCGTTCCCTCGCTTAAAAACTTCATCCGCGAAGTCACCCAAGAAGTCCCCAGCCCCAAAGGCGGCAGCGTCTACGAGCAGTGGAAGAAAAGCCAGTCAGAGGGTGAATCGCGCCGCCACTCCGCCAATGAGCACTTGGGCCTGGGAGCGCATCACGAGAGCGATGTTGAAATCGGCGACCTCGGCAGCGGCTCCGACTACACGCCCTTCATCCAGCACCTCGGCGTCCCATCCACCGACATTGGCTCCAACGGCCCCTACGGCGTCTATCACTCCGCTTTCGACGACTACACCTGGTTCATCAAAAATGCCGACCCGACCTTCGTCTACGAACAGCAGCAGGCCCGCGTCTTCGGCATCGAAATGCTGCACATGGCCGACACCGACGTACTCCCCTACGACTACGTCACCTACGGCAAGGAAATCACCGAGTATCTGAATGCAGCGAAAAAGAAAGCCAGCGAGTCCGGCGTCTCCGGCCTCGACTTCGATCCTGCGCTCGCCGCCGCACAACGCTTCACCACCGCCGCAGAAGCCGTCCGCCAAAAGCAACAAAACATCCCCGCCAACCCAACTGAACTGAACACGCAGTTGCGCCAGGTCGAAGGCGACCTGCTCTCACCGGCAGGCCTGCCCAACCGCCCGTGGTTCAAGCACACCATTTACGCCCCCGGCGAATACACCGGCTACGCCGCCGTCGTCATCCCCGGCGTAAACGAGGCCATCGACGCCAAAGACAGCGCCAGAGCCTCAGGGCAGCTTGCCATACTGACCGAAGCCATCAACCGCGCCGCTTCCACACTGGAAGCAGCAGCGAAATAACATGGGTGCCCCATCCTGAGCCGAAGGCGAAGGGTGGGGTTTGTACTTTCAGCCTTACTGGCTGTCATCCTGAGCGCAGCGAAGGATCTGTTTTTCTCGTGGCAGTTCTCGACCGGGTATGAAGGACGCTTGGAGATCGAGTCCGAATGGACAGCCGGAAAAGCGAACAGTGGGAACGGATGAGAACAACAACGCCGGTAATGTTTCTGCTGACTCTCACACTTGTAGGTATCACTGCTCTTGGACGGGTGGCCCATTCAAGCCTTCTTTTGGCTTGAGTGGGGCAGTTCCTCGGACTAAGCTCGCTTATGCCCTGGCTCTGAGGCGGTATCACGAACTTGATCTGAAGCCGCCGAAGCTATGACCCGCTGGCTCGGCATGCCCTCTGCAAAGCCACAACAATCGGAACCATCCTGGGGTCCATGTCTCTCAGAGACATGGGATTATCTACATTGCGCTCGTCCCCTCTTCGTGCTAACAATGGTTGACCCCGGGAAGCGACCAAGGAAGAAACGAATGAACGTTCTTCTCCTCTCCATGCCGGATTCCTTCGAGCACATGCCAACTGTCGCCATCCGTATGCCCAACGGAGCGCTCGTCTCCCTCGCCGGCAATGTCGACCCGCACCA
>Ga0335072_10017566_pt1 | contig 10114 bp, 9 predicted proteins | sample Lox_Sample_21_FD_206725 | JGI IMG/M metagenome (GOLD analysis project Ga0335072, IMG submission 206725) | Soil microbial communities from Loxahatchee National Wildlife Refuge, Florida, United States - Lox_Sample_2.1 | ecosystem: Environmental > Terrestrial > Soil > Wetlands | place: USA: Florida...
GCGTAAGCGTCCAGTGAGAGCGGCATTGCCAAATCGGATACTGGCTCGCAGGAGAGATACTCGGCCAATCTTCGGGGCGGAGTCGAAACGCGGCGCTCCATCGTTGTTGCAGTCGAGGAGACGTATGCCGCGTTTTGGCAGCAGCATATCACCGCGCCGACCATGCGACCCGATTTCCGCACCCAGACACTGGCACGGCTGCAGGTCTGCGAGCCTCTGTTCCAGCCCCACACCTTACCCATCCCACCTCACCCCATCCACACCCGCCGCCGCTTCCCTGCGCAGTTGTCAGTATGCCCACCGCAACGGATCAATGGCGATGTGGTATGGCAGGGCGGTGAACCGTTCCGGCTTCCTCTCCCTCGCTGCGCGCCGGCGCTCGCGCTCGCGCTGACCGCGTTCTTCATCGCCGAGGGCGTCTTCCCGATCGCAACCCGATCAGCTATCGCTGACGTGAAGGGCAGCCTGTGGCGTTGGTTGGTTGCTGTCAGCGCATCGCTGACCTGGTGTTGGGCGTGATCATCATTATCGGTTAGCCAATGACCCGCGGTCGTCGGCATCAACCTGATCCCTTCGGGTTGGGCCGTCGCAATGGCGGCGCTTGCCGCGCACAATCTGACCAAGACTATGACCGATTCCACAACGGGCGGCGTACCGCTTATCGGTGACCGCACTGAGAGACGAGCACAATCAATCTTCGTCCCATTGGCCGGACGGACGGCCTGGATACTCGAACAGGCGCGCGGTGCAGGCTCCGAAGATCATGCCGCCGATGTGGGCCATATAGGCCACGCCGCCCGACTGCACGTCCTCCGAGACCACACCAAGGCTGAGGAGCTGAATAAGAAACCAAACCCCGATGAGCAGCGCGGCCGGTATGAATGTGACGCGGACGAACAAGCCGAACACCACCACCGTACGAATCTTGTCGCGCGGATAGGTGATCAGAAACGCGCCCATCACCGCAGCGATCGCGCCGCTCGCACCCAGACTCGGAGTGGTGGACCCGGGATCGGCCGCGACCTGTGCCAGCATCGATACCACCCCGCCGGCCAGATAGAACGCCGCGTACCGCCCGGGACCCATAACGTCCTCGATTTCCGGGCCGAACGCCCAAAGGAATACCATGTTGCCAAGAATGTGCGACCAGCTCGCGTGCATGAACATGGACGTCAGAATGGTGATCAGGTTATGGCCAGCCACCACGTCGGCAGGCACCGCCGACCATTGGGTGACAAAGTCATCGCCTCCCACAAGTTCGAGAATGAAAACCAGCGCATTCAGCACGATGATGCTGGTGGTAACAATGGGAAGCCGTGACGGACGCCGCGATGCATCACTGAGTGGGATCAAGGCTTTTCTCCCTCTGATCTTGCCCGACCGATGGGGTAACCAGGCTAGATCGGTCCATAGAGTCCGAAGAACCAGTGTTTCAGTACGCCAGCGGCGGAATAAGGGAATGCCACAGCCACAATGAAGGCCAAGAGCCAGGTTGCTACCAGCGTCGGATGCGGATCCTGCTGCGCAAGGACCTCGTCGTGCTCGAAGGCGTCCGGACCTTCGCCAACGTCGAGCCTGGCCGCCAGCGCCTCGCGAACCACGGCCTTCAGCGAAGGAAGGCCAGGAAGCCGGCAAAGGTCTACCAGTGAAGAGCCATCGACCGCGCGACGAGCTATAAGCACACCCTCCTCTTCGCATTGATCCAGATCAATGCGGCGCCTTGTGGGCGAGGTATTTTGATGGTCTTCGCCGGCTTGCACGCGATCTGGTCTGTGGCCTGACCCGCAGTGGTCACCAGGAAAGGAGAGGGTTATGAGCACCGATATGCAGCTTCGTCAGGACGTCGAGAGGGAACTGTCGTGGGACCCGGGCCTCGATGCGCGAAATGTCGCGGTGACCGCGCAGAGTGGGGTAGTTACGCTCACCGGTCACGTCAACAGCTACCACGCCAAGATGGAAGCAGAGCGTATAGCCAAGCGCGTCTATGGCGTCACCGGCATCGCGAATGACATCGAGGTCGATTGGCCAGGCACCAAGAAGTTGCTCGACGCGGATCTTGTTCAGGCGGTGCTAGCGGCGCTTAAGTGGAACGCCGCGGTGCCGGCGAGTAAGCTCAAGCCAATCGTCAGAGATGGATGGTTGACGCTCGAGGGAAAAGTTGACTGGTTCTATCAGAAACGGGCAGCCGAAAATGCAGTTCGATCACTGAGCGGTATCCGTGGCGTGACCAACAACATCATGATCGAGAGTGACGTTGTGCCCCAGCGGGTCAGCGAGAAGATCACCGAGGCTCTCACGCGCAACGCGCAGCTTGATGCCCGTCGCATCAGTGTTCTAGCGCAGGACCACAAAGTCACGCTGTCCGGTTCCGTGCGATCGTGGGCCGAACGCGACGATGCCGAAACAGCCGCGTGGGCGGCACCCGGGATTACTGCGGTGGAGAACCACATCCGGGTCACCGCATAGCGCCAGTCTGAGAGTCGAAGGCACAGCACACGCGAGCTTCTGATCAGTCGGGGCCGGTCTGGAGGGAAAAGCGGGGCGAGCGGAATAGGAGCCATTGAGTCGTGTCGGGGGCGTGTTGGCCGACGTACGGCACGGGGCGCCGACCGGTTCTTGCTATGTTCCCGCGGTCCAGTTGACCCATCAGGGGAATGATGGTTCACATTTGCGGCGGAGACCGCCGGTTGGGTGGAAGTGAGTTCCTATGCCTCAATTCGATGCCTCGCTCCGAGTCAGGCTCCTGAGTGCTGCATTTGCGCTGTTGATTGGGTCGTCCTCAGGGGCCGTCGCACTTGGGCTAGAGCTCGGCTGGCCTGGACTTACCGACGATGATATCGTTCGTATGCACGCGGCTGCGGCACGGCTGTACGAGGGACGATCGATCGGAACAATCGAACGCTGGCGAAGTCCTGCCTCGAAAGATGCCGGAGAAGTCAAACTCATTCGTAGTTTCGATGCAAACGGAATGCCGTGCCGGACAATCGACTACTTGATCCGATTCGAGACCGCGAGAGATATGCCAGACCACTATGTGGTCAATTGGTGCCGTGTTCCCGGAGGGATTTGGAAGATTGTTGAACTCGCCCAGCCCCGTTGATCGGAATGCAATTCGGCGGGAAACGATGGGGAATGGCACGATAAAATGTCGGTCTTCTTGTCACGGCTGGAGCTATAATTCTATTTGGAGCGAAGCCACGTGAGGATGCGCGTAGCACTGCTAGTTTATGCTATACTACCGTTCTTAGGCGGTTGCGCCAAGATGAGTCCATCATCACAGGCCGGCCAGCCGACCGCACAGGGCGAGTCGATGCAACACATGCTTGCCGACGTCGACCAGATACGTGAGTTTGTGTACGGGGGCGGTAGTCAGACTCAAGCGGAAAGTGCGGCAGATGATCTTGTGTCGTGGTCGAAGCGGATGGCCGAGTTGTTTCCTCCCGGCCAAGCCTCCACGGAATACGTGGACATGAGCCCGACGCGAGTGCGCGACGCGCCCGCAGCCATGAACAAGACTGCTGAGCTTCTCCTCACAGCAGTGCGAACGGGCAATCGAACGGCAATCGGTGATCAGCTTGTCCAAACGGAACGGGATGGTTGTGGCTTCTGTCATCTTAGTGTCTCCCGCTAGCGCTGGTTGCCAGGGAAGCTTGACGGGATGACGGGTGCACCTCGCACCACCCGACCTGGACTACAATTCCCCGATAGGGCGGACCTGACGCGTCCCTACGTTCGCCTGCGTTACCCGTGTCAATTATCTGATGCGGCCCGTGGATCGGTTGGTCAACGTGGTTTGCCGGAGTCCTCGATGACCGTGTCAGGGGCCAGGTGAATGCGACCCTAATGCATATCGCGACACGGGTTGCGATCCGACTGATTCCCTATTGACGCGCTCCATCATATGGAATGCGACAGAGCATTCTCGCCGAGAGCGCCGATCCTGCGCGTCGGCCCATATCGTGCAGCGTCTGGTAAGTCGACCTCCTTTAAGCTGTCCATTCTGGCCTAGTCTTCATCGGAGCGCAGCAGTGCGAGGGTGCATCGAAGCAAAATGAGGTTGGTGGCCGCAACGTCAGCCTGCTCATGCCATTCCCTGGTCGCGAGGAGTACGACGGCTGCCCGGCACGCTAATGCTCGATAAAAGAACGGCGCATCATGGGTATCAGCCGCCTCGTCGTCGGCAAAACCGAAGGATGGCGCAGCCCTATCGGAGCGCATCTACTGGTTTCGTGCACGACCCGACCGCGTTCCGGGGTTGCCCAGGCCCTGCAATCCGAGTTGATCCGTGTCACATGGGTGGGCGAGCTATTCCGATTTTGCTATCGCCCAAGTCTGTCCTGATTCGGTTCACTGCTGACGCCGAACTCCTCCGGCACTCGCAACTTGGGCATGCGGCGAATCGGCGAGGTTGGTGTGGATCAATATAAGCCGGACACGATCATCCTATGCGGCCCTCGGCATGGGCAGTCGTCGCCAGACGGACGCAAGGCGGCACCTTCAGTTGATGCAGATCAATGCCCGATAGTGCTCCCCTCGCGAGGGTGCGATGTGGAGTGGAGTGCCTTGTACGGAAGCGGGCGGAGATGCAGAGACGGTCGCTGGGTATGGCGACGTGACGCCAGTAGTTGATCTGACGCTGGAGCAGGTACGGGCGCCGTTCGAACTCGCGGCCCGATGTCGATCTGCTGCCGCCTCGCACGCCCTGACCATGACGCGTCCTGTCGAGGCGGAAGAGCTGGCGCGGATGGCTCAGAGCGTCGTGAGCGAGAAATACCGCGCTTACGAGCACCTGGCGGGTCTCGATGGCGGGACGTTTCATCCGCCCGCAGATGCGATCGGATCGTGAGGGGCGCGACGTGGACCTGACCACACGCTATATGGGTCTGGAGCTGAAAAACCCGCTGGTAGCGTCGGCTTCGCCGCTGACCGGCGAGCTCGACACGCTGCGGCGGCTCGAGGACGCAGGTGCCGCGGCGGTGGTGCTGCCATCGCTCTTTCAGGAGCAGATCGAGGCAGAGGCGCGACGCTACGAGGAGCTTGCTATAGCAGGGGCAGAGAGCTTCCCGGAGGCGCGGACTTATCTGCCGACCCATGCCATTGAGCACACCGGGCCAGAACGCTATCTGTCGCTCATTCGCAGAGCCGTCGAGGCGGTCGACATTCCGGTCATCGCCAGCCTGAACGGAACGACCAATCAAGGGTGGATCAGCTATGCGCAACAAATGGAACAGGCCGGCGCCAACGGGCTGGAGTTGAATGTCTACCTGATCGCCACTGATCGAGCAGAGACAGGCCGGGACATCGAGCGTCGTTATCTGGAAATTCTGGCTGCCGTTCGCGACACCGTCGCAATTCCGGTCGCCGTCAAGCTCAGCCCTTATTTCAGTGCGCTCGGTAATATGGCGGAGGAACTTGACCATGCCGGTGCCAGCGCACTGGTGTTGTTCAATCGGTTTTACGAACCCGATATCGATCTGTCCCTGTTACGCATGACCAAGGACCTTCAGCTGAGCAGCCCCCACGAGATCCGCCTGCCGCTGTTGTGGATCGGAGTGCTGTCAGGCCACCTCACCGCCTCGCTTGCCGCCAGTACCGGCGTCGAGAGTGGCAAAGAGGTGCTGAAATACATCCTGACGGGCGCCGATGTCGTAATGACCACCTCCGCTCTGCTGCGGCATGGACCATCATATATCGACACTTTGCTTTGTGACTTCCGTTCCTGGCTATCGGCACGCGAAATCGGTTCGCTCGATCAGGTGCGGGGCAGGTTGAGCCATCAGAAGCTGGAAACTGAAGCCACCTTTGAGCGGGCAAGGTATATCGAGATTTTGCAGGGATATAGTCACTAGCACGCGGAGTGGTACCGGGTGCCGTAATGAGCCTCTCCCTCGAAAAGACCGCCACGGGTCGCGCTGCTGTTCCGGCTGGCTTGTCCTCGGCGGAAGCGGCACGTCGGCGAGTGGAATTCGGACCGAACGCGGTCGCCGAGGAGCGCGTGCATCCGCTCAGGCAGGTGGCACGCCATTTCTGGGCACCCGTTCCCTGGATGCTCGAAGCGACGATCGCACTGCAAATCGTGATCGGCGAACGGCTCGAGGCGCTGCTGATCGCGACGTTGCTACTGCTCAACGTGGGGCTCGGTGTGTTTCAGGAAAGTCGCGCCAATGCGGCCCTCGCACTCCTGAAGCAGCGCCTCTCGCTGAAGGTGCGTGTCAAACGCGACAGTGTCTGGACCGACGCGCCAGCAGCTGACCTCGTCCCCGGCGACGTCGTGCAAGTCTCGCTCGGCAGTGTGGTCCCCGCCGATCTGACGATCGTCAGCGGTTCCCTGTTGCTGGATCAGTCCATGCTGACCGGCGAGTCGATCCCGGCTGAGATGGAGGCTGGGCAGGTCGCCTATGCCGGTGGCCTGGTTCGACGCGGCGAGGCGGTGGCGGAGGTTGTCGCCACCGGGACCCGCACCTATTTCGGCCGCACTGCCGAGCTGGTGCGCATCGCCCATGTCGAAAGCGCAGAGCAGAAGGCGGTGCTCGGCATCGTCCGCAACCTGACCGTGGTCAATTTTGCAATCGTCATCGGGATGGTGGCGTACGCGCGTGTCATCGGGATGAGCGTCCCGCAGATCATCCCGCTCGTCCTGACGGCGCTGCTATCGGCGGTACCGGTGGCCTTGCCGGCTACATTCACTCTCGCGGCTGCCTTGGGTGCCAAGGCGCTGGCGCTGAAAGGCGTGCTGTTGACCAAGCTGTCGGCATTGCACGAGGCGGCCATGATCGATGTGCTTTGCGCCGACAAGACCGGGACCCTGACTGCCAACGCGCTGGCCGTGAGCGCAGTCCGCCCACTCAGGGCGGGCTATAGCGAAGCGGACGTGCTGGCTTTCGCTGTGCTTGCCAGCTCCGCGGACGGGCAGGACCCGATCGACGCCGCCATCCGGTCGATGCTGGCCCGGTGCCCGGATGCCGAGCATCCACCGCCGACTGTCGTGCGGTTCACGCCGTTCGACCCCGCGGTCAAGATGGCTGAAGCGTCCGCTATCGATAACGGCGTTGAGATCCGCGTCGTCAAGGGTGCCCCGGCGGCAGTCGGCGCGGTTGCGCCGATAACCCCGGCGGTAGCGGTAGAGCTGGACGCGTTCACTCGCGCCGGATACCGAACCCTCGCCGTGGCAGCCGGGCGGCCCGATGCCCTGGACGTGATCGGGTTGATCGCGTTCAGCGACCCGCCGAGGGCCGATTCCGCGGCGATGCTGGCTGAGTTGCGGTCCCTCGGCGTGCGCCCCGTCATGGTCACCGGCGACGCTGCCGCCACTGCCGCGACGGTCGCTCATGCAATCGGGCTGGAAGGACCGGTGTGCCCGCCAGGGAACATCCCCGACAGCGTCGGTCCCAACGATTTTGCCGTTTATGCCGGGGTCTTTCCGGAGCAGAAATTCCGCCTGGTCAAGGCCTTTCAGCGACAGGCCCATGCAGTCGGCATGTGCGGCGATGGGGCCAACGACGCGCCGGCCCTGCGCCAAGCCCAGATGGGGATTGCCGTCTCGACGGCAACGGATGTGGCCAAGGCCGCCGCAAGTATTGTTCTGACTGATCCAGGCCTAGGCGGGATCGTCACCTGCATCAAGGAAGGACGGTCCGCCTTTCAGCGAATCCTGACTTACGCGTTGACAATTCTCGTCAACAAGTGCGCGACACTTGTCGTGATGGGTGTTGGGCTTCTGATCACCGGACATGCGGTCCTGACGCCACTGTTGCAGGCACTCTCGATGCTCACCGGTGATTTTGTCACGATGTCCCGCGCCGCAGACCGGGCGAGGCCCTCGCCGTATCCTAACGCCTGGCGCATCCGCAACCTCACCTTCGCCGCCATTCCTCTGGGTCTGTTCAAGCTCTCCTATTGCGTGGGAGTGTTGGCCGCCGGGTGGTATGCCCTGCGCTTGAGCCCGGCTCGGATGCAGACCCTGACCTTCGTGATGCTCGTCTTTGCCGGCCAGGCGAATGTGTTCGTGTTGCGCGAGCGTGGCCGTCTCTGGCATTCGAGGCCCGCGGCGGTCATGCTCCTCGCCTCCTCTGCCGACGTAGTGGTCGTGGGCTGCCTTGCCGCAGGCGGCGTCTTGATGAGTCCGCTGCCGATGACGGTCATCGCCATGTTGCTGGCCACGACAAGCGTCTTCGGGCTGGCTTTGGACTCGCTCAAGTTGGCCGTTTTTGCACGATTTCGGATCGACTAAGCTGACGAGAGGCATCCAGTGTCGCGGAAAGGGGAGCGCATCATGGGGTTCAAGGATATTCTCGTATATGTCGACGGCTCTCCGCAAGGTTACGCGACACTGACGACTGCAGCCGAGCTCAGCCGGCGATTCCACGCTTATCTGATCGGGCTGCACGTCATTGGCCTGACGCTGCCGTCATACGATCCCACAACATATCTCGATCGCACACCCGGCTCGCCACTGATCGGCCCTATACGTGAAGCGGCGCAACAAGTGGCGCGCGAGTGCGAGACGCGGTTTCAGGATCAACTGCAGCAGAGTGGCATCAAGGGTGAGTGGCATCTGGACGAGGGCATGGTCGCAGATAGCGTGGCGCGAGAAGCAAGATACGTTGACCTTGCTGTTGTCACGCAGGTGGATGCCGCCAATCGTCCCCTCGGAACGCGTCGATATGTCCCGCAGGAAGTGCTGCTGTCATCGGGACGGCCTGTTCTCGTGGCTCCCCATAGCGGCGAGGCTGGTAAGTTCGGAGAGCACGTTCTGATTGGCTGGAACGGAAGCCGTGAATCGGCCCGCGCGGTAAACGATGCTCTGCCATTCCTGAAGGCAGCCACGACCGTCACCGTTCTGGCTGTCGACCCGCAGCGGGCGTACGAAGGGGAGGCAGTCATTGTTGGCGATATCGTGCCGCACTTGACCCGGCATGGCGTCAACGCGGTGAACGCCGAGTGCGAACGGCGTGCATCGGGAACCTGCGCCACGCTCCTGGGTTACGCGGCTGATTGTGGCGCGGACATGCTTGTCATCGGCGGGTACGGCCATTCCCGGCTGCGGGCCCTCATATTGGGCGGGGTGAGCCGTGGTGTTTTGGAATTAGTGACCCTTCCTGTGCTGATGTCGCATTGACAAACGAACCAGTACCGGTCCGCGCGTCCGTCATTGCTCTTGGTAAATGACGGACGCGCACATGCCTTCGAGTGCGTCGACTACCTCAGGGCTGGACCCTGAGCTCGTCCTTCACTTCGGTGACACCCGGTGCACCCCAGGCCGCATGCTCGGCGACGCTGCGCTCGAACCAGGTCCGCACCTGACCTCGCAGCGTCACCTTCCCGCCGTCCACGCCCACATCAATGCGTGATGCTTCGACTTCTGCGTTCCGGCGCAGAGCATTCTCGATCCTCTGTTGGACAACATCGGGGTCCATCGGCGGACCTGCAGCGGGCACCACGCGTATCAGGTTGATCACTCCGCGGGTCCCGCCGAGCCGTCTGACCGCGCTCTCGGCCGCTACCCTCTGGAACTGGTAATTGACGTCCCCAGCCAGCGTTACCACGCCGTGCTCGACCTTCACGTGGACGCGGTCGTGCGGTACTTCGATATCCCAATTCAGGATCCGGACCGCCCGCTCGGCAATCTCGTCATCAGCGTGCTTCTGATCACTGGGTAACCTGACCTCGATTTCTTCCGCGATCGCCTTCACGCCCTGAACTCGGGCTGCGGCGCGCTCCGCCGCACTCTTGGCGGCGTAGTTATCAACGAACCCGCTCAGCGTGACCACGCCAGTCTTGGCAGTCACGCCGATATGCGCCGCATCGAGGCTAGGCTCCCATTCGAGTTCTGCCATCACCATCGCCTGCAGTGTCAAGTCATCTGGCATATCACTTATCCTTTCATACGCATGGGACGAGTCCCTCGACCATCACCCCGTGGGCAACCAACGGGGCGCTGACCAGGAAGGTAAGCCTATGATGTCGGCGCGAGACGACGCCTTGATTCAGATCAATGTGCGGGCGCGCCAGGCGGATAGCGTGGCGACTTCAGGTGCCCAGACGTGTGGCCGGGACATCAGCAGCGAATGGACGCGTGTCGCGAAGGAGGACAGTGAAATGACCGTCAAGATCG
>Ga0335072_10017567_pt1 | contig 10114 bp, 7 predicted proteins | sample Lox_Sample_21_FD_206725 | JGI IMG/M metagenome (GOLD analysis project Ga0335072, IMG submission 206725) | Soil microbial communities from Loxahatchee National Wildlife Refuge, Florida, United States - Lox_Sample_2.1 | ecosystem: Environmental > Terrestrial > Soil > Wetlands | place: USA: Florida...
GAAGAACGTGCCTTTAGCCGCTTCCATCAGCTCGATGCGCAGGCCTTCGGGCGTGGTGGTGATTTCGATCTGGCTTTTAAGTTTGTCGAGAGGATCGAGGTGGTGAATGGACTGAAGGAGTTGCTCCTTCAGCTTGGACATGTCCTCTTTTTTCAGAGGAGCGATCATGTCGCTTCCGTTCTTATTGCTGCCCACCATCTTGGCATTGCCGCGCGGGTCTTTGAAGTAACCGCCGACCGCTTCCTGCACCTGCTTGCTGGCGTTCAAGAGCCAAAGCACGATGAAGAGAGCCATCATGGCGGTTACGAAGTCGGCATAGGCGACCTTCCACGCGCCGCCATGGTGCCCGCCGTGGCCGGCCTTTTTCTTGACAATGACGATGGGCTGAGAGGTTTCCACGACCGCAATCCCCTATCGATCTGCTATGCCGCCGCGGCAGACTCGGATGCGCCGTCCTTCTGACGGCAGGCCTGTTCGACTTCCTTGAAGGAGGGGCGGACATGCTCAGGAACGGCGCGCCGCGCCACTTCGACAGCGAGCGTGGGCGACATGCCCTTGAGGAACGAGAGCATGACCACGCGCAGAACGTGGTAGTAAGCGTGCTCATCATCGACCAGCTTGGTCATATTGGCTGCCATGGGGCCGACAACGCCATAGCAAAGCAAGATGCCGAGAAACGTTCCCACCAGAGCCGCAGCGACTTTGTGGCCGATCTCTTCCGGCGGGCCGCCGAGCGCGCTCATGGTGACCACGACGCCGAGCACAGCGGCGACGATTCCCATGCCCGGGAGCGAATCGGCGACGGTGCTCAGCGCCGCAACGGGCTGACTGGCGGAGTGATGATGGACATCCATGTCCAGTTCCATCATCTGGTCGACGTCGAACGGTGTTGCACCTCCGGTAATGGCCATTCGCATGGTGTCACAGACAAAATCCCGAACATGGTGATCGCCAAGGAAGTCGGGATACTTGGAAAAGAGTTGGCTCTTTTCCGGCTCTTCGACGTCGGCCTCGATCCCTACCAGGCCGGCCTTGCGCGCCTTGTTGAAGATCTGGAACATCATCTTGAGCGAGTTAATATAGCGCTGCTTGGAGTATTTGGAGCCTTTGAGAACGAGCAGGAGGCTGCCGACGATTTTCTTGAGCACATGCATGGGATTGGCGGCCAGCATGGTGCCAGTTGCGGCACCGGCGATGATAACGAACTCGGAGGGCTGCATCAGCACGAGGACGGGGCCCTTCTCCATGAGAAAGCCGCCGAGCACCGCACCGACGACAACGACAATGCCAATGATCGCAAACATGAACTTGACCTTCCTCCGCAATGGCCGACTGGTGGGCCTGTGTCGAACTGGGCGCCCGGCCGTAAGAACGCTGGCTTTGTTGACTCGCTATCGGCATTCCGGCCCTGTTTTTTCAGTAGACGAAAGGTGCAGGGGAATCAGGCGCCGGAACAACGAAATCAGAAAGCTCGAACGGTTGCGCAGATGCCGCTGAACACCGCGATCGATGCACCGCGGCGCATGGCTCTGCCGCGGTCTAATGCATGTAGCTTCCCTGCAACTGCCCGGCAATCTGATCGGCTGCCAAGGGCCGGCTGAAATAGAAGCCCTGAATCTTGAAACAATTCTGTGCACGCAGAAAATCGAGCTGTTCCGCGTTTTCAACGCCTTCGGCCAACACGTCGAGATTGAGCGCCTTGGCCATGTTGATAATTGCGGTAGTGATGGCGGCGTCGTCGGCGTTGATAGAGACTTCGCGGACGAACGAGCGGTCAATCTTAAGGCGATTCACCTTGAACTGCCGCAGATAGCCGAGGCTCGAATAGCCGGTGCCGAAGTCGTCGATGGCGAGCTTGACGCCCATTTCGCGCAGATCCTGGATATGACGGCAAAGAATGTCGTCGGTGGTCAGCAGCAGACCTTCGGTCAATTCCAGTTCGAGCCAGCGCGGATCGAGGCCCGTCTCCTGGAGGACGCGCCGCACCACCGCGCAGAATCCCTGCTGGCGTATCTGGATCGCCGATACATTAACGGCGACGGGCACAGCGGGGAGTCCCGCTTCCTGCCAGGCACGCGCCTGCGCGCAGGCCGAGCGTAGCACCCATTCGCCGATGGGCACGATCAGTCCACTGCTTTCGGCGATGCCAATGAACTCAGCGGGAGGAACCAGGCCGCGTTCGGGATGCTGCCAACGCAACAGCGCCTCCAAGCCGGTGACTGCCCCGGTGCGCAGATCGACTTGAGGTTGATAGACGAGGAAGAGCTCGCCGCGATCCAGCGCCATGCGCAGGCCATTCTCGAGGCTGAGGCGGGCGCGGATCTGGTTATTCATCTCCTCGGTAAAGAAGCGAAATTCGTTCACGCCCTGATCCTTGGCGGAGCACATGGCGACGTCGGCGCGTTCCACCAGCATGTGGCCGTCCCATCCGTCCAGGGGGAACATGCTGATTCCCATCGCGCAGGAGACATTGATGGAATTGCCCAGCGACGAGAACTCGCCATTGACTGCGGCGATGACCAGGCGCGCGGCTCGCTCCACTTCGGGCGTGGCCGACACGTCTTCCAGGATGACGGCGAACTCGGCGCCGCCGATGCGAGCCACAGTGGCCCGATTGCCCACGGCGTTGCCGATACGCGCGGCTACTTCTTTGAGCAGACGGTCGGCGAAAGCGCGGCCCAGGGAGTCGTTGATCATTTTGAAACGGCAGAGCTCGAGGACCAGGAGGGCGACGCGGCGGCTCTTCCAGCTCGCGGCGGAGAGGGCTTCCTGAAGACGCTCTTCAAAGAGCGGGCGATTGGGAAGGCCGGTGACGAGATCGTAATACGCAAGCAGGCGGATGCGTTCCTCGGCCACCTTGCGCTCCGTGATGTCTTGGGCTGCACATTCGTAGTAGACGATTTCGCCGCCTTCGTGCACGGCGCGGAGATTGAGCTCAACCCAGATTTTCGATCCCCCGCGGACACACGCCTCGACTTCAACGCCGCTTTGCGTTTCTCGCGCCTTTAGATGGTGGAGAAGTTCGCCCCATTGCGCGGGGTCGGCGACGACCTGCTCACCAAAATAGGAGACCTCGGCCAGCATCTGCTGCGGCGACTCATAGCCACAGATTCGTGCCATGGCTGGATTCACGAGGAGGAGTTCGCCGGAGGGGGCGAGGCGGAAGATTCCGATCAGGGAGTTTTCGAAGATGCCGCGATAGCTCTCTTCGGCTTCAGCAAGGAGCTGATTGGATTCTTCGTAACGCACGAGCTGGCGCTGGACAATCTCGAGGGCTTCATGCCAGACGTGGGTACGCTGAATGTGGCGCCGGCGTTCGACGAACGGGCGCGCAGATGCGCTTTCCGGCGAATAAGCTGGTTGCTCAACCGTCCGCTGAGTGGATGCTTCCGGACAGGACTCTTCCTCGATTTCAGTGGGGGCGACAGGACCCTGTTGGCGCATGGCCCTTCATCGGCCGTTCGGGTTCAGAGTTTCAGAGCAACTGCAGGAAAAAACCCAATAATTTGAAGTCATTCTGTGGCTTTTGTGCCGCGCCTGCTCTGCGCTTTGGAGCGGCCATGGAACCTTCGTAGGCGATGGCTACAACTCCCGGGGGATTGCTCCTCGGTTTGAGGCGATTTGCCCCTTCGCGCACCAATCGCTTCGCTGAAAAACTCCACGTCGTGTGCCGATAAGGGCGAGACCCCGAGACACCGGGATGAGGACCCTTGCGACTGGAGCGGATTCAGAGTTTCAGCGCAGCCGGCAAGCGAAATCAGAGCGGCGATGGCTTGAGGAAGAAGCCGCTCGGCCGACCGGCTGGCGGCAAATCTGAATCCGGTATGAGCTGGAAGGGGCCAGACAGCGGGATGCTGCTTCGATGGCGCAGTCAAGGAAGTTCGGAATTCCGTTCGACAAGAGCACCTTCACCGGTATCCTGATTGCCCTCGCTGGACTTGGCGCCGGGTTGATCCTCGAGGGCGGCAAGGTGGCTCAGGTGCTGCAACCGACGGCGGCGTTGATCGTCTTCGGGGGCACCCTGGGGGCGGTGATGGTTCAGTTCCCGTTGCCGGTGGTGCTGCAGGCGCTGCTCCAGCTCCGGCACGTCTTCGTGGGCGAGGAACCACGGCCGGATGCCCTGGTGCAAAACCTGCTGCGCTACGCCTACAAGGCGCGCAAGGAAGGGCTGCTGTCGCTGGATGCCGAACTGAGCAAGATCCAGGACCCGTTCTTGCGCGAGAGCTTGATGCTGGCGATCGATGGCGCCAAGGTGAATGACCTACGCAAGATGATGGAGCTTCAGCTCGACTATCGCGCCGAAAAGGACGAACGGATTCCCAAGGTGTTTGAGGCGGCAGCGGGCTATTCGCCCACCATCGGCATTTTGGGCGCGGTGATGGGACTCATCCAGGTCATGCAGCACCTGCAGAACATCAACGAGGTTGGCAAAGGTATCGCGGTAGCCTTCGTAGCCACGATTTATGGTGTGGGAGCAGCAAATCTGCTGTATCTGCCTTGGGCCGGGAAGCTGAAAATCCGCCTGCGCGAGCGGCAGGTAATTGAAGAAATGACGCTGGAGGCCGTGCTCTCGATCGTCGAGGGGGTGAACCCGCGCGCGCTGGAACTCCAGCTGGTGAGCTACCTACCCACCGCGGCGCGGCCGAGCCTGACGACCGTGAGCACTCCAGCCGTGGTGCAGCCGATGGCTCAGGCCGGGAACCAGCGATGAGAAGAAAACGGCATACGGCGACGGAAGAGGTGAGCCACGATCGCTGGCTGGTTTCGTATGCGGACTTCATCACACTGCTCTTCGCCTTCTTCGTAGTGATGTTCGCTTCGGCCTATCGCGACACGCATGCGATCATCCTGGTGTCGAAGGCGATCAAGAATGGATTTCAGGCGCTGGGAGTAATGCCGGGCGGGCCGAACCAGGGAGCCATCGCGTGGGCAGGCGAGCCCTCGAACGACCCATTGACGCCGCCGAAGAGCGCGGACCTGCCCAATCTTCCACCGGGACCGTCGGTAGCCGAAGTGATGGCGCTGAAACAGCAATTGCAGCAGGCAATGGGTCTCGAACTGAAAAACCACGAGGTGGAGCTGAGCATCACGCCGGAAGGGTTCGTGATCAGCTTGAAGGAACTGGGGTTCTTCAACAGCGGGCAGGCGGCGCTCCTGCCCGGCGCCGCGGAAAAGATCAAGCGCATCGCCAAGGTGCTGGAGCAGCACAAGCTCGATTTGCGCGTGGAAGGCCACTCCGATAACCAGCCTATTCATAATGCGCAGTTCCGCTCGAACTGGGAACTGTCGACGGCACGAGCGATGACGGTACTGCTGATTCTGGTGGACGAAGCGAAATTCGACCCCAGGAAGGTCTCAGTGGCCGGCTATGGGGAATATCGGCCGATTGGAGACGACGCGACGCCGGCGGGACGACGTATGAATCGGCGCGTCGACCTGGTTGTGCTGGGGACGGCGCCACCAAAGCCATCACCCTAAGCTGCGCTGGAGGGACCGCACATCTTCTTTGGCACGGATATGCATCGAATCAGATGACGTATCGCGCTTTCCAGCCAAAGACTATGCCTACCACGCCCGGTTTGAATTCGCGCTCCCGCCGCTTCCTCACCATTCCAACGTTGATTCTGCTTGGCTGCTTCGCTGTGGCCCCGCATTCGCATGGCCAGGCGACACCGGCAACACGCCCCGCCTCGCCATCCGATCCGACGCGGCCAGAGGCCCAGCCGCCGTTGGATCTCGACCGCGACCCTGTCGCATCGCCCGATCCCGATGAAATCACTGCCGCGGATCTCGCCACCCACAGTAGTGGGAGCGCAACCGGCGAGATTCAGAAGGGGCAGAGCGGAATGTATCTGCTGCACGAAGACGTAGACGAGGTGCTGCTGAATTGCACCGTGATTGACGAACACGGGCGAACCGTGGCCGGCCTGAACCGCGATGATTTTCACGTTTGGGAAGACGGAGTGCCGCAGACCATTAGCGCACTGCAGAACCAGGATCTGCCCGTTTCAATGGGCATTCTCGTGGACAACTCGGGATCGATGCGCGATAAGCGCGCTGCAGTCCGATCCGCTGCCTATGACCTTCTGCGTGCTTCAAACCCGCAGAACTCCTACTTTGTCGTCAATTTCTCGGAACGGGCCTATCTAGACCAGGGATTCACATCGGATGTGGTGGCGCTGGACCGCAGTCTGTCGCGCTTCGACTCGCAGGGAACGACTGCGCTATACGACGCCGTGGCCGCATCGGCCGATGAGCTGGCACAGCACGCGAGAGAGCGCAAGCAGGTTTTGTTGATCATCACCGATGGAGCGGACAACGCGTCGCAGCTCGACCTGCAACAGGCGATCCGGCGTGTGCAGGATCTGGGAGGTCCTGTGGTGTATTCGATCGGACTGCTCTTCGATGCCGACCGCGAGGAGCAGGATCGCGCCAGAGAAGCTTTGCAACGGCTGTCGCAAGAAACTGGCGGCATCGCCTATTTTCCACGCTCGCTGAACGACGTGGACAGCGTGGCACAGGATGTTGCCCGCGACATTCGCAACCAATATGTAGTTGCGTATCATTCGTCGAAGCCTTCGCGCCTGGGCGGCTATCGAACGGTAAGGGTTGAAGCGATCGCTTCGGGTCACGGCCGGATGGTTGTGCGCACAAGGCGCGGCTACTATGCCAAGCCGGCACAACACTCCCAGACCGCGCAGCGGGTAATTCCGTAATGAGGAGCCGGAAATCCGCACCGGCCCAAACAAGCGCGTCATTGCCTGAAATTCGGTCTGTCGAAACTTGACCGCAACTTTGCGCTTGCGGGGATGCCATCCCGCTCAATGCAGATGGAACCCCACTTCGATGACCATTTGTACGGCAACGGGATGACCCTGATAGAGGGCGGGCTTGAATTTGTATTGCCGGACTGCGGCGATGGCGCGCGCGTCCAGGCCCATACCCAAATGATGAACGATGCGGACATCCTGCGGATTGCCCTGCGAGTCAACAATGAGCTGGATGGCGACCGAGCCCTCGTAATCTGCACGCCGAGCTTCTTCAGTGAACTCCGGTTCGACGGAGTGAATGACTTGCGGAGCACTAACGCCTCCGCCCACACTCATCAGCCCGCCACCATAACCCCCGCCGCCACCAGGGCCGCTGCCAACGCCCATTCCCAGACCGCCGCCCAGTCCGTGGCTAAGTCCCGCTCCACTCGAGTTGCCCCTCTGGGAGAGAGCAACCTGTGGTTGCTGCGACACGCCGAAGGTCGGAACGGCCGCGGTTTCCTGCATGTTTACGCTTGAAGCGGGCATCGGGAGCTTCGGATTGTCGATCCTTAGCTGCGCGGGCTGCATGTGGACGGTTTCTATCTTCGGAAGCGCCGGCTGGACCTTCAGAACCCTGGGTACGGGAGCCCTCCTCGGCAAAGGTAATTCGTGCGTACCGCCTCCACCGCCCTCCGTTTTTGCTACCGGCATCACCGGCGGTGGCGGATCATAAAGCTTAAAGTCGACCTTTGTAACTTCGCTGCTTTTCGGCTCCATGATCTGGACGTGCGAAGTTACCCCCCACCAGATTGCCCCGCTTATGGCGAGAACATGAACGACAAACGAGACAACTGTCGAGTTACCGCTCCGTTTCGACTCCGGAAGGGCAAGGCCCTTCCAGATAAACTCGCCGGAGCCGGCGGCCGGCAGGGCGCGTGGAGATGACACCCAGCGAGGTGCGGACTTCCATTGCAGGGCCGCCGAATTTTGAAAATCCAACGCGAGAGAAGAGCGATTATAGCTCTCCGTGCCTGCGCTCGCGCCGCCTGAAGGGTGCGCCGGCTCGATGCCGTGTACAACCCGTCGCGTACTTCCTGATCCCCTATCATCCATAGCTTCTCACCGGGAGAATCCTCCCGCCCCCATCCATCCAACGTCAGGCCGATCGTGCGTTTTCTTTTCCGCCATCGAAGCAGCGGGGTCTATGTTTGCGAGTTACCAGATACCTTTGTCGCTTCCAGTAAGTCTTTGGCCTATTACCGCGGCTGTCGCCAGCCCTGGCAGCAGGCTCAGACGGGCGCCGCTGCATAACTCCCCACGACCTAGCAGGTGGACTAACTGCAATCCATAGAGCCGGGCCGACTGGGGCAATATGGGAATGCGCAAGAACCTGCGATCGTAATAGACATCCTCGCCGCCAAAGGACGCCGAAGCGGCGACAAATCCAGGCAGATCGAGGCCGCCGCCGCGATATCTTTCCCAGTAATCCGAGACTATCCTCAGATAGGTCGCCACTCCGCTCCAGATATTGGACCTCGCGGCCAGCTCGCGTAGCTCCTCGTAATCGATCTCGCCTGCGTCCGCAAGCAAGCCCGTGTCGACGATGTCGCACAGCCGGAAATAGAAATGGCGGTACATTCGCTGCATTGCCGAGATCATCAATTGGTCAGAGATGGATGGAACTCTGAATACACGCCCGGCCGCATGGATCGCCCGCGTACGCTGCATTAGAGGGCCGGCAATGGAGACATGTTCACCTGTCTGACCCAGCCGCCCGATGTGGATCTCGATCGCCTCCTGCAATCCGGCAACGCGGAAGTTGAATTTGCAGGCGAGCCGGTCGCCCCAACTGCGCGGCAGAATACGTGCTTCAAAGCGCTGCAGGATCTTCCAGACCTCTGCGAAACTCGCAGTGGTGAACAAATCGAGATCGCTGCCGAGGTCCGGCCAATGATCAAGTGACTTGATCACCGCGACTTCGCACCCGCCCGCGTGGAAAGCGCCGCAGATGTTCTCCAGGAAGACCATGGCCGTCGCAATGCGTGACCGTTCGGTTGCAAGGGCGTGAAGCGCCCACTCCTCGGTTGCCGTATTTTTCCCGCCTCGGATCGTTTCGAGAATTGCCTCCATCGCACGCACGATTACGTGGTTCGACTCGGCCAGTTCTTGCAGCTCCTTCAGCTCGCTCCCGCGCAACCCCTGTAGCTCTTCCTGCACTTGCGTTGTGGCGCGTGGAGCCCTCGCGTTTTCGTCACTCGGTTGAAGCAATAGTCGCGATAAGATGTCCATCGGCTTGCAAAAAGATATGTTTCCATCTGATTTGTTCATGGGGCCCTTTGCATATTTATTAGAGAAACTGTGTTCAGGGATTTGAAGATGGAGTTCTGGCTGAAGCTGGCGTGCGACGCTCCGGCGCAATAGCCTCATGACCGGAACCTCGCGGCGTCAACTCGATCGGCCCTTGTTGCCTCCGGCGCTCGATTGAGTATTCCGCCAAGGCTCCGTCTACCTTTTGACTGCTGTCTGAAGTTACCGTCAGCAGAGGCTTTCCCTCCGCCGCACGCTGGGTCGCGAGCCCGACGCGTGCATTTACGCCAGCTGCTTTTCGTGCCTTGTCATAGAAATATTGCGCGCTCTCCAAGTCGCCGTCTCTTTCGGCGACGTATCCGCGATTATTGAGCGAGAACGCGTCAGACGGATCCAGCGAGTACGCGCGCAGAAAGTCCTCCCGCGCCGTGGACCAGTTGTTCTGATTCTCCTCAACCACCCCACGCAGATTGAACAGCGTCGCTTTTGCTTCCTCCGATCCGCCGCCTCGCATCCTGCTCTCCAGCCGCCGCACACTGGCAGCCGCCAGCTCGCTCACGGGCTTTCCCGTCCATGACTTGGTGAATGTGATGACGGCAACTTGCGAGGAATCCGCCATTGCGGCCGCGCGGTAATCGTCTAATGCCTTCGCATCATCGCCAACCGCTTCGTAGGCCACCCCGAGATTATTGAGTGTGAACGGATTCTGCCGGTCAAACTGCAACGCCTGCTGTAGCGTAGCCAGAGCCTCAGCGTTACGCCTGTTGCTTAGAAGCCACATCGCCTCGACGTTCAAACGATTCACGCGCATCGGCAGGTCCTCAAGAGAGTCAATCGCCGCCATCATGGGCTTGCCTTGGAGTTGCTTTGCACTACTTACATCAATTGCGGCATTACAGCCCTGCTCGGCGGCAAGCTGATAGAAGCGGTGAGCGCGTTCTAACTGACCCATGACTTCGGAGATATATCCGAGATTGTTCAGAGTAAACGGGTCAGATGGATCGTAGAGATATGCCCTGAGAAATAGAGAATCGGCGCGTCCATAATCGTGCTTT
>Ga0335072_10017568_pt1 | contig 10114 bp, 2 predicted proteins | sample Lox_Sample_21_FD_206725 | JGI IMG/M metagenome (GOLD analysis project Ga0335072, IMG submission 206725) | Soil microbial communities from Loxahatchee National Wildlife Refuge, Florida, United States - Lox_Sample_2.1 | ecosystem: Environmental > Terrestrial > Soil > Wetlands | place: USA: Florida...
TCCAATGGGTACAACTCTCCAATGGCGAGTGCGGTGAGCAACGGTCCCATCGCCAAAGCCATCCAGGTGCCAGCCCGGCCGAAGCCGGGTAGGAAGACCGCTGTGGATGAACCCACAAGCAAACGCAAAGCCCAGAATCGTCAAGCCCAGCGCAATTTTCGACAGCGCAAATTAGAGCACGCAGCAAGCTTGGAGACGAACAACCAAGAGCTACGCAACGAGAACCAGCAGCTGACCGGAGAGGTTCAGCGGCTGAACCATGTCGTCCAAGAGAGCCAACAGCTTCAAGCCCGAGTCCAACGGGAGCTCGATGAATTCCGCAGACGATTCAACGAGAATGAGGAGCGATGGAACGCGTCGCTGAATGCGATGAGCGCTTTGCAAGAGCAGATACGCGCGGAGAAGAATCAGCAATCCGTTTGGCGTGCTCGTTTTGAGGCTAAGACTGCCGAAGCTGACGCCCTGGAGCGGAAGCTTGCAGGCATGCAGCAATCACTGCCTTTTAATACCACGAATAGGATGCTACCGCCAACATCAGTCACGTCTCTACGCTCACATGCTTCGCAATCAACACCAAGCCAAATCCTGAGGCCGCACTCAGTCACTGACGGTTGTGGTAATTGCGCAGAGACAGGCGAATGCGCTTGTGTCGACTCATATATCGACTCGTCTCATACTACTAAAGAAATCGGTGATGCTACGCTCAGAAAAGCGCCCACAATGTCCATAAATTCGGTGCTATCACCCCAAGACGAACGGAACGAGCGGGCTCGTAGTGATCTTCAGGTGGTGTCAGATGTGATGATTGATGTCTCACCAGAATCCGACGCTCTCGAAACTGACTTCACCAATTTCTCGAAGAGCGCTACTATCGCTGCTGTACCGCTCACCCGCCGTCCAGCTGAGTCACCATCGGCAGCTGTTCACAGCGAATCTTGTGGCTTCTGCACCGATTCCAGTAACTGTCTTTGCGCGGAAGTCAAACTAAGCTCCAGCAAAGAAATCGATCTATCCATACAGCCATCTCAATCATCCGTCACTCGTCTGCCTGGATCCTGTCCAGCATGCCAAGCCAATCCCGACCAAAAGGCTTTCTGCGAGAGCCTGGCCCGCGAGCGCACCGCAAGCCGTCAAGCTAACTCTCCTTCCGACGGCCGCAGCCCCAAACGACCGCGCCTGGAGCCCGCCGTGAGGATTCCGTGCGCCGACGCGTATCCGCTGTATCAACGCTTTAGCCATTCGCGCGAAAACGTCACGTACGAGACGCTGTACAGCGAATTCCTAAAGACGAAGCCGGACGGCGAGGACCACGCGCACCACCATCGCAGCAGCAACAGCACCAACGCCGCTGCGGACGCCTCGAAGGCCACACGCCAGTTCAGCGCGTTCGAGGCCGACATTGTCGAGGTACTCGCCAGTCTGCACCGTGCAAACGCCAAGCCCAGCACGAACGGCAGCGCAGGAAGCCCAACCACCGTGAAAACGCCAAAGAACGGCACAGCGCGTGAACGCGTGGAGCGCTGATTCTCCGTTTCGAGCGCGGCACCGTCAGGCACGGTACATGCGCGCCGAGCACATGGCATGGCACGCAATTTCGTGCTCGCCTGTCGTCAGATCTGCGTGCCAGCTGCCTTATTTCGCATCTATGCTACGGTGTCCCGGTGGTGGACCAGCCAAGCCGTCCACGTTGCCTACTCTGCACTTTCACCTTGAAGGACGCCCCACCCGCCGACATTGCAGCTCGTGGACCTGCTTCATTATGCGTCACCGATACCAGGTGTGCTGCAAGCAATGGCGCGTTTTGGACTGTTATAGAGCACCCTTTTTATGCGTCTGCAACGGTCATCACCTGAAGGGCGTCGCTGAATAGAGCAAGCCGCTTAAGGCTTTCTGCAGAGTTACGGGTCGTCACGATTGATATGTACAGCATGAAATATAGATGTGGATACAGCCACGAAAAAGTAATGAGTTTACGGCTTTAGTTGTGCAGAGTCTGAATGGGAAGCCTAGTGTTTCTGCCCTGAACGCCTGTGCATGTTTGTTCGAGGGAAGGACGGTGGCTAATTACGTGAATGGACTCTCTATAGACATCGCTACAGATGTTGATAATGGACGCAAGTCTCTTCTCCTGCTTTCCGATTTTGAGTCTTCGTTACCGTGCAAAGTCTGACACGCCCGATAATTTCACGCAACACCTCGAAGGAGCGGCACCGTAGAAGGCAAAAGTATGATATAACACGCTTCGAATTTCGAATCCTTTTAGTACAAGTAACTCCTCGCAGATGCATACAATAAGTAGATAAACACAGCGAGGCCGCCCAGTCATATTTTGAATCCTTGTTCCTCCCATCCCTATATCCTACCCGTGCGCCTGCCCGTCGCTAAATGCCAACATAAAACGAATTTCCGCCGCAATACATTCTCTCCTCATTACAAAATCTTGTCTTCTCTGCCTACAAGTACGGCATCCAAAGTGGATCGCTCTGAGCCAAGCGCGCCGGATTAACGGCCTGGCTAATGAGGTCGACGACGGTCTGGAAAGCGGGGAGATTCCCGCCCTCAGGCGGCTGCGCAAGGGTGCGTGCGCGCTTGACGACATACTCGGTGTTTGCCTGGACCATGTCGCGCAGGACGTTCTCGGCGGCAGCCGGCTGACGGTGCTGCTGCGAGAACCAGTACGAGACCTCGTCGCGCACGAAGATGCTGAGTTGCATGTCCATCTCGCCTTCGGGCTCGGTCAGCGCGCGCGCCACCGCCATCAGCGCTGGCGCAAACATGCCCTCCGTCACCAGCGGCCCCATCAGCGTCTGCAGGTTGGGCGTCAGCCGGAACGGCACGGTCTCCGAGTTTGAGAAAATCGCCCTCTGCGGCGCCATCGCCGACACCAGCTCGGCGCCCCATACGCGGCCGCTGTGCCGCGATAACTGTAGCTTGTGCGGGTACCGCTGGTTGATACACATGATGTACGTGAGGAAGGTGAGCGCCGCGAACTGCATCGCGAACGCCCGCCGGAACAGCCAAAAGTCGTCGAAGTTGGAGTACGTGCCGCGGAAGTAATCCAGCACCACCGTTAACGGCACGTACTTCTCTTGGATTGCGTTGAACATCTCCAGCCGGATCATCTGCGCGTGGTCGGCGTTCTTCTGTTCGTCTGTAAGCTTCCAATTCTTCTCGTGGGCGTTGCTGTCGCCTGCACTTACAGGATTGTGTTCCCGCAGCCTCTCGATCGTGTACAACACCGGATCATCCTTGTTGACGCCAGTCTTGCGACAGAAGTCTTCGTAGATACCTTGCAAGCTGATATAGCTAGCGTCGTCTTCAATCATTCGCACATTCGAGCTCAGAGGAACCATGACAGGCAGGTTAAATTGCAAGTTGCGCCGTCTGCTCTCCTTTCGCTTGAGGAGCGTCGCGTTGAATATGCGGAAGAGCTGAGAGACACGCTCCTCGCGGCGACAGTGCCTACCTGCCGGATGCTGAATCTGGAACGGATGAATGCTGCCATCGTGGCCACGGATCTTCAGCCGGCGATGGCAAACTTGCGTGCCACGAACGAGATCGACATCTAGTAACCTGTTAGGTATGGCTTTTACAGCCGAGATTTTCTGTTGGTATGTACCTGGAAGGAACCGATCAATGCGGATAAAGTCTTGGTTCTTGTCTTTGTGCAGCAGATACTGGCCCGGCACTTCGACATCGTCGAATCGCTGGAATCTGAACTCGGTGAGAAGCGGGCTGAGGCTCTCCAGATGCACAGGAGTCAGTCGCCGATCGAGACGCTCCTCAAATCTGTTCCGCCACTTCCGCAGCTTCCGGATGTACTCGTACATAGACGGCTTGTTATTGACAAAGTCGGCTTTGAATGCCGGGCGGACGTGTTGCGGGCACACAGAGTCGGCGAAACGAGTAATGTTGGCTTCAGTCGCTGCCGGAAGTTTTACTTCTGGCGCGAAGAGCGCCGGTTGTCGGCTGATGTATTGAATGCCGTCGTTCAAAAGCGCGACGATGAGTCTATGAGCATCTTCGTCTGGCAGACATTTGAAGTGTTTGTTGATCTGGTCGACCATGCTCTCCATGGACCATGCAAGAAGAGGGAAAGCAGTCTTGAGCGTTCCGTAGATGTCTTCCATGTACTCCCATGGCTTCCGTGGCTGCGCTGGCGCGGCTGCAGTTGCATCAGGCGTCGCTTTGGTCTCGCCATTCTCAAGCTTCGGCGTGGCGCTAGGTTGGTTGCTTGGTGTGCTTGAAGCATTTGCGTCGCCGGCTTCTGTCGTGCCGTTTGCGGTGGGCGGTCGAGACGGAGGCGAGCTTTGCTTGGGCGAACCTTGCTCGCCAAGTTTCGGAGAGCCCTGGCCAGCCTGGCCTTGCTTTGCTTTTGCCTGCTTCTCTTTGACTTCCTTTTCGCGTGCTTCTTTGGCTTCTTGCTGCTTCCGGATAACGATCATGTCTTCCCGGCTTGTTCGCAGTTGGTAGTACAGCGCTTGTGGGTAGTTCTTCGCAATCTTCTTGAGCAGTGCCGCCGCAACTGGAGCCTCCGGTTTCGACAAATCGAGCAACAGCTGTGGGATATATGTGATCCAGTACCAAACAGGAGTGTCCCCCTTGAAAGACTCAAACGTCTTGACGAGTCTCTGATCCGCGTCATCAAGGCTCAGCAGCCAAAGGATGCGCGCAAGCAGTTTCCTCGATTTGGCGTTCTTGAATTGACTTGCTGCTTCGAGATAGCAGCTGATTGCACTGGACGCCTTGTCGAGATCTGTTGGATCCTCTTTGAACAACTGGTCATTATAATGGCCCCACTCAGCCCACGCCTTGGGCAGTTTGATGTCGAAGTAAAGCGCGCTTCCGAAGGCCTCATTTGCAGGCTCCGTTTGACCAAGCTTGTTCAAGAACATGCCCTTGAGCGTGTAGAACTCAGCCTTCTGTTGCTGACCAAAGTAGTTCAGATTGGTGTTATTAATAACGTCGAGACCACTGTTCAGTTCGGCCTTGTTCTGGTAATGGCATTTAGCCTGCTCGCGCAGCTTCAGGAAAGCTTCTTGGATTTCAATGTTCGGCAGCGTGTAGATCTTACTTAGTTGAGCGACACAGACATCCGAGAGGTTATGTTGTCGAGCAACATGCGCAAACCGATTGATAATCCACGCCGTTTCGTGATAGCCACGATATGCGAAGGAGTTGTTGGTGGCGTTGCCCTGGGTCGGCGCCACGAGCGCCAAGTAGACTGAATTGATCAAGTGGAAGATGTGTTGGCGCCAGGTGACCAAGTCTTGCCATGCATTGATGTCATCCCAGAAGTTAGGCAGTCGGTCTCGCCACGTGCCCAGCAGCATCTTCAGTTCTTGGCTCTTGACGTCCAAGTTCGCTGCTGTGGTTTCTGACAAGCTCCTCGAAATGGCTTGAGCGTCATGCAGCTCAATCAAGTGCTGGAAGTTTTCTAGCAGTGGAATGTGAGCATTCGTGATCCGCACCGGCAATTGGTGCCATTTGCGAATGCTGAGTTGCATAGCTTCATCACACGCCCGACTGAACTCGTTCGGCGCTTCAATCTTGGCATGAAACTTAAGCAGCGACATGAAGGCCTGGAAGAAGGTCCGTCTCGGTGTTGGCGCGTCGGAAACAGCTTTGAGAATTGAATCAAGCTGTTCGCGCTGCTCGCTGTTGTTCCATGCTTCGAAGTTGCGCCAAGAGGCCTCAAGGTAGAGATCGTTGAAGTTCTCGTGTCGTGCATAGTCCATGAGGATCTCCCACTGCTGAAGCTTCTCAGCGCAAATGACCCAGTGGTCCTCCCAAAGCATGTATTCGCCTTGCGAGAACGGAAGCGTGCCAGTTCGAGCTTTGATTTGAGCTGTTTCATACATCTGCTGGGCCTTGTCCCACATGCCCATCTGCTCGTACGAGAGCGCGGCGTTAGTTTCGACGTATTGACAGCGGCGTCGCCATGTGCCGTAGAAGAGATCTGTCTCCTGTATAGTACCGTACAATCCGACGAGAGCGTCAAGCGTGCTCTCTCGGACCGTAGGAGTGTCCACGAGCGGTGTGACAGCGGCATTCTCAAGGTAGTCCATGGCTGCGTACCAAATGTTATACGTTTTAGCGAGCAGCGTGATGACGTGCGGTGGGCAAATCATCCTGGGTTTGGCCCTGACTACGCCTTCAAGAAGCGCTTGGACGCAGTTGGGTCGCAGATCAAGCTGGCGATTGTGGAAGTCTTTTGTGAGCAATGCGGAAATGCTTTGCTGGAATTCCGACCGCTCGTCCTTCGGAACTGCAGACCAAAAGATAGGAAACATGTAGATCCAAATTTGCCGAGCCAGTTCGCGATCGATATGCTGGAGTTGAACAAGAGGATCCATAACATCCTTTAACTTGACGTCCGCTGTCTGCTGGCAGAAGCGCTTCTCGTCGTTGATCAAGGACTCGTAAGTGTCGTCAAGCATTAAGTTGGCTGCCCTTGAATCTCCACTGTACGCGCTGAGTAGCGTCATGAGCGACATCGTCTTGAAGTCCTCTGTGTGGAGCTGAATTGGAGAATTCATCTCCATACTGCCGAGGAGCAGTTGAATGACTTGACTAAGCCAGAAGGTCTGCTCGAGCGTTGACCAGTCCTGGTGGCAGAGAACATAATCAAGGCGACCGCTTGGGGTTCTGGTGATATGACGATCGAAGATGGTCAAGAACTTGTTGCGTATGTCCACGTCGTAGGCTCTGGTGCCGATCAAGAATGCATTCTCAAGCCGTACCGTCAGTTCAGTTCTTGTAACCTTCGGATCTTCGTAGACTCTGATGATGAGCTCGAGGAAGCGAGTCATGAGCGGCTTCTGGGGCGGTCCTTCGTCCTTCTTTTTCTCTTTCTCCTTTTCAGATGTGGGATTTGGGTTGTCGAACGAGTGCATTCTGCTTTCGTCTCTGTGTTCAAAATTGAGCATTTTCGTGAGCACGGCGACCTTTTCCTTTAGGGTGGGAATGCCTTCGCTGCTGAAGATCCACTCTTCGGCGAGGTCAAGAATCTTGCTGCACACGTCTTTGCTTGAGGATCGTTCGACAAGTCCAGCAAGTGTGGACAGGAACGGCCGGCGTTGCTCACCCAGCACTTCGATGCGTGTAGCCAGGATCTCGATGGACTTGAGGATGAGAGCTGTCTCGATCTCGGCTTCTGGCCAGTTCAGCGGGAAAATAGGAGCTTGGCCCTCTCTCTGTGCAAAACGCTCTTTGTCCATGGGCAGAGGCCGCATAAGATGCTCCTTCGCAAGCTTGCTGCTGAACGCCTTCATCAACGCAGGAGTGTGCGCGTCCACCTCGGACGGCCGGCGCTGGCAGATGGACCAGAGGAGATTGATACCGGCCAGATAGTTGTTATTCGACAGAAGATCACCGGCTGTTGTACCCATTGCTGTAAGGAAATCCGAGCCAGGAGCATCTTCCATTGTCTCGTCTTCACCGCTATCCTTTGGAGGGTCTGGAATGACCGACAGGATACGTTTGAAGAGTGGTTCCATATCAAGCGCTTTTTCCCCTTTCTCCTTGCCGTGCAGGCATTCCTGCACGTGAATATCATCGATCTTAACCGACTTCTCGAGAAGTTTGCTCCAAAGGTCCATCCGGTTGAGAATCCAATCATCCGGCTTATCGTTCACGACGACTTTGAGAACTTGCAACGCGTTGACCACTTTTGTGATGTATTCGCCTTGCTTTCCTTCCGCGGGTGGCGCTTCTGGGGCATCTTTGATGAGCGGCTCCTCAACGTATCGCTGGATGAGGGCGTCAACTTCGATGTCAGACCAGAATGGCGGTTGGAGGAAGCTGTGTAAAAGACGGACAGCCATACGACATGCTTCGCTTGGCGGAGCAGGTTGCACGTTCATCTTTAGCTGTTCCTCGCGTGGCTTGATCGACGGTATTGGATAGCGCTCCGGGAGAGTGGTGATGAATTGCACCAGATACTTAATAAGCGTTATTCTGAGCTGGGGAATAGCGACAGCGGTACGCGATTTGCTGGATTCCACTGGCGTGCCATCGGCTTTCCGCTTAAGCGTCTGCGGAGAGGCAGAAGGCGAGAGGTCGAGAGATTCTTTGTAAGCACGCTCTTCCCAGACCCAGATCATATTGATTATGTTCAGTGCAATCTTCTTGCTTTCGTTTGACGGGCTCGGTGGCTGAGCAATCTTGCTCAGCTGCGGGATGATTGATGGAGCCAGTTGGTCTTTGGCGTTGTAGAAGAGATCGGCGTGCCGAACAAAGAAGTTGAATATGCTCATGAGTTGTTGAAGATTGTGAGCGTCCTCGGCGATGATGCGTTTTGGAATATGCGCCCATAGTGGGAGTCTCTGTGACGGCATAGTAGGCCCGCCCATGCGCTTCGTCAAAACTGGCGCAAGCAGTTCAAGCGCTTGTGTCACGAGAGCCCTGCCCTCATTTTGGTGCGCTTTGAGGAGAGATTGGTACACCTATAAAGTTAGCCCTAGCAGAGATAGTTATGAGCGTAGAGACCTACAGAACTCGTGATCTTTGCCGGAGTGTCATAAAGCGCAATGAAGTACGAGATGACGACAAAAGTGGCGTGCTTGTTGATGATATCCTCAAGCTTGATCCAATTCCAACCAAATTTGATGACGTCTTTTCGTACGTCTTGCATCAAGTGGGTGTGGTACTTAAGAAGCAGAGCAGTCATCTGAAGCAGCTCCATTCTCGAGTGGTCCACGCCAAGCTGACCTGTCTCTTCGGTCGCATCCGTAGATAGCGCCGGTCGCCAGAGTTTATTGTGGATAACTTCAATAAGCGCCTTGTCGACGAGCTTGGTACCTTTGGCATTGGGTACGAAGAGAGACGGATAATTAACCGAGACGTCCATTGCAAGTATCGGAATAACAACTTGGTGGAAGAGAAAGGTCTTGGCCTGCTGGGATGTAGTCCGGTTCGCGAACTCGTCGATGCACCGCAGAACAAGAATCTTCCAGTAGCCGGTGTCAGCTTTGATCATGTTAACGTAGATGAAGTGGTAGACCGTCGGAGTCAACTTCAAATGGCCGGCAGTTACAGCTTCCACAAGCTCTAAAAACACGTCAAAGCTCTTGAGATCCTGCTCCAAGTACGACACAAGCAGGTCAATGACTTGATCACCAGCTTGCTCGGCAGCGAGGCGCAAGGACGGCTCGATATCATTTGCCCGAAGGTGCTTCTCCATGTACTTGCCGGATTCGAAGATGGCTTTTCGCAGACCCTCGTTCTTCACAATCGCCCGCGTGCTTTCGTGCTTGCAAACGGAATGGGCGATGTGAATGGCATTGATCTGCGCCTGGGCCTTTTCTTTTTCTTCGCCTTCTTCGAGCGAGAAGTTAGAAACGAGGTCATCGACCTTTTCGACTACAGCTTTTCTTAGTGCTTCTGCATCCTCGTACGCAAGGAGCTGCGCGAAGAAGCGTCCTTCTGTCTGCTCCTTGATTTTCGGCGCGAAATACTCGAACGCGTCCTTCGGATACTGATTGAGGTATTTGATGAGCGGCTCTCTGAAAGGGCTGAATTGGGTGCGCCTCAACGCAGTCTCCAACTCGATGACCTTCTTCACGAGGCTCGGAAGGAAAGTAATCGCCGCTGCAGGCAGTAGATGAAAAACGTTCAAGATGGCGGCGATGACGCGCATCTGCCGGTTCTGCTCGATCAACGTAAACGACACCTTTTCCAAGGCTGGCGGATCGGCAATCGTCTTTAGGTGATCCAGGAGTCGAGTTCCGATTTCAACCTTTAGCCCGTTAGATGTTGGAACGAACATGCGAGCGTATGCCCTCATTACCCTGAAATAATTTGTGAGAAGCTTGAGCAAGCGGGCCAAGCCTTCAAGCCCATCGACGCTCAGCTTGCGCGGATCCTGTAAATTCATTAGAATAGGTCGAAGACCTGACTGGAGCAAGTCTTTTGGTAGTTTGTTTGTCGCCTGCAGGACGGTTTTGAGGCCGTCATTGGCGGCCTCGACGACCTCCGGACTTTTAGTGTAGAGACTCTTGAAGAAGACGGCAATGACCCTCGAGCGGCTCTGTGCGCCTTGAGATGATGGACTGCCTCCGAACTCTGGGATGCTCTGCGCAACGGTTAGAAGTTTGATACAGCCCACCCTGAG
>Ga0335072_10017569_pt1 | contig 10113 bp, 9 predicted proteins | sample Lox_Sample_21_FD_206725 | JGI IMG/M metagenome (GOLD analysis project Ga0335072, IMG submission 206725) | Soil microbial communities from Loxahatchee National Wildlife Refuge, Florida, United States - Lox_Sample_2.1 | ecosystem: Environmental > Terrestrial > Soil > Wetlands | place: USA: Florida...
GTGCTACCGCTGCCTGTACCCCGAGCCGCCGCCGCCAGGAATGGTGCCGTCCTGCGCCGAGGGCGGCGTGCTCGGCGTGCTGTGCGCCTCGATCGGGTCGATCCAGGTCAACGAGGCGATCAAGCTCATCACCGGGATCGGCGAGCCGCTGGCCGGCCGGCTGATGATCTACGACGCGCTGGAGATGACCTACCACAGCGTCCGCGTGCAGAAGGACCCGGACTGCGCCGTGTGCGGCAAGAACCCGACGATCACGCACCTGATCGACTATGAGGAGTTCTGCGGCGCGACCTCGGCCGAGGCCGCCGAGGCGGCCCAGGGCGCCACGATCAGCGCCAAGGACCTGGCCGCCATGCTGGAGGCCGGGGACCCCATCTTCCTGGTCGACGTGCGCGAGCCGAACGAGTACGAGATCGTGTCCATCCCCGGCGCGACCCTCATCCCCAAGGGCGAGTTCCTGTCCGGCGCCGCGCTGGAGAAGCTGCCCCAGGACAAGCGGATCGTGCTGCACTGCAAGAGCGGCGCCCGCAGCGCCGAGGCCCTGGCCATCGTCAAGAACGCGGGTTTCGCCGACGCCGTGCACGTGGGCGGCGGGGTACTGGCCTGGGTCAGCCAGGTGGACCCCTCCCTCCCCACCTACTGACCCGCCGTATCCCCTTCATTTTTTTACCGAACGGAACGTGGCTGGAGGCTCCATGAAAGGCGATCGCGTCGAGATCGTGATCGACTCCGGTGAGGGCACCCAGACCTATGAGATCGCCGCGACCAAGGCGGGCCGGCGCGTCGACATCGCCAACCGGCGCGGGATCATCGAGGTCAGCGAGGTGACCCGGACCGGTACCCCGGTCCGGACCGCCCGGTTCATGGCCAGCCGGGTGGTGGCGCTGGTCGAGTACCCGGCGGATACGCCTCAGCCCGGCTAGCATGCCCGGATGGAGCTACTCCAGCCGGTGATCCTGCCCTACGCGTGGGGCTCCCGGCACGGGATCGCCGGCCTGCAGGGCCGCCCGGTCCCGGCCCCGGGCCCCGAGGCCGAGCTGTGGATGGGCGCCCACCCGTCCGCCCCCTCCGGCGCGGCCGGGACCACGCTGGACGCCCTCGTCGCCGCCGACCCGGACCGCGAGCTCGGGCCGCGGTGCGTGGCCCGCTTCGGCCCCCGGCTGCCGTTCCTGCTCAAGGTGCTGTCCGCCGAGCAGGCCCTGTCGATCCAGGTCCATCCCTCCCGCGCCCAGGCGCAGGCCGGCTTGCGCGCTGGCTCACCGAGCTACGTCGACGACTGGCCCAAGCCCGAACTGCTGTGCGCCCTGACCCCGTTCGAGCTCCTGGCCGGCCTGCGCCCCCCATCCGACGCGGCCGCCCTCCTGCGCGCCCTGGCCGTCCCCCCTCTCGCCCCCCTCGCCGCCGGACTAGACTCCGCCCCCGCCCCCGAGGCCCTCAGCCGCGCGCTGGCCGCCATCCTCACCTGGCCCGACCCCGGCGCCCTGGTCGCCGCCGTCGTGCCCGCCTGCGCCCGGCTCGCCTCGGCCGCCGGGCCCTACGCCGCCGCCTGCGCCGCGGCGGTCCGCGAGGCCGCCCGTCACCCCGGCGACCTGGGGGTGGTGGCCATGCTGCTCATGCGGCACACGGTCCTGGCCCCCGGCCAGGCGGTGTTCCTGCCCGCCGGCGGCCTGCACGCCTACCTCCAGGGCACCGGCATCGAGGTGCTGGCCAACTCCGACAACGTGGTCCGGGCCGGCCTGACCGCCAAGCACGTCGACGTGCCCGAACTGCTCAGGCTGCTCGACCCGGCCGTCACCGTCCCCGTCTTGTCGCCCGCCCCGCTGGGCGACGGAGTAAGCCGCTTCGACACCCCGGCCCCGGAGTTCGCCCTCTACGTCGCCGACCTGGCCGAGGCCGCCGTCACCCTGCCCGCCGCAGGCCCCCGGATCCTCCTGTGCACCGACGGCACCGCCACCCTGCGCACCGGGTCCGGCCAGTCCGCCAAGCTCCCCCGCGGCGAATCCTGCTTCGTCTCCGCCGCCGACGGCCCCCTGCACGCCACCGGCCCCGCCCACCTCTTCCTCGCCACCCCCGGCCAGTAGCCCCCGCACCCGGCGGGATGCCCTCTTTCCCCGGTGCTTCCGGCTAAAATCGAGCTGTCCATGATGCCGTCGGCGGGAGAGTACCGGTGCGGATCTGAGGTCAGCGATACCGCGCTGGCCGTGGTGTCGCCACACGTAACGGAAATCCGTCCTGCGTGCTGGGAGCCACTCCTCATGACCGCCATCGTCTGCTCAGATCTCAGTTTCAGCTGGCCCGACGGCGCCCCCGTCCTGTCCGGCCTGACCGTGTCCTTCGGGCCCGGCCGCACCGGGCTGATCGGGGTCAACGGCTCGGGCAAGTCGACCCTGCTCCGGCTCATCGCGGGGGAGTTGCGCCCGGGGGCGGGCATCGTGCGCACCGAGGGCGACGTCGGATACCTGCCGCAGGCCATCACCCTCGGGACGCACCGCACCGTCTCGGACCTGCTCGGCATCACCGCCGCCCGGGATGCGCTGCACGCCATCGAGGCGGGCCAGACGGGGGAGGACGCCTTTGCCGAGGTCGGGGACGACTGGGACGTCGAGGAGCGAGCCCGGGCCTGGCTGGACCGGCTGGGCCTGGCCAGCCTCGGCCTCGATGACCGGGTCGAGCACCTGTCCGGCGGCGAGACCATCCTGACCGCCCTGGCCGCGCTGTTCCTGCGCCGGCCGGACATCCTGCTGCTCGACGAGCCGACCAACAACCTCGACCTGGACGCGCGCCGGCGGCTCTACGACGCGGTCACCGCCTGGACCGGCGTGACGGTGATCGTCAGCCACGACCGGGAGCTACTCGGGCTGGTCGACCAGATCGCCGACCTGTCCGCCGGGAGCATCCGGATGTACGGCGGCGACCTGGCCGATTACGAGGGCCTGCTCGCGGCCGAGCTGGCCGCCGCCGAACGCGCGGTCAGCGCGGCCGCCGCCGACGTCCGCCGCCAGCGCCGGGACCTGATCGACGCTCAGGTCAAGCAGGCCCGCCGCGACCGGATGGGCCGCCAGATGGCCGCCTCGGGCAGCCTCCCCCCGATCGTGGCCCACGCCCGCAAGCGATCCGCCCAGGAGACCGCCGGCCGATCCCGGGAACTGCATGCCGAGCGTCTCCAGGCCGCCCGCGACCGCCTGTCCGGCGCCGAGCAAGCCGTCCGCGACGATGCCGAGATCCGCGTCGACCTGCCCGCCACCGCCGTCCCGGCCGGCCGCACCGTCCTGACCCTCACCGGCCTAACCAGCGCCCACTGGCACCCTGCCGCCCGCCCCGCCGCCCGCCCCGCCGCCCGCCCCGCCGCCCGCCCCGCCGCCCCGCTGCCCGCTTCCGCCCCGCCGACCGCCTCGGCCCTTGCCGAACTCGTCGTGCGCGGCCCGGAACGGATCGCCCTGACCGGCCCGAACGGCGCGGGCAAGACCACCCTGCTCCGCGCCATCGCCGGCCTGGCCCCGCTCCCCGGCGTCGGCGTGCGCCTCGGGGCGGTGGTCGGCTACCTGCCCCAGCGGCTCGACCTCCTCGATGACTCGCAGACCGTGGTCGACAATGTACGGGCAGCGGCTCCGGCCGCGTCGGTCAACGAGGTCCGGGCCAGCCTGGCCCGGTTCCTGTTCCGCGGCGAGCGGGCCGACCGGATGGCGGGCACCCTGTCCGGCGGCGAGCGGTTCCGGGCCGTGCTCGCGGCGCTGCTGCTCGCCCAGCCCGCACCCCAGCTCCTGCTGCTCGACGAGCCGACCAACAACCTGGACATGGCCTCGGTCCGCCAGCTCTCCCAGGCGCTGGAAGGTTACCGAGGCGCCATCCTGGCCGCCAGCCACGACCTGCCCTTCTTGCGCTCAGCCGGGATCACCCGCTGGCTCCGCCTGGACCGCGACGACGGCCTGACCGATATCGGGCCGTTGTGACCGCTGCTGGATTGGCCGACGTGTCCCGAGTCCGCTAGACTGCGTGGGCGCACAGGGGTGCGATGCCATTGGGGTATGGGGTAATTGGCAGCCCGACAGGTTCTGGCCCTGTTAGTCTAGGTTCGAGTCCTGGTACCCCAGCCAGTTCGGCTGACAGCGCGGACACGCTCCAGTGTCCGCGCTCGTTCATTTCCGGAGGCACCGTGCTACGCCTCGGCCGGGACATCCGCGTCGGCCTGGAGGACACCGTGGTCCTCGAGGACGGCCGCCTGGCCAGCGGAAACCGCCAGCTCGTCCAGGCCGCCCCGCAAATGATCCCGCAGCTTCAGCCGTCGGTTGGCCTGACCGCCGGCGAGGCGGTAGTCTGTACGCCGCTGGTAATGCCAGCATTCCGGCCCGGCAGGACCTGCCGTGCCACTGCTCGGCCCCGTCGTCTAGAGGCCTAGGACGCCGCCCTCTCAAGGCGGTAACGCCGGTTCGAATCCGGTCGGGGCTACTTCTTCGTCATGTGATCACGCCATCGTGCTGTGGGGGTTCGCCGCCTGCCGGTTCAACGCCAGCCCGTATGCGGTATCGGTGACCATCATCTGCTGGGCCGCCCCGCCCGCCCTGCTCAGGTATCGATGTTCGGGTTGCCGGCCGGGAGGGGGACCAGCCGGGCGGGCGGCTCGCTGATCACGACCGCCGAGTGGACACTCAGGTCCGGCCGGATATGCACGAGCTCGCCGGGCGCCAGCATGCGCCAGCCGCTCTCCCCGTCGAGTTCCTCGGACGCCACCACCACGGATGGGCCCACCGCGGGTGCGTGCACCGACGAGGTGGTGCTGCGGACGTGCAGTTCCCGGGCGGCGGGCCGTTCGAGGACGTGCAGGGCGTGCTGGGCCGGGTAGCGCAGCGCCCACAGCTCGCCGGGCGCCGCGACGATGGTGTTCAGCGAGGAGACCGGCAGGTGCGCGGCGATCCAGCCGGCCGCGGCCGCGATCCCGGCCCCGACGTCACCGCCGTGCGCGTCGGTCTGCTGGGTGATCAGCGCGAAGTACCGCTCGGAGTCGGTGTCGCCCAGGACCAGGCTGGTGTAGGAACCGAGCTGTTCCTCCAGGCGCGGCAGCTCGCCGAACCCGCCGTTGTGTGCCATGATCCGGCCGTGCATGGTGAACGGGTGGGTGTTCTGGACCGTCCGGCCCCCCGTGCTCGCCCACCGGACGTGCGCGACAAACGTCGCAGACTCGGCCAGCCGCGCCTCGTGGACGAACTCCTCATCGCTGAAGGCCGGCTCTGGCTGCTTGTCCAGCACCGGTGCGCCCGCGGAGTCGAAGAAGCCGATCCCGCTGCCGTCGGCGTTGCGGTGGCTCTGCGCCTCCAGCGAGTCAGGCGCGTCAAGCAGCCAGAACGTGGCCCGGACCGGCACCGTGCCCGAGGTCAACCCAAACAGACGACACATGGCACTCAGTTCACGCCATCACCCCGGTCCGCGTCCACCCCCCCGGTGTCACTGGCCCGGGACCTTACCCGGCGCGGGCCGGGGGTCCGTGACTATGTAGCACCTTGGTCCGGTCCGGGTTCCACGCGGTGGTGGTCCCGTCCGGGTTGAGCACGAGGGTCCAGCCCCACCGGTGGATCACCACCTGGTGATGGAACGAGCACAGCAAGACACACCCTTTGAGGCTGGTGGGCCCGCCGTGAGCTTTGTGCTTGACGTGGTGCACCTGGCACGCCGCCGCGGGTTGGTTGCAGCCGCCCGGCCACCGGCACCGCCGGTCCCGCACGATGACCGCGTTGCGGATCCCGGCCGGAATCGTCGAGGAATATCCGATGTCCAAGGGCAGGGACGGCCCGGCCAGCCGGGCCCCCAGCTGCCGGGTCCGCAAGAACGAGGCCAGCCCGCCCGGGCCAGATAGCACGTCGGCGACCTTGCCGATGATGGCCTGCCGGATCGCCTCCCGGGACATGGCGCTGAGCTGCTCCACGCCCGTCGGCGGCTGGGCCGGGTCCGGGGCGGGCCGGGTGGCGCAGCGGGCGCCGTGCCCGGCCAGCTGCAGGCACAGCCGGACCAGGTCATCCAGCGCGCCCGGGTCCACGTCCCCGGTCACCACCGGCATGATCGCCGCATCACACGCCACCGCCCGGGCGGCGTCCCCGTCCAGCCACGCCGCGCCGTCCCCGCCGTCCCCGCCTGCGGCCTCGGCGCGGCAGGCCGACCACCGGATCCGCAGCTCGGTGGTCCACTCGGTCTCCAGCGCCGACCCGTCATCCATCGCCCGCAACTCGGCCAGCGACATGTGCAGCGAGACCTTGACCGGCTGCCCGGCCCGCTCCGGCAGCAACCCCGCGGTCACCAGCCGCCGCATCGCCTCCTGCAGACCGTCGTGGTAGCGCTGGGCCCGGGTCCGGGTGTCCTCCGCCCCCATCGGCGCGGACAGGGACTCCAGCACCGCCGTCACCACCGCTGCGCACTCGGGCGTCAGATCCCCCGACAGCACCCCCGCCCCGGCAAAGGTCGTCTCCACCCGCACCTGCCGGTCCTCGAACGCAGGCCCCGGATCATCCTCCCCATCCGGCAGCGATCGGGCGTAGATCTCCGCGGCCAGCCCAGCCAGGTCCTCTTTGCGAGCCCCCGCCTGGGCCGCGGCGAGCAGGATCTCATCGGCAGCGGGCCGGCACTCCCGCGGCAGCCGATCAGTCCATCCGCAGATCGTCCGGGCCATCGACTCGGACAGCACCGAACCCTCAGCCAGCGCCGCTACGACCTGCGGATGCGCGATGGCGCGGCGGGCCCAGCCCACGTGACCCAGGGCCGCGCCCTTGGTCACCCTGGTCCGGTGGATCAGCCAGGACGTGGGGCTGTAGTCGGCGTCCTCGGCGTAGCCCCGCCCGGCGGTGAACGCGCCGAAGATCCCGGCCCGGGCCGCGGTGGAGATGGCGTCGGCCTGCTCCAGGCCCTGCAGGCACTCGGCCTGCGCCCGGACAGCCAGGCCGGTGGGATCGGCGGCGGCCAGGTAGCGCAGCCCGGCGAGGACCATATTCATCGCCTCAGCGGTATTAGCCGGAGCGGATACGCTCACCTGGTCCTCACCTCCGTCCCAGAATGACCGAGAAAGTGATCTTTATCAATTCCTAGTTCGATGTTACCAGTCGCTTACGACATTCCTGGGAACGTCGCATCTAATGAGGCCAAATTTCCCAGGATAAAGCTGGCCAGCCAGGGTCTTCGGTCACAATCCAGCTGCGGGGTCGGTCTTATGAGTAGCCAGTTGGGTTCTGGAGTGGACCAAGCCAGCGGAGGAGCCGATGACGTTGCCGCCCATCCTGGGGTCCGGGTAGACCTAGGTACACCCCCAGGTCCGGTGTCCAGCGCCACTGCCGGTCGGGCCGCCGGCACGGCAGACTGGAACCAGGCACAACGGCCGAGGCAGGTAAGCGATGAGCGGCGAGACGACGGATACTCCGAGCAGCACGGAAACCCCCGCGACCGGGGACGCCTGGCAGGTCCCGTGGGCATCGATCCGGGACCGGGCCCGCAAGGGTGTCGCCGCGGCCGGTCACGGGCTGGCGTTCTCCGGGCTCGCCCTGTCCGGGCTGGTCCTGTCGCTGCTGATGCTGGCCCTGATCCTGGTTGGCCCCGGCCTGATCGCCTACACCTCAGTCCCGGGCCACACCCACGGGAGAACCGCGGGCCTGCTGGCCCTGCCCGCGTTCGTCCTCGGCCTGTTCCTCGCCTCCCGGCTCCTGCTGGTCATCCGCCAGCCGGCCAGCCTGACCCGACGGTTGTCCGGCCCGTGGTGCGGTGTCCCCATCGCCGAACCGTATCTGCCGCATCCCAGGACCGGTGGCCGGAAGGCCGGCCCGGGCCGTCGGCTGGCGTGGCTGCTCACCGACCCGGCGACCTGGCGGGACCTGCTGTGGGCCATGGTGAACGGATGCGTCGGCCTGTTCCTGGCCATCCTGCCCACCGGACTGCTGGTGCTCGGATTCCTGGGCGTTGTCGCGCCGTACGCCGCCGGGTACTTCCGCGTGCTGACCGTGACGGCCGCGGTGCTCGGGTTGTGGGCGGCCCCGTCCCTGATGCGCGGCTACGGCTACCTGGCCCAGTCCATGCTCGCGCCGACCCAGCAGGCCGAACTGGCCCTGCGGGTCCGCCACCTGGCCGAGACCAGGACCGAGGCCCTGGACACCGGCGCGGCCGAGATCCGCCGGATCGAGCGGGACCTGCACGACGGGGCGCAGGCCCGGCTGGTGGCCATGGGCATGACCCTGGACGCCGCCGGCCAGATCATCGACACCAACCCCGAGGCCGCGCGGGCGCTGCTGTTCGAGGCCCGCGACGCCTCGGTCAAGGCCCTGGCCGAGCTGCGCGCCCTGGTCCGCGGCATCCACCCGCCGGTGCTGGCCGACCGCGGCCTGGCCGACGCGATCCAGGCCCTGAGCCTGGATACCCCGCAAAGAATCCACCTGGCCAGCGACCTGCACGGCCGCCCGCCCGCGCCGGTCGAGTCGGCCGCCTACTTCGCGGTCAGCGAACTGCTGGCCAACGTGACCAAACACGCCGAGGCCCGCGAGACCTGGATCGACATCCGCTGCACCGACGGGATGCTGCGGATCGGGGTGACCGACAACGGGCACGGCGGCGCCGACCCGGCCCACGGCAGCGGGCTGCGCGGGATCGAGCGCCGGCTGGCCGCGTTCGACGGTGTGCTGGCCATCAGCAGCCCGCTCGGCGGCCCGACCGCGGTAACCATGGAGATCCCGTGCGAGTTGTCATTGCCGAAGACCTCTTCCTGCTGAGGGACGGCCTGACCCGGATGCTCCAGGCCCATGGCCTGGAGATCACCGCGGCGGTGGACAACGGGGCCGACCTGCTGGCCGCGGTGGCCGCCCAAGCGCCGGACGTGGCCATCGTGGACGTCCGGCTGCCCCCGACGTTCACCGACGAGGGCATCCGGGCCGCGCTCGCGGCCCGGAACACGGCGCCGGGCCTGCCGGTGCTGGTCCTGTCCCAGTACGTCGAGCAGCTGTACGCCCGCGAGCTGCTGGCCAGCGGCAGCGGGGGCATCGGCTACCTGCTGAAGGACCGGGTGTTCGACAGCGCCCAGTTCGTCGACGCCGTCCGCCGGGTCGCGGGCGGCGGCACCGCGATGGACCCGGAGGTGATTGCCCGCTTGCTCGCCCGCAACACCGGCAACGCCAGTATCGGCGCGCTCAGCCCGCGCGAGCGCGAGGTGCTCGCCCTGATGGCCGAGGGCCGGTCCAACGCCGCCATCGCCCAGCGCCTCGTCATAACCGAACGTGCCGTGGCCAAGCACACGGCCTCCATCTTCGGAAAGCTCAACCTGCAGCCCTCCGACGACGACAACCGCCGGGTCCTGGCCGTGCTCGCCTATCTGGAGGCCTGAGCTCGCGCATAACCTCCGCACGGACGGGCAGCATACCCGTGAGACGCGAGGGGGTGTCCTGATGAGCACGGAACCGCAGCCCGCAACCCAGAGGACTCAGCTCGACGCGACGCAGCAGCCACAGCCCGGGCCGCAGCCGCCACAGCCCGGCCCGCAGCCGCCACAGCCCGGCCCGCAGCAGACACAGCCCGGCCCGCAGCCGCAAACCCAAGCGCTGCCGCATCACAGGGTCAAGCACACCAGGATCAGCGGCCTGTGGTTCGCCGTCGCGTTCTTCGCCGTGCTGCTGTTGTTCCTGCTGATCTTCATCCTGCAGAACGAACAGAAGGTGGACATCTCCTTCCTCGGCGCGCACGGGCACCTGCCGCTCGGCGTGGCCCTGCTGCTCGCGGCCGTCGGCGGCGTGCTGCTGGCCATCGCGGCCGGGGTGGCGCGCATGGCCCAGCTACGGTCGGTGGCCCGCAAGCACCGCCGCGTCGACGCCCAGCGCCAGACCGTGCAGCGCTAAGGAGCGCAGCACCTCCGCGATCCGCCGCGCCGCCTCGCGCAGCTGGTCCGGCGTGTGCGCCGCGTAGCCCAGCACCAGCCCCGGCGGCCCGGGTAGCTGCCGGTGCCACGACAGCGGGTGGACCAGCACCCCGGCCCGGTGGATGCGCCCGGCGAGCTCGACGTCGTCGAAAGCTAGCGCCGGGAACGTGATGAGCAGGTGCAGTCCCGCGGGCACGCCCTGTACCCGGGCCTCGGGCAGCAGCATCCGCAGCGCGCCGAGCAGC
>Ga0335072_10017570_pt1 | contig 10112 bp, 7 predicted proteins | sample Lox_Sample_21_FD_206725 | JGI IMG/M metagenome (GOLD analysis project Ga0335072, IMG submission 206725) | Soil microbial communities from Loxahatchee National Wildlife Refuge, Florida, United States - Lox_Sample_2.1 | ecosystem: Environmental > Terrestrial > Soil > Wetlands | place: USA: Florida...
GTTGGGGATATTTCCATGGTGTTTGTTAATTAGTAGTAATTTGCATAGTGGCGCTCCACTCAAACCCTTGCCCTACACCCCTACTAGCGTGCGACTGGTCTGCCAGACGAAGGGATACGTATAAGCGATGCTGCCTCCGGATAGCATTAACTGTCAGGCCACCATCAGACCACCTAAGATCCCTGGTTACGCAAAGTGACCATCGGCAATCAGCTCCGAAATCCATCCTTACTTTTGCCCGTCATCTCGCTCTCCCATGCTCCTACTGGTCATCCTGACTCCGATATACCAATGAAACCCTCGGAAATCCATCGATAGAGGCTGCGCGTGTTACAATAATGTACTCTGATCTTATTCCAAACATTTTTGATCATTGCATCACTATTACCCTGTCCGATGATCGAACGATAGGCTTTACCATACGAAATGGTAAACCAGAATACTTTTAGGTCTATTGATACTCCTCACTCAGCACCTAACATGTCAGATTTCACTTAATACACCATCGTCGATAGCAAAGTTTATTCTCTCGCTCAAACGGCACGCACAAAACTCTGTCATGAAGCTTCGAGCAATCGCCAAGATCTCCGACGAATTCTCAGTCACGCAAATATGCTCGATCATCTTATTTTCCAGCTGGTTAGAAGATTTGAGGGGGCAACCGATCAGGTGGGACAATCGATCGTGCTATACCGAAAATGGCAATGCAACCCCCTCAACTTCGATATTTTGCAAACATACCTTCTGCTGGAAAACGCACCTGTATCTTACGTCTTAGGATGATTGTAACAAATCCGATTCTCAAGTTTTACATATTACCATTTTTCCAAAGCAAAGATATAGCTTATACTCCTTATTTGACGTGGAAACTCCACGACGTCCCTACCCAAGTCCTAATCCAAAATCCACTCCCAAACGACGATCCTATTAACAACTTATTTGATGAAAGCGTAGCTGAATTGCCTTAAGCTGTGCGCACTGATTTAGCCTACTAAGCCTGGATTAATGGGAAAGGAGGCCTTACGAAAGAGGGATGCTCCTCGACAATTTGGTGTTCCATATACTACATTGTATAACCGTATTAAGGGAGCTATTTCAAGAGAATTAGCTAATTAGGCTATGCAAAAGCTCTCTGTTGCTGAAGAGGAGGCACTTAAAGACTGGTGTTTGGAGCTTAAGAGTTGGAGCTGGCCACTACGCATTGAACCACTCCAGGCAATAGCAGCAGAGCTATTAATAGATAAAGGCGATACACGTAATCTTGGTGTACACTGGACTGACCAGTTCTTCCATTAATATCCAGACTTAAAGACGAAGTTTGTGGCAGGGCTGGATAAGGAGTGAGTAGAGGCTTAAGATCCTAAGATTTTTGAGGATTGGTTTGAGCTATATAAGACTACGTGCAAGCAATACCGGATTAGACCACAGAACCAGTATAATATGGATGAGAAGGGCATAATGATGGGCTATATTGGCAAAGTCAAGGTGATTGTCTCAAAGTACGACAAAAAGGTGTATATGACTCAACCTGAGAACCGTGAATAGGCTTCATTAATTGAGTATATATCACTTGATGGACGATGGATAAGACTATAGGCTATACTAAAAGGTAAGGTACACTAAGAAGCATGGTTTCAACCACTTCCTAGTGTTCATATTGCTTCGTCAAACAATGGGTGGACCGACAACGAGATTTGTCACGGGCTCAGTCAATCGAGGTATGAGTCGCACATGAAATTGGCGACGACCTATACAATTGGTAGTCCTAAAAACGAGGATCTAAAGCTAAAGAAGAAAGAAGAGATAAATGCTACAGAAGATGCGCTTATAAGCAGCTAACGGTCACGTGCGTAGCTAACAGGTCATACGTCGCTTACGGGCTGTCCGTAAGTGCCCGTACTAAGTGCCAAGTGCCCATTGCTAACTGCCCATACTAGGTTAGCAGACTGTCCGTCAGAGTCGTCCGTAAAGTGCGGTTTAGGGCCGTAACAAGATTGGCCTTGAATGGATTAAGTAATGCTTTGAACTAGAGACTTAGTGTGGCAATGATGAGTATAAGTTGTTAATTCTAGACGGCTATGTCTCTCATATTACAACTAAGGCAATCAAGGTTTGCATAGCTTCAAAGATTGTCCTTTTATGCCTTCCTCCACATACTACGCACCTCTTACAGCCACTAGATGTTGGGATTTTTGCAGCTTTAGCTACAGCTTATAAAGCTGGAGTATGAGAGCGGTCAAAATACATTGTCAGCTATAGCGTTAATAAGGTGGAATTTTTAGAGATCCTTAAGGAGGCTCGGGACAAAGCAATTACGCCTTTAAACATTTAGAAGGTGTAGAAGGCAGTAGGATTGGAGCCGTACGACCCTGAAGTTGTAATGAAACAGCTTCCAGAACGGCCTACAGCACGACCAGTTACGCCACCGTCAACAATCACGTGGACAGGACCTATAGGAGAGGCAATTCAAGTGCCTATTACACCAGCAAATATAGCTCAAGTTGATGAGCTGTTTGAGCGGATAATTAAAGGTAAACACCAGCTTGATCCAGCGATTGTTTTACAAATTCAAAAGCTCCGAAAGGGGGCTTCAAAAGCCCTTGCTAATGTCTCAATTCAGCGTACAACCGAACGTGGATCTTATTGAAGCTAAGCTAACCAAAAAGAAGCGCTCAAATCGGGAGAAGGGCTACGCTTTCAGACGTGTTATTGAACGAAGAGACAATTAAAGAGAGGCAGGCGCTTGCTGAGTTTAAGGAACACTGGGCATGGATATCTAAGAGCCAGCCTAACCTCCTCATTCCAAAGAAGAAGAAGACCTCGTCGCCTGTTAAAAAGGCTGCTGAGATGCTAGCTCTGCAGCTTACTCCTAGTGCACTTAAGTTGTTATCATCAGAGAAGCTCAAAACCCCAGTGCCATTAGCACTGTTGCCAATGGGACAGGTAATGGGACGGGTAATAGGGCAGGCAACGGGACAGGCAACGGGACAGGGCAAGGAGCAGGCAATGGAGCCGGCAAGGGGAGGGAGGAGAGCGACAGCAGGGTTAAAGGGAAGGATGGTGAGAGTAGCGGTCACAGATGGAACAGGACAGGCACAAAAGCAAGAGAAACAAGTAATAAGACACGGAGCGGACGAAGATCAATTAAAAGAGTGATTTTTGAAGCTGGTAAGAATAAAACTACAGCTATTTGAGTATATAGACAATTAAATACAGCTCCACTTGGACCAGAACTAGAGCTCCATTGCGGCCCAAAGACCCCAAAAACGCAATTATAGGGAAAAGTAGACAGTGATTGCCCGATTAGGTATAGCTTGATCGATTGCCCCCTCAAATCTTCTAATCGAGGGTTTCAGTTTAATGGCGATGAAGAACATATCGAAGACGAAGAAGCATATGTCGAATGCATCGAAGATGCCGTAGTTGCGGAAGATAAGCCTTGGTGTCACAATGGCCGGGTCAATCCACTAATGGACAGTGTCAGAGATCAGTTAAACTCGGAATTTTTGAAATTTTCAAACGGCGAGGTTTTGGATGATGAGGACAGTTGCGACTACCCTGAGTCTTGTATTACAGAGTACTTTGCAAGTGGAGACAAGGATGACTGCTTAAGTGGCGGAGATGCAACTGCATGTTCAGAAAAGGCTACGATACAAGTTTCTATTAGGGAGATCAGTAATATCGATTGGGAGTTTGAATTTTACCAGTCATAAAGAAGGGGTCACTCCCGCCAAAATAATACATACGTACCGTATTCTAAAAACCCCCTCGAGAGTAGAAGAAAGCCACGTTGAGAAATTGCAGGAGTTGTTGAACATAGCAGAATAATAAGGGTCCATTGTTACGATTTCAAAGGACTGACATATTCATGTAGAATAATCGAAGTAATCGCCCAATCAATCGCACGCCAGAGCAATCTATGCTCTCTGGTTCGCCAAGCAGTAAGTGCTAACCTCACCCTTGATATGCTTCAGGTCATTAATGGCGATGATATGGTACCTTTTTACCAACTGCGGGATGGCACCTCTGCTGGTGGCCACTGCTGTGTTCTCATTATAGGGACTAATATCAAAACACAGCGGCTGGTATGCCATTCCTGACGCCTGTTTCGGTATTGCTATATTAGTTTTTCACCGGGATTGCTCGGGTGCAAGGCCACTCAAACCTTTAAACCACGCCATTGAATTAACACGCCACAATGTCGCTCTACATATGCAACGAGAACGCAATGGCTCACACAGACTTGAGATGTGATCATACTCTAATATGTTGGAATCATAGGAATAAAGTGATAATTTCATGCACAGCTTAACGTGATTCTATTGCTTGATACTCCCGACAGTTAGGACGGGCACACAGTCCTTATATATACATATTCGTATTTTTCTGCCTCATCCATAGCTGAAGCTGTTTTTCAGCTGTAGGATCCAAAGGATTATGATTCCTTAGGATCAGGATTCAGAATTTCCAACTGCCACGGAAGCTGAAATTCCAACATAACAAACCGTCATTTTACTTATTATACTTTTACCACTCCATATTCTAGAACTGCGAGAACATAGCGCCACCAAGCCACGAAAAAGGTTCAGGTCGCAAAAGAACACCCTAAACTGTTCAAACACAGACTTATATTCAAGATTATTCTTCTAGATAACACAGCGTCAGCCTTAGAGCTACTTTGGGATATCACCGTCCCCTCATCGTCATACGCCTTGCGTTCCGCTACTTTATTCCTATATTCTTAACTGGTTACCTTTTAGGTTACATCCACTTCCAACAGGCCGTTCCAATATATCACCTCAGCAATCCCGGAGCTGTACTTCTCGAGATACCCTTTATGTTGCTTGCAGTTCTTATCTGGGCGCGATTCATTATAGTACGATTCTCAGTTCCAAAATATTACCGGAATGAGACTAGCCATTGGCTTCTTGGCCTTGGGGTTCGTCCTGCTTGTAGAGCTTGCCGTTAGAGCTGTGATGTACAAAGATGGCCTCTACTAGCAAATATTCGAAACAGATAGGATTTCTGGCGGAGTTTTTTGCTGCTTTGCTGCTAGTTTTTGGTTTTATACCGTAGTTTCTGATGGTATCTGGGGAGAAAGAAAATGTTGTGGCTTAAAAGTCACATAGGGAGAAGGATAAGCCATCGGATTTTCAGTGTGAGTAATCTGGGCCACGGAGGTTATTGAAGCAATGTTAACCTAGTTCTAGAAGCTCTCAATCCCTGCAGATGAGCTCAACCACATCCTATTTACCAGGGTTATTGTCATCGATGAAAAGCACTTTAACATCCATGTTTTGAGGATACATTTTGATTATTGTATTTTTTAAACAGCCTTCAGAGCAAACATCTACCAGTATCCCACCTCACAGACCTTGTTTGCCACCGATTACGGCTCAGTTTGTTTCGCTGCTGGTAAATCAGAAATCGCTGCTTGGGGTTGCACAAAGGATTCTCATGAATTTACTAAGGCCAGAAGCCACACCATTATGTAAAGGAAATTTTGTTCTATTAGACTTGTCATGGTCATTGCGGCAACGGCGAGGCGACAATAAATTGAGCATATGCAATAATAAAATCGAGATGTGACGTATTTTCCAAAATGTGATCCCCATTGGAAAGAAATTGCCATCTGAAAATAAAAGGGCTGAACTTTCAGCTTGAAAGAGTCTAATCAAATATGAATTTTAAAGCTCCAGTCCATTCGGCTGATTGATGGTTCTGATGCACGATTTGGTTCGATCCTAAGGGCGATTCCAAGTCGTATGATTTTACATTGAGATGCGTGATAGGTGGTTAGAACTGCATGAGCTAAACTGAAAATCTGGGGGAATCCCCAGCTGCTGCGTCAAGAAAATCTGGTAATGACCTAGAAAGCATCTAATCGACTTTTTCGGTTGCCGGTAGAGCGCATTTAGCTGTTTTAGGTGGCTAATTGGGCTAACTTGTTGCATTTTCGAATGAATTATGCAAGTCATACGTTCTAAAACCTTCTCAAACCAACCAATCAAATCATCACGACCACCCCAAATGCCCTGAGTCATGCCATAATTTTCAGCTGACCTGACAAGAAGTCGTCTAAGTAGAGCTTGGAAAAGAGATTTAGCAGATACGCAACATGACAAATTATATTATCACTCCACAATGACTAAGACTTATATTTATATAAGGCTATTACTTCTACATGGTGAAGAACTGTAAGGGCATGTCACGTGATTGGCCGGCGATCAACCTCCTAAACCAGTCACGCGGGATGACGCAATATGCCTTGCAACCGCCGGCTTATTTCCGGCGACTATGACGTGTATTTATACTCTGGCGTTTTCTATTATTTGGACTACTCTCTGTTACTCCCTAGCTAAGGTCCAGTAAACCTATAAGCCTCATACTCGTTCTCTCATAGTGATTGTGAACCCTAGCTGGTGATACTCTGGACACTAGCTCTACAAGCACCTATAGAAAGAATATCGACATTCGAGTCTGCAATCCTTAGCTGCTAAGAATAGTAAATCTAAAAGCTTCAATAATCACCCTTTGTATAATCTATGTCACATCATATCAATCTTCTTCTTTTCCAAAGCTTGAACGATATCATATATGGATTAGACAATTAATATTCGTCTTTTAGCGCGATTCCTAAGCAATTTCTATTGGATGAATTCGGAGACATACTGAGAAACCTTTGGCCATAAGCTCTTTGTCACATCTTTCCAGAATCAGCTATGCACAATTAGCTATACATGAACGCTAAATACAATCAACTCAACAGATTAGTTTATCAGCCTATGTCATAATTTCAGACTTTACGCTATCTCATAAACACACTACTTTTGTGACGGTTCGTCACATGTACGCTACAACCACTGTCCCAGACCAGCCCTGAAACCTTCAACTGCGTCAGCTAAGGACCCTTGTTAACTGCAGTTATTAGGGGCCGCGTTTAGGGCAAATCGACAGCTAGTGTATATAGAGAGCTACTCTACCCCCTCCCTTCTTTCCCTTCTCTCCTTAGTTTAGTATCTTCGATAGTGCAATCTACAGAGCTCCCTTCTCTGAATAGCATTCTGTAGGTGCCGTCACAACTTTTCCCAACTACGTTGGTAATCAAGTAAGTTGATAGGACAATACTCGTGTCTAACAGTTGACACCAAAAGATGAACCTTGGTTCTGTAGCAGTAGGGCATCTCAACACATATATTTATCCATTCCAAGCCGGTTAAAATAATAAGAGCATCCTCCAAGATCCATCGATTGTACATACAAGGCGTGAGAAAGACAATACTTTCATAACCGCAATAGTGTCAGTCAATAAGTGGCACCGGGACGCCACGAATGGGTGAAGCCGATGCTATTGGTAGTCCTATAATACAAGAATCTAAAGCTGAGGAAAGAAGAAGATAGTGGTTTACGGACGGGTTTATGTCCCTTACAGGTCACGTGTCGCTTACGGACCGTCCGTAAACCAAGTGCCAACGGGTCATAGCTAACCGCCCGTAAACCCCGTCCGTATGGGCAGCTTTGGGCCCCTGCTCGGGCCGTTACAGACCGTTGCCTGGTTTGCGGTCCGTAACAAATAGGACCTTTGCATCAATTCCTCTTCCTTTCCCCTATTATCCGTTCTGTACACATAACGCTCATGGGACCACACCCCAACCTTTGCTCTCTCGTCTGCACAGTAGAAAATCTATACTATAATAAAAATTCTCACTGCTACCACTAAAACGTCATCTCTCCACTCTTTGATATCCGCGAATCTGACCTTTCGTATTTCGTTGGAGGCGAGTTCCCTAGAATTGCGACAAAAGAGAACATTACGATTGAGAAACTGGGGCTGAAGACTTTGCTTGTTGAGTCAAACATTATACGTTCTGACATCGAGGCAGAATGGGGCCTATCTGTGCCGGCGCTTCTTGGGGCCAATCCATGATGGAAGCTAGAACAACTATGGCCTCACGTGATATCGAATAGAGAATGATAAGGAGCCTAACGGAGGAGCAATAAATGGGCGAAACCATTTATTGACTTTCTTCTTTTCAAGCTAAAACCTATCTTAACATTCACTATTCGCTTCGGTGGCATTCGAATGGCATAGTTCGCACTTGCACAGAGGACATTGGTTATGGCCGCGAGAATACCACTCATCGAGGCAATCTACATGGAAGACATGTGTGCACTTCAAGTCGCGGACCGCATCGTCTTCTGCGAATTCGTTGAGACAAACTATGCTGAGCCATTTGTGAGATCAATGTGCGACATGTAAGGAGAAGTTTTCGGAACAAAGGCGGTTCTAACATACCATACTACTTTAGTAGGGAAGGCAGCTTTGCTTTTCATTTTCTCAAGTTGTTTGGCACGCCACTTGGAAAATGGCTCTGACTCGACCTCGCGGCCTATCTTATTCTTTCGCGCTGCTTTCACAAGGGCCTTATTAAATCGTGCTGCGACTGCTGTGGCTGTTGTGGCCGGTCTTTGGCTTTGTGGTTGTCGTTGAAGTAGTATTATTCGGCTTTTTGAGCTATTAGCAAAAAAAAAAAAAAAAAAAAAAAAATAAAGGTATATACATTCTTTAGAATGAAAAAGAAAATACAAGATATGATTTAGGAGGATGACAGACTACCCAGTTGTGGAAGAACGAATATATTGACCTTAGTTTGAAATATAAGGGTGACTCACTACAAACATGAGGCAAAAAGCATAATTACTATACAGACGAAAATCGCAACCGGTGCGATAAATCCAACATTTGATGGATCAAGATTGTAAGTTCCATCTTGATACTGACTTGTTTGGTTCGATGCTTCATCCCACGTCGATGGTGGAGAGTCGCGGATAACAATCGTTGGAGGCATTGTGCGTGGATATTGGCAGTCGATATTTTCGAGGCGCAAACACAACGATGTTGAACTTACTTGATTTATTTAGTTTCCGAGGTTTCAGGCGCGTGGCCCGAGTTTATCATACTCATACCGTCATTCGGTGGTTCCACCAAAACGGAATTGTGGGGTGGAAGTCACGCCACAACAACACAAACGGCTTTGGGCAATTTTCGCCCCTCATCACATGACGACCAATATCTATAAGACCTTCACAGCCACAACCTTAATATCAGAAAAGCAAAAGTCGAAGCACCACAAAACACAATGAATCCAGAAAACGCGCACGACGATTCAGGCGCCACGCAATCTCTGTCTGCGCACCTGCTCAACCTCCCGCCCGCACCCCGATACGAAACCGCTGGTGCACTGTCCACTCGTATGATCATCGACTCAGCATCGTACACAACAACGCCCTCCCGTACACCTCCCGAACCTTCCCACGTCTTCTCCGCCTATGACACACATCGCAAAGTCCCAGACGTCGCAGCTCTCACCGAGGCCGGTCACGTGTTGCAAAAGCAGAAGAATCAAAACGAGGTAGGACACTACATCACCAGCCACCCAGCCCAGGCGGAAGTACCGGTTCTCCAGATACACAGCGACGCTGCGAGTGACCGAACTCGGCACCTCCAAGGCATCATTCCACCTTACATGCTCCAGGCGATCGCAGCCTCCGAAGCCGCAGGAGCTCAAGCCCGAGCAAGCGCGGAGCAGACATTGTCGTCTTCAAAGCCCGCTAAACATAATCGCGCTTCGAAGGAGGGTCTTGCGCCAATAGCGCCAGCGCAGCAACAACTAAAGGACGGAAGATGGGTAGTAGGGTTCTGAAGATGAGGATCCTGCTTTCAAATTGATTGTTTTAACAGGGAAAAAAAAGAATACAATAGGTATATCTTTGAATAATTTCGTTCTATATTTATCGTGCTTGTACTAGCGAATCAAAGTCTTGTACTATTAAACAACGAGTTCCGATGCCTCGTGCGCTAAATTTCATGAACTGCAATTTAATTTTTGATATGCACTGCCTGGTTGTGTTGCACAATTGCACTCGTTCCGTCTGTGTCGGTCCAGAATTACTTTTGTGGCAAAGGCCGAAGTAGGACCCGGATCAGGCCAGGGAATTAATGTCGCATTTAGTCACGGGTTGACGAAAACTGATCCCGATCACACCACAAACTCGGCAAATTTGAGGGGTCACGTTCGCTAAGGTCTCCTTATTCGGCCCCGCCCGTTTTT
>Ga0335072_10017572_pt1 | contig 10111 bp, 7 predicted proteins | sample Lox_Sample_21_FD_206725 | JGI IMG/M metagenome (GOLD analysis project Ga0335072, IMG submission 206725) | Soil microbial communities from Loxahatchee National Wildlife Refuge, Florida, United States - Lox_Sample_2.1 | ecosystem: Environmental > Terrestrial > Soil > Wetlands | place: USA: Florida...
GGGTGGCCGTTGACTTTTCCCGGTTTCAGGATGTTCTGCGCTCCCTTGGCGTCGCCGGGGAGGTCCGTGAGCTCCCGGCGGCGGCACCGACGGCCGTCGCGGCGGCTGGCCAGCTGGGCTGCGATGTAGGGGCGATCGCCAACAGCCTGGTCTTTTCGGCGGACGGGCAACCACTGCTGGTGATGACCAGCGGCGCTCACCGGGTGGACACCGCCCTGGTGGCCAAGAGCCTCGGAGTGTCCTGCATCGAGCGGGCCGACGCCCGGCAGGTGCGATCGTGGACCGGGCAGCCGATCGGCGGGGTCGGGCCGGTTGGGCATCCGGCCCCGATCAGGACGCTGATCGACAACTGGCTGGCCCGGCACGAGGTGGTATGGGCGGCGGCCGGGCACCCGCACACGGTCTTCCCGACGTCGTTCGGCGAGCTGCTGCGCATTACAGCGGGGACCGCCGCGGACGTGGGCGACTGACCCGATTCCAGAAATCACGGATTTCGGCCGCCGTTAGCGCAGGATAAGGTAACTCTCGTGCGCGCGCTCATCATCGTCGACGTCCAGAACGATTTCTGCGAGGGCGGTTCCCTCGCGGTGGCCGGCGGTACCGCAGTCGCCAGGAGCATCAGTTCGCTGCTGGCCTCGGGCGAGCATGGTTATGACCATGTCGTCGCTACCCAGGACTTCCACATTGACCCCGGGAGCCACTTCTCTGACCACCCGGACTACGCGTCCTCGTGGCCACCGCACTGTGTAGCGGGCACGGCCGGATTCGACTTCCACCCGGATCTTGATACTGCGGCGATTGATGCGGTGTTCCGCAAGGGTGCGCACTCGGCGGCCTATAGCGGATTCGAGGGCGCGACCGAGGACGGGACGGCGCTGGCGGACTGGCTACGGGCGCACGACATCGACTCGGTTGACGTGGTGGGCATCGCGACCGACTACTGCGTCCGGGCGACGGCGGCCGACTCGGCCGCCGCGGGCTTCCGCACCCAGGTCCTGCTGGGCCTGACCGCGGGCGTATCTCCGGGTAGCACCGCCGAGGCAATCGAGATCTTGCGCAACGCCGGAGTGTCAGTCAGCGTGGCCTGATCAGCGGCGGGTGAAGTTCCCCTCGCGGGCCCGCCGGACAACCTCCTCCTCGGTGAGCGGGCTTTGCGGATGGTAGCTCAGGCACATCGGGGTCGCGGCCTTCAGGAAGCTAGTGCCTTCCGTTCCGATGTAGAACTGGCCTGCGGCCAGCCGACCGATGTCTGGCACGTCACCGCCCCTGGCCCGAGCCACCTCACGGGCGGCGTCGATCTGGGTGGGGCTGCTCAGTAGCCCGTAGAACTGCGTCGTGGCATTGCCGGGGATCCGGTTCTGCAGCGCCTTGGGCGCCTGGGTCGCGAACAGTAGCCCTAGCCCGTACTTGCGGGCCTGGGAGACCAGCCGGAGCGTGCTCTCGGTACAGGCGGTGACCTGGCCAGAAGGGGCCAGCTCCTGGGCCTCGTCCATGACGAGCAGGCCACTGAGCGGCCGACTGGTCGCGGGGTGCTTCTTGATCCAGGAGAACAGGGCCATCTGCAGCTGGTTCACGAACCCCTGCCGCTGCGCCACGTCGGGCAGGCCGATCATGCTGATCACCGAGACTCGCGCCCGCTTGCCGGCCGGCGGGGTGAGGAGAAGCCCGGGGTCGACCGGATGGCCCTCGCCCGCGAACAGCGGGTCGTTGATCTGGATCACCCGGAGCCGCTGGGCGAGGCTGGCCGCGGTCTCCCTGGCCTTGCGCAGGGAACTCGCGCCGTCGGGCAGGTCGTCGAGCAGGGTGACGAAGGCGTCGAAGTCGCTGGCGCCGGTACTGGCGAAGTAGCGCAGCGCTTCCCGCAGCACGGCCGCCTCCTCCTCCGCCTTGCCCGGCCCCTTCCCGACGGCAAGGCGCGGGGCCATGGCCCCGACGGCGGCGTCGATCGCGGCGTCGAAGTCGTCTGGATCGTCGAGGACCTCAGCGAACTCCGGCAACGGGCGGAACGTGAGGGGTCGTCCGGACTGGCGGCGCGGAGTCCAGATCACCACGTCGGTGTGGTCCAGGTACTCATCGGCTCGCCCACGGTCCTCGGCCGACCAGGACGGGGGCTCCTCCGGCCAGCCATCGCCTAGGCGGGCCAGGTCGTTGTTGGGGTCAAGCACGATCGCTGAGACCCCCTGCAGGGCGCACTCCTCGATGATGCGGCGCAGCAGGACCGTCTTGCCTGAGCCCGAGCCCGCGAAGAGCACCGCGTGCCGCCGCAGGACCGCCACGTCCAGGATCACGGGCTGCCGCTCGGGGATCGTGGCCCCGATCTGGAAGGAGCCCGGGTGGGTGTCCTCCGGCCCGGCCGTGGAGACCGGAGGGCTGGGTGGGGCCTGAGGGGTAGGCGAGGCCTGGGGGGTGGGCGGGGCTTGAGGGGCTTGGGAGGTAGGCAAGGCCTGGGGGGGGGGGGGGGCTTGAGGGGCTTGGGAGGTAGGCGGGGCGGCTTGAGGGAAAGGCGGGATAGGTGGGGCTTGGGAGCTGGGTGGTCCTTCTGGGTGGACAGGCGCCTCGAGGGTGGCTGATGGCCCAGGGGCCACCGATGGCTCGGGGGTGGGTGGGGCCAAGTCGCCGAGGGCCTGGGTGAGCAGCTCGGTGCCGTGGGCGGGCCGGCGGGACGCGAGCCAGGCGTTGAGGCCGGGATTGCGGTCGGCGAGCATCGTGGCGAGCGCGGAAAAGACCTGCAGGTCCGAGGTGGTCAGGCTGAGCTTGGTGCCGCCCTTGGCTGAGAAGTCGGCGACCTCTTCCGCGGTCTTGGGACCGGATGGCCATCGGGTGCTGCGCAGGACGAAGAGCTTGCGGTCGGCACTGCCCTCGTCAAGGCCGGCCGCCCCGACGGCGTTCCTGAGGCGGCTTTGGACGGCGTTGGCGTTGGTGGCCGCGATCGCGCGGAAGGCCCAGCGCCGCTGGCGCTCGGTGCGCTCATCGATGATCATGCGCAGGACAGCGTGCAGGGGCGGGTTCCGGCCGGGCAGGCGCTCCTGGACGAACGACCGGTCACCGGCCCCGCCACGCTCCCGCACCCAGGCCTCGAGTCCCGCTTGCAGCAGGGGCGGGACGACCTGGTCCTCGGTGCCTGACACGAGCGCGGCCGACACGTCAGCGCTCTTCCACAGCTCATCAAAGCGGGCGTCGAGAACAGCGAACGTGTCATCGCCCGCCTGGCCCCAGACCACCGCGGGCGCGGTTACGGACGTCTGGCCAGGACCGTCGCCCACGGCCTGAGCAGCGGCGTCAAGCCGGTCGAGCTCGAGCACCTGGCGCTCTTGCAGGCACAGGTTGACGTGCTCGTAGATCCGTCGCAGCAGCCGGCGGGCCGTATAGCTCGTCGCGTCCTCGAACGCGCGCGGGCGGATCGGCCAGGTTGGGTAGGGCGGCTCGAATCCGGCCCGGGCGAAGTCGGCGGCGAACCGCTTCTCGATCATCCGGCGGCCGATGTCGGCCCCGGGGATGTTCTGTATCTGACAGGGCGAAAGGAACCGGTCCTGGACCGGGCCGACCGCGTGGTCGCGGACGTAGTCCCAGCTCTCGGGCAGGCAGGAGATGATCGTGAAAGTGCGCCTGGTCATGTCGCGCAGGCTCATCAGGCCGGTGGCCACCTCGCCGACGACGCTGGCGTCCTCGTGGGAGTTCACGTGGTCGATGAGCGCGTCGATCTGGTCGACGGCCACGACCGCGGGCCCGGACATCGCCAGGATCTCCGATACGCGGCTGATCACGTAGCGGGGGTCCTTCGTCCGGGACCTGAAGCCCCAGCGGGCGCGTTCGTCGGCGTCAACGTCGCCGCCGACCAGATAGTAATAGCCGGTTTCCTGGTCGGAGCCGTCGGGAGACGCGAGCAGGACCAGTGCTCGCACCGTGTCCAGGCTCGGCGGGGCCAGCGCGGAATTCTGCTTTCTCAGGGCGTCGACGAAGGCCCGGACGTCGGTGACGGATGGCGCGCTGACTCCGGTCACCGCGTCCCTGGCCGGCTTGTCCAGGCCGACCTGGCCGGCGAGATCACCGAGCAGCCGGCCGATCTGGTTCCTGCTGCCGTCGGGGAGCGGCAGGAGCTGCTGGACGAAGGAGGAGCGGGCCTCTTCCCAGAACGTCTTGCGGGTGAGGTCGCCGAGCAGGAAGAAGTAGCCGCCTTCCGCCTGCACCTGCTCGCGGGCCCAGCCGAGCAAGTGGGTCTTGCCCGCGCCGCGCTCCCCCTGCAGCGGCAAGCCAAGCGGCCGGTTCCTGGCGCTGGCCTGGGCCTGGCTGATGCCCTGCCTGATCAGCCGGGCCGCGTCGGGATGCAGTCCCTCCACGTGGAACGGCGATGACGCCCAGACGTCCTCAAGCGCGCTTGTCCAGTTGAATGTGAGCGCCTCAAGCGCCTTCAGCTCTGCCTCGCTCATGGCTACCTGACCGAGAGCATGTGCTTGAACTCGCCTCCGACTCGAAGAGCCGACTCGCGATCAGCATCGGTGAGGACTTGCTGATTCTCCTGTGGGATCAGGTTGACCTGGCGTGCCCGGTACATTCGCTCAAGGGCCGAATCGAGATCGACCCGCAAGATCAGGGGCAGGCGCTCGCGCAACTCACGCAACTTGACGAACTGGCCGGGCTCAGCGGATAGCCCGCGATAAGCGCCAATGATCGCCGTCTCAATGTCATCGGACGCAGGAGACTCCGGCTTCGACACGGGCTGCCTGAAGACGTCGGCCAGGCTCTGCCCGGTGTCATCCAGGTGCCGCCCAAGTCCGCTCAGGACGGCGTACAGCGCCCGCTCCATGCTGGCGGGATTACGTCCCAGCCCGGCCGGTCCGGCCGCGAGCTCCAGGGCGCACCAGCGCCATCCGGCATCAGAAAGCTCGTGCGCGTAAGTCCGGCCGGATCGTCGGCTGTCGACGAGCTTCAGCTCGTTGAGAGTCCGCCGTTCCTTTCCGGTCAGCGTGAATCCCCAGCGCTCCTCAAGCTCCGGATTCGAAATCTCGCGCGCTTCTCCGAGGAGGGCGAACAAGATCGCCCGCTCCTTGACAGAGAGATTCCCAGAACTCATTACCCCGCCCTCCGCGACGTCCGCCGCTCCCAGGAATGGGAACTATCGCCCACGGAAACGCTATCGCATGGCAACGGAGCCATTGCCCCGCATCAGCGGCGAGACAGCGCCCAGTGGCGAATCATCTCGATGCGGGCCTGGATCTGCTCGGCGGAGGCCTGCGGGATCGCCGGCCCTCCGCAGACGTTGCGTAGCTCGTTGTGGATGACGCCGTGCGGCTGGCCGGTGCGATGGCTCCACGCCCCGACCAGGCCATTGAGCTCCTTGCGCAGGGCCGCGAGTGCCTCGCGGGTGGAGGTGGCCGGAGAGGCGGAGGTGGTGAAGGGGGCGGAGGTGGCTGGAGGGGTGGACGTGGTGAAGGGGGCGGAGGTGGTGGGAGAGGCGGAGGTGGTGAGGGGGGCAGAAGTGGCCGGGCGGGGCGACGTGGTGGGGGTGGTGGGAGAGGTGGAGGTAGTGGGAGGGGGGGTGCCGGTGAGGGTCACCGTGGGGGTGCCGGCCGGGGCGGCCGACCGGGCGGCGAGCTGGGCGGCCTGCCGCTTGCGCAGTAGCAGGGCCACCTGGTCCGGGTCGAGGAGGCCGGGCAGGCCGAGGTAGTCCTCCTCCTCGGGGGATCCGGCCTCGGTGGCGGTGCCGAACTCGCCGCCGTCGTAGAGGACCCGATCGAACGTCGCCGACGCCTTGAGCGCCTCGAAGGCCCGCCCGTCCAGCGGCGTGTCTGGCGTCTTGCGGGTCCGCTGTGCCTCGGCAAGCTCGTCATCAGCGTCCCGCTGTGCGTGGACGATCACGTGGTCGCGTTCTGCCTCAAGCTCGGCGGCGAACCCAAGCAGGACCGGCACCGATGGCAGGAAGACCGAGGCCGTCTCGCCCCGTCGCCTGGCCCGCACGAAACGGCCGACGGCCTGGGCGAAGAACAGCGCGGTGGACACGCTGGTGGCGTAGACCCCGACCGCCAGGCGGGGCACGTCCACTCCCTCGGACACCATCCGTACCGCGACCATCCAGCGGTCCTCGGATGTGGCGAACTTGGCGATCTTCTTGGACGCGGTCGGGTCGTCGGACAAGACGACCACCGGCCGGGTGCCGCTGACCCGGCGCAGCAGGGCCGCGTAGGCGCGGGCCGTCTCGTGGTCGCCCGCGATGACCAGGCCGCCCGCGTCGGGGATCTCCCGCCTGACCTCGGTGAGCCGCTTGTCGGCGGCCTCGAGGACCCGCGCGATCCACTCGCCGCCTGGGTCGAGCGCCGTGCGCCAGGCCTGCGCGACCTGGTCTTTCGTCATCGGCGTGCCCAGCGTGGCGGAGATCTCGTCGCCCGCCCGGGTTCGCCAGGCCATCTCACCCGAGTAGGCCAGGAAGATGACCGGCCGCACCACGCCGTCCGACAGCGCCGGCCCGTACCCGTACACGAAGTCGGAGGCGGACCGCTTGGTGCCGTCCGACTCAGGGATGTAGGTGATAAAAGGGATGGGATTAGCATCAGAACGAAATGGCGTCCCGGTCAGGGCGAGCCTGCGCCGGGCCGGGTCGAAGGCCTCCCGGACGGCCTCGCCCCAGGAAAGCGCGTCGCCCGCGTGGTGGATCTCGTCGAAGATCACCAGCGTCCTGCGGCCCTCGGTCCGCTGCCTGTGCAGCGCGGGGTGCGCGGCGACCTGCGCGTAGGTGACGGCCACCCCGTGGAAGTCCGCGCCAACCGGCCCCTGGGCGTTGCTGTAGGCGGGGTCGATCGCGATCCCGAACCGGGCGGCCGCCTGCGCCCACTGGTACTTGAGGTGCTCGGTGGGGGCAACGATCGTGACGGAGACGATCTCGCGGAGGTCAAGCAGCTTGCGGGCCACCGTCAGGGCGTACGTTGTCTTGCCCGCGCCCGGCGTCGCGACGACGAGGAAGTCCCGCTTGCTGGCCTGGAAGTACTCCGCGTAGGCATGCTGCTGCCAGCCGCGCAGGCCTGCAACGGGCGCTATGAGCGCTTCCTCTCGGGGAGCCCGGGGGGTCGCCTCCCCGGGTAGATACGCGGGCGTGTCCTGCGGAAGGTGGCCGGAGGCCACCGTGCACGCCTGGCCGTCTGCCGGCGAAATCACTCCTCGCCGTGGCCGCCGGGCGGCAGCGACTCGTAGATCTCCTTGCACTCAGGGCAGATCGGGAAGCGCTGCGGGTCCCGGCTGGGCACCCATACCTTGCCGCAGATAGCGCGGATGGGCGTCCCGAAGACCGAGCTCTCGGTGATCTGGTTGGCGTCCGCATAGTGCGCGAACCGCTCATGATCCCCGTTCGACGGGTCGATCCTGACGTCCTCATGAACCTTGAGGTCGCCGTCTGGTAGTACTTCGGTGCTCACGAGGACTAGTTTACCGTCCCGGTGGCGGCCGGCGAGGCTCCACCGCCGGTGATCTCACGGTGGTGATGGCCACCAGCCGAGCGGGAACAAGGGTCCCGGGAGGCCTAAGTTGAGCCCGGGATCATCGGGATAAGTCGCCAGGAAAGCGACATCTCCCTCCTGGCGGCGCAGCACCGAGCGCCACAACTGGTCGGCGTCGGCGGCGAAGACGTCACCGGGCTCGGCACTCACCACGTGCCAGGCACCCTCGTCGATCTCCTGCTTGAGCTGCCCGGGTGACCAGCCGGCGTAGCCGGCATAGACGCGCAGGTCCCGGATGGCCGGCGCGAGCACGTTGGGCGGCGTGTCCAGGTCAAGCAGGCCGAGCCGGGCCAGCGCCGGCGCGCCGTCAAGGGCACGCCAGCCGAGGGGCTCATCGGTGCCGGGCACCAGCGCGAGGGCCAGGGCGCTGTTAGGCGAGACGGGACCGCCCTTGAACACCACGCACGGATCGGTGACCAGGTCCGTCCACTGCTCGAGTACCTGGCCGACGGGAATCTGGGTGGGACGATTGAGCACGACCCCCAGCGTCCCCTCTGCTTCCTCATGCTCAACGATGAGGACAACGGTGCGCCGGAAGTTCGGATCCCCGAGCAATGGCGTGGCGACGAGGAGTCTTCCGGCCTTAGGATCCGCGCCCATGGCATCCATGTAACCATCACCCGCGGGGTAGTGCGTCCCCGCGGGCGAGCCGAGCGTGTCGCGCTGGCTAGTCCGTGTCTTAGACGGTCGCTTAGACGGTGCCGGAGTCGGTGTCCTCGTCGGAGGCGGAGGGGGCGTCGGAGGCGTAAGACCCGGCCGGCTGACCCGGTGCGGCGAACTCCCGGATGGCGGCCGCGACCCCGGAGGCGACGTCCGGGTGGAAGACCGACGGGATGATGTAGTCCGGGCCAAGCTCGCCGGGTGCCACGACGTCGGCCAGCGCCCGCGCCGCCGCGACCAGCATCCGGTCATCGACCTTCTTGCTCTGGGTGTCGAGCAGGCCCCTGAACACGCCGGGGAAGGCCAGCACGTTGTTGATCTGGTTCGGGTAGTCGCTACGGCCGGTGGCCACCACCGCCGCGTACTCCCGGGCCTCCTCGGGGTCGACCTCGGGGTCGGGGTTAGCGAGCGCGAACACGATCGCGTCGTTGTTCATCGTCTTGACCTGGCCGCCGGCCAGCACATTGGGCGCTGACACGCCGATGAAGACGTCGGCCCCGTTGACCGCGCCCGCCAGGTCGCCTCGGTAGCCGTCGGCGTTGGTGTGCTCGGCGATCCAGTCCAGGCTCTCGGTCATGCCCGGACGGCCCTGGTAGATCGCGCCCTCCAGGTCGCAGGCGATCACGTTCCTGGCCCCGGCGGTCAGCAGCAGCTTGAGCACGGCCGTCCCGGCCGCCCCCGCGCCGCACATGACGATGCGCACCTTGCTCAGTTCCTTGTCGACGACCCGCAGCGCGTTGGTGAGCGCGGCCAGGACGACAATCGCGGTCCCGTGCTGATCGTCATGGAAGACCGGGATGTCGAGCATGGCCCGCAGCCGGCGCTCCACCTCAAAGCAGCGGGGCGCGGAGATGTCCTCTAGGTTGATGCCGCCGAAGCCAGGCGCGATGGCCGCGACCGTAGCCACGATCTGGTCAGTGTCCTGGGTGTCCAGGCAGATGGGCCAGGCGTCGATGCCGGCGAACCGCTTGAACAGGGCGGCCTTGCCCTCCATGACGGGCAGCGCGGCGTAGGGTCCCACGTTGCCAAGGCCGAGCACCGCCGAGCCGTCGGTGACGACCGCGACGCTGTTGCGCTTGATGGTCAGGCGGCGCGCGTCCTCGGGGTTGGCCGCGATGGCCATGGACACCCGCGCGACTCCGGGCGTGTACGCCATCGACAGGTCGTCGCGGTTGCGCAGCGGCACCTTCGAGCGCATCTCGATCTTCCCGCCGAGGTGCATAAGGAAGGTCCGGTCGCTGACCTTGTGCACGGTGACGCCGGGGATCTCACGCAGGGCCGCGACCAGCGCCTCCGCGTGCCCCGTGTCGATCGCGGCACAGGTGACGTCGACCCGGAGCCTGCCTCGGTTGCCCGAGGCCACGTCGAGGGCAGTGACCACGCCCCCGGCCTGCTCTACCGCCCGGGTGATCTCGCTGACCGCGCGGCCGTGCGAGGCCACTTCCAGGCGAGCAGTAAATGAGTAAGAAACACTCGGCGCCATGGTCACTTGAATTTCCGCCTTTCCTGGACCCGCGGTCTCAGGGTATCCGCCCCGCGCGGTGCGGGCGCGAGTGTCCCAGGCAGGGACGTACCCTTCATTCATGGCGACGGAGTCCGCACTGAGCCCAGCGTCGGCCGAGGCTGGCGTGATTGACGTTACCCGGCTGCGCGTTGCCATTGCCAGGCTGTCGCGGCGGCTACGCCGTCATGAGGTCGCCGGGCTGACGCCGTCTCAGCTGGCCGCCCTGGCCACGGTCGAGCGGTCGGGGCCACTGCGGCTTGGCGACCTCGCCGCCGCTGAGGGTATCGCCCCCTCGACACTGACGCGGGTGGTCACGGTCCTCGAGGAAGCCGGCCTCGTCGCACGGCGCCCCGACCCGAGCGACGCGCGGGCCAGCACGATCGCCATCACTGACCTGGGCCGCCAGACCATGGACCAGTTGCGGGACGAGGGCACCGCCCTGCTGGCCCAGAGCCTGCTGCTG
>Ga0335072_10017573_pt1 | contig 10111 bp, 6 predicted proteins | sample Lox_Sample_21_FD_206725 | JGI IMG/M metagenome (GOLD analysis project Ga0335072, IMG submission 206725) | Soil microbial communities from Loxahatchee National Wildlife Refuge, Florida, United States - Lox_Sample_2.1 | ecosystem: Environmental > Terrestrial > Soil > Wetlands | place: USA: Florida...
CCACGCGCTTGGCCCGGGCCAGGTTGCCGACGACCTCGACGGCCAGGCCCTGGCCGACGGGGCTGAAGTCGATGAAGTGCTCGCCGCGCATGGCGTCGAGCGAGCGGGCCAGACTCTGGTTGTCACGCGAGGCCGCGCGCGCGGCCCGCGTGATCATGCGGGAGTCGGCCGCGTAGCGCGCGGCCAGGGCCTGGGCGGTCAGCGCGGGGAGCGGCTGGGACCGGCCGACCACGGCGCCGGGGAAGGCCGCGGCCGACGTCCCGGCCAGGGCGGCGGCAACCGCCGCCGTGGCGATGATGCGCTGGGGTCTCATGGGGAGCGTTCTTTCTGTCCAGCTCTGGGTGCTGGGCAGGACGCTATGGACGCGCCCCTTTGGTCGGCATCACGCTGCGGAGCGCACTGCCGGCCTGCTCCGCGGGTATCACGAGGGTGAGCCGGATGGGCGGCCCACGAGCCCGCCACCGGGTCCGCCTGACCGTCCCCCTACTCAGGTATGACCTGGCAAGTGGCTCTGCAGGGGCACGAAACCCCCGCGGGCCCGACCTACGCTGGGGACGTGCCCCCGACCCTCGTGAGCCGCGCCTCGACGCTGGCCAGCCGTGCCCCGGTTCTGCTGAGCCGCGTGCAGGCCTTGCTCGTGACCGGGGTCACCGAGCCGCCCGCGCCGCGGTCGCCACGGTTGCGGCTGCGGGGATACGATCTCGTCTTCCTGGTCGACGCCGCGGCCGCGTTGATTCTTTTCGCGATCACGAACGCCAACCTCGGGAACGACAACGCCCATCACGGCAAGCCGCACAGCGCCGGGCTGATCGTGCTGGCCTCGGCGGTACTGTGCGTTCCGCTGCTGCTGCGTACCCGCCTGCCGCTCACGGCCTGGAGTGCCTCCGCGCTCGCCATGTTCTGGGTCAGCCAGGTGATCCCGCCGTACTCGATCTCCAACGGCGCCTACGCCGCCACCGGGGTCATCGTCTACGTGCTGTGCCTGTACGCGGTCGCGGTCCGCTGCAAGGCCTGGGTGGTGATCACCGCCGGGCTGCTCACGGTGTTCGGCGCGGCGTTCGTGGCCTCGCAGAGCGCGGTGACCTCCGTTCTGATCAGCGCGATCTGCCTGTCGGCCGGGGTCATCGTGCGCTCGCGCCGCGGCAGCCGCGAGCGGCTCGCGGTCGTCGAGCGCCGCCACGAGGGAGAGCGGGCGCTGCTCGAAGAGCGCCAGCGCATCGCCCGGGAGCTGCATGACGTGGTGGCCCACCACATGTCGGTGATCGCGATCCAGGCCGAGGCCGCGCCGTACAAGTCGGCCGACCCGCCGCCGGAGCTGGTGGAGAGCTTCGCCGAGATCCGCGCCAGCGCGCTGACCGGGCTGAACGAGCTGCGCCGGGTACTGGGCGTGCTGCGCAGCGACCGGACCGAGGTCGCGCCGCAGCCCGGCCTCGACGACGTGGACGAACTCCTGGAATCGGCGCGCAACGGCGGGGTGACGGTTACCTTCGGCAGCACCGGCACGCCCCGGTCGCTGCCCGAGGGCGTCGACCTGTCCGCCTACCGGATCGTGCAGGAGGCGCTGAGCAACGCGATCCGGCACGCGCCGGGGTCGGAGGTCCGGGTGCAGTTGTTTTACGGGGAGGCCGCCCTGGTGATAGAGGTGCGCAACAACGGCTGCGCCGCTGCCCAGCCGGCCAGCGTGCAGCAGCGGACCGATGGCGGGCTCAGCCTTGGCGGGGGGCATGGCATCATCGGCATGCGTGAGCGGGCCAGCATGCTGGGCGGGCATCTGCGGGCCGGGCCGACCCCGGCCGGCGAGTTCCTGGTGACCGCCGCGCTGCCGCTCGGCGACAGAGTGCCGGAGGATCAGGCATGACCCTGCCGTTCAGGGGCGACGGCCGCGCCGACCTCCCCACGCCGCCCGCGGACGGCAGGAAGATTCGCGTCGTGGTGGCCGACGACCAGGGAATGGTGCGGTCGGGCTTTTCCGTGCTGCTCAACGCTCAGCCCGACATCGAGGTCGTCGGCGAGGCCGTGAACGGCCGGGAGGCCATCGCCCAGGCTGCCGCGCTGCATCCGGACGTGATCCTCATGGACGTCCGCATGCCGGTGCTCGACGGCCTGCAGGCCACCCGGCAGATCACCACGATGCCGGACCCGCCCAAGATCCTCGTCCTGACCACCTTCGACCTGGACGACTACGTCTACGAGGCACTGCGCTCGGGGGCCAGCGGCTTCCTGCTCAAGGACGCCTCCGCGGGCGAGCTGGCCAGGGCGGTGCGGCTGGTGGCGGCGGGCGACGCCATGCTCGCCCCGGGCGTGACCCGGCGGCTCATCGCCGAGTTCGCCCGGATGGGCGCGCCCCGGGGCCCCAGCCGCAGCCTGAACGAGCTCACCGAGCGGGAATCGGAGGTCCTCACCCTGGTGGCCCGGGGCCTGTCCAACGCCGAGATCGCCGAGCGCCTGATCGTGGCCGAGCAGACGGTGAAGACCCATGTCAGCCGGATCCTGATGAAGCTGGGACTGCGGGACCGGACCCAGGCCGTGGTCGCGGCGTACGAATCCGGCCTCGTGCACCCGGGGAGCTGAGCGCGGTGACGGGTCACGGCAGGCCGGCCGGTCCGGTGCAGACGGCGAACGTGTGGCGCGGCCAGACCGCGGCCATCGCGTGCGGTCTCGGCCTCGCCCTGTACAACAACGTGATCGGCGCGCAGCCGTGGCACCGCCGCTGGTACACACCGGTCAACGCCGGCGCCGCGGGCGCCGCGCTGGCGGCCGCGGCGGCGACCGGGCTCACCCCCGCGGACCTGGGGTTCGGGCGGGGCCGGTGGCTGCCGGGGCGGCTGGGGTCGCTGCTGGCCGCGGCCACGGCCGCTGGGTGGCTGGCGGCCGCCGCGCTGCCGGCCACGCGCCCGCTGCTGCACGACAAGCGGATCAGCGGACTCGACGGCCGTGGGGTCGCCTACCAGGCCCTGGTGCGGATCCCGGTCGGCACCGTGCTGTGGGAGGAGATCGCCTTCCGCGGGGTACTGCAGGCCACGCTGCGCCGGGTCATGCCCGAGCCCGCGGCGATCGCGGTGAGCAGCGGCGTGTTCGGGCTGTGGCACATCCGGCCCACGGCCGCGGCGCTGCGGGTGAACGGTCTGGCCGGCGGCCGCTGGCAGGCGGTGGCGCGTGTGACCGCGGGCGTCGCGGTGACCACCGCTGGCGGCGTGGCGCTGTCCTGGCTGCGAGGGCGTTCCGGCCGCCTGGCCGCGCCGGTGCTGCTGCACCTCACCATCAACTGCGGCGGCCTGGCCGCGGCGTGGGCCGCGACGGCCCGGGACCGGCGCGAGGACGGCGGCCGGTAACCGGCTCCGGGCGGGCGCCTCCACCGTCACATGGTCGCGCCCGAACGGCCGGGAGTGGCCTGCCCGGAGGGACGACCAGTCCGGTGCAGCTATGGATTTAGTGCTTTTATAGGTATTTAAGCATTCATGGCAATTGGGCATTGCCCGGTGCCAGGTGGTCGCGGGGAGCGGGGATGGTGAACTGTGACGGCAGGCGGTCTCCCGGTGGGCAGCGATCAGAACGGCGCTGCGGCGCAGCTCGGAGCGATGATCGCCCGAGAGCGGCGGGCGGCTGGCCTGACCCAGCAGCAGCTCGCTGACCAGGCTGCGGTCAGCGTCGGGGCGGTGCGGGACCTGGAACAGGGACGGACCGCCCGGCCCCGGCTGGCGACAGCCGATGCGCTGGCGCTGGTGCTGGGCCTGGACCTGGGCCGGGCAGCCGAGATCGCTGGGTGGTCGTTAGGCAACGGCCACGAGCCCGGGCCTGCTCAGGATGCGGAAGTCATGGCCACGGGCCTGTGGCTGGGAGTGCTCGGACCGCTGACCGTGTGGCGAAACGGGATCCGGGCCGACCCCGGGGCAGGCAGGCAGCGGGCGGTGCTGGGGCTGCTGGCCGTTCACCCGGGCACCGCGTTGCACCGGGAGACCATCATCGACGCGGTCTGGGGATTCCAGCCGCCCGCCAGCGCGATCGCGATGGTGCAGTCGTATGTCAGCCGGCTCCGGCGGCTGCTCGGCGAGACGGTGCTGGCCTCCGACGGCACCAGCTACCGGCTGGCGCTGACCGCTGCCGAGCTCGACGCGCTGGAATTCGCCCGGCTGGCCGACCTGGCCAGGGGCTCGGCCGCGGCTGGGAACCCGGCCGCGGCATGCCGCTGGTACGAGCGGGCGCTGCAACTGTGGCGCGGCGAGCCGCTGGCCGACGTGAGCGCGCTGCGGGGTGATCCGGCCCTGACCGAGCTGGCGCAGCAGCGGACAGCGATGATCCTGGACCATGCTGACGCCGCCGCCACGGCAGGCTGGCCCGAGCGGGTGCTCCCGCAGCTGCGGGAGCTGTCCGCACGCGACCCGCTGGACGAGCGGATACACGCCCGGTTGATGCTTACCCTGGCCGCCTGCGGACAGCAGGCCGCCGCACTGTCGGTGTTCGACCAGCTTCGGCAGCGGCTCGATGCGGAACTGGGGATCACGCCAGGCGCCGAACTCGCCGACGCGCACCTCCGTATCTTGCGCGGGCAGCTCCGTGCCCGCAGCGAGGCCGAAGTCAAGAACGGCACCGGAAAGCCCGGGTCGCCGACCCCGCCGGTGCGGGTGGCCGAGCTGCCAGCCCGGACAGCGGCGGAAGCCGAGCAGGCCGGAGCCGGCCTACGGCAGCTTCCGGCGGCCGTGGCCCACTTCACCGGCCGGGCACCCGAGCTGGCCGTACTGACCGGGCTGCTGGATCGGGTGGGCGACGGTTCAGGCACGGTGGTGATTTCTGCGATCGGCGGGATGGCGGGAATCGGCAAGACCGCCCTGGCGATCCACTGGGCGCATCGGGCTGCCGCCAGCTTCCCCGACGGCCAGCTCTACGTGAACCTCCGCGGATTCGGTCCCACTGGGCCACCGGCCACGCCCACCGAGGCCCTCCTCGGTTTCCTGGATGCACTCGGCGTCAACCCGGAACGGATCCCGGCGGCGCTCGAGGCCCAGGCGGCGCTGTACCGGAGCATGATCGCGGGAAAGCGGCTGCTGATCGTGCTGGACAACGCGCGCGACGAGAACCAGGTCCGCCCCCTGCTGCCCGGATCACCTGGCTGCCTGGTGATCGTCACCAGCCGCAACCAGCTCACCGGCCTGGCCGCCGCTGAAGGAGCCGACCTGCTTACCCTCGACGTGCTCACCGACACCGACGCCCACGCACTGCTGGCCGCCCGCCTGGGCCGCGCCCGGGCCTACGAGGAGCCAACGGCGGTAGCCGAGATCGCAACGTTGTGCGCCCGCCTTCCGCTGGCGCTGGCCATTACCGCCTCCCGGGCGGCCGCGCGGCCACGGTTCAGTCTCGCCGCACTCGCCGCCGAGTTGCGCAACGCCAGGAACAGGCTCGAAGCACTGGACGCAGGCGACCCGGCGGTTAGCGTTCGGCCGGTGTTCGCCTGGTCCTACCAGCAGCTCAGCCCGGCCGCCGCCCGGATGTTCCGCCTGCTTGGCCTGCACCCAGGCCCCGACACTACTGCGCCGGCCGCGGCCAGCCTGGCGGGCGTGCCGGTCAGCCAGGCCTGGCCAGCCCTCATCGAGCTAGCCCGTGCTCACCTGGTCACCGAGCCTTTGCCGGGCCGCTACGGCTTTCACGACCTGCTGCGCACCTACGCCACCGAGCAAGCCCAGACCAGCGACAGCGACGACGACCGCTACGCGGCCGTCGGCCGCGTACTCGACCACTATCTGCACAGCGCCCACACCGCCGCCGCCCTGATCAACTCCACGCGCGATCCAACCGCCGTCCCCCCGCTCCGGCCCGGCGTGCGGCCCGAGCCCTTGGCCGGCCACCAGCAGGCGCTGGCCTGGATGCACGCTGAGCACCAGGTCCTGCTGGCCGCGATCGTCATGGCCGACAGCACCGGGCACGACGTCCACGCCTGGCAGATCCCCTGGACCATGACCGACTTCCTGCAATGGCACGGCCACTGGCATCAGGAGGCCGCCATCGAGCGCACCGCCGTCGCGGCCGCTACCCGCCTGGGTGATCCGGCCGGGCAGGCCGTATCGCTGCGCCTGCTGACCCAAGCCTGCGTACACCTCGGCGATTACGATCAGGCCCTGGCCCACTGCGCGGCCTCGCTCGAGCTCCACCTGCAGCTCGGCGACCGCATTGGCGAGGCCAAGGTGAGTCAGTGGCTCGCCGTGATAGCCCGCGAGCAGGGCCGCTACGCTGACGGGCTCAGCCATGACCAGCAGGCGCTGCGCCTGTACCAGGCCACCGGCTACCGCACCGGAGAGGCCTCTGTGCTCAACAACATCGGCTGGTCCTACGTCCTGCTCGGCGACTACCACAAGGCCCGCGCGTGCGGCCAGCAGTCCCTCACGCTGACTACTGAGCTGGGGCTGCGCCACGGCCAGGGTCATGCCTGGGACACTCTCGGCTACGCCGAGCACCACCTGGGCAACTTCGCTGCGGCCGCGGCCTGCTACCACCGTGCGCTCAGCACGTTCCGCGAGGTCGGCGACCTGCCCGCAGAAGCAGGCACCCTCACCCGCCTGGGCGACAGCCACCTCGCCGCAGGCGAGCGCGCCGCCGCCCGCGGAGCCTGGGCGCAGGCCTTCGGCCTGCTGGCCGGCCTGCGGCATCCCGACGCCGAACAGGTCCGCGCCAAGCTCGGCCGGGTCAGTTCCTGACGCACTGCAGGAACTGACCCGGCCGGGTCGTGGGGCTGCTCTGTCAGGATGACAGGGCCGGCAGCGTCCACTCCTGGATGGTGGTGTAGCTGCAGCTCTCCAGCACCAGCGCGGTGCCACTGGTGTCGGCGCCCCCGCTGGGCTCGATGCACAGGTTGGACTCGGGGTTGAGCAGCGAGCCGTCGGCCTCGACCCGCCACTGCTGGGACGCCATGCTGTTGCAGCCGGCGTAGTCGATCTCGGTGCCAGCGCTGGTTCCCGAATCGTGCACGTCCAGGCAGTCGCCACTGCCGGCCTTGACGGTGCCGTTTGCCTCGATGGTCCAGGTCTGGTTGCTGTCGCCGTCGCAGCCGAAAAGCGTGGCGGCGCCGGTCGGGGACGAGGTATTCAGGCCGATGCACACGGCGCTGGAGGCCTGAGGCTGGATCTCGCCGGTCGACGTGGGCACCGGGTAGGGCATGGTCCACTGCTGCGCGCCATCGGTGTCACAGCCGTTGATCCACAGCTGGGTGCCGTTGGCTCCGTCACCCGAGCTGGTGAGGCCGATGCACATGTTGAGAACGCCGTCGTTCAGCCGCTGCTGGTAGTTGGGAAGCCAGCTCACGCCGCCGGAACCGCAGTTCCAGACCCAGATGTCGGACCCAGCGGGGGCGCTGGTACTGCCCTTGATGCCCACGCACATGCCGTTGCCGCTCTCGATCCTGCCGTCGGCCTCCCAGGTCCAGTCCTGGGCGGCGTCGCCGATACAGGTCCAGATCTGCACCTTGTTGCCGTTGGTAGTGCTGTTGTTGGCGTTGTCCATGCACTTACCTGCCGTGCCGTTGTAGATCGCCCCATTGACCGTCCCGGTGGAGGTGAACGGGATCACCGCCTTCGGCGTGCCCTTGCCGGCCGGGCCGTTGTACCCGGCGCCCCCGGTGCACCACGACGTCACGCTGCACGTGCCGTTCGACCCGCTGGTAACCGCGTTGAGCAGGTCCGGGTAGCTGTAGGGGTAGGACGCAGGGGTGCTGCCCGCCGCCGGCGTGCCGGCCAGCGCGTACACCCCGGCGATCACCGACGCCGACACAACGGTGCCGCCGGCCTCGCCCCAGCCGTCGGTGTCGTAGCTGTCGTAGTAGGCCACCGGCGTCTGTGACGACGCGGACGCGGCGACCGCGGACACGTCGTTGTCCATCCGGCCGGTGCAGCCGGTGCCCAGGCTGGCCTGCCACGACGGCTGGGGCTCATACGCCGAGCAACCCGACCCCGTCCCTGACCACACGGTCTCGGTCCAGCCCCGGGCCACACTGGAATCGGCGGTCAGCACCGTGCCGCCGACCGCCGTGACATATGGCGACGCCGCTGGGTAGCTCACCCCATAGCCACTGTCGCCGGACGGGGTCACGATCGCCACTCCCGGCTGGTCGAAGTAGCTGTCGTCGCTGGTCTCTCCGGAGAACTCCGGCGTGTTGGGAGTGAAGTCCACCACGTGCGCGCCGTCTGCGACCGCGGTCTCGACCGCGCTGCCCAGGTCGGGCAGGTCCGCCGCGGGCGCCTCGACCAGCAGGATGTGGCAATTCGGGCACACCGCCGACACCACGTCCATGTCGATCTGCGCCTCTTGTGCCCATCCCGCGTTCTCCGTCGGCGAGCTGGACAGGTCGACCTTGGTGAAGCACCCATTCGCGGTTGTGCACGGTGGCAGCCCGTACTGGGAACGGTAGATGCCAAGATCGGCCTGGGCGGTGGGGTCGTCGTAGGGGACCACGACCGCGACCGTCTGCCGCGTACCCTCCGACTCGGACTGCAGTCCATAGGCCGACTGCAGGTTCGCCGGGCTGTACCCGGTCGGCGCGGCGGTGGCGGCCTGCACGCCCAGGTGGGCCTGGCCCGCTGTCGCGGTGCTCACCAGCAAGGAATCGCACGACGCGATGCCCGGAGCCCTCGGCGCGGGGCACGCGCGCTTGACACCGGCCGGCAGCGGGAGGCTGGAGCGCGCCGGCGGGGAGGCCGTGGCGGCCTGGGCCGTGGCGGCCTGGGCCGATGAGGCGGCCAAGCCGGGCCCAGCCAGACCAAGACCGAGCAGTGTGCCCGCCAAAGCGGCACGCCCAGCCCACCGCATGACAATCCTGAGCATTGTTTGGGTCCCTTCCTGGCGCCTAACTGGCACCCGCGCGTGGCCAATGTGAAAGGTGGCACGCTATCCGGCGGTACCGGATCTCAGGATGTGCCCGAGGCCACACAAACCCACCACGCCCCGCCATCTGCCAGCCCGTAGCGCCCCCGGCAGAGTGCCGTTCTTTGCGCTGGTCACAGCCCTGGCTACGGATGAGCCTGGGACGGCCATCCCGCCAGCTACGGGACCAGCACCGAAAACTACGGGAGGTCAAGGTCCCAGCGGCCCAGGTATCTGCGGGCCGGGTATCGGCGGAGGAGGCTGCGGAGGTTCTGGTACATCCGGTGTGCCGGTGTAAATAATTCGCAGAATTTGCAGGGTCACGTAGACGCCTTTGCGCCAGCCCGTCAGTCCGCTGGGCCCGGTGTTGGGCGTGTACCCGGGCGGGGTGTAGTCCGGTGTGGGCGGTTTCGGGATCGGCTGGGTCCCCCCGGAAGGACCCTGCGGAACGGTATCGGGAGGGCCAGCAGGCTGACCAGGAAAGGACTCGCCAGGAGCGTATATGCGGGTCGGTTCGACGATCCTGACGACATCCCCATTGCTGCTCACGCTGAAGGTCGGGCTTCCCGGGCCAGATCCGCCAGACCCGCCAGGCTCGGGCGGTTCAGGTGCCGCAGGACTGGTGGATGGCGGGCCACCACTGCCACCGCCACTACCGCCACTGCCACCGGTGGCCGGGCTGCCCGATTCCGGGTTGCCGGAGGCTTCGGGAGTAGCGGGCTTGCCGGTCCTGTTGCTCGCGTCGCGAGTCAGGTTGTCGTCGCCGCTGCCATCCCCGTTCTGGATTCCGTTCTCGTCGAAGTCGCCATTGCCCAAGCCTTCGAGGCTCTCGTGCAGTTCCTGGAGAAGCTGGGTCTCGTTCGGCGGCTCGCCGATGATCGTGTCCTTGGACGCGATGTCCCTGGGGTTGGTGGTCTGGTTCGGCTTGTCTGGCTCGTACTTATCGTCTTTCAGCGAGTCCGGTGGGCTCGGCGGGCTGCACTGCTCGACCGCGAAGCAGTCCTGCGGCGGTGGGGGCGGCGGCGGAGGCGGCGGGGGCGCGCACAGCCACGGCTCGTCCACGCAGGCCGAGACCACACCGAAGCCAACTCCTACGCCAACGCAGTCCCAGCTGCAGCCGCCACCGCCACCACCGCCACCGCCACCGCCACCACTACCACCACCACCGCCGCCACCGCCCGACACGAACGTGTCACCGACGAACTGGCCGGCGCCGTTCACGTAGCCGCTGATCACCGGCGGATTGGTTGCTGGCCCTTCGTACTGT
>Ga0335072_10017574_pt1 | contig 10111 bp, 8 predicted proteins | sample Lox_Sample_21_FD_206725 | JGI IMG/M metagenome (GOLD analysis project Ga0335072, IMG submission 206725) | Soil microbial communities from Loxahatchee National Wildlife Refuge, Florida, United States - Lox_Sample_2.1 | ecosystem: Environmental > Terrestrial > Soil > Wetlands | place: USA: Florida...
CGACGGATGGCGTGGTCCCGTCAACGCAGACGCAGGTCCATGCCAGATTGCTCGGATTGCAAGTATTTGACCTAGTCGTTGCGGAATTGGTCTGCTGGAGGCACAGGAGAGGGCACGAGGACTTCTGGTCGCTGCACCACGAATCTGAACGCTGTTAGCCTATGCCGGCGCTCGGTTGGTTGCTTGTTTACTTACCTCTCGTGCTGAGAGGCACGGAGCTCGGATCAATTGTCTGGGAGCTGGTGAAGCCAACAACGGCCAGGAAGAACGAGACTGAGAGCAGGGAACGCATCGTGGTATTTTTGCTGTTGAGAATCTGGCTGCTCAAACGAAAGACTCTGCACAAGGCGATGAACGAAAGACGGAAAGAAGTGAAATTCCTCAAACCGCACGGAGCCGAAGCGAATGACTGAGAGAAGTACGAAGGGATGAATGGGATGGGTTGGAAAAGAAGGGAGCTGCAGGCGTGAGATCTGTGCTTCTTAACGGAATGGAGGTGGCGTTTGCATGGGCGCGCCGGCGGCTCAGGCGAGTGCGATTTACGGCGCCGTGCTTTCGCCGTGCATCGAAGAGATGCATAGGCAGGCGCAGGAAGGACCGCGGAAGCCGCTATTCCGTACAGCTCCACGCCAGCCTTTCTGGGGCGCCTCTGTGGTTGCCGGCATGGGACAGTATTGGTGATATGCTACGCGACTCTGCGCTCCCGTCGGACTTTTCTCTGAGCCCACCGTTCAGGGTCTGGGCTGGCTCGCGGGAACGTAAACAATTGGCCAATCCGGCGTTGTTGCCCGCAGATGGCGGATGGAAGTGGAGATCTCGTGCAGCCTCGCTGCTGCTTTTGGGTGGCTGACTGAAACCATCCACACCACCCATCCCTCGCCCAGCAGCGTATCCAGCCGAGCTAGCCCAATGCCGCCGACTTAATATAGTTTCGTGGTTTTATGTCAAACCGCTGATAAATGCCCACCGCATACGCTGCTCGACGACGAGACAGGCAGCTGGCAATAGCAACAGGGCCGGCGGCAGACGCAGCGTGTTTGCCATTGACTCGAGCCGATCAGCAATTCGGCCGCTTCAACTCTGGGCGAGCGGCGTGCAATAGGAGAGATTTGCAAGTGCGCCCCCATTTCCCGCCGAGTCTTGGCTCGCCGAGTGCTGTCTGCTGGCGGGTGTTTGCCGATCGTTCGCTAGAGCCACAGTGTCGCCTCCATGTTTCGAAACCCACTGCTCGGGTTCCTCCAGCTTACCCTCATCCCTGCTGCATCAATAGACTTCAACCACTCTTGCTGGGCTCGCCGCTTTCGTGTCTAGATGGATGGCGTCTACGGGTTGCAGTCCTTCTCACGTCGCAGCCTCAGGCCCCACAGTGGCCGCTGATGGTGTCGTTGCAGATGCGGCGCATCGCGACCAGCCGCCCGCCAGCGCCGACGCCGACCCTCCCATTGTAGTCCCGCCGTACTGGCAGAGGCACCAGCGCGGAGAGTCGGTCATCAGCGTTGATAGCCGCAGGCTAAGCAGTCCCTTCATCAGGCTGGTCGACAATACAGACCAGCCATCGGAGCAGAGCAAAGGCCTCTGGGCCAAATCCGCCCAGATCGATCAGCATGTCGTGGTTCGCGGCACCGCGCCAGGAATTGGAGACTATGTTGTCTGGACCTGCAAAGTCGAAACTCTAAATGGCGGCACCATGGTTTTGAGGAAGAGGTATTGACGCTACCCTCCATTGGGCACATGTAGCAATCCTTCTAAGCCGATAAAAGGTACTCCGAATTTGACAAGCTGCGGAAGAATCTCGTCAAAACATTTCCTCGATCCGAAGCCTCAATCCCGCCACTACCTCGCAAGTCGGTAGTCCGTAAGTTTGGATCTCTCTGCGCTGAATGCAACTTGCGCGCGTTACTCACTGCGTCAAGGCAAGTTCCAGGAAGACTTTCTCGAAAAGCGGAGAGAGGGTCTATCGTACTTCCTTAAGTCTGTGAGCGATTCCGATATTTCTGCAGCGGCCACTGACGCTTGCTAGTTGCGTACTTGTGAATCCAGAGTTTGCCAGTTCGCCTGTGCTCAAAGATTTCGTATTTAATTGAGATACGATGACGATCTCTATGTCGCATAATGTCTAAAGCGTTGTATATATCTTCCACATGGAAAGCTCCATTGCTCGTCGCAGAACGCCTCATTAGGAGAGTGTCCATATGGCGGATATGGGCGGGTCAAACGCCTTCAGGATATGTCCAGTACCCTCAAGATCCAAGCGGTGGAGCGGTGCCTCACTCGTTGTAATGCTATAGGCAGGAAGGATTGGCTCGATCAATCTGGAGGACGCATGGGCACTTTTTCAGTCACGAATTGCTGTGACGGTGGAATTCAGCCATAGAATCTGGCGCTGTCCAGCAAAAATGGATGCCAGAAGTCGTTTCCCCGTGTGCGCGTGCCTTGTCCCATTCGAAAGTATTTAAAAGACCACCAAAGGTCTTTGAAAGAAACGTGGTAGATTCCAGTTGACTACGGTTTTTTCTTGGGTTCGTCCAGAATTTTTTTGGAAATTCCCCGCGTTTTGTGCATTTCGATTGACTTTGGCTGAGATATGGAGTACGTATCTTTTGAAGTACGTTCCCAAGATCCGAGACGCGCCAGTCTGATGGGGCGACACCCCCTAACGTTTTAACACAGCTTTTTCCCGCAACAACGCTTGTTCGCAACGATTATTGTGCACAGCAGCCTAAAGATGACCATCGCTCATCGAAAGCAATGGTCTCGTCGTCCGGACCAAGCTTGAGGTCATCCAGTTCACGCTTTGCGCGAAGGGATCGCCCCGAGTCGCCCGTTGATCGCGTCAAGGAAGCTCCCACATCGACGACCAGGCCGAACAAGGCGCCTCTACGCGTTCGACAGTCGTCGAACCAGTCAACTAACGAAAATCACATCAAGGCCAACGGTATCGAGAAGCTCAGCGCTACAGCTCGTAAAGCTACAAGAAGCCATCCTCTCCCTCACCGCCCCTCCGTCGCCGCGGACCGCTCCACTCCGAAACCTCCGACGAAAGTTACAGTAGCACAACCACATGGCAGCCTACTTGAGACTGTCAATGGCGTCCGAAAGCGTCTCAACATCACCCACGACGACGTCTCATCGAAAGCACCGACTCCAGGGCCGGGCAGCATAAACGAGGTGTCGATCTTGAACGGAAAACCACCAGAAGCGAGAGCGCTGCGATCGAAAGACGGCGGTTCACGAATCAAGAGTGAGCTTGCCATCTACTTTGCGAATTACGACGAAGTAATCAATGACATTCCTCGCGCTCCTGGTATGTCGAGTTTTTGAAGTCATTCAAATCAAATTGCTGACCACACTCTAGAATTGGTGGAAGTCGACGAAGCAATCCTCATACTAGACGAACCAGTGAAATCCCCTCATCCGAAGTCGGATATTCGATCATACCTCAAATCCAACGCTATTGCCTCCTCTGTCCCTCGCAAGCGCAAATCTTCAGAGGCGGCAGCAACGCAACCCTCTCACCCAGTCCAACACGCGAAAACCATTGATCTGTCAAAGGTTCCTTCCAGCAGCATTGCTCCATCAAGCGACCCACTCTCCGACTCCGTTTACTTCAAGCCGCACAAACGGGCAGAAAGGAAAGAAAAGCGTCTTCGCAACATAGAGAAAGAGCGGGCGCAGCACGAGAAGGTTCAGTTAGAGCAGATATTAGAAGGCCTGCAGGGGCCTGATTGGCTTCGCGTCCTCGGTGTAACAGGAGTTACCGATGGCGAGCGCAAAGACTGGGAGCCGAAACGCAGACACTTCATCCGGGAAGTACACGCGCTGGTAGAGAAGTTTCGCGAGTGGAGGGAAGAGGAGAAGAGGCTAAAGCAAGAGCGCGAAGAAGCTCTTGCCGCAGAAGAAGAGGTGAAGGAAGAACAAGAGGCAGAACAAGAGAACGGTGCAGCTGACGACAATGAAGCGGACGGAGTCATGGATGACGATAGCTCCGGCGTCCCAGACTCGAGCGATATTGACGCCTGGGCTGCACGTCAACTTAAACAAGAAGCTTTCTCAGCATCAATGTCCCGGTCCAAACAACAGGCGACGAAAGGATCTAATAAGAACAACGCTAAGAAAACGGGTACCGACAAGCAACCGACAGCATTGACGCCTAAGCTTCAATCCAGAGACCACCCAGCAGGGAAAGGAAGAACAAGTCGGAGCGTTGTTGCATTTGGCGTACCACTTCCCGAATTTCCAGAGAAGGACTTTGAACTGCCAGACGAATATATCACGGAGGATGCACTTCGGGCTAACGCGAGAAAGAGACGCAGAAGGAACAGGGAAAGGCAAGGGGCTGAGAGGGAAAAGGCAGTCCAAGTGTAGCGGGCTTGCCTGGTCGCTACTTTAGCCTTATCCTAGGAGTAGCTTTTCAATTGCTTGTCGTGTTGCATTCTCGAATCGAGCCAACAATGAGCTCAACATGTAGTTATATGGTGAATTTCGCCACATGAACCTAGATCAGTCTGAAAGCGGGTGAAAGCTTTCAACAGCTGAAGGGAATATCAATAAAGATTTTCGTCACCACACTTCATTGAAGCTCGGCTCTGGCTTTGACGTATGTGCAGAGCAGAACGCAGGTACGGGTGTTGTAGATTGTTCCGGGAAGTTTCTCCGATGCCGAACTGCAAGCTCACGTTTCGCGCGTTGACATCCCCCATTCACTGTCTTGCGCAACTGCTTTGCGTACTAAACAAAGACGACCAGGCAGTAGGGCGCATTCTTAGTGCATTCAAGTTTCGGTCTGAGGAGCTCGTCAGAGTCTCTCTCTTCACCCTACACAACGCAGGAGACGCGAAAGAACGCCCCCGAACCCGGTCGCGCATTATCCCGATCACCCGACTACGGCTTCTCGAGGCAGTAAAGAGTCTACGTCACAGCATCAACTATCACTGTGCTGCATTTCAGCTCATTTGGCGATGATTGTGCATACATCCAGGCGCCAGTCCGTCCCGGGGTAGCTACCTCAAGGCTGGATAGCTCCGATGGAGCCAGAGGAGCCGGAGGAGGCGGCTCTGCCGCAAGCTGAATTCCGCGTACTACACCAAGAAGTTGAACTTGATGTCGACTTTTCTACGGCATCGCTTTCGGGGCGCACCGAAATAACGATCGAGCCTCTGACGAAAGAGTTGAAAGCCATCCGCCTGAATTGTCGCCAAATCTCTGTGAAAAGCGTCACTGTCGATGGAGTTCTAGCTACGTCTGTCGAGTATCACGATCCATACAACGATCTCATTCTTGGTCGATCATACAGCGTGCACCAGCACCATCTTATCCACGGCAAGCTGCAAAACAACCTCATGACCCCTCCGAAAGGCGAACTCGTAATCCCGCTTCCGAAGAAGGTCAAGGTCACTGAGCTGAGCGTTCAGGACCCCAAAGGTGGAGAAGACGGAGATGTTGTATACAATGCAATCACGGTGACAATCTTTTACTCCGTGAAACAGTCAAGAGATGCGATACACTGGGTAGGCCTAAGCGAAGATGATGCTCGCTATCCGCATGTCTACACTCGGAATCAGCCTTTGGCCGGAGAGACCTCAAATTTTGTATTTCCGTGTGTCGACTCGCTTTCAGCGAGGTCGACTTGGAAGATAGTCATTAAATGTCCACGGACACTTGGTGATATTGTTAAATCTTCCGCCTACAGCGAAAACCAGGCAGCCAATGGCGATGGCGCGCTTACGAATGGATATCACGCGAACGGCAGCACATTGAGACCTCTTAAAGGACACCTCTTAGATTCCAACATTTTTGAGAGGTCGTTGACCGAAGAGGACCAGGCACTCGAGCTGTCGGTCGTTTGCTCTGGTTATATGGAAGAGAACGATGCTCCCGGTGATCACGACGCTGCCAACCGCAAATGGATCTTCACTTGCAGTTCTCCCGTAGCTCCACAACACGTCGGTTTTGCTATTGGGCCGTTCGAATTGGTGGAACTGTCCGATTTTCGCGAGAGCGACCAAGACGAAAAGCTTGGCCAAAACGCCGTGCGTGTCCACGGTTTCTGTCTTCCAGGGCGTGCGGAAGAGGTTCGATATACTTGCATGCCAGTGGCAATGGTAAGAGATCCCCTATTTCGAGTCTGTTTTCGTAGACTAACTGCATAACAGGCCCTAGATTATTTCACCTTCAATTACGGCTCATATCCTTTCGAGATGGAGACTAGCAGCTACAAAATGGTCTTCGTTGACGATCTTGTCGAAGACGTTACCGATACAGCTACTCTTTCAATCTGCAGCACGCGCCTCCTTGTACCGGCGCACGTGCGGGACAATGTCAACGACATCGTACGAGAACTTGTGCGAGGCGCTGCGACACAGTGGTTAGGTGTCAACATTGTTCCAAAAACGTCAAATGATTTCTGGATCGTCCTTGGAGGGTCCTACTTCATGGCAGACGACTTTATGCAGACGCTGTGGGGACGGAATGAACACCGCTTTCGACAGAAAATGAACGCCATCAAAGTCGTGCGCCTGGATGTCAAGCGACCCTCCATGTATAATTTGGGGCCGTTCGCAGGACTTGACCGCTCGAATCTCGAATTCTTGAAGCTAAAAGCGCCTTTAGTATTCTTCATCCTGAACTCGAGACTCATAAAAGCCAGCGGCAGTAAAGGGGTCAACAGGATCTTCTGGAGACTGCTCCTCGATGCCAAAGTCGGAAAGATCGAAAACAACGAGGTTGATACTGATCGACTTCTGCGGATATGTGACAGGGTTGGCCATGCTAAGCTCGACACCTTCTTCCAACAGTGGATCTACGGTGCTGGCTGCCCGTCATTCCATGTGACGCAGAAATTCAACAAGAAGAAGCTGGTCGTTGAGACGACAATCTTTCAAACCCAAACGGAGCAGAAGTTGGATCAGCCATTGCAATCGAAGCACTTTATGCGTGACGTCAAGGAATTCGAAGAGAATGTCAGACCCGATGGCGTTCAGAATTTATTTACTGGGCCAATGACTATTCGAATCCACGAAGCGGATGGCACGCCGTACGAGCACATTGTTGAAATCAAGGAGGCACGCACAGTGGTCGAGATCCCGTACAACACCAAATACAAGCGGCTGAAGCGAACCAAACGTCAAAAAGAACGTGCGGTCGCTAATCAAGCCGCCGGTGGTGCAGGGGACGAAGAGACTGACGCCTTGCTCTACTGTCTTGGTGATGTTCTCCAAACTCCAGAAGACATGGCCGAGTGGCGACTCACCGAGTGGGACGAAGCCACGGAAAACAGCATGAACAACGAATCTTATGAGTGGATTCGATTAGACAAGGACTTCGAATGGATCTGTGAGATGAGTTTCAACCAGCCCGCGTATATGTACTTGTCGCAGCTGCAGCAAGACAACGACGTCGTGGCGCAGGTGGATACCTTACAGTTCATGCTGCGGCAACAACCCTTTTCGATTATATCTACTATCTGCATCCGCACTCTGATGGATAGTCGATACTTTTATGGTATTCGAGTGCTGGCAGCAGACCTCCTCGCTCGGTGCGCCACTGAATCTCTGGATTGGATTGGCCTGTTTCATCTCGAAAAGGCCTTCCAAGAACTTTTCTGTTTTCCTGACTCGCCGATGACTCGATCAAACGACTTTTCCGACCATCGAGCATACGCTGTGCAATGTGCAATTCCAAGAGCGCTTGCAAAAGTACGGGATAGGCGTGGACAGGCACCTGATGCGGTGAAGCGGTTCTTTATGGACAAGCTGAAGTTCAACGACAACTCCAATAATCCGTACAGCGATGCCACTTATGTTTCCACCCTCATGTCTGGCCTCGCCGACACTCTCATCACTCAAAATGATGGCGTGACGATGAGCTTCGACTTTGCTACCGATGACGACGAGATCAAGGCAATAGACTTTCAAAAGGCCGCCATCGAAGAAATCGAACGCCATCGCCGCATTGATGAATGGATTCCTTCCTGGAACAACATCCTCACGGTCACGGCTTTGAAGTGCCTAGAGCGGCTTGTAGAAGGGAAGGTTGCCCCTCGAAGGCTGACAGACTTCGTCCCCTATACTCGGCCAGAGAACTCCGACCCCGTCCGGCTGCAGGCTTTCGATTCCATTGTTGGCCTCGGCTCCCTGACTGATCCGACCGTCGGTCGATGGGTATTTTATTCTCTACAGGCTTCGCCGTCTCCCTACTTCCGCGAGCAGCTCATCCAGATAATCGGCCGAGGTCTCGGAGATGCTGCTTTCCGTGGACCAAACACGCCATCTCAGGGTATTGCTGCCGGCTTGGTAATTGAAGGTGGTGGTGCCGAGTCAAGAGCGCAGGCGATTGAAAGGACCACAACAATCACGGGAGCTCTGAAGTCGCTCAAAGATCAGCTTGGCCACGACGAGATTCTCCAGCAGTCCATCCTCGAAGTGCTGCAATCCCCAACGCTCAGTTGGAACGACTTCTTGGAACTAATAGCGGTTTGTCGCATCCTCTATGATACAGTTGATAGCTTGATGGTTGTTTGCAAACTCCCTCGTTACTGGCGGCTGACACATGAAGGCAACGCCATGCTGCACTTCACCAGGACCGGACGCTACCGCACCAAGCCGGGGCCGAAATTCGACCTAAAGCTTCTCAAACGGCCTCGTCCATCACCTCCGTCACCATCGAATCGCGCTGATGTTCCTGAACCAAAGCGTATGAAGGTCTCAGACTCTCCAAATTCAAAGAGGACAAAGGCCGACTCAGCTCCCTCGCATTCACCACTCACAAATGTTCTCACTTCTCAGGCGGAGACGGAGAACAAAGCCACGGCCAATCCCCCTGCACCATCCTCGTCTTCGCATACGAATCCATCGGCAGTGGCTCAGCCTCCTGCAGTCCGTCCTTCACCTTCTCGAGCTTCCACTACCGACAAGGCAAAGCCGGCGAAGCGTTCACGTGTTGTTACCCTCAAGCTCACGAATAAGGCCGCTTTAGCAGAAGTGGAGGCAAGATCTACGGCGTCACCGTCTTCGACCGCGGAAGCTCAGCTTCCCCAGCCCAAGTCTCCGAAGCTCTCCCCAGCGAATACCGTCAAGAGCGACACGCTCAGCGCGATCTCTCTCTCCGTTCGACCGCCAGCTGCGGAACCCTCACCATCTGCACCTCAGCCAACGGACTCCCAGTCTCCGCCAATTAAAATCAAGATTAGACTGGGTGGCTTAGGTGGAAGCAAGTGAACGGCATGAAACTTCGGGTATGAGCTTAAACGTTGAGTTTGGCGTTGTATTTCTGATTAGCATTACACAATGGCGCTGTCGGTTTCTTGCATTTGGGTATTCGGCTTGCTTCTCGGTTGAAGCTTACGAGATACCAATTTCAAAAAGCATCATAGCATGGCGTCGCGGTGGAAAGTTTTCTAGACATTGCCCAGTGGCTTGTCGTTCATGTAATTCTATACCTTAGCCTTCTACAAGGTAGGGAATGATCATTGTCAGTAACCACTTCTGCGAATATGCTCGACGACGTCGACGTTTCTTTTTGGCGCGTACACTGCGCACGTGATTTCGCGTTTCCGCGACTTTCTAGGCTGGCCACCCGCTTCATAGCTTCTGCCGCGTTCCGAATATTCAAAAACGATGGACAAATGGCATTGCAGTCCCAAAATCAGGCATTCCACAACAGGATGCTTGGTCAAAGGTCTGTACAGTCGCGGCTCAGTCAATCCGTGAAAGGAGAAGCCGAAGCTGAGAGGGGCGCGAAGCGACTGAAGACCCAGCACAGTTCAACTTCCAGCGAGACCGAGAGAACTGAGATTCGAGACTCGGACGCAGATGACGAAGAGGATATTGTTATTCCTACATCGGCCCGCACGAACGGTCTCGAGAGTGCCTTGCCTGATATTCGTACAGACCAGGAAGCGATTGACGAGTATGAAGCTCAAAGGGCTGCAGAACAATGTGAGCTGAAGGCGACCAAAGAGACGTCCAACGAGCACGTGGTACGAGGAAAGAGCTCCATATATCTTGATGCCTTCAATCTGGCGCTGCAGACCGTGCTAGAAGAGGAGAGCCATCTGTTTGATGACGCAGAGAAGGCGCTTTTTGTTCACTGGAATTCTCTTGGTTACGAAGCG
>Ga0335072_10017575_pt1 | contig 10110 bp, 8 predicted proteins | sample Lox_Sample_21_FD_206725 | JGI IMG/M metagenome (GOLD analysis project Ga0335072, IMG submission 206725) | Soil microbial communities from Loxahatchee National Wildlife Refuge, Florida, United States - Lox_Sample_2.1 | ecosystem: Environmental > Terrestrial > Soil > Wetlands | place: USA: Florida...
GCCGGCCGTTCCCAGAAAAATCCGAGCGGCAAGGTGGCAGCCAGGCTCGGCAGCAGAACCACAAATGATGCGAGCAGCCAGCCGGAGGCAGCCACGTCCGCCAGCGGGCCGCTCGAACTGCTCGGGCTCTGGCTCACCGCGGCCGCGATGGCCTGGCCAACGGCGAGCACAGCGAGAAGCACCGCGACCACCATTGGCGCACGGCGATCGGCAGCGCGCCGTACGATGTCCGCCGCACGCTTGGCGGCGACCCGCCGTGCCGTGGCGGCGAGGCTGTCGCCCCCGCGTGCTAGTAGGCCCACCTTGCTATTGTCGCCGCACCCGGCCGGTCCAGGCGTCCCCCTGGACGCGCATCGTGCCATCCCCCGCGCGAGGGATGAACGCCCATGTGCGTCCCCCGTGCCAGCGACGCCAAAGACGGCTCGGCGGCGGGACGCTCGCCACCAGCCAAATCCCTAGCGTTGACGGCATGGAAGCAGCAATCGAAGTTACCGGCCTGCGGAAGCGGTTCGGCTCCACGCTCGCCCTTGATGGCATGTCGTTCATCGTCCAGCTAGGTCAGGTCACGGGGTTTGTGGGACCGAACGGCGCCGGGAAGTCCACCACCATGCGCGTCGTCCTCGGCCTGGATACGCCCGACCAGGGCAGCGCGCTCATCGGCGGGCAGCCCTACCCGAAGCTGCGCCGCCCGCTCGGCCACATCGGCGCGATGCTTGACGCCGCCGCACTTCAGCCCGGCCGCACCGCCCGCAACCACCTGCTCTGGCTGGCCCACTCTCAGGGCCTTAGCGGCAGGCGGGTCGATGAGGTGATCGAACAGGCCGGCCTGACCTCGGCCGCACGGCGCAAGGCCGGCGGCTTCTCCCTCGGTATGCGGCAGCGCCTGGGTATTGCGGCGGCCATGCTGGGCGATCCGCCTGTGCTGATGTTCGACGAGCCGTTCAACGGAATGGACCCCGAAGGCATTGTCTGGATGCGCGGGTACTTGCGATCGCTGGCCGCCGAGGGCCGGGCCGTGCTGGTGTCCAGTCACCTGATGAGCGAGCTGGAGGACTCCGCCGATCACCTGGTGGTCGTCGGCCGGGGCAAGGTGATCGCCGACACCAGCGTGGCCAAGCTGATTGCGGCCGCGTCGGGCGATCGGGTGACGCTGCGGACCGTGTCGCGGTCGGAGGCGATGACGGTGCTGGCGCACGCGGGGGCCACCGTCGCCGCCACCAACCGGGACACATTGTCGGTGTCCGGCCTATCGTCCGAGCAGGTTGTCGCTCGGCTCACTGAGTCGGGAATCGGATTCTCGGAGATCGCGGCACACCGGGCCACCCTGGAGGAGGCCTACATGGAACTGACGAGGGACGCGGTCGAGTTCCGCGCGCAGCCCGCTGGGGAGCCAGTCCGATGACCACAACCATCACTCCTTACCGCCCGCCTGAGGAGGCCGGCCGGGACGGCTTCACGCAGTTGCTGCACGCCGAGTGGACCAAGTTCCGCACCCTGCGCGGATGGGTGATCGCCGTGCTCGTTGCAGCCTTGCTGATAGATGTGGTCGGGCTGCTCGTGCCGCGAGGTGACGATCATTGCGGCACCGCGTGCCAGGCGCACGTTCCGACCGGCCCAGGCGGCGAGGCAGTCAACGATAGCTACTACCTCGCGGCCCAGCCGCTGGCCGGCGATGGCAGCATCACCGTCCGGGTGACGTCGCTGACCGGCGTGATCGACTCCACCAGCGGTTTCAGCACTCCGGCAAGTTTGCAGAACCCCGTGAGCCGACGCCTGGTGCCGTGGGCCAAGGCCGGGATCATCATCACCGGGAGCACCCGGCCCGGATCGGCCTACGCAGCGATGATGGCCACCGGCAGCCACGGCGTGCGCATGCAGTATGACTACACCAGTGACATCGCCGGATTGCCCGGGTCGGTGACTGCGGCGTCCCCGCGCTGGCTGCGCCTGACCCGGTCGGGTGACGTGATCACCGGATACGACTCGGCCGACGGCAGGCGCTGGGCCGAGGTCGGGACGGCGCGCCTAACCGGGCTGACCGGCACTGTGCGCGCCGGCATGTTCGCCACCTCGCCGCTGGAGTTCGTTCCGAACCTCCCGTCCTACGCCGAGTCCGGCGGCGGGGCGAACTCGAGCGCGGCGACCGGTGCCTTCGACGACGTTGACCTGCTCGGAGGCCCCCCGGGCGGCCGGTGGGCCGGCCAGCAGGTAGGGAGCGACAACGGTCCGCAGCCGCCGCCCGGTATCGGGTTCCGCCAAGCCGGCGGCAGGTTCACGGTGACCGGCTCCGGGGACATCGGACCGGTCGTCGCCGCCGGAGTAAACAGCGGCTACGTCACCGGCACCATCGCCGACCATCTGCTCGGAGTCTTCATCGGGATGCTCATCATGATCGTCATCGCGGCGATGTTCATCACCGTGGAGTACCGGCGCGGCCTCATCGCCACGTCGCTGGCCGCCAGTCCGCGGCGAGGGCGGCTGCTGGCCGCTAAGGCGGTGGTGATCGGCCTGCTTACGTTCGTGCTCGGGTCGGCCGCCGTGGCGGTGGCCGCCCTCGCCGGCAGCCGGATCTCGCATGACAGCGGGATGTACATGCTGCCGGTCGGCTGGCTGACCGAGGCCAGGGTCATTCTGGGTACCGGTGCAATGCTCGCGGTGGCGTCGGTCCTGGCGCTGTCGCTCGGCACAGTACTGCGCCGCAGCGTCGCCGCCGTCGCCGCGGTGATCGTGGCGATCGTGCTTCCGTACATCCTCGGCGTGAGCGGCGTCCTGCCTGCCAGCGCGTCGGAGTGGGTCCTCCGGGTAACCCCGGCGGCCGGGTTCGCTATCGAGCAAAGCGTGCCGCAGTACCAGCAGGTCGTCGGCCGCTACGCGCCACCCGACTACTTCCCGCTAGGGCCGTGGTCTGGCATCGCGGTGCTCTGCGCCTACGCTGCGGTCGCCCTCGGTCTGGCGGCCTACTTGCTGCGCCGCCGGGACGCGGGATGAGCGGCATGAGCCAGACGATGACCTCCGGCAAGAATGAGGCGATGACCATCGCACGGCATGCGCTGCCACGGTCTGGCGGGGCCGCCGGGACAGAGCGCGCCTCCGCCGGAGTGCCAGACGCGCTGCGGGCTGAGTGGACCAAACTGCGGACCGTGCCTGGCACTGGGTGGATCCTGGCCGCTGTCTGCGTGCTGACGGTCGCGGTCGGGGCCGCGACCGCAGCGGCCACCAGGTGCGGCACCGGCACCGGATGCCCGATCGACCCGACCAAGGTCAGCCTGACCGGAATCCAGGTCGGCCAGGCCGTGGTCGCGGTCCTGGCTGTGCTGGTGATCAGCGGCGAGTACAGCACCGGCATGATCCACACGACCTTCACCGCGATGCCCCGGCGCTGGATGGTGCTGGCCGCCAAGGCCGCGGTGCTGACTGGCCTGCTGCTCGCGGCCGCAATGGTCGCTGTAGCCGGGAGCCTGGCGGCCGGGCGACTGATCCTGACCGGCAACGGCGTCACCGCCGCGCACGGTTTCGCCGTCGTGTCGCTATCCAACGGGCAGACGGTCCGGGCGGCGGCCGGCTCGGTGCTCTACCTCGCGCTCGTCGGACTGCTCAGCCTGGGCATCGCAACGATCGTGCGGGACTCGGCCGCCGCTACCGGCGCGGTGCTGGGGATGCTGTACGTCCCGCCGGTTGTCGCCCTCTTCCTCGGCGGCGAGCCAGCCTGGCAGCGCTGGGTCGACCGGTACGCGCCAACGGACGCGGGCATGGACATCGTGACCACCACCGGGATGCACAACCTGGTCATCAGCCCATGGGTCGGCCTGGGCGTGCTGGCCGCATGGGCTGCGGGTGCGCTCCTGGCCGCGGGCATGCTCCTGCGCCTTCGGGACGCCTGACTATCTTTTCCACCCACGAGCAGCAGCTGCCGATGGTGACACAGTCACACGTTGGCCGCCGCGTGACGAGTCGCGCGTTCCTCACCGGGACGTTCTAGTGGATGATGCCGACCATGAGTTATGAATATTCTCGCGGCTGGCGCGCCCTGACCATCGTGGTCGTGCCGCCGATCATGCGCTCGCTGTTCCGGCGCCAGTGGCAAGGGATGGAACACGTGCCACGGCACGGCGGGCTGATAGTCGCCGCGAACCACATCTCAGAGGCAGACCCGCTGGTGCTCTGTCACTATCTGCATGCCAGCGGCCGCTACCCGGTATTCCTCGCCAAGTCGTCGCTGTTCGAGAGCCGGCTAGTGGGCCTGCCGGTACGTGGCACCGGGCAGATACCGGTTTACCGCGACGCGGCGAGCGCCGCCGCAGCCCTGAAGCCCGCCGAAGAGGCGCTCGCGGCGGGGCAATGCCTGATCGTCTACCCCGAGGGCACGTGCACTCGCGATCCCGACCTGTGGCCGATGACCGGGCAGACGGGAGCGGCACGGCTGGCGCTCGCCACCGGCACTCCGGTGCTGCCGCTGGCCTCGTGGGGTGCACACGAACTCCTGCCGTATCCCAAGGGGGAGAAGGGCGGCCTGGCAGCCACGCTTAAGCCCGGATTTCACCCCTTCCCGCGCAAGACTGCGCAGGTCATTGCTGGCCCGGCAGTAGACCTCAGCCGTTACCAGGGGCAGCCGCTCAACGGTTCGACGCTGCACGCCGCGACCGCGGAGATCATGGCGGCGATCGCCGCTCTGGTCGGCGAGCTGCGTCGCGAGACACCGCCGGCTGAGTTGTACGACCATCACAAGGCCATCGAACAGCGACGGGCTACCTCAACGGGAAGCCCGTGACGCCCCGCGGGCCGGCCAACGGTACCGGGGCTGCCACCCAAGCACCGTCTTCGCCGTCGAGCAGTCCACCAGCGCCCGGTCTGGCTCGGCGCGGTACCGGTCGGGTCCGCGGACCGGAACGTCCGGAGTAAGGCGGGCGGCCATTTCCAGGCTGGGCGCGGAGGCAGCGATATCGTCGGCGCACAGCAGCGCGCAGACGTGGCCATCGAGCTGTGCCGCGAGCGCGCACTCCACTGCGGATGCGACGTCGCGAGCATCGACGAATGCGCCGAATTCCCAGAACGGCGTCCACTCCGCGGCAGGGTCAGCCTGCCAGCGCAGCTCGGCCCGCTCGTAGAATTCAGGCAGCGTCACGTGCACCGGCCGCAAGCAGATCGTGGCAATGCCGCTGCGACCGCTGAAGCCTGCGCACATATCCTCGGTCAGCACCTTGGATATGCCATATGGGCGGCCCGCCAGCCGGGGATGCGCGTCGTCTAGCGGAAAGTAATCAGGCAGTCGCTCGCCTTCAGCTATCCCGAAGACCTGAGCGCTGGAGAAGTGCACCACCCGTGTCACGCCTGCCGCCTGCGCCGCCAGCAGGACATGCCAGGTTCCCAGCACGTTCACGGCCATGATCTGCTCGGGCGTCCCGGCTGAGTCATTAGCGATGGCGGCCAGGTGGACGACCGCCGTGCAGCCCGCGGCTGCCCGCCGGACCGCGCCCGCATCGAGGATGTCCTGCCCGTCGGCAATGTCGAAGCCGGTGATCTCATGACCCTGATCGGCAAGGTGCGCGGCAACTACCGCGCCGACTGTGCCCCGCTGGCCGGTGACAAGAATGCGCATGCTGAACACCGTAGTGGAATGCGGTTGCTCAACACCGTAGTGAATTGCTGGCGTCCCGCGCCCGAAATAGGCGCTTTGCCACCGGCAATCAGCTTCGGTGCGGGGCTGTCACTTGACCGAGCCCGCGGTCAGCCCCCCGACCACCTTGCCCTCGATGAATGCGAACAAGATGATCACCGGGATGGTCGCGACGACCGAGCCGCCGAGCAGGTGCTGCCAGTCGACCTGGTACTCGCCGATGTAGCCGTTCAGCGCCACGGTCAGCGGCGCGGTTGTGTTGTTCGTGGTGAGCGTGAGCGCGACGATGAACTCATTCCAGGCGGCAATGAAGGTGAAGATCAGCGCGGTGACTATTCCCGGCCAGGCGACCGGCACCACGACTCTGAGCATGGCCCCGAACCTGGTCGTGCCGTCGACCAGTGCCGCCTCCTCCAGCTCGTTAGGGATCGAGCTGAAGTAGGCATTGAGGATCCAGATCGCGAAAGCCAGGTTGAAACCGGCGTTGACGAGGATGAGCGACCAGACTGAGTTGATCATGTTCAGGTCGTTGAACTGGCGGTAGATGCCCACCACCAGCGCGGTCGGCTGGAACATCTGGGTGACGAGCACCAGGACGAGGAAGAGTGCCCGGCCGCGAAACTTGCGCCTGGCCGAGTAGTAGGCAGCCGGGATTGCCACCAGCAGCACGAGCACGGTCGCGCCGCCGGCGATCTCCAGGCTCGTCTCGATGTTGCGCCCGAGGCCGGTACTCCAGAGCGTCACGAAGTTCGACCAGGCAAAGTGGCTCGGCAGGTAGTCGCGATCAAGCAGTTCACTCTGCGGGCGGAGTGCCGTGATCACCATTTCCAGGTACGGCAGCAAGAAGATCACAGCGATGACATAGGCGGCTGCCGTGACGGCCGCCGTGCCCAGCTGCGGCATCCGCCGAGGTGCCCGCGTGGTGGCTGCTGCCCTGGTGCTGACCGTGACTGCGGCCATGTCAGTTGACCTCCGAATTCCACCGGCTCGCCCGAAGGAATGCCAGCACGATCACGATCACGATCGCGAAGTTGACGACAGACATCGCCCCCGCCTCGCCGATGTCACTCTGCTTGAGGATGTACATGAATACCGTGCTGGTGGACGTCTCATAGCCAGGGCCGCCGCCGGTCATCTCCCAGATGATCGGAAACGAGTTGAACACGTTCATCAAATTGATCAACGCCGCGATCAGCGCGGCACGGCGAAGCAACGGCAGCGTTATCGAACGATAGGTGCCCAGCCGTGACGCTCCGTCGACCCGCGCGGCCTCGTAGACGTCCTGCGGAATCGCCTGGAGCCCGGCCAGCAGCGTGTACGTCGAGAACGGCAGCGATACGAAGATGGCGACGGCCATCATCCACACCATGGCGGCGTCAGGCCTGCCGAGCCAGTCAGCGGTGGTGGAATTGAAGTTCTTCAGGAGGCCGACCTGATGCAGCAGCACGTTGATGACGCCGTTATTGGGGTCCAGCATCCAGCGGAAGACGATCGACGTCATCATCACCGAGGCGGCCCACGGCGCGATGAGCGCCCACCGGGCCACTCGCCGGCCGGGGAACCGCTGGTTGAACAGCTGCGCGAGCGGCAGGGCGATTGCCATGGTGACTGTCACCACCACCACTGTCCAGATGATCGTCCTGACCACCGCCGAGCCGAATGCCGGCTCGTGGAATAGCGTCGAGTAGTTCTTTGTGCCATTGGAGCCGAGCACGATGCCAATGGGCGAGATGTTCTGGAACGAGGTCTGAAACATCTCGTACACAGGCCAGATCACTGCGAAGACGATGAGGCCGGCGGCCGGTCCCACCCAGGCCAGGGGCAGCAAGCGGCGGCCAAGCCGGCGCCGGGCACCTGACGGGCGTCCGTACGGCGCTGGCTTGCGCGCCAGTTCACCGGACCCGGCTATGCCGGCGGTGGTCTCTTGCATGCTGATCTCCGGGGTCGTGCTCGTGACGGTGAGTTAGCTGCTGCTGTGTCGCTGCGATGACGCGTCTTGGGGGTCGCGGACACCGCGACCCCCAAGACGGCCGGAACCTGCAGGCTGACTCAGCTGGTCGAGGTTGCCTTCTGCTGGATCGCACCAAGGACCGCGCTCGGGTTACCGCCGATGGCGGTACCGATCGTGGTCTTGATGTCGTCGTCAACTTGCTGCCAGTTCCCAGTTGCCGGGTAGAGAGTGCCGCTCGGCAGCCGCTGCAGGAACGGCGCGAACGTGGTGTCTGACGACAAGGAGTTGATGGCGGATGTCGTGGCCGGCAGCAGGTCGTACTCCTTGTCGAACTGCAGCTGGTACTTGTCCTGATAGACGAAGTCCAGGAACTGCTTGATCTGGCTGGCGTGTCCCTGCGTGTCCAGCGCGACGAACGAGTCGCCCACGGCAAGCGTGCTAGTCAGGGGACCGTTCTTCCCCGGTATCGCAGTAGCGGCGTAGTCCGCGGCGGTCAGCTTCCCGCCTTGCTGGATGATCGGGATGAGCGCGGGCGAGCCGTTGATCATGCCGATCTGCCCCTGAGCGAATTGCTCCCACAGCGGCGTGCGGTCCTGGCTTCCCGGCCCTGGCTCAGTGTCGCCAGCTTTCACTAGCGTGTTCAGAAACTGGAACGTCTGGATGTTCTGCGGGCTGTTGATGTCGTACTGACCGCTGCTGTTCTGGTATCCGCCGCCGTTGCCGAGGAACCACAGCAGCGACTCGGCCTCGGCTTCTTCAGAGCCAAGCGGGAGGCCGAATCCGACCTTGCCTGTCTTCTGTTTGATCTTCGCGGCGTCGGTTTGCAGCTGCGCCCAGGTGGTCGGTGGCGCGGCGATGCCGGCCTGAGCGAACAGCTTCTTGTTGTAGAAGAACGCCCGTGAGCTGGTAGTGAACGGCATGCCGTATGCGGTGCCCTGGTAGGAGTCCGCCGTCATGAACGGCTTCAGCATGTCGCTGTATGTGCTCGGCGAGAGCACCTTGCTGGCCGGGTAGGCGATTTTGTCCTGGGCGAACTCCAGCGGCGATTCACCCTCGATCAGGTCCGGGTACTGCTTGTTCTGCAGCATCGTCTGGACCTTGCTGTCGATGACGTTCCAGTTGTAGAGCTGGAACGTTACCTTGATCGTCGGGTACTTCTTCTCGAACGCGCTGATGATCGCGGTCCAGTACTTGCCCGTGGTGTTTGCCGCGCCGGTGCCGTAGTCAGGCACGACCATGGTCAGAGTCGTCTGCCCGTTGCTTCCCGAGCCGGAGCCGGACGAAGAGCCGCATGCCGTGAGGGCGAGCAGCGCGCTCGCACCAACGGCCACGCTCCCGACCAGGCGTCGCTTCATCAAGTGAGGCCCCCATCCGTTGGTCGGGCAGCACGCAGCCGGCAACGACCGCGTGCGACCCAGTCGAAATTGCTGGTAAATAGCTGAATTTCGACTCAACACCGGCTGAACTACAGCAGTCTAGGCGAGTTATCTAAATGTGATAATGTGACTCTAATGTCACAAATCGAATGCCTACCTTAACACCGATTCCGCTCGGCTGATGTCAATTCGGCCCGTGTGTCACGATCGGGGAGCGTCCACGGTCCTTGAGAACTTGTGATTGTGAGTGAGCGTCGTGAGTAAGCGCGCGCACGTCTGACGCATCATGGTGGGACGAGCCGCCAGGTAGGAGTGACAACGTGGAAGCAGTGCGCGCGCTTCGCCAGATTGCCTTCCAGCTCGAGCGCGCCGGTGCGCCGACCTACCGGGTGCGCGCGTTCCGCCGCGCCGCGCAAGTCCTGTCTGACTTGCCCGCCGAGGAACTGAGGCGGCGAATCGGCGCAGGCACGCTCACCGAACTCGCCGGAATCGGGCCGGCCACCGCGCAAGCAATCCGCGAGGCTGCCGCGGGTGAGGAGCCGGCTTACCTAACCCGGTTGCTGCAGGAGGCGCCAGTGGCTGAGCGGACCGGACTTCACGCGGCAGTGCGAGGCGACTGTCATTCACATTCGGACTGGTCCGACGGCGGCAGCCCGCCACTTGAGATGGCCGAGGCTGCACATGACCTCGGCTACGAATGGCTCGCGCTGACCGACCACTCACCGCGCCTCACCGTGGCTAACGGGCTGTCCGCAGAGCGCCTCGAACAGCAGCTTGACCTGGTCAGACGGCTCAACGCCGGCGGCGCGCCCGTTCGCATCCTGACCGGCATCGAAGTCGACATCCTTGCCGACGGAGGCCTCGATCAGCGCGATGACCTGCTCGGCGAGCTCGACATGGTGGTCGCGAGCGTCCACTCCGAGCTGCGGATGCCCGCACCGGCGATGACCAGCCGCATGGTCACGGCGCTCGCCAACCCGCACGTCGACGTGCTTGGCCACTGCACCGGCCGGCGGGTACTCGGCCGGGGCAGGCCCGAATCGGAGTTCGACGCGGAAGCCGTTTTCACGGCGTGCCGGGACTTCAGCGTTGCTGTCGAGATCAACTGCCGTCCGGACCGGCAGGACCCGCCGGACCGGCTGCTGCAGCTAGCAGCACAACTAGGCTGC
>Ga0335072_10017576_pt1 | contig 10110 bp, 9 predicted proteins | sample Lox_Sample_21_FD_206725 | JGI IMG/M metagenome (GOLD analysis project Ga0335072, IMG submission 206725) | Soil microbial communities from Loxahatchee National Wildlife Refuge, Florida, United States - Lox_Sample_2.1 | ecosystem: Environmental > Terrestrial > Soil > Wetlands | place: USA: Florida...
AATGGTGTTGAGGGGCGACGACTGGGAAGAACTGCCAGCCGCCGAGGGAATGCGGGCTGGTGCAGGCCTTTCTGGCGGGGAAGATTGACGTACGTTCTCGGCGCCAAACTCGGTCGTTGTTTCGGGGTCCAATTCCTGACTGAGAATCTCGGTTCGACCTGAGGTTTTGACCACTGTCAAAACTACCAGTCCAGGGACGGGTCTGGACCTTCCCCAAAGGGCAGTAGACGGAGCTACTTTCTACCCCTATAGTTCTCACCGGATCGCGATGAGCGAACTTACTCCGACCTATGTTGCAGTTGTTGATGACGACGAGAGTATTTGCCGATCATTCGGCCGGCTGTTGCGCGCGGCCGGACTTCAACCAGTTACGTACAACTCGGCGGAATCCTTTCTCGCAGACAAGAAGCATCCACAGTTCGGTTGCCTGGTATTCGATATCCGGCTCGGTGAAATGTCTGGCATAGAGCTCGCTCAGCGGCTCTCGGCCGAGGGCGGGTGTACGCCAGTCATCTTTATCACGGCTCATGACGATCCTGAGGCGCGCGCTGCGGCCAACGCGTTGGGTTGTTCGGCTTACTTCCGGAAAACGGATTCCGGGGCGGAAGTGCTAGAGACTATTCGAAAGGTAGCTCTTTCGTAGCGTGCCGCCACTCGATGTCAAAGCTGCGCAGCATTCCTACGCAGAAATTGATACGGCAGCTGACCGGCAATGGTGCTAGCAAGAAAAGAACGAAACAGTTCATTCTTGGCAGCGAACAGGTGACAGAGTCCCAGGGACACTGTCTAGAGAGAACTGGAGAGAGTTATGGTTTGCAATTCGTGCGGATTGGAAAAACAAGCTCAGTTCAGTGCGGAAATCAATATCCATTTTCCCGGTGAGAAGGGGCTGGACGAGCCCGGCATCTGGGTGTTCCCGAAGCTGGAGGTGTGCCTCGTCTGCGGCTGGACGCAGTTTCGGATTCCTGAAGGTGAGTTGAATCGGCTTGAAAGCAACATCGCAGCTTAGGGCATTTTGCGGAAAAGTCCCAGTCGTCCTAAGCCCTTTGCGATCCATCGGGCCAAAGTATTTCCTGTCAGAGGGTAAGACCATGAACAACCGATCCCGCATTCTTATTGCTGATGATCATAGCCTGGTGGCCGAACTGTGCAAGAGACTTCTTGAGACCGAGTTTGACGTCGTCGGAGTGGTTGGGGACGGCCGCGCCCTGGTGCGGGCCGCCCGGCAACTGAAGCCGGACGTAATCATCGTAGACGTGGCGATGCCGATTCTGAACGGTCTGGACGCCGGGCGGCAAGTGAAAGAAACACTGCCTTCAGTCAAGTTGGTTTACCTGACGATGAATCCTGACCCCGAAATAGCCGCCGAAGCCTTTGCACGCGGGGCCTCTGGCTACTTGCTCAAGACCTGCGCCTCGTCGGAAATGGTGCTGGCCGTTCGCGAAGTGTTGCGGGGCAAGACGTATCTGTCACGGGGGCTTTCGCGCGATGCGATCGAATGCTTGCGCTGGGAGCACAAGGAAATGGTCAATGAAAACGAGCGTCTCACCGCAAGACAGCGGGAGGTCCTGCAGCTCCTGGCCGAAGGCCGCGTGATGAAGGAAGTCGGAGGCATCCTGAATATGACGACCCGGACGGTCGCGTATCACAAGTACAGGATCATGGAAGTACTTGGCGCCAAGAGCAGTGCTGAACTGGTCAAGTACGCGGTCCGGAGCCACATCGTCGCCGCCTAGGTTGAGCCGGAAGTCGGCGGGATCTCCAACCCGCTGCTGACAAACTGCCTGCCCTCAAGAACTGCTTGCAAGGCAGGCAATAAATCGGCTTCCACTCTCGTTTTCAGAACATAGCCCAGAGCCCCAGAGCTCAAGGCTACCTGCGCCACGTCCGGAGAAGATTCCTGAGTTACAAAGAGTATCTTCGATCCCGAGGACACCTTGCGAATCCGTCGAGCCGCCTCGATGCCGTTCAGTTTTGGAAGTCCGAGGTCGAGGATAATCAAGTCCGGGTGCAATTCTTCGGCTTTCTGAACCGCTTCCAGTCCATCAGAAGCTTCGCCGATGATCTGCAAGTCAGCTTTTCTTTGCAGTGTTGAACAGATAAATCGGCGCCAAGCTTCGAAATCATCCACCACCAGAACCCGGACCTTAGACACCCTCGCACGCCCCTTCCTCAATCATTCAACACGCTCTTGTTTGGTGAGTTCAAATGAGGGGCTCGGTACCTGCGAAGTGACGATCCCGGTGCCCTCTCGGGATCGAATCACGTGCGAGACGGCTGCCGCGAACTTGGGCTAAGACATCTTACGACATCGGCAAAATAAACCCTAGCTTCAATCGGATTTTAACACCTCCCTGCTGAGTTCCGTCCGGGAAGCACGCATGCTGAATAGCGTCAAGCGTATAATCCGCGTTGGAATTGGACGTCAGGCGCCGCAACTGGGTCGGTGTTGCTGCATATTGTACGAGCCACGGAAAAAAGAGATTGGCGGTCGTTGATGAGATGCCTGCAAAAGGCGATTTCTCTCGCGATTTTGTCAGCGCTCCCCCTGAGTGCAACCTCACAGCCAAAAACCGTTCTCGCGATCTATTCGGAGCAACGTCTGCTGCCCGCGATGCAGACGTTGGCCACGGCTTTGTGGAATGGCCTTGCGGTTGAAACGAATCCGAACCTGACGTATCTGAGTGAGTATCTTGATCTCGGCCGCTTTGGCGGGCCCGCATACGATAAGCTTGTCAGCGATTTTCTCCGGACCAAATACTCTGGCCAGTGTGTCGATGTAAACGTTGCAGTTGGGCCGTTGGCGCTGCCGTTTCTCAACCGCCATCGAGACGATCTGTTCCCCGGAATACCGGTCGTCTTCCTGGGCGTTCCTCGGGAGGCCGTTGAAGCTCAGACTTTACCGCCGAACTTCGTTGGCGTGCCGGTTGCCGTTGAGTCCGTGCCAACGGTCCGGCTCGCTCTAACCCTGCAACCCGATGCTCGCGAGATCGTAGTTGTTTCGGGAACATCAGAGTACGATCGCGCGTGGGAAACCGCATGGCGCTGCGATCATCCCCAGTTGTGCACTTCCGTTCCTATCCGATATGTGAGAGGACTGACGCTGGATAATGTGCTTCGACAGTTTTCTCATCTGCCTGCCAATACCATTGTCTACTGCGCACCGTTTTTTCGTGACGGCGCAGGGAAGACGTATGTTCCAGCCAGGGCTGCACAGCGCATGGCGGATGCTTCTTCTGCCCCGGTTTACGGATCGTACGGCATGTATCTCGGTGTTGGCATTGTCGGTGGGTATGTATTCGAGATCGAAGACGTAGGGCGGCAAGCGGTGGGGCTGGTGCGGGAAATTTTGGATGGAGGAAAGATCGCACCGCAGGACCTGCCCGGTATGGTTCCGTCTCACTATGCCGTCGACTGGAGACCGTTGCAGCCGTGGCGCCTTTCAGAAGGCAGGTCACCCGCCGGAACTGTCGTGCTATATCGCGAACTGGGTCCTTGGCAGCTCTATCGGGGGTACATCATTGGCGGCATCGCTCTGATCGTGGCGGAGATGCTTCTCATCCTCGGTTTGTTGTGGGAACGTGCGAAGAGGAGAGAGGTCGAAACTAACCTGGCGATCAGCAACGAGCGGTTCCGTCTGGCACTGGAGAGCGGCAAGTCGGTAGGTTGGGACTGGAATCTGAAGACAGGGCAGGATTCCTGGTTCGGAGACCTGTCGACGATGTTCGGAATTCCCTCCCATCTGTTCATTGGCCGGATGGAGGATTTCTATCGCTACGTTCATCCAGAAGATAGGCAGTCAGTGGGAGAAGCGGTGGCCGAAGCTAAACAGAGCCGAAAGAACTACGTATCAGAGTTCCGGGTAATCAGGACGGACGGGACTGTGCGCTGGGTAACCGCAATCGGCAAATTCTATTACGGAAGCAAGGGCGACCCCGAAAGAATGCTTGGGATAGCCACGGATATCACCGAACGCAAACGTGCGGAAGCAGCAGTGCGCGAGAGCGAGGACAAACTTCGTCTCCTCCTGGACTCGACTGCCGAATGCATCTACGGCCTTGATCTTGAAGGCCGCTGCAAGTTCTGTAACCCAGCCTGCCTGCGTACTTTGGGATATGAACGCTCTGACCAGTTGCTGGGTAAGAACATGCACAGCCTGATTCATCACACCCGAGAAGATCGGACGATGCTGCCCGAGCAAGAGTGTCGGACGTTCCGGGCATTCCGAAACGGCGAAGAAGTTCACGTCGACGACGAGGTGCTCTGGAGGGCTGATGGAACGAGTTTTCCCGCTGAATACTGGGCCCATCCTGAGCGTAGAGGACAAGAGATCGTCGGGGCGGTGGTCACGTTTATCGATATTACGCAGCGTAAATTGAACGAGGCGAGTCTCAGAGACGTCAACCGCAGGTTGATTGACGCTCAGGAGCGGGAGCGCACTCGAATTGCCCGTGAACTTCACGATGATATTGGTCAGCGCCTCGCACTACTCACAAACGAACTGGAACAACTCCAGCAAGGCTTCTCCGAATCGCCCAAGGACATGCGAAAGCGCGTCGGCGACCTGCAGAAACAGACGTTCGAGTTGACCAGCGATATCCAATCCTTGTCACACAAATTGCACTCGTCCAAGCTTCAATATCTGGGCTTGGCTGCTGCAATTAAAAGCTTCTGCAAAGAGTTCGGCGAACAGCAAAAGCTGGAGATTGACTTCAAGAGTGAAGATCTGCCGTTCCCTTTGCCTCCGGACATTTCACTTTGTCTTTTCCGTGTTCTGCAAGAATCCCTTCACAATGCGGCCAAGCACAGTGGGGTACGACGATTCGAAGTGCGATTGTGGGAAACAGACGATGAAGTTCGGCTCTCGGTCAGCGACCGCGGTGCCGGGTTTGACCCAGAAGTAGCGAAGCAGAGCCAGGGGCTTGGCCTCATCAGCATGGAGGAGAGGCTGAAACTACTGAAGGGAACGCTTTCGATCGAATCGTCCTCCAAGAGTGGTACGACAATTCGAGCTTCCGTGCCTCTCATGTCGAAGAGCGATCTCATGCGCTCAGCTTTGTGACGTCAACGACGGTGTGACGGAGCTTGGGCGCGCGCTGGTTTGTGCTGTGTGTCGCCATCTGAATGTAGGAACCTCGTAACTGTTTTGGCGCCAGTGTGCATCCAGTTCCTGCGGGGGAGAGCCCATCCCAAACCTCGATACTGGTAATCCTGCCAGTCGCTCGGCGTTCTAAGCTGGTTTACAAAGTAAGGCATGCTGGACAGACCAACCCCGTAACAGGCAACGCGATTCATAAGCTGAATCCTGCCGGAATCGAAGTTAGTTCGCGCGTGGGCTTCGAGCGAGCTGGTTTGGGGAGCCCGAGCGAGTTCCTAAGTTTTACGAACGACAATCGGCAACGATACTGAGTTTGAAGTCGTTGTGCGTCAGGGTAATGTGAGTATCGATGGGCACTCGGTTTTGCCCCTTCCCGTCGTACTCTCCAAGAAAGGTCTCACCAAGAAACAACGCCAACAGGTTTGGGAACCGTCTCCAATGAACTGTTTTTCGGGCGGCTTTCTTGCGAATGACCTCTTTTTCTCTCCGACTTCCTCCTCGAAAGAGTTCGCGATAGCTCCTAAGAGAGCACTGACCGTCTCATTCGTCGCAAAAGCTCCGCGGTATTCCTCGATGGTGTGCTCGGTTGATGGTTGCCACCCGAAAGGGACATTGCGCTTTTCTGTTACGGTTAATACCACCGAATTTGTTTCTGTGTGGCAGGGGCAATCCATGGTGAACTGCGGCGTCTAGGCATCATTCGCGTTCCCATCAACTTGAGCGTGCAATGGTAGAGGCGCTGTGCGGACGGGATCATTCCCTGACGCTTCGAACGGCATCGATCCCACCTTTCGGTGACCGATCTCATATTTACCCACTGATAGAACTGACAGTTCTCATCTTGCTCCGACACCTCCATCCTGTAATCCAGGCCGGACGATAACTGCCTAGGGCGCGGACGTCCTCCGATCGCAGCTGGGTCTGGACTGCGACCTGGGAAATCCTCGATGACCTTCGAGCACAAAATGAATGGTATTCGCACCCCCGATAGCCGTACACCGTCGCCCAATTGGTTGAGGGTACTGCGTTCGGTCGGACTCACAATTGCGCGTGTTCTCGTTGTGCTCCTCACATTGTGGGCAGTTGCAGCCCTTTACGTCGATTGTCGGATTTCTGCCCTGCGCATTCCTGTCACTCTGACGTACGTTCTTGGCGTGATCACGGTGTTCGTCAAGTTTAGACGAGGTCGTTGGGCGATGGTCGCGTATGTTTTGGGGTTTCTTATCGTGCTCACATGGTGGTTCACCCTGAAACCCTCGAATGTTGGCGATTGGCAACAGGACGTTGAGCGGACCGCCTGGGCTGAAATCACTGGAGATCGGGTCACGATTCACAATCTACGCGATTGCCACTATCGCACCGAAACCGAGTATTCCGATTGCTGGGGCGACCGCACAGTCTATCTTTCCCAGATCCGAGCCACCGATCTGTTCTTGACAAATTGGGGCATACCCTTCGTGAGTCATCCAATAATCAGCTTCCAATTCGGGGACAACGAGCACATCGCATTCTCCGTCGAGGCACGCTACAAAGTCGGCCAGGATTACTCGACTGTTCTGGGATGCTTCCGTCAATACGAGTTGATCTTCGTCACCGCTGATGAGCGCGACGTGATTCGATTGCGCACCAACTACCGTAAAGGCGAAGAAGTATTCATGTACAGGTTTCAAGCAACACCGGAGGTAGCACGAACTATGTTCGTTAGCTATGTCACCTACCTCAACACATTGAAAGATCATCCTCAGTGGTACAACGAAGTGACAAGAAACTGTACAACCACGATGGACCGACAGCTCGGCGAGGACCTTCGCAATCCGGGACTTTGGAACTATCAGGTCCTGTTGAACGGCACGCTGGATGAGTTGCTGTACGAGCGGGGAAGACTCGTCACCGGCGGGCTCCCATTTCCAGAGTTGAAGCGACGTGAGCATATTAACGACGCGGCTCGAGCGGCAAATCAGTCTCCTGATTTCTCCGCGTTGGTTCGAGCGGGGCGGGTTGGATACTGAGATCTATTAGCGGTTGAAAAGACATGAGGTCTCCATGAATCGCATTCCGGCATCTGAAAGTACTCATTGCCATTCATATTTCCGATCATTAACAATTGGGTTCGCACTGCTCACCATCCTGGCAACTCCTCTCATTGCTATTGCCCAAGCGGCAACCCAAACTGGCAAGCGGCCGACCGTCGGCGTTGCGCTCGAAGGGGGCGGAGCGCTCGGACTGGCCCACATTGGAGTGCTTCGATGGTTTGAACAGCACCACATCCCGATTGACTATCTCTCGGGCAACAGCATGGGCGCCCTGGTTGGGGGAATGTATGCGACGGGCAAGAGCCCCGATCAACTTGAACAGCTAGTCAAGCAGATAGACTGGCCCCTTGTACTTGCGGGCGAAACGCCCTTTGAGGACCTCCCTTTTCGTCGTAAGGAGGATGCGCGTGCCGCTCAGGACGATCTAGCCATTGGCTTTAAGCACGGTGCGATGCTTTCGTCGGGCTTGAGTACCGGACATCAAATCAACATGCTCATTGACCGGGAAACGCTAGCCTACTCTGCGGTGAAATCGTTCGACGATTTGCCCATCCCTTTCCGCTGCGTTTCCACCGAGCTGATTTCGGGAAAGCCACACGTGTTTTCTACGGGACCGATTGGTTTTGCAATGCGGTCCTCCATGTCGCTCCCCTCGATCTTCTCGCCCATGCGCGACGGAGACCAGGTATACGTGGACGGCGCCCTGGTGGATAACCTGCCCACCGATCTCGCGCGCGAGATGGGACCTGACGTGGTCATCGCGATTCATCTCCAAGTGTCTCCCGCAACGGCGGATGAGATCCAGTCTCTTTTCAGCGTGCTCGGCCAGTCGATCACGATAGGCACCGCAAAAACGGAGATGAAGGGGATGGAGGCTGCTGACATCGTGGTCAAAGTGGATGTTCGGAAGTTCACCAGTCTGGAATTCGACAAAGCAGACGCACTCATCCAGCAGGGCATGCAGGCAGCTGAGGAGAAGGCTAAAGTCCTGTTGCCTTATGCGCTCGATCAGGCGGCGTGGGATGAATATGTGGCGCGGCGGGATGCACGTAAACAAAACGCCGTGGGTATTCCGCAATTCATCAGAGTAGAAGGGACCAGCGCCGATGCGAATGAAAAGATCCAGAAATATCTCGAGCCGCTGGTGGGAAAGCCGATCGATACGCAGAAGCTGGAAAAGTACCTGACGCGCCTGACCGGAATCGGACGTTTCGAAAGCGCTACCTATTACATGACCCAGGATGATGGCAAAGTCGGCCTTCTGGTCGGTGTCCGCGAAAAGAATAATGCTCCCCCTGTTCTGCAATTGGCTTTCGACGTGAATGGTACACAGCCCGACGATGTGACATTTGCGATGGGAGGACGATTGACGTTCCTCGATGTCGGAGGGTTTGGGTCAGAAGTACGCATGGACTTCATGTTAGGAAACGTCTACGGAATTGGCGCCGAGTTCTACAAGAAGATCAGCCCGACCTCGCGATGGTTCGTAGCTCCACGCGCAAGCGCAAGCAGTAGTGCAGAGTGGTTCTTCGGCAACGGAGACCCCAAGGCCGACTACCGCATCGGAAGAGCAGGAGTCGGGATGGATCTTGGCTATGCACTGAGCCGGTTCAGCGAAGTACGTGCAGGCTACGAAATCGGTTATCTGAATGCTCATCTAAGGCTCGGCACTCCGGATTTTCCATCGGTCTCGGGCCAAGTTGGTGCTTCGCGATTTCGCTTCACGATGGATCACTTGAACAACCCAGTCATTCCGCGTCAGGGTTATTTGGAACAGGCAACCTTCCATTGGGTGGATACGAGCCCGGGATCGACCGAGGCCTTCCCAAGTCTTGAACTCACCACCGAGTTATTCAAAGCTGTCTCGCGGCCAGGTTCCGTTTTCCTCGTCGGTCGAGGTGGGTCAACCCTGGGCTACGAACAGACTGGCATTCCGCAATACTTCCTCGGGAGCACGTCCGGGTTGCTCGCGTACGGACAGAACGAGGTACGCGGAAACCAATTCTTTCTGGGTCGAGCGGGATACCTGCACAACCTAGCCAATCTGCCACCATTTTTAGGCGGAGGCATTTACGCCGTCACGATGTTCGAAATCGGCAAAATGTACAATGCTCCCGGAGTTAGCAAACTTCCCACTGACGGCGCAGCTGGAGTGATCGCGCAAACAGCTCTTGGTCCGGTATTTGTGGGTGGAAGTGTAGGAGATACCGGTCATGCGACATGGTTCTTCTCTCTGGGCCGCGTGTTCTAGATCATCCATGTTCATGCAAGAAGGAGATCGATTCTCAACGCACCGCAACACAAGCTGCGCACCTCGCGACATACAAAGTTAAGTTGACGGCAACGGCCGTACGGACATCCAGAGCAGCCATTCCAGCCGGCTTTGGCTGACTAATGTCATCTATCGACAAACGGGAGAAGCTATGGCCGCTATCTGCCCGGATGCATGGCCCACTTCAACAGTTACGCGGCTGGCGGACTCTCCTCCTGTTCTAGATCTTCCGATCACACACTCCATAAGTCGGAGCTCTCTTTCTTGGGCGCCAAGCACAAGATCAAGCAATCCGAGGAATGGATGTGCTCTCACGCTGGCAAATGTATTTTCAAGACTGTCAACTCTGACAGTTCTCACTCTCTCGTGTGTCCATTACGGTTGAGGTCGTAAGAACTATTTAGGCACCACCGAATCGCCATTGATTGATGTAAGAGGAGCACACACTCATGAGCGTACAAAGACTTCTTTCCATTGCGACCGTTGCTGTCTGGGTCGCATTCAGCGCGGCGTCGAGTTGGGCGCAGGCCCCAGCAGACATGTCAGCCTCGGCGCAAGCAAGTACAACTGCTCAGACACTGACGCCTTCTGCCGCCGCTGCTCCACCGGACGCAGCAGCTCTGGAGAAAGCGCGAAAAGCCGCGCAGAACCCGATTGCCAGCATGATTAGCGTACCGTTTCAGGAGAACTGGAATTTCGATATCGGC
>Ga0335072_10017577_pt1 | contig 10110 bp, 7 predicted proteins | sample Lox_Sample_21_FD_206725 | JGI IMG/M metagenome (GOLD analysis project Ga0335072, IMG submission 206725) | Soil microbial communities from Loxahatchee National Wildlife Refuge, Florida, United States - Lox_Sample_2.1 | ecosystem: Environmental > Terrestrial > Soil > Wetlands | place: USA: Florida...
ATGGTAAAGATGCCTTCGTACTTGAGGCGGCGCGCGGAGGAGAACATCTTGAGGTCGAAGGTGAATTTAACCTTGCCGATGGAGTTGAGGCGGCGGGCGATATCCGTGTCCTCGCCGTAGAAGCTGATGTCGAGGTTGAAGCCTCCGATGGCTTCGAGCGCCCAGCGGCTGAGGACGAAGTTGCCGCCCTGCACCATGGAGCCGACACGCAGAATCCAGCGATTGATGATGTAGGTGACGAAGGCGGTGGCGTAGAAGATTTTGACAAGGAGGCGCTGGCGCGGAGTGAGGTCGTAGTAAACGAGCGGGCCGGAGAGCGCGGCGAGGCGCGGCTGCGCGTCAAAGGAGTTGAGGACCTGCTTGATCCAGCCGGGGGTGAGGCGGCAGTCGGAGTCGACATTGGCAATGAGCGAGCCGGTGCTGGCGGTGAAGCCGGCCTGCCGAGCCCAGGTGAGTCCTTTGCGGGGCTCGTCGACGACAAGGACGCCGGGGTAGCTGAGGGCGACCTGACGGGTATTGTCGGTGCTGGCGTTGTTGACGACGATGATCTCGACGAGGTCCTGGCCGGAGTTGGGCAGCTTGCGTACCTGGTGGAGGATGGAATCGAGACAGCCGGGAAGGTAGTGCTCTTCGTTGTAAGCCGGAATCACGAAACTTAGGCGCATGGGGCCACCTTAGCCTAGAAATATTACAGTTTGCTGAATTTATGGTTGGCAAGAGTGAGTCCTGCCTTGCTATTCTGGGCGCGCTTTGAGGGGGACTGCCGGACGCCGGCGCTCGCCCGAATCGCTATTGGAAGGGATGTCTATGAACGCTCCGGTTTCGACGCCTCTTGTTCCGGCTCCCGGGCCGCGACGGCCCGCGGGAGTGGTTGTCGCGGCTGTGGTATTGGGGCTGATGACCTGCTGGGGGCTTTTGTCCGGCGCGTTGGTCATTTTCGGTGCGATTTTTGTCCATTCGCCGCAACTTGATCAGTATCCGGTGATAGAGGCTGTGCAGATCGTCATGGGCGTGGTGGTCCTACTGATCAGCGGATTTTGCGCGTATACGGTGGTGGGCCTGTTCCGCATGAGGAACTGGGCGCGGATCACCATTCTGATATTGGGCGGCCTGATCGCGTTTTTCTCGCTCCTGTCTGCCGGAGTTTATGCGGCGATGGCGCTGAGTTCGCTTGCGGCTCATGCCAATGCGCCGGGCGTGTCGCCGTTCATGATGAAGGCAATTTTGTTGGGTGTGAGCGGATTCTCGGCGGTTGTGGGGCTCATCGGCGTCTGGTGGCTGGTGTATTTCAACCTGAAACGCGTTCGCATGCTGTTTGCCGTCGGCAGCCCGGGCCACCAGCAAGAGATCGCCTCTCAAGTTCCGGTTGCCCCAGCTCAGATAGAGCCCAGCGGTGGGAATCGAAGCGTGATGGAAGCCATGCTGATCGGTCTTGCGGCGCTGTACCTGCTGGGCAGCGTCGCCTTGGTCATCGAGGCATTTCTCCAGGTTCCGATATTTTTTCTGGGGTATGTCTTCCGCGGAACCTCGGCAGCTCTGATCCTGCTGGCTTTCGGTGTGATCAACATCTGGCTGGGGATCGGGCTTCTGCGACGCCAGAAGGCAGCGTGGGTGGGGGCGTTGGCGGTCAATGGAATCGGGCTTGTTTCTCTGCTGGGTTTTCTGTCGCCTCATATGCGCGCCCAGATGGCCAGTTATGAGCTGGAAGTGACCCATCGAATGCTTGGGGCGATGAGTCCACCTCTTCAGCAGCAAAACCAAATTGAGGCAATGCAAGGGTGGGCCTTTCTACCTGGGGCAATCGTGGGAACGGTAATTTTAGGGGCCATAATCTGGTTTTTGCTGCTGGCGCGGCCATTGTTCGAGCGGAAGGGTGTTGCGGTCAAGTGAACTGAGCGGCGGCGGACGGCCATGCTTCGGGGAGAGTCGGGAATTCACGGTTTTTTAACCAAATTGTCGATATTCTGCAACATAGCTCGCACATCCCAAGTAATAGGCTAAGTCCATGACGAAACGAATCGTTGTTGCATCTCTCGTGGCTACTGTGGCTCTGTCGCTGACTGCGTGCAAGTCTTCCGGGCCGAAGACAATTTCGCTGATTGGCGCGGGCAGTACGTTTGTTTATCCGGTGATGACGCGCTGGGAGCAGGGTTTCATGCAGGCTCATCCGGATGTTCACATCAATTACCAGTCGATCGGCTCGGGCGGCGGTATTCAGCAGGTGAAGGCGGGTACGGTGGACTTTGGCGCATCGGACGCGCCGTTGACCGACGCGCAGATGGCCGAGATGAAGCCGGTGATCCAGTTCCCGGAGTCGGCGGGCCCGGTATGCATTACCTACAATCTTCCGGAGTTGAAGGATCCGTTGCAGCTTTCAGCGGACGTGGTGACAGGAATATTCCTGGGCAAGATCACGAACTGGGGGGACAAGGCGATTGCGGCCGATAACCCGGGCGTAAAGCTGCCGAAAGAGGCGATCGTGGTGGTGCATCGCGCGGAAAGCAGCGGAACGACGGCTGCGTTCACGACCTACCTGAGCGCGGTGAGTGCGGAGTGGAAGACAAAGGTGGGAGCCGGCAAGAGCGTGGCATGGCCGGTTGGTCTGGGCGGCAAGGGCAACGAGGGCGTGACGGGGCAGCTGAAGCAGGCTCCGGGCGCGATTGGATATGTTGAGCTGGCCTATGCACAGGAGAACAATCTGCCGGTAGCCAAGATCAAGAATCTGGCCGGCAGCTATGTTGCTCCGAGCACGGCGAGCACGACGGCGGCGATCAATGCGTTTACCACGCAGTTGTCGCAGGATCCGAGGACGCCGATCGTGAATCCTCCGGCGACGGCTCCGGATGCTTATCCCATCTCGACGCTGACGTTTCTGATTATTCCCAAGGATGGCCCGGACAAGGACAAGCGGCAGGCGCTGAAGAACTTCATGCAGTACATCGTTACGGACGGTCAGGCCGCAGCGAATGATCTGCACTATGCTCCGCTGCCCGATGGCGTGAAACAGTTTGACCAGCAGCAGCTGAACCTGCTGACGGCGGATGGACAGCCGCTGCAGTAAGCCACAAGTTGAAATGCGATACTCCGACCCACATCCGGTGATTCCGGATGTGGGCTTTTGTTTTGACGCGTGGCAGGATTTTATTTTGAAAGCGGCGCGCCCCAGCGCCAGGTGAGCTCAGCGTAGCCAAACTGCGCGTTGCGGCCGGTGGGATAGATGGCGCCGACCACGCTCTTGCCCCAGGCGTATCCATAATAAAAGCCCGCGGTGAGCGATTTGGTCGCATTCCAATCCGCGCTGATGTCAGCGAGCGAGGCGAGGGAGTTGTGTCCGTTGGCGGGGCGGCCGGTGAAGCCGAAGACCTTGTTGTCATAGGCTCCGCCACCGAGGTACCAGAGGTCTTTGTTGGAGGTGAGCTGGAGCCAATTGAGGTCGCTGCGCAGGACGAGCTTCTTTTGCGGCGTGTCCATGAGGCTGATGAACTCATAGGTGGTATTCATGAAGTTAAAGAAGGGAAGGCGGCAATATCCGCGCGGCGTGGGGAGAATCTGGAAGAAAGTGGTGTGCTTGTCGTCGTTGGGGTTGTCGTCTCCGCTGCCGCTGAGCCAGCCGGCGCGCATCCAGGGAGTGGTGGCGACGTGGGTGAGCTGGTAGCCGCCTTCGATGGCACCGGCTCCGGCGCTATCGCTCTGCGATCCCCAGTCGCCGTTCTGGTAGACGCCCCAGGCGAGAAAGTCGAACTGGCCGGGGCCGACCGGCGCAACGGCGATGACGTCGCCTCCGTACGTTCCGAGGCGGATGTTCTGGTGGTCAGCCTGGCGCACGGGCAGCGGGCGATTGTCGGTTTTGGTGATGCCGGTGCGCCCGTCGTGGTAGCCGATAGCGAAGGCGCGCCAGATGACGTGCTCGTGCGCAGCGTGCCGGGTGAAGGCGAGGTATTGGGCGTCAACGTTCAGCTCGGGGTTGCCGTTCATGTTGAAGACGCCCTGATCCGCGCGCGCGGCAAAGCCGGTGATGTCCCACGAGCCCTGTCCATAGTGCCCGTCGACTCCGTCGAAGCTGCGCTGGGCGTTGGCGAAGCCGAAGTTTCCAATGAGGCGCTGGGCCATGCGGTTGGTTTGCAGCCAGTTGAGGGTGGGATTTTTGGTCTTAGTCTCGAGTCCATCGAAGAACTCGAAGCGGCCGATGCGGATATTTTTGTCGTCTCCGTTGAAGTGGTAGCGGATGTAGCCCTGTTTGAAGAAGGCGGCGGCGGGATACGAATTGTCGGCGCTGGAAGCGTAGTAGGTGGCTCCGAGGCCGAGCTGGCCCTGCGCGGAGACAGGCGAGATGGCGTCGTCGGGCGCGTCGAGGATGGCGGGCTGCGAGAGCTCAAGCTTCCAGTCCCAGTGCGGGAGGGTTTGCGAGAGGCTGAGGCGGAGGAGGGAATCGACGTAAGCATAGGTGTTGGAATAGGGCGGGGCGGCGAACCACTGCCAGGCCTCAACGCGGGTGCGGTCGTAGACGTTGAAGATGACGGGATGCGGGGATGCGGATGCGGTCTGGGGAGTGGTTTGTGAGGCGGCGGGCAGGACACATGCGGCGCACACGACGAGAGCAGCGAGAATTTTTTGCAAGCCTGGTCTCCAAAAAAGTGAAACAGAATTGGAGACCACTGTAACGGTCGTCACAGGGAGGGCGCATCGGAGTGTGGATGGAGGGGCGAGTCAACCGAAAGGTTGGGGTATTACTCACGACTAGTGCTGTGGATCGGTGTATGACTCACAAACAACAGAAGAATCGACAACGTAGAGATCTTTTATCGGGAACGTAAACCGGTGGCCTTTTTCAATTCGTCGGATAGCCGAGGCAATATGCTCCTGTGTCCAGTCGCCGCCAAGTGGAGGATCGACGAAGTTCACGCCGATAGGTTCGTGCTTGGACAAGACAAAGCCAGCGTTGTTCTGGATATAGAAATCTTCGCGACCGCCTTTCGTGGTCAAGACAATCGCAAAAACCGTGCCATTTGATCGGTCGGGTGCCGCGAAGTCAACAAGGTAGATTACCTTGTCGCCAGGATATGAGTGGTCGTCAAGAAGATAACCGAGAACAAAATTTCCAGTGCGCGAAGTAGGCAGAAATTCCTTGACTGCCAAGCAATGCGCAGCATGTAGCAGGAGCGGCGGTTCTTGTTGTTGTGCGTGAGCAATTGCTCCGAAAAAAGCCGATAACGATATCGCGAAACTGACTTTCTTCACGATATGCGCTCTGTTCAGTTTCATAGCTGATTGCGCTCAAAACACGCTTTCTGGCGCGCAATGTTCATTCCGCATTACTATAGCGCGACCCGCGGGAGCGGCCAACAAATTTTGGTCTCTCAAAAGCGGCGAAGCCGCGCCTGCCTGGACGGCGAGTCCTACATGATCTCCGGGGCGGAGATGCCGAGCCAATTGAGGGAGCGGATGAGTTCGCGTTGGGCGACGGCGGCGGTGGCGAGCAGAAAGGTGCGGCGCGCAGGATTGGTTTCGGTAAGGATGTGGTGGTTGCGGTAGAAGGCGCTGAAGTCCTGCGCGAGCTGGAAGGCATGCCGGGCGAGGTAAGCGGGCTCGGCGGTGGCGATGCACTGCTCGAGAAGAAGCGATGTTTTTGCAGCGCGGAGCCAGAGCTGCCAGATGTCGTCGTTGTCTTCTCCGGTAAGGAAGGGTGCGGGGTCGAGAGCGGCGACGGCGGCGAGCGATTCTTCCGGCGTGGCATCGGCCTTGCGGAAGATGCTGCGGGTTCGAACGACCGCGTATTGAATGTAGGGGCCGGTTTCGCCCTCGAAGCTGAGCGCGTCTTTGAAGTCGAAGGCGATTACGGAGTTGCGCGTGTACTTGAGCATGAAGTAGCGGAGGGCTCCGACGGCGATGGCGCGTGCGGTCGAGGTGCGCTCGGCTTCACTGAGTTCAGGGTGGCGCTGATTCACCTCTGACTTTGTTGCGGCGATGAGTTTGTCGATGAGATCGTCGGCCTTTACGCCGAAGCCCTTGCGTCCGGAGACTTCGATATAAGGGCGGGCGCGATCTTCTTCTGAGACTTCGTAGCCGAGCTCGAGGGCGCAGCGCGGCGTGAGCGCGACCATCTCATACGAGAAGTGGGTATAGTGCGCTGCCTGCTCCGTGTAGCCGAGTCCGCGGAGGGCCTCAATAACGTTGGCCTGCGGGTCGGACTGGCGCGCATCGATGACGTTGTAGACGGCGGTGGCGTGGCCGAAGCTGGGGTGATCGGGATCTCCTGATTCGGCAGAAATCCAGCAGGTGTGGTCGGGGTATTCGTAAAACTTTTTATACCCGAAGTCGCGGCCGAGGAGGCCGAATTTCCAGAGGTGATAGGCGATGTCCTTGCCGACATAGGTAACGGTGCCATTGGAGCGCACGATGACTTTGGCGTCTTCGTCAGGCTCAGAGGCGGCGGCTTCAGGACTATCGTTTTCCGTTTCTTTTGCTTCAGAACCGGCTCTGCGCATGACCCAGCAGCCTTTGTTCTTGCCTTCAGTCTCGAAGTAGAGAACGCCTTTGGACTTCATCTGCTCGAAGGCGCTCTCCCAGAAGTGGAGGTGCAGGATCTCGCTTTCGCGGGGCAGGAAGTCATACTCGATGTCGAGGCGCAACATGGTTTCGAGATGGCGGCGGAGGACGGCGGTCGAGATGAGCTCGGCGATGGCGGCGGTCTCGTTGCCTCCGCGCTCGATGGCGTGGAGGGTATCGAGACGTGTCTCAATGCGGCGCGGTTTCTGCGCGGCATCGGTGTCATACCACTGCGAGGTGCGCGCATAGAGGTCCCAGCAGTAGTAGTCGATGCGCTCACCGCGGGCGTTGAGTTCGGCGACGAGAGACTGAACTTCTGCGAGAGATTTGTTTTCGAGGTGCTGGAGGCCGACGACGATGTCGGCGACCTGAACGCCGGTGTTGTCGATATAGTTCTGCACGTCGACCTTTTGACCCGAGGCGCGAAGCAGGCGGACGAACGTGTCTCCCAGAATGGCGTTGCGGAGATGGCCGACGTGCGCGGCCTTATTGGGGTTGATGCTGGTGTGTTCGACGATGGCGTGGCCGGGGACATGACCGGAGGGGTCGGCGGTTTCGATGGAGGAACCAGCGGCGATGGATTGGGCGGCGGCAGTACGGTCGAGGCGGGCGTTGATGTATCCGGCGCCGGCAACCTCGAATCCAGAGAAGCCTTCGACGGGACCGAGCGCGGCGATGATCTCCTCGGCGATTTTGCGCGGAGCTTTTTTGAGGCGGCGGGCGAGCTCGAAGGCGAGGGGCAGGGCGTATTCGCCGAATTTGATTTCGGGGGGCTGCTCGATGGCGAGGGTGTCGAGCTCAAGCGAAAAGTGTTTGCGGAGCACGGCGCGGAGCCGGGCTTCGAGCTTTTTTTGTTCTCTTAAATACACGTAGGAGTTGACCTGAAATTCATTCAGAAATGCTTTGATTTTCCTCTTGATCTTACACGCTCAGCGCCGGCGTATCGATTCAAGTATGAGCCGCATCCCTGTTAAGATGAGGAAGATTCGGGCTTTTTCCTCCTTTCATGACAGATAAGTTCTACCTTACGACTCCGATTTATTACGTGAACGCGCGGCCGCACATCGGCACCACTTATACGACGGTGGTGGCGGATGTGATTGCGCGGCGGAAGCGCGCGCTGGGCGTGGATACCTTCTTTTTAACGGGAACGGATGAGCACGGGCAGAAGATCGAGCGCTCGGCGGAGCGAGCCGGATGCACTCCACAGGCGTTTGCCGATGAGGTTTCGGCGAAGTTCAGGGGGCTGTGGGACCGGATGGGGTTGACGTACGACGACTTTATCCGGACGACGGAACCGCGGCACAAGCGCGGGGTGCAGAAGCTGTTCGCGCTGCTGAGAGGGCGCGGATACATCTATAAGGACACATACACGGGGCAGTACTGTGTGAGCGACGAGGCCTTTGTGGATGTGGCACCGGGCGCACCGTGTCCGGAGTGCGGGCGGATGACGGAGACGGTGAGCGAAGAGAACTATTTCTTCAAACTGTCAGCGTTTGAGCGGGTGCTGCTGGAGTATTACGAGGCGCATCCGGAGTTTATTCGGCCTGAGACGCGGCGCAACGAGGTGATCTCGTTTGTGAAGGCAGGGCTGAAGGATTTGTCGGTCAGCCGGACGAGCTTCAAGTGGGGGATTCCCGTTCCCGGTGACGAAAAGCACGTGATCTACGTGTGGATGGACGCGCTGGCGAACTACATTACAGCGCTTGGATGGGGCAGCGAGGACACGTCGAAGTTCGATAAATTCTGGCCGGCAGACCTGCACATTGTGGGCAAGGAGATTACGCGCTTCCACTGCGTGTACTGGCCGGCGTTTTTGATGGCTGCGGGACTGCCGCTGCCGAAGAGCGTAGTGGCGCACGGATGGCTGCTGTTTGAAGAGAGCAAGATGTCGAAGTCACGCGGCAACATTGTGCGGGCGGAGACGATTCTGGAGGTGCTGGGCGCGGATGCGCTGCGGTACTTCCTGCTGCGCGAGGTGGTCTTCGGGCAGGACGGGAGCTTCAGCTTTGATGCGCTGGTGCAGCGGTACAACTCAGACCTGGCGAACGGCTACGGGAATCTGGTGAGCCGCACGCTGACGATGATCGGGAAGCGTGGAGGGCAAATACCGCGAGGAACCGAGGCTGCCTATGATCCGAACTTCGAGGCAAGAGACGTGCTGCCCTACAGCCGGATTAGGTCTATCGTGAGCGCGGTTCAGGAGAGCTTCGACGCACTTAATTTTTCAGTTGCGTTGTCAGGTATCAACTCACTGATAGCCATAATCGACGGCTACATCACCCAATACACACCTTGGAAGTTAGTTGGCTCGAACGATCCGGTAGACCAGCATAAAGCCGATACCATTCTTTATTCGGCAGCCGAGGGCATCCGGATCATCACCGCGCTGATTTATCCGGTGATTCCTGAGGCGGCGGCGAAGGTGTGGGCGCAGCTTGGGCTCGGCGACATTGAGACTGCGGCGAAGAAGGGCGAATTGAAAAATCTTGATGTGTGGGGTGGGTTGAAGGCGGGCACGAAGCTGAGATCGGGCCGGTGTTTCCACGCGCGGAGAAGGACGCGGTTGCACGAATGAAAGAGATTGAAGAGAAGAATGCTCCGGCGGTCGCGGCGGAGGTGAAGGGGGTTCGGGTGGACAAGGCGGAAGAAATGAAGGCAGCGGATGAGAAGGCGGATGAGAGGCCGGTGGTGAGGGAGGCTGCGCCTGCTGCGAGCAGAGATGCGAAGGCCATTGTGGGCGCGACGCAGCGGCCGCATACGTCGCGACTGCATGCGGCGCTGGATGGGCTGGCGGTGGCGATTGCCGAGTCGACGAGCGAGACGGCGGCTCTCGGCGCGTTTGAGAATTTTGTGAAAGACAACATCGGCGGCGGAGGTGCGTCGTTGAGCGCGGCGAAGGCTGCACCGGAAAAGGCTGCGGCGACGGTACCGGAAGGCAAGATCAGCATTGATGATTTTGCGAAGGTGGAGTTGAGGGTAGCGCAGATCAAGGTGGCGGAGCGGGTTCCGAAGGCGGACAAGCTGCTGCGGCTGGAGGTGGACCTGGGTTACGAGCAGCGGCAGATTCTGGCGGGGATAGCGGAGTCGTACACGCCGGAGTCGCTGATTGGGCGCAAGGTGGTGATTGTGGCGAATCTGGCTCCGAGGAAGCTGAGGGGGCTGGAGTCGAATGGGATGATTGTGGCGGCTTCTGTGGAAGGCGGAAAGGCCGTGCTGGCGGGGTTTCTGGAAGACATCGAGGTTGGAGCGCGGCTGAAGTGACATGATTGATTCGCATGCACATCTCGACAGCGAGCGGTATGATGCGGACCGCGACGCCATGCTGGAGCGGGCGTATGCGGCGGGCGTGCGGACGATTCTGTCGATTGGGATTGGGGACGGCCCGGCGACGATGCAGGGCGCGCTGAACTTGTCTCGCGCGTATGCGGGGCACGGGGGGATTCCGAAGATTTATGCGACGGCGGGGGTTCATCCGCATGAGGCGCGGCTTGCGGACGAGGCAGCGTTGCAGAAATTAGACGGGCTGCTGGCGGAAGAGGGCGTGCTGGCGTGCGGCGAGAT
>Ga0335072_10017578_pt1 | contig 10109 bp, 9 predicted proteins | sample Lox_Sample_21_FD_206725 | JGI IMG/M metagenome (GOLD analysis project Ga0335072, IMG submission 206725) | Soil microbial communities from Loxahatchee National Wildlife Refuge, Florida, United States - Lox_Sample_2.1 | ecosystem: Environmental > Terrestrial > Soil > Wetlands | place: USA: Florida...
GTTGGTCTTGCCGACGATCACCGCGCCGGCCGCCTTGAGCCGGCGCACCACTTCGGCATCCTGGGCGGCGGGCTGGACGTGCCCGGATGTGCCGAAGGCCGTTGGTACTCCTGCGACGTCGACGTCATCTTTGATCGCGATCGGGATACCCAGCAGCGGCGACTGGTCCCCGTTGGCCCGCCGATGGTCGGCCGCGACGGCGTCGGCCAACGCCGACTCGGTAAGCACCACGCGGAAGGCGTTTAGCGTCGACTGGCTCAGGTCGATGGCACGCAGCGAGCGGCGGACCAGCTCGTCGGACGTCACCTCACCGTTGGCCAGCTGGTAGAGCTGGTCAGTAAGGGTAGGAAAACGGTGGGCAGCGGATTCATTCATCGGTATCGACATTATCGGCGCGTGCATGAGGCGCCGTTGCAAAGCGGTGACAAACTGGTATCCATGCGGCTGTACCGGGACCGTGCGGTGGTGCTGCGCCAGCACAAGCTCGGCGAAGCCGACCGGATCGTCACCATGCTCACCCGCGACCATGGACTGGTCCGGGCGGTGGCCAAGGGCGTGCGCCGTACCCGCAGCAAGTTCGGCGCGCGACTGGAGCCGTTCGCGCACATCGACGTGCAGTTGCATCCGGGCCGCAACCTGGACATCGTCACGCAGGTCGTCTCGCTTGACGCGTTCGCCACCGACATCGTCAGCGACTACGGCCGATACACCTGCGCGTGCGCGATGCTGGAGACCGCCGAGCGCCTCGCCGGCGAGGAACGAGCACCGGCCCCGGCATTGCACCGACTCACCGTCGGTGCGCTGCGGGCGGTGGCCGACGGCCGTCGACCCCGCGAGCTGGTGCTGGACGCTTATCTGCTGCGCGCCATGAGCATCGCCGGGTGGGCCCCGGCGCTGACCGGATGCGCTCGCTGTGGCACCCCGGGCCCGCATCGGGCATTTCACATCGCCGCGGGCGGCAGCGTCTGCGGGTATTGCCGCCCCGCCGGTGCGACGACACCGCCGCTGGGTGTGCTGGATCTGATGTCGGCGCTGCACGATGGCGATTGGGAGGCCGCGGAGACCGCACCGCCCTCGGCCCGCAATCATGTCAGCGGATTGGTGGCCGCACATCTGCAGTGGCATTTGGAGCGCCAGCTGCGAACGTTGCCGCTGATCGAGCGGACAGGTCGGGTCGACTCGGCGTTCAGCGTCTACTCGAGCCTGGCCGACCGTCGGATAGCTCTGGTCAGGCAGGATGTGACCCATGGTGCGGAACCAGAAGCCGGCTGACTTCCCGCAACTGCCCCCAGCCCCGGCCGACTATCCGACATTTCCCGACAAATCCACCTGGCCGGTCGTCTTTCCCGAGCTGCCGTCGTCAGCCGGTGGCGCTCCGCGCCGACCCCCACAACACGTTTCCAGGGCGGCCGCCCCGCGGATCCCCGCCGCCCAGCTGCCCAACCACGTTGCGATCGTGATGGACGGCAACGGCCGCTGGGCCACCCAGCGTGGCCTCACCCGCATCGAAGGCCACAAGATGGGTGAGGCCGTCGTCATCGATATCGTCTGTGGCGCAATCGAAATCGGCATCAAATGGCTCAGCCTCTATGCGTTCTCCACGGAGAACTGGAAGAGGTCAGCCGAAGAAGTCCGGTTCCTGATGGGCTTCAACCGCGACGTGGTGCGACGGCGGCGGGTAAACCTGAACGAGATGGGCGTGAAGATACGCTGGGTGGGCTCGCGGCCACGCCTGTGGCGCAGCGTCATCCACGAGTTGGCGATCGCAGAGGAGATGACGATGCACAACGACGTCATCACGGTGAACTACTGCGTCAACTACGGCGGTCGCACGGAAATCGCCGAGGCGGCAAGGGATATCGCGCGCGAAGCAGCGGCGGGCAGGCTGAACCCGGAGAAGGTCAACGAGGCGACCGTTGCCCGCCACCTGCACCGTCCCGACATTCCCGACGTGGACCTGCTCCTGCGAACCTCGGGTGAGCAGCGGACGAGCAATTTCATGCTGTGGCAAGGGGCCTACGCCGAATACATCTTCCAGGACACCCTCTGGCCCGACTACGACCGCCGCGATCTGTGGGCGGCCTGCGAAGAATATGCGTCACGAAATCGACGATTCGGGACGGCCTAGATGCAGCTCGGGATGTACGTTGTGCCCGTCTCAGAGCGACAGTTGGCCGTCGAACAGTTGCCCAACGGTTGCGGAGTCGCTCAGAGGTGGGCACATCGAGTGTCGGGCCGACTTAGGGGGTCAAGCTGATGCCTTCGTTGCAGGAGCGACTGCTCACGGTGCTTTCCGAGGTGCTACCCGTCGAGGAGGAATCCGACGGCGCGCTGACCGTGCGGCACGCCGGCACCATCGCGTCATTGCGGGCCGTGACCATCACCGAGGACCTCGACCTGGTGTCACTGACCCAGATCCTGGCGTGGGATCTGTTGCTGACCAAAAAGATTCGCGATCACGTGGCCGAGCAGGCGCACAATACCCTGCTGGGATCGGTAGCACTGGTCGAGAAGCCGGGCGAACCGACCGCCAAACGCAACTCAACCAAAACCGGAGACGTGATGCTGCGCTACAACTTTCCCGGCGGTGGCCTGAGCGACGACGCGTTGCGCACGTTGATCCTGATGGTTCTCGACAAGGGCGCGGAAATCCGCCACGCGTTGACGGGCTAACGCCGGCCGCGGCAGTCCGAGCAGGTGCCGAAGATGTCGATGGTGTGGCTGACATCAGAGAAGCCGTGCTTAGCCGCCACCTCCTCGGCCCATGTCTCGATCTCGTGGTCTGCTATCTCGACGGTTGACCCGCAGTCGCGGCACATCAGGTGATGGTGGTGGTGTTCCGAGCAGCGTCGATAGACGGATTCACCGGTGTCGTTGCGCAGCGTGTCGACCCTGCCTGCGGCCGCCATCGACTGCAGCGTCCGGTAGACGGTGGTAAGGCCGATGTTCTCGCCGCGCCGACGCAGCTCGTCGTGCAGCTCTTGGGCCGATCGGAAGTCGTCCAACGTATCCAGCAATGCCGCAATCGCCGCGCGCTGCCTTGTTGAGCGCACGCCGCCGGTCGTCACGGCTTGTCCTCGCCGGCGTGCGCGACGGCGTCGATCACGATGTGCGCCAAGTGGTGATCGGCCAGCCGGTAGAGCACTTCGCGGCCCGACCGCTCGCCGGTGACCACGCCCGCCGCCTTCAGGATCTTGAGGTGCTGGCTGACCAGCGGCTGCGGCACGCCCAGCGCGTCGACCAGTTCATGGACGCAGCGCTGGGACTCGCGTAGCTGCAGGACGATAGCGATCCGCACCGGCGCGGCCAGCGCCCGCAGCAGCTCGCCGGCGGCTTCCAGAATTTCCCGCGGCGGCGGCGCCGGCAGCTCGCTGAAGTCAGAAACACCGTGCTCATGGCGTTGACCGACACCGGAGCCGACGTCGTCATGGCTCTCAGTTGATGCTGCGGGGGACACCCCTCCACTGTCACATGCATGATCACGCATGTCAAAGAGCTCGGGGTCGATCGTTACGATGACGGATGCTCACCGGCGCGATCGTCCCGGCATAGAAAGACAGGAGTCATCACCTCGTGGAGTCTGTCATCGACACCGTCGTCAACCTCGCCAAACGGCGCGGCCTGGTTTATCCCGCCGGGGAGATCTACGGCGGCACCAAATCGGCTTGGGACTACGGGCCGTTGGGGGTGGAGCTCAAGGAGAACATCAAGCGGCAGTGGTGGCGCGCGGTCGTTACCGGCCGTGACGACGTCGTCGGCCTGGACTCGTCGATCATCCTGCCCCGGGAGGTGTGGGTCGCCTCCGGGCACGTCGAGGTGTTCCACGACCCACTGGTCGAGTGCCTGCATTGTCACCATCGGCATCGCCAGGACCACATGCAGGAGGCCTACGCGGCCAAAAAGGGGATCGCAGATCCCGAATCGGTGCCGATGACCGAGATCGCCTGCCCCGACTGCGGCACCAAGGGCCAGTGGACCGAGCCACGCGAGTTCAACATGATGCTCAAGACCCACCTCGGTCCGATCGAGACCGAGGAGGGCCTGCATTATCTGCGACCGGAGACCGCGCAGGGGATTTTCGTCAACTTCGCCAACGTGGTGACGACCGCGCGTCGCAAGCCGCCGTTCGGTATCGGCCAGATCGGCAAGAGTTTTCGCAACGAGATCACCCCGGGCAACTTCATCTTCCGGACCCGCGAGTTCGAGCAGATGGAGATGGAGTTCTTCGTCGAGCCCGCGACCGCCACGGAGTGGCACCAGTACTGGATCGACACCCGGTTGCAGTGGTACGTCGACCTCGGCATCGACCGGGAGAACCTGCGGCTGTTCGAGCACCCGAAAGAAAAGCTGTCGCATTACTCCGACCGCACCGTCGACATCGAGTACAAGTTCGGCTTCTCCGGCAACCCGTGGGGTGAACTCGAGGGAGTGGCCAACCGGACTGACTTCGATTTGTCTACGCACGCAAAGCATTCCGGCGTCGACCTGTCCTTCTATGATCAGGTCAACGACACCCGGTACGTGCCCTACGTCATCGAGCCTGCGGCCGGTCTGACGCGCTCGTTCATGGCGTTTTTGGTCGACGCCTACCACGAGGACGAAGCACCCAACGCCAAGGGCGGCGTCGACAAACGCACCGTGTTACGGCTCGACCCCCGGCTGGCGCCGGTGAAAGCCGCCGTGCTGCCGCTGTCACGGCACGCCGACCTGAGCCCCAAGGCGCGCGATCTGGGGGCCGAATTGCGGAAATACTGGAACGTGGAGTTCGACGACGCCGGCGCGATCGGGCGCCGCTACCGGCGCCAGGACGAGATCGGCACCCCGTATTGCGTGACGGTGGATTTCGACTCGCTGGATGACCACGCCGTGACCATCCGGGAACGTGACGCGATGACACAGGACCGGGTTGCCATCGATGCGGTGGTCGATTATCTGGGACCGCGCCTCCGCGCCTGCTAGCGGTTCCGGCGAGGTTGCGGCAAGGCGCGGCTAGACGCGGCAAGACGCGGCAAGACGCGGCAAGACAATGTGAAAAAGAATTTTCGTCAACGTTATCGACTATTGCTCACGCGACTAATATCATCTAGCTACCCGGACAAAAAGGCCGGGAATTCAGACTTGGCGCGGCAGCACACTAGGGCGTGGTGAGCTGCCGCGCCTTTCCCATTTTCCGGCGGGCTCAGAACCGGCCGCCGCCGCCCATGAATCCGCCATCCGAGCCCGACGAACCGCCGAACGACGTCGGGCCCCAGCCGCCGCCGCCACCCCAGCCGCCGCCGAAACCACCGCCGCCCAGCATGTCGCCGATGATGATCCCGCCCATCATCGCGCCCATGTTGTTGCCGCCGCCGCCGTAGCGTCCGGTATAGGCGAGTTGCGCCGACCGGACATCATCGTCTGCCAGCGACTGAGCCTGATCGGCCAGCGTCGCCGCGGTGTTGGCACGGGTGATCGCTTCGCTGATGTCGACCTCACGCTTGTCGTGCGCGGCTTGCAGTTGCCGGCTCGCCTCGGCGAGACGGGTCCGCGCCTCGGGTCCGATGCTGCCGCGGCGGGTGTCGATGTAATCGGAGACGGCGTGGATTCGCGACTGCGCCGTGAACAGAGCTTGCTCGAAAGCACGGTTGAGTCGCTCGGCCGTCGCCTGCTCCTCGGCGACGGTGGCCAGCAGCCGGTTCAAATCGACGTCGGCCTTGGTCAGTTGCGTGAACGCGCCGAGGGGATCGGCCGAGCCGTTCGCGCGGGCAGCGTCCAGGGCTCTGCTGGCCGCGTCCCGGGCGCTGGCCAATTCGCGGGTGTGCGCGGTTTTGGTTTTCAGCGCGCTCTGCAGTTGCGTATCGGCATGCCCGATACCGCTCTGGATGTCCTCGATAAGCGACGGCAGGGTGGCGACCGCGTGGTGAATGTCGTTGGCGGCGCTGTCCACCGCGTCGAGCAACGACTGGGCTTGTCCCAGCGCCGATTCCGCAGCTTGGACGGCGTCGACCAGTGGGCTTTGCTCGCCGCTGACCGGCTTAGCGGCCAGATCACGTGCGCGGCTGAGGTTTTGGTCGGCGAATACCAGCCGATCCTTGGCGGTCGTGACGTTGGTGGCTACCGACGTCAACGCCGCGGGGTCGAATTCGCTGCGCAGCTCAGTCATTCGCTGTTCGGCCGGCTTGATGCGCGCGGTCAGCTCGACCATCTGCTGAGTCAGGCCGTCGAGCCGCGCCGGTGCGTTGACCACCAGGTCGCGCATCTTCTCGAAGGCCTCCCGCTGTGATTCCAGCTCGCGGTCGGCCCGCGCCGCCGACACGATCACCTGCGTCAACAGCTCACGCCGCTGCGCCCGCGTCTCAGGTATCGCATCGTCGAGTTTCTGCCGCACGGTGAACGCCTGTGCCAGAGCGGCTTTGGCGTTGTCGACGGCACGGGTGAAGGGCTGGGTTCGCTGCTCGCCGAATTCCTCGACCGTCAGCGCCAGCTCATTGGCGCTGGTGCGGACCGCGTTGTCGACGTCGACAACTTTCCATCGCGACAGGTCGTTGAGCGCGCCGAGCGACAGCGCCGCCAGCGCGTCGGTGTCGGTGGCATCGACCTTGCGGGCAGCGGCAAGCTCGGCCGCACGCCGTCGACGCCGCCGGAAACGCACCACCACGTATAAAACGAGCACCGCGACGAGGATCACGCCCAACCCGATCAGCAGCGGCGCCGAGCTCGTCGCGGGCTGTCCCCGGTCGAGGCCGTTGGCGGCCGCGACCACCGCACCGCTCCAGTCGCCGCGGCGCAGCGCCGGTTCGATCTGGTTTCGTCGCAGATCGTCGACCTGGCTTGAGCTGATCGTGCGCACTCGGTTGGGCACCAGGAACGCGTAGGAACGGTCGACGGTGGCGACGGCGAGCAGCGCGTCGAAGTCGCCCAAGTCGCTGGCGGAGCGCGTGTTCTGCGCCCAGCTCACCGCCGGCTGCCCGGAGAAGTCGTCGACGAAAACCACCCACAGCTGCACATGGCGGTCGGCGTAGAGCTTGCCGGTGGCCGATTGGATCGCGGCACGACCCGCGCCGTTCAACACCCCGGCGTCGTCGGTGACGTAGGTGGACAGCCGGAACGGCGGCTGCGCAGCGGCGGACGGCGCCACCAATAGTGCGATGATCAGCATCGCCATGAACAGGGCGAACGAGCGGACTGTCCTCATGCCCGACAATCTAGCCCTGCGACGATGCTGGCCCTAGAGGCCAGAGGTGGGGGTCCCCCCAGCCGCGTAGCGGCGAGGGGGAGAGTGGGGCAATCGGCCGGAGCCGGTTTTAAGTCGTGCTGGCAGACTGTTCGTCAATGAGTCAGCAAGACCCCTATGACGATTTCGACCGCCAGCGGGTGGTCCCCGAAGCGCCGAAGGCCGCGGGCTTACCGGGCACCGAAGGCCAGCACCGCAGCGACTTCGCCCGGGATCGCGCCAGGGTGCTGCACAGCGCCGCGCTGCGCCGCCTCGCTGACAAGACACAGGTGGTCGGGCCGCGGGACAGCGAGACTCCGCGCACACGACTGACCCATTCGCTCGAGGTCGCACAGATCGGCCGGGGGATGGCGATCGGTCTGGGGTGTGATCCCGACCTTGTCGACATGGCCGGCTTGGCCCACGACATCGGGCATCCGCCGTACGGGCACAACGGCGAGCAGGCGCTCGATGAGTTCGCGGCGGCGTACGGCGGCTTTGAAGGCAACGCGCAAAACTTCCGGATCTTGACCAGCCTGGAGCCCAAAGTCCTTGACCCGCAAGGGCGTAGCGTGGGACTGAACCTGACCCGGGCGGGGTTGGATGCCGTCACTAAATATCCCTGGACGCGGAGGCAAGATCGAGGCAAGTACGGCTTCTACGACTTCGACCGCGACGCCGCCGCCTGGGTGCGGGAAAACGCGCCGGCAGAACGGGCCTGTCTGGAAGCCCAAATGATGGACTGGGCCGACGACGTAGCGTATTCGGTGCACGACGTGGAGGACGGCGTCGTGGCCGGCCGGATCGACCTGCGGGTGCTCGCCGACGACGACGAGGCCGCCGCGCTGGCCAAATTGGGCGAACGCGACTTCGGCCGGGTGCGTGCCGGCGACTATGCAGAGCGCAGCGATGAGGTGGGGGCAACTCCCGCTTGCGGGGGAGAGCGGCGCATGATCTCCGCCGACGATCTGGTCGCGGCCGCTCAACGGCTGGCCGGATTACCGGTGGTCGCCGCGGTCGGTAAGTACGACGCCACGCTGGCGGCCTCGGTCGCGCTCAAGCAGTTGACCAGCGAACTGGTGGGCCGGTTCGCTTCCGCGGCGATCGCGGCCACCCGGGCGGCCGCCGGCCCCGGGCAGCTTGCCCGCTATCAAACCGACTTGCAGGTCCCCGAAGTGGTGCGCGCCGAGGTTGCGCTGCTCAAGACCCTGGCGTTGCAGTTCATCATGTCCGATCCGCGTCACCGGGAGCGTCAGCGTGCGCAGCGCGAACGCATCCATCGCGTGGCGCAGTGGCTGCTGGCCGGGGCGCCCCGAACGCTCGACCCGATGTTCGCGCCGGCCTTCAACACCGCGGCCGACGACGGCGAGCGGCTGCGGGTCGTCGTCGACCAGATCGCCTCGTTCACCGAAGGACGCCTGGAACGCATCGAAACCACTCAGCCGCGTTAGGCTCGGGTTATGTCCAAGCACACCAAAGTTGTTGTCGCCACGTTGTCCGCCGTCGTCCTCAGCGCCTGCAGCTCCCATCCGCAGTCGAGTACCGCCTCGTCCTCGACGAGCGTGGCGCCCGGCGGACAAACCTTGACCGCCCAATTGAAGACCGCTGACAGCCAGCCGGTTGCCACGGCCACCTTCGAGTTCGCCAACGGCTACGCCACCATCACGGTGAAGACGACGCAGAACCACATCCTCGCGCCCGGTTTTCACGGCCTGCACATTCACGCCATAGGAAAATGCGAGCGCGACTCGACTGACCCAATGGGCGGGCCGCCCGGCGACTTCCAGTCCGCGGGCATGCACTACCAAGCTCCGGGGCACACCGGCGAGCCGCCCAGCGGCGATTTGACGTCGCTGGAGGTGCGCCAGGACGGCGCGGCCTATCTGGTAACCACCAGCGACGCCTTCACTAGGGACGACCTGCTGGCTGGCAACAAGACCGCGCTGATGCTGCACGGCACCGAGTACACCTCGGACGCCGAGAAGCGCATCGCCTGCGGCGTGATCGGCACCGGTTAACCCGTCCTCGTTGCCCGACCGGCGTTCTAGACTGAGCCGGTGGCTGGCCGGATCTCCGATCGTGATATCGCCGCCATCCGCGAAAAGGCCCGCATCGAAGACGTCGTCGGCGACTATGTACAACTCAAGCGCGCCGGCGCCGACTCGCTCAAAGGGCTGTGCCCGTTTCACGACGAGAAGTCACCCTCGTTTCATGTCCGCCCTAACCACGGCCAGTTTCACTGCTTCGGCTGCGCCGAGGGCGGCGACGTGTACGCGTTCATCCAGAAGATCGAACACGTCGGCTTCGTCGAGGCGGTCGAACTGCTTGCCGACCGGGTCGGTCACACCATTACCTACACGGGCGCGGCGGCCACCAATGTGCAGCGTGACCGCGGCAGCCGCAGCAGGCTCATCGCGGCCAACGCCGAAGCTGCGGCGTTTTACGCGCACGCGCTGGAATCCGACGAGGCGGCCCCGGCCCGCAAGTACCTGACTGAGCGGAACTTCGACGGCGAGGCTGCCCGTCGTTTTGGTTGCGGGTTCGCCCCGTCGGGTTGGGACTCGCTGACAAAACATCTGCAGCGCAAAGGGTTTGAATTCAAGGAATTGGAGACCGCGGGCCTGTCCCGGCAGGGGCGCCGCGGCCCGATGGACCGTTTCCACCGCCGGCTGCTGTGGCCCATCCGGACATCGGCCGGTGAGGTGATCGGGTTCGGCGCGCGGCGGTTGTTCGACGACGACCCGATGGAAGCCAAGTACATCAACACCCCCGAGACGTCGCTCTACAAGAAGTCCTCGGTGCTGTTCGGCATCGACCTGGCCAAGCGTGACATCGCCAAGGGGCATCAGGCCGTCGTCGTCGAGGGTTACACCGACGTGATGGCCATGCACCTGGCCGGGGTTACCACCGCCGTCGC
>Ga0335072_10017579_pt1 | contig 10109 bp, 7 predicted proteins | sample Lox_Sample_21_FD_206725 | JGI IMG/M metagenome (GOLD analysis project Ga0335072, IMG submission 206725) | Soil microbial communities from Loxahatchee National Wildlife Refuge, Florida, United States - Lox_Sample_2.1 | ecosystem: Environmental > Terrestrial > Soil > Wetlands | place: USA: Florida...
AGATCCGCAACCGCCGCGTCTCACGCGTCGCCGCGGACGGCACGGTGACCCTGCTCTCCGATACCGGCGGCGGCCCGAACGGGCTGGCGATCGGCCCGGGCGGCGCGCTGATCGGGTGCAACAACGGCGGGAGCCGTTACGTGGCTGGTCATTCCATGGGCGTCGGGCCGCTGGAAGGCTATGCCGGCGGCTGGATAGAGCATATCGACGCAAAGACCGGCGCCGCACGCCGCCTCTACACCGAGGTCAATGGCAACAAGCTGTCGGCACCAAACGATCTGGTGTTCGACGAGCATGGCGGCTTCTATTTCACCGACCTGGGCAAGCGCTACGCGCGGCATCGCGATCATGGCGGGCTGTATTACGCGCTGCCGGACGGGTCGAAGGTGATGGAGATCGCCTATCCGATCCTCAGCCCCAATGGCTGTGGCCTGTCGCCCGACAACCGCACGGTTTACGTCGCCGATACCGAAAGCGCGCGGCTGTGGGCGTTCGATATCGAGTCGCCTGGGGTGGTGAAGAAGGACACCAGCCAGGCGGCGCATGGCGGCCGGCTGGTTGGCAGCATCGCCGGCTTCGCGCGGTTCGACAGCCTCGCCGTGACGGCCGGCGGCAATATTTGCGTCGCCACGCTGGGTACCGGGCATATCACAGTGTTCTCGCCGCAGGGTGAGGTGCGAGAGCAAGTGAAGATGCCGGACATTTATCCTACGAATATCTGCTTCGGGGGCCAGGATTTGCGGACAGCCTATATCACGCTGTCGGATAGCGGGCGGCTTGGCGCGATGACATGGGCGGAACCGGGCCTGAAGCTGCACAACACATAGGCAGCGACGCCGCGCACACCTCCCCTGCCCGGCCACTGCCCTGGCCGCCTCGCTCGGTCGTTACGGAACTCGCGCTTGCCGCAGCACGTTTGAGGGACACATCAACCCCCGCGGGAGAGTTTGGCATGAGCGACAGGTTCGAGGGTGGCGTCCGCGAAATGGGCGGCCGCGTTGAGCAAAAACTGGGCGAGGCAGTCGGTGACGCCCGCACCCAGGCTGACGGCGTGTATAACCAGGCGGCCGGCAGGGCCCAGCAGATGTGGGGCCAGGCGCAGGACGCCACCGAGCAATTGAGCGACACGATCCGCGCCCAACCGCTGATCGCGGCGGCGGTTGCGCTCGGCATTGGCTATCTGATCGGACGCTTCACCGCCTGAGACCATGCCAGCCGGCGACCGGTAGGACGCGAGGCACATGGCCGGCCAGCGTCGCCGGGGCCGGTTTGATCGAGGGGGCATCGGCCATTCCAGGGGGAGAGCGGCTGATGTCGAGCGCAATATTAAAATCCCGCATCAGGGAAGGTTTTCCTGATCCGCGCGGTGCGACCTGGGATGGGCTCGGCGTCAATTTCTGCCTGTTTTCCGCCAACGCCACGAAAGTCGAGCTCTGTCTGTTCGATGACGCTGGCGAGCAAGAGCTGGAACGCATCGAACTCCCCGAGTACACCGACGAAATCTGGCACGGCTACCTGCCGGACGCGCGCCCGGGTACGATCTACGGCTACCGCGTGCATGGCCCGTACGAACCGGAGAACGGTCATCGGTTCAATCACAACAAGCTGGTGCTGGACCCTTACGCGAAGGCGTATGTTGGCGAACTGCGCTGGGACCATGCGTGCTTCGGTTACACGATCGGTGCCGAAGGCGACGACCTGACCTTCGATGAACGCGACAGTGCGCCCTTCGTGCCGAAATGCCGCGTCATCGATCCCGCCTTCACCTGGGGCCGCGAGCGAGCCCCGCACGTTCCCTGGGACCGTACCATCATCTACGAAGCCCATGTCCGCGGCTTTACGAAACTGCACCCCGCCGTGCCGGAACGGATGCGCGGCACTTTTTCCGCGCTCGGGCGGAAGGAGATCGTCGATTACCTCAGCGCGCTGGGCGTCACGTCCCTGGAACTGTTGCCGATCCACGCCTTCGTCAACGACAGCCACTTGCTCGACCACGGACTGACCAACTATTGGGGCTACAACACGCTTGGCTACTTTGCTCCCGACCCGCGTTACTCAGCCGTCCCGGCGTTCGTGTTTTCCGAATTCAAGGAAATGGTCGCACGCCTGCACGACGCGGGCATCGAGGTGATCTTGGACGTGGTGTACAACCACACCGCGGAAGGCAATGAACGCGGCCCCACGCTGTCATTCCGCGGCATCGACAATGCCAGCTACTACCGGCTGATGCCGGACCAGAGGCGCTATTACATCAACGACACCGGCACCGGTAATACACTCAACCTGAGCCACCCGCGCGTGTTGCAGATGGTCACCGACAGCCTGCGCTACTGGGTGACCGAGATGCATGTGGATGGCTTCCGCTTCGACCTGGGTACCATCCTGGCGCGCGAATTCCATGGGTTTGACCAGGGACACGGGTTCCTCGATTCCTGCATGCAGGATCCGGTCCTGTCCAAGGTGGATCTGATTGCCGAACCGTGGGATATCGGTCCCGGCGGCTACCAGGTCGGCGGCTTCCCGCCGGGCTGGGCGGAATGGAACGACAAATTCCGCGACACAGTCCGGTCCTTTTGGAAGGGCGATCCCGGCGTGACGCCGGAGATGGCGACCCGGATGGCCGCGTCCGCCGATTGCTTCAACAAGCGCGGACGCAAGCCCTGGGCGAGCGTGAACTTCGTCACTGCACATGACGGCTTCACGCTGCACGACCTGGTTTCCTACAACGACAAGCACAACGAGGCGAACGGCGAGGACAATCACGACGGCCACGACAACAACCACTCCTGGAACCACGGCGTCGAAGGCCCGACCGACGATCCGGACATCATTGCCCTGCGTGAGCGGCAGAAGCGCAATATGCTGGCGACGCTGCTGCTGTCGCAGGGCACGCCGATGCTGCTGGCGGGTGACGAGTTCGGCCGCACACAGCATGGCAACAACAATGCCTATTGCCAGGACAACGAGATAAGCTGGGTCAATTGGGATATCGGCGAGGTTGGCCTGGAACTGGCGGAGTTCACGCGCAAGCTGATCGCACTGCGCAACTCGTTCCCGATCCTGCGCCGCTCGCGCTTCCTGACGGGGGAGTACAATCCTGATCTGGATGTGAAGGACGTGCGTTGGCTGACGCCGGCGGCCACCGATATCGAAGAATGGCACAACGGCGATGCGCGCTGCTTCGGCATGCTGATCGACGGCCGCGCGCAGGCGACCGGGATCAAGCGGCCCGCGATGGACGCGACCGGACTGCTGATCATGAACGCGCACCATGAGGCGGTGAATTTCAAACTGCCCGAGGTGATGGGCGGCACTGTCTGGCGCTGCCTGGCGGATACCAACACGCCAGACACCGGCGCGTACAGGCGCTTCCGAACCGGGGACGAGTACAAGGTGACAAGCCGGTCCTTTGTGCTGCTGGTCCTGGAGCCGCAGACCGAACGATCGATCGGCCTGCGGCGAGCGTTGGCGGCGTTCCGGCATATGGCCGAACAACCGATTCCGGTCGTGCTACCTGAACCGGAGCCGGCGGACTCGCCGGACAGCGAGGACGAAACGGGCTGAAACGGGATTCCGAAACACGTGGATACCGTGGGGCCACGCGTCGTTGCAGGGAGCAGAGCCGGCACGCAATCCTGGACTGGGGCGCACGCGGGTCGGAGCGCCATGCCGAACGAGATTGCTTCGTCGCTACGCTCCTCGCAATGACATGAGGAGAGGAGTCGCTACGCTCCTCGCAATGACATGAGGAGAGGAGTCGCTGCGCTCCTCGCAATGACATAGTGGGGCTGTGTCGCGTTTCTCTGATCCCGGAAGTCAGACCGCGTCGCCGGCGAACGGCTCGGCGGGGGTCTGGCGCAGCGGCACAGGCCGCACGCGCGGCTCGGTCTGGCGGCGGGTGAAGTCGGGGGCGATGTCGGCAAGCTCGATGAACTGATCGGCCTGGCGCCGCAGTTCGTCCGCGACCATTGGCGGGGCGGTGCGGATGGAGGAGATCACCGACACCCGCACGCCCTTGCGTTGCATTGCCTCCACCAGGCGGCGGAAGTCCGAATCGCCCGAGAACAACACGGCGTGATCGAGTCGCGGTGCCAGTTCCAGCATGTCCACGGCGACCTCGATGTCCATGCTGCCCTTGATGCGGCGGCGGCCGGACGAATCGGTGAACTCCTTCGCCGGCTTGGTCACCAGCGTATAGCCGTTATACGCGAGCCAGTCGGTCAGCGGCTTCAGTGGCGAATATTCATCGGTCTCCAGTACCGCAGAATAGTAATAGGCGCGGATGACATGGGTTTTCTTGCGGAAGAACTCCAGCAAGTTGCGATAGTCCACATCAAAGCCGAGATTGCGGGAGGCCGAGTAGAGGTTGGCGCCGTCGATGAACAGGGCGGTGCGTTCGTTAGGGAAGAAATGCATGGGTGACCTCATGGCAAACGACGACAGGCGAGGCCGGATCGGCTCTCGCGGAATGAAGCTGCGCGGACCGGGCAAAGGGGGCTGCCCGGGGGCGACAGACGGGCCAGCATTGCGCATCCAGCAGAAAAGTGAAACAGGGGGCGTGTGAGACGGCGCATGATCCTGATTTCGATCGGCGCCAACCTGCCGGGGCGGGATGGTGCGCCGCCGCTGGACACCTGCCGGCGGGCGGCGGCGGACCTGGATGCGCTGCCCGGGCTGCGGCTGCGCGGACTGTCACGCTGGTTCGCCACTGCGCCGGTGCTGGCGGAGGGGGATACCGGAGGACAGCCCGAGTACGTGAATGGCGTGGCGCTTCTGGTGTGCGCGCCGGGCAGCGGCGTGGCGGATCCGGCGTCGCTGTTGGAACGCCTGATGTGGCTGGAGGCGGCGGCAGGACGGATGCGCGGCGTGCGGAATGCGCCGCGGGTGCTGGATCTGGACATTATTGCGATGGACGGTCTGGTGCGGACTGCGCCTGATCCGGTGCTGCCGCATCCGCGGGCGCATGAGCGCGGGTTTGTTCTGGTGCCGCTGGCGGAAGTCGCGCCCGGTTGGGTGCATCCGGTGCTGGGGTGCGGCGTGGCTGCGCTGATGGCGGCGTTGCCGCCGCAGCAGGTTCGGCCGCTGTAGGATGCGCGGGGTCGGTTCGGTTGCGAGGGGGTGATGCGGCGCCTATAAGGCGGCGCGCGGCCCTCGGCGGATTTTTCCGCGGTGGCTGTTTGGGTGGAGAGGTGCCGGAGCGGTCGATCGGGGCGGTCTCGAAAACCGTTGTACTCTTATGGGTACCGAGGGTTCGAATCCCTCCCTCTCCGCCAAATCTATCCCGTAGCGCGCCAGGCTTTCCGGTGACAGACCGCAACCGTACCAGGCATCCGCCCGCGGCTTCATTTAGTCGGGGGCGTGACCATGCGAAACTGGCCGGTTCGAGACGCAAAGGCCCGCTTCAGTGAGATGCTTGGCACTTGCCTGCGAGAGGGCCCGCAGGTCGTTATCAAGCGCGGTGCCGATGCTGCCGTTCTGGTGCCCGCGGCGCATTGACTGCGACGCTCGGCCAGGCCCACGCTGAAGGAACTGCTTCGATAGGGCGCGGTATTTTCGGCGAAGTGGTCACTGGCCGCACCAGCGATGATCTCAGCATGGAATATTCCGCGCTGGCTGCCATGGTCAATTTGGGCGCCAGAGCAATTCCACGCTGACTGTAACGCTTGCGCCCACCTGTCATTAGGAGTTGACCACCGGCCGGCGGTCGCCTCTCCCTGGATGATATGGTGGTGACTTGTTCAGGCTCATTGCGATCCGCCGTTCGTAACAATGACTTAGTTTGCCGTGACTGCGGATCCCAGATAGAATTATCCGCTAAAATATGCACGCTGAGGGCACAATGACCGCGGCAAGTAATGATTTTTATCAAAGTAATCAGATCGATCTGTTCTCCCAGTTAATCAAGAGCGCGGTGGGTGCATGGACCCAAGGCGTACAAGCGCTTGTTGAAATGGCGGCCGGCGGGGTCGGCGAGCAGGGCGGCGCGGGGATCAGCGATATCGCGGGACAGGTCCGGGCTACGATGCGGCCCCTAACCGAGTTGGTGCCAGGCGCCCTGGAGATATGCGGGGCAGGCAGGGTTGGCGAAGAAGCGCTCGCCCGGATGCTCGACTTTTCACCCGCCCTCGCACACGCCTACGTCGCCTGCGCCGCCAGTACGGTCCGTTATTGGGGATCACTCGCGGAATTGTTCATCGGCTACGAGACGCGTCTGCTGAAAGCGGCCGCGGATCGCGCGGCCGGCCAGGATCCTGTTTCGGCCAACCAGAGCAGGATGCTTGCCGACGACCTGCGGACATTTCTGCGCGAGATCGGCGACACGGCTGCTCGCGAGGCGCAGCGCCTGCAGTATGACCTTGCGAAAGTCGGTGAGGAGATCGCACAGGCCACTGACCGCGCGACACCATCGCCGCACCCCGACCACAATCCGCGCCGCCACGAGGTCAAGCCATGAACGACATGGCGGACCTGGAGGCCCGTAATGCGGATGTTGTGGTCTCACTCGGATTTTCCGAAGAGATCAACGAACTCCGCCGCCGCATCGCCGACTGGGTCGAAGCCTGCGATCCCGAAATGCAGGAAGCGCTGGCGTGGCAGTTCCTGGCTGGTTCCAAATATTTTCGTCCGTTCACGATCTTCGCGTGTTATCGCTCGCTCGCCCCAGGGCCGATTCCCGAGCAAGTGATGACTGCTGCGGTCGTGATTGAATTCTTCCACAACGTCTCGCTGATCATTGACGACATCGTCGATCGCTCGGACACGCGGCGCGGGCGCGCCACCTTGCACACGAAATTTGGCGAGCTGAACGCGCTGATGGTGTCCGGCTACATCGTCGCCGAGGGCTATCGATATCTCGGCACCGATATTCAGGCGATCGGGCTGTTTTCGGAACTGTTGAAGCGGCTCGGCGTCGCGGAATGCATGCAGTGGCGGCTGCGGCGGCAGATGCTGGGGGTCGAGGATTGGCGGCGCATTGCCGGCGAGGACACCGGCTCGATGTTCGAAATCTGCGCCTGCCTCGGCGATCGTTCCGGCGGCCTGCGCAGGTTCGGCGGCCTGCTCGGCTTGCTCTACCACGGCTGCGACGACGTGGGTGATGTGCGCGGCGCGGTGGCGCTCGGCGGTGGTGGCGAGGAGGACGTTCGGGACGGCATTCTTACCCTGCCGGCGGCGCTGGCGATTCGCGATCCTGGCATCGGCGCGCTGTTCTGCAAACCGGACCCGGCCGGCGACGACCTGCGCACGATCGCCGACGCTTTCGCTGCGCGGCTCGATGAGGCGGAGGCGTACCTCGATCGGGTCGCAGCGGAGGCGCGCGAGGAAGCTCGCGCCTGGTCGGTCGATCCGGGTCCGTTATTTGCGCTCGTCGATCAGACCCGAAAGCTGAGCGGTCGGTGACGCGTGTTGCTCAGCGTTTGCCGAACTCGCGGGCGATGCGGCCCATGGCCGAACCGTAGGCGTTCAACCACCCGCAATACATGTCGGAAGCAGCTGTCACGGCCTGTCCGACGACGTGGCCAAGGCCGAGCCGCGTTGGCCGCTCCGGCATGCGCTGAGCCTGGACTTCGTCGCCACTCAGTGACTCTTCCAGTGTGGCCCAACATTTGGCCGCCGCGGCATAGGGCGCGAGGGCGAATTTCAATGCCAGCATCGCGGCCATCGAATAGGTCTCCGGCACAAGCACGTTCACCGGCGCGGTGCCGGGCGCCTGGCCGACGTCGCGACAGATGGCCTGCGCGGCCTGATTGCCGCTGCACACGGCCGCCTCGACCGTTGCGATGGTGATCGGGTTGTCGCGGTTCTGCCCCGCGAAATACAGATTCTTGATTGCGGGATAGTGGGTGTACGGCACCGCGCGTCGGCTGCCGACCTCGTTGATGAACAGTTTCTGATTTACTCCTGACCGTATAGTCGTCTCGTTCCAACAAATGTCACTTTTCAAGTCGCCAAAATAATTGCCCAGTTTGAATTTCGGAACGTATCGGTGAAATTCTTGCAGGATAAGGAAAACGGCCGCCATCTGGGCGTTTGTCAGCGAGCTTGCTTGCTGGTACGGGCCGAAGGCGAGATCGGCCGGTAGTGCGTTGAAATCCGATGCAGCGATGACGAGCGTGGTTTTGCCATCGGATTTCGACAGAGCATTGCTCTTGACGAAGGTAAGTGAGTAACGCGACCCCGCGAGCGCGACGTAATATTTGGGCATATCCGGCAGCGTTAGATTGAACGTGGCGTAGATGACGAGGATTGGTGCCGTGGCAAGGGCGCGGGTGTTCGCGAGTTCCGGCAGGACCTGGACAATCGGTACGTCCTCGATGGTCGGGCCGCCGTTAGCAGACGGCGCAGTTTCCACCGAAGCCATGACGTTCGCCGTACGCATGATCACGTCGGGCAGCGCGGTCGGGGTAATGGCGAGTACGAGATTTTCGACCTCTTTCACGTCGGGATTGCCGTTCGTCGTAACGGCATCGTCCTCATTCCGTTTCTCGACGGCGATCGCAAGGACGGTGTCGTTGTGCCGGTTGACGGTGGCTCCAACCACCCGTCTGTCGCAGTAGATACGGCACCCCAACCGCTTCAGCGCGTCGCGGAGCGGCACGACGATTCCATCGTAGGAGTTGGTCCGTAGCACCCAGGATTGCGGCGCAGGACGCCGAAACTGGTATTTCGCGTAAGCCTGGTAGGCCGCGGCGGAGGTCGAGTAGCTGTAAACTGACCAGATGTTCAGAACCAGCGCCTGAAAGAACCTCGCCACGTCCAAGGTCGCGTATGGCCGGGTGACAATGAACCCGTTCAATGACTGTTCGCTGGCGAGATCGTCGTGGTCGAAATCCTGGGTGAGAAGGTCGATGATTGCGTAAGCGGCAAGGAACATGTTTGGAATCGACATGATCCCGGACAGCATATTGGGGATCATCGTTCGCAAGGAACCGGCGTCGTGCAACTCCCGGTAATGCGGAAAGTCGTAGGCTTGCAGGTAGCCGCAAACCGGACGAGCCTCGAAATGGCGTTCTCGCGTGACTCCGATATCGGCCATGAGTTCCCAGAAGTTGTCATACCAATTACCGAACATGTGAGGATAGACCTCTAGGGTGTTGTCATGTTCATCAGGCATGCCGGCGAGATTGCCGCCAGGTACGGACTGGCCCTCGAAAATGGTCACATCATAGCCGCGTTGCGCCAGCCGATAGGCCGTGGTCAGGCCAGCTATGCCGGCGCCGACGACCGTGACTTTCTTCGACCTTTTGGTTGGGAGAGATGCCTGGGGTGCAGGGTCGGCTGCCACGTTCGTTTTACTCATGCTTAGAGTTCCTAAGCTAGTGACAGTCCATTGCTCATTTCACCGCTATCCGGGGCGTCTGCCACGAATCTTGATCCGTAACAGCGCCCGTCACAGCGTTCTGCAGCGCCCGGGCATCCTGCAAGTCGGGCGTCGCGTGGCCTTCCGTGAACCACGCAAGAACCTGGCTCAGTAGTTCGACGCCCGCTTCGGGCCGCCGCTCGGACTGAAGCAGCCGCGCGAGGCTTATCGCGGTGCGCAATTCGAATGACTTCGCCGCCTGGCGGCGCGCGACGTCCAGGCTCAATCGGAAACAGTCCCGCGCCGCGTCCGCGCCATTTCCGCCGTCGCGAAGCAGCAGCAGTTCGCCATGGAGGCGATGGAGTTCGGCTTCGTGGCTGCATTCGTTGGTCTGCCGGATCATGCCGAACCCATCATCGATCGACCGCAGACCCTCCTCTGGATCGCCTCTGGCAAGGAACATTTCGGCGCGCATCGAATAGAACCACGGCACGCCGATTCGCGCTCCACTGGCGAGATAGATGCCAAGGTATTCGTCGAATTGCGCGATGCCCGTGCTGTCCGGATCGCGCGCGGCGATCAATCGGCCTTTCAACAGCTTCCCGAGTGTTTGCCAGTATGGGAAGCCATGTTCGGCAGCGTATCCGATAGTCCAATCCCAGTACTTCTCCGCGACCGCGTATTTGCGCTGCGTCAGGGTGAGGATGCCGTACATCCCGTTGGTTTGAGCGATCGTGATCGGGATGGATACCCTCTGTCCCAAGGCAATACCCATGTTGCTGTAGCGCACCGCGCGTTCAGGGTAGCCAAG
>Ga0335072_10017580_pt1 | contig 10109 bp, 5 predicted proteins | sample Lox_Sample_21_FD_206725 | JGI IMG/M metagenome (GOLD analysis project Ga0335072, IMG submission 206725) | Soil microbial communities from Loxahatchee National Wildlife Refuge, Florida, United States - Lox_Sample_2.1 | ecosystem: Environmental > Terrestrial > Soil > Wetlands | place: USA: Florida...
AAAGCGGTGCCGGGGTGGTGCAGATGCAGAATCCATCGTACGGCCGCCACCAGCACCAATACAACAACGACGCCCAGCGCGGCAGCCATGCCGGCATTAATGCGCGCCGAAGTCTCTACGCCATTGCAATTGAGAGCGGTAAAGAGCAAGGCGAAGAAGATAACCAGGACGAAATACGGCACGCCTGGTAAAAAGATCATGGCCGAGCGGCTGCACCAGATGGTGCAGATGAGCGGGTTGAGAACGTAGTCCATGACCAGGCACCAGCCGGTGAGATAGCCGAGGCTGGTGTGGATTTCCTTGCCCACGTAGAGGAAGGCCGAACCGCCATGCGGGTAGACACGCGCCATGCGTCCGTAGCTGACCGACGTGAACAGCATGGCAATCATCGCGAGCAGGATGGCGATGACAGTGTGGCCGTTCGTTTCCTTGTAGACCACGCCGAAGACCGGCATCGGCGCGGTGGGTTGAATGAGCACGATGCCGTAGAGAAGCAGGTCCCAGAAGGTGAGGCTCCGCTTGAGGCTGATGTTTGCGGAGCTCGTGGTTTCTGATGTGCCGGCCATGCGTGATCCTAGCGCGCGGTAGCGACCGAGGTCGTTGGAGTCAGCGTGACCGGGGCGACGTTCCAGCCATCGACGTGAATGACGGGAACGGCGGTATCTCCTTCAGGCAGCTGTGCCGTGAGTGTAGCGGATTCGCCGGGAGTGAGTTCAATCCAATTGTCAGACCAGAAGACCGGTGCGATCAGCGCGCCGGAAGCAGTGCGAGCGGCGGCGCGAACCTGGAACGCAAGGTTGGAAGAGGTGTTCTTGAGCTGCACGCGCACCTCGCGGCCTTCAGCGGTGGTTTGGATGTCGGCGCTGGACTGAACCGTGGCTTGCGGCAGGTTGGCCAGCGCGGTCATGTCGGCCTGGCGCAGTGCAGGCGTGTGGGTGTAGTCGGTGCGCTCCCAGTCAAATGTGGTGAGCGTGCCGGGGACCCAGTAGAAATTGTGGCTGACCACGTGGCCTTCGGCGTCGGTGAGGGTGAGGTCAATGAAGAAGATGCGCTCGGCCCCCGTGTAGAGGTTCTCGGGAATATCGAAGACGCGTTGTGAGCTGTCGGCCCCGGCGACGACCGGGGCATCGGCCTTGAAGAGCTCTTTCCACGCGATGTCGTGGACGTCGACGGAGGCATGCAGGCCCGAGACCGGCTTGTAGGTGCTGTTGACGACGACGATGGAGCTGTCATCGTACGAGTACTGGATGTGAAGCGGCTCGCAGGCCTTTTTAGCGCCGAAGTATCCGCCGCCCGCATCGAGGTAGTAGTCGTAGAGGTGCCAGATCATCGAGGGCCAGGCGTTGTTGAGCATCCACTGGATGACGCCGGTGGAGGTGTACTTGTTCTTGCTGTAGGCCTCGTACATGGCGCGCTCCGAGTTGTATTCCATCGTCTGGGCCATCCGCTCGTAGTCGGCAGCGGACTTGGGAACGGCATAGACGGCTTCCATGGCGGCGTTAAAGACGTTGAGGTTGGCGAAGCCGCCGCCGCCGTAGTGCAGGCTCCAATCGGGTGAGGGCGGCCAGGCATCGGGATCGGGCAGGAATTTTTCGCGGCTTGCGCGCGAGGGAATGGCCGGGCCAGGGCTGGTTTCCGTATTGAAGCCGCTCGCACCGCCATAGTGCACGCCGAAGTACCAGTAGCTGGGCGCGACCCAGTCGTAGGGCCCGGTCATCTTGACGCCGCTTTCGCCGGTGACGGTGGTTGGCGTGGCCGAGGCCGAGGACAGAATGGGGTTGGGCCAGTGCGTCTCGGCTTCAACTTTCAGGTAGGCGGTCTCGACGTCCGCCGGGGGAGGATTGTCGCTGCCATTGAGCCAGACGAGCAGGCTGGGGTGCTGACGAAGGCGGAGCATCTGCGCCCGCAGCGAAGCGGTGGCGATTTGCAAATCTTCGTCGGTCCACGTCTTCCAGCGCTCCCAGTGGTCGCAGCAGCACCAGCCGAGCATGACCAGGATGCCTTCGCGGTCGGTGAGGCGGAAGAAGTCCTCTGTCTCGAGTTTGCCTTCGAGTCGGATAGTGTTGAGGTGCATGTCGCGCACGAGGTGAATCTGATCGCGGAGGCGGGTTTCGTTGGTGCGGAGCAGCATGTCCTGCGACCAGCCCGCGCCGCGAATGAGGATGCGCTTGCCATTGACGCGAAACAGGCGGCTGCCATTGGTCGTGAGCTCCGAGGTGATTTCGCGGATGCCGAATTCGGTCGCCTGTTCGTCGGTGATGCGGCCCTGCTCGCTGAAGCTCATCTTGAGTTGCTCGAGATGCGGATCGCCCATTTGATAAGGCCACCACGGCTTGGGATTCTCGATGCGAAGAGCGGGGAACTGTTCGGGTGAAAAGACGACGGTGCGGTCTTCGTGCGCGGCGAGCTCGACAGGCTGCTCGAAGTGTGCGCCCGCGGCTGTGCCTGCAACCACGCCCTTGATGGCGTGGTCAGCGGCGTTGTGCAGCTCGGCGTAGACGGTGAGGTCGGCGACCGCGAGCGTGTCATCTTCAAAGTGGGTTACGGCCATGGGCGAGCGCAAGGTCACCGGTCCCGTGGTGACGAGGCTCACCGGCCCCCAGAGGCCCATATCCTTGTCGGGCGGGCAGGGGTTCCAGTCGACCCAGTTAATGCCTAGGTCCTTCGGAGTGGGCGCGAAGGCTTCAACCGCGAGTACGTTCGCTTTGCCCGGCTTGAGCGCGCCGGTGACGTCGAATTCATAGGTGCGGTATGCGCCGGCGACCGTGGATGTGTCGGCGATTTTGCGGCCGTTCACCCAGATATCGGCACGGTAGTTGATGCCGCCAAAATGAAGCCAGTAGCGCTGGCCCTGCGCAGCGGCAGCGGGTGCGGTGAATTCGGTGCGATACCACCAGCCGCAGGCGTAGGGGCTGTCATCGGGCATGGGGAGATTGGAGAAGTTATGACCGACGGGATAACTCGTTCCGGGAATCTTGCGGAGATTGTCGCCGAAGTAGGGATCGGGGAAGACTCCGTCTGCGGTCTGGGCGGCGAGCACGGTGCTGGGCACGGAAGTTTTGAGCCATCCGCCGGCGGCAAAGCCCACGGTCGAAATGGCGTCGCCTTTGGCCTGGAACTTGCAAGCCGACTGCAACTGCCAGCCGTCGTGGAGCGGCGTGACGTTCTGCGCCTGGAGCATAGGGACAACAAGAGAGCAAGCGAGAAGAAGGAACGATCTTTGTCTGATCATGTGAATCACAATCTCTTTCCAAATCCAGCTGCAAACTGACTGCCGGAAGGCGAAGTTTCAAGATTCCTGGTGCACTCGGACGCCGGCCTGGGAACGGTCCGCGTCGCGTTCCGGTTTATGTTTTGGTGGCGGGCAGGTCGACATACGGACGACGAGCTCAGGGGAAGCTTTGTGGAGTTTTGGCCGCGCATCGACGCCGCGTTCGCGCGCGTCGAGAGCGCGCAGGGCCCAGTCGACCGCCTTCAACCCCATTTCCTTGAGCGGCTGCCGGACCGTGGTGATGGCGGGGTTAGATACCAGGGCAGGCAACACGTCATCGAAGCCGAGGACGGAACAATCCGTCGGTACGCGGACGCCGGCTTCCGTCAAGCCGCGGACGACGCCGAGGGCGGTGAGGTCATCGAATGCGAGCACGGCGGTGAAGGGAGTGCCTGCGGAGAGCATCTGGCGGGCGCAGCGCATGCCGCCTTCGAAGCTGGAGATGGAATCTTCGAGGTTAGGCAACTGGAAGACGAGGCGCGGATCGAGCTTGATTTTCATTTCGTCGGCAGCGCGCCGCACACCGGCCCAGCGCGGGGCGCTGTCGAAGAGTCCTTCGGGCCCGCGGATGACTGCGATGCGGCGGTGACCCAGTTCGCACAGATGGCGCATCGCCAGCGCGCCCCCGGCCTCGTTATCGACAAAGACGGAACTGATGCGGCGGCGCGTGAGGTCGCGTCCGACGATGATGATGGGGACGTGGTTCTTCTCGATGTCGGCGAGCAGGTTGGTTTCTTCGAAGATCCAGCTGGCGATGACGATGACGCCCTCGGCGCGCCGCTCAAGGATCATCTTGAGGTAGGTATCGAAAAGCTTGCGCTGGGTTTGCGCGTCCATCAACAGCGGCAGGTAATTGGTGGGATGCAGCCTGGCCTGGATACCGCGCACGATGGGAATGCAGTAGGGGTCGGTGAGGTCGTAGGCCAGTATGCCGATGGTCTGGCTATGGCGGCGGCGCAGCGACCGCGCAAAGGCGTCGGGATGGTAGCCGAGCTGGCGGGCCATGGAGCGGATTTTTTCCCGCGTGGTGAGCGCCACATTCTGCGAGAGGGGCGCTTCGCTCAGGACGATGGAGACCGTGGAGACAGAGAAGCCGCAGGCGCGGGCGATGTCGAGCAAAGTGACGTGGCCGGATTTTCGTTGAGGCACGGCTTGCCTCCCTCGCGCGCCTCTCTGGCTGCCATGGGACGATCGCGGGTCGAACCGCGCAGTCGGGAGGGCGAGGATGTTGTCACCCCTGCCGTTCCGGGCGGGTCGATCTTTTTTCTTGACAGTCGAGACGTTTGCTCCTAGATTTGCAGTTCTAATATTCAAACGTTTGAATGTCAACAACAAACTACGGAGATGGCCAATGACAATCCCGAAAACACGCAGCGCCACCGTGCGCAAACTTCTCTGCGTCTTGTACCTGATCGTTTGCACGGGGATTGCGACCTGGTCGCAGGCCGGCCGAGGAGGGATCAGCGGCCTCATTACGGATCCGACCGGCGCGATTGTGCCGGGAGCCTCGGTTACATTGCTCGATCAGGCGACGGGAACGAAGCACTCCGCGGTTTCGACGGCGGCTGGATTGTATTCGTTTGTCTCGCTCGCGCCGGGCAACTACGAGGTGACGGCGAGCGCCAAGGGTTTTGACACGGCGGTCCTGAAAAACATTCGTGTGAATGTGGACCAGGTGTCGACCGCGAATGTGACGCTTGCACTGGGCAAAGTGAACGAAGTGGTCACGGTGAATGAGTCGACGTCCCTGGTAGACACGAGCAACTCGACGGTCGGGCAGCTGATTTCAGCCGATACGATCGACCGCGTGCCGCTGCTCACGCGCAATGTATTCGACCTGGTGCAGCTGAGCGCCGGGGTAACGCCGGCGAACGGCGCTCCCAACTCATCGAGTTCGTTTGCGATCGAGAACATCTCGAGCGGCCGCCCTGGTGTCGATGTTTCGTCGTACACGATCAACGGCGCGATTGTCGGATCGGTCTATTACATGGTGGACGGCAGCCCCCTGGGCATTGCGGAGAACAACGTAGGCGCGATCATTCCCGCGCTGGATATTCCCGAAGACGGCGTGGAAGAGACGCGCGTCGAGACGCAGAACACGCCGGCGTCGTACCAAAGCGGTGGAGCAGGCGTGATCAGCCTTGTGACCAAGTCGGGCACGAACAACTTTCATGGAGATGGGTTTGGTGTATTCCGGCCCAACATACTTGCGGCGAACGAGTACTTCAACAAGCAAAGCGAAGTGAGCGGAGGCATGTCCAATACTCCGCCTGCATTTCATCGCTACCAGGAGGGCGGCGCGATCGGCGGCCCGATTCTGCACAACAAGCTGTTCTTCTTCGGCGATTACGAGGCAACGCAGCAGCAGCAATTCGACGGGTCAAATTATTTTGTCGTGCCGACTACGGCGGAGCGGAGCGGCGATTTTTCGGCCGACTCGTTCACAATCTATAACCCGTTGGTTCCCGACAATCCCGATGGAACGCGGCAGGCATACGCCGGCAACATGGTCACGAATCCCAACCCGATCGCGCTGACCTTTCTCTCGAATTATCCGAAATGCAACTATCCCAATCCCGCGACCTGCGATGCGAGTTCGGATGATGTCACGCTCAACTTCTTCAAGCCGGGGCTGGACCCGACCACGGCGCAACGGTTCGACGTGCGCATGGACTGGGCGAAGAGCGACAAACAGCGCCTCTTCGGGCGGTTCTCGTTCGACCGGCTGTTCAACTCGACGTTCAACGCATTTGGGAACATGTGGGATCTGAACTACGCGCAGAACGTGACCAATGGGCGCAATGTGCTGGTGGGCGATGACCTGACCCTGAGTCCGAGCACGTTTCTGCAGCTGCGCTATTCGTTTACGCGGCACTATGAAAATCAGGGAGGCGATCCCAGGCAGGTGGGCTATGACATCACCAAGCTGGGATTCCCCACCTCTCTTGCGGCGCAGGAGGTCTACAAGCTGTTGCCGTTCGTGATTTTCAACGATAACGGAAGCGGCATTGGGGGCACCGCGGATTACAACACGTTCCAATATGCGAGTGAAAACAGCGACGCGAATGTATCGCTCACCAAGCTGTTTGGCAAGCATGAGCTTTCGACCGGCTTTGAGTACATGAAGCGGTTCTTGAACGTGGGCCAGCCTCCGGCGCCGTCGGGCTCGTACCTCTTTGATATTTCCGCGACCGACCAGACCGTGAACTCGGCCAACGGCGGCAGCGACTTTGCATCGTTCCTGGTGGGCATGGGAACAACGCCCGGCTCGGAATCAAATGACTATCCCAACTTCACGAAAGATCTGTTCGCGGCCGAGTCGAATCCGTACTACGCGGGATTTGTTGAAGACACCTACCGGCCGAGCAAAGCGATTACGATTACGGCCGGGCTTCGTTGGGACATTTTTGGAGGCAAGACGGAGCGCCATAACCGGTTCGAGTACTTCAATCCGAAGGCGGCGAACACTGTCGACGGGGTCGCATACACCGGCGCAGAAGTGTACGCGAGCAGCGGCAACCGTTCGCCGTTTACGACCAACCTGACCAACTTTGGTCCGCGGCTTGGCCTCTCGTGGCAGGCGGCGCAGCGGCTGGTGGTGCGCGGCGGCGGCGGGATTTATTTCGGGCCCAGCGCGGAGATGGTTGGCGGCACCGGTCTCGACAGCGACGGATTCTCGTCGCAGACGACTTGGAATGCGACCAACTGGAACGAGGATCCAAACACGATTGCGTGGGATTGCGCCAACGCAAACGTGTGCAGCGGCGACCAGGGCAACACCGTTGAGATCAGTTCAATCAGCAACCCATTTCCGAATGGCGTGGTGCCGACGATCAGCAATCCATCGGGACTGGGCATCAACCTGGGCAATAGTCTGAGCACGATGCTGCACTCGCAGCGCACGGTGACCACATACAACTTCAACTTTGGCCTGGAGTACGAGCTTCCGCACCAGGTGGTGCTGAGCGCAGGCTACGTGGGAAGCCGCGGATTGTTCCTGCCATTCGGTGGATTTGATCTGAACCAATTGGATCTGGCGACGATCGCGTCAAACCAGGACGCGCTGCTCAACAGCAGTGTGCCGAACCAATGGGCGGCCATTCAGCCGTCGACCAACGCGAACTACGGCTCGGCGACCGTGCCGCTCTGGGTTTCGCTGCAGGAGTTTCCGCAGTTCGGCAACGGCAGCTATGGCGCCGGCAACGGGGTGAACGTGCACGGATGGCCTGGCGGCGATTCGGAATACAGCTCACTGCAGACCAAGGTGCAAAAGCGGCTGACGCAGCACTTCACGGCGCTGGGAAGCTTCACGTGGGCCAAGCTGATGACCGACGACGGCAATCCGCCGCTGGGATTTGTGGGATCGCACCTTGGCGGCGCGCAGGATGCGAAGGATCTCAAATTTGAGCATGCGGTGAGTCCGCAGGACGTGAAGTACCAGTTTACCGGGCAGGCCTCGTATGACCTGCCAGTAGGCCGTGGGCGCGCGGTGAACCTGAATGGAGCCGGGGATGCGGTCCTGGGCGGGTGGACGGCGAACATTATTGCTTATCTGAGCACGGGCGTCCCGATTGCGTCGCCGACGGTGGGTGCGGGAACCTCGTACTTCAATCAGCGGCCCGACCTGACCTGCAATCCGGGCAGTGGAGCGCCACACACTTACGCGACCTGGTTTAACTACAACTGCTTTGCCATTCCCGCAAGCCCGTTTGTTGCGGGCAATGCACCGGCGTATCTCGACCACGTGCGAACCATGGGTGCCCAGGACTTTGACCTTTCCATCTACAAGCACTTCTCGCTGGGCAAGGAGCGGGACCTGCGCTTTGAGGTCGCGGCCTATAACATTGCCAACCGCGCGCAGTTGGGAATGCCCGGCACGCCCAGCATCACAGCGGTGCAGACGGATCCATCGCAGGCGGCCCAGTTCGGCCTGATCACGGCGACGGTGAACTCGCCGAGGCAATTCCAGTTCGGATCGCGCTTCACGTTCTGATCGATTCGGCAGGAGCGGGCGGAAGAGGTTTCCGCCTGCCGCCTTTTCATCACCATTGGAATACCAGAAGCGGTGCGCGGCCGATGCCGGCGGCCGGTGGGAGGGATTATGCTCAAAGAGTATCCCGATGAAAGATATCTTTGTCTCCGACCTGGCCGGCTTTGACGAAACCAGGAACTTCGATTCCTTTTTTCTAGTCCTCTCGCGGCAACAGCGCAGCACCAAAGCCAATAAGCCGTACCTGAACCTGATCCTGGGCGATAAGACGGGCCAGGTGGAGGGGCGCGCATGGGACCTTGCCGATCCTCGCATCTACAAGGATGTGGCCAAGGGCGACATCATCAAGGCCCGGGGCTGCGTCTCACGATTCGATGACCGGCTGCAGATGAAGATCGACCAGCTGCGCAAGGCGCTTGACGGCGAGGTGGAGAGAGCGGACCTGCTCCCGGCCACGACCTACGACGTGAGCGAGCTGTGGCAGCAACTGCTCGGCTTCGTGGAAAGCTTCACGGAGCCGCACCTGAAGCAGCTGCTGACTGCGATGCTGAGCGAGCCCAAGCTCGCGGAGCTGTATCGCGAGGCTCCGGCGGCGCGGCAATTGCACCATGCGTGGCTCGGCGGATTGCTGGAGCACGTGGTGAGCCTGCTGAAGCTGGGCGACCGCGTGGCGCCACACTATCCCGTGCTGCACCGCGACCTGCTTTTGAGCGGCGTGATCCTGCACGACATCGGCAAGATTCGCGAGCTCTCGTGGGCGATCGGGTTTGACTACACCGTGGAAGGCACGCTGCTGGGGCATATTCCCATGGGCGTCGAGATGGTCGAAAAAGCCATCGACAAGCTGCCCGATTTTCCGCCGCGCCTACGGACGCTGGTCGTGCACCTGATCCTCTCGCACCACGGAAAGCTCGAATTTGGCTCGCCCAAGCTGCCCATGATTCCCGAGGCACTGGTGTTGAACTTCCTGGATGACCTGGACGCCAAGATGCAGGCTGTGGCAAGCGAATTTGAGAAATCGGCGCGCGAAGGCAAATCCGCCGACGAGCTCACCGGACGGGTCTGGGCGCTCGATAACCGGCAGATGCTCAATACGCGGGCGTGGCTTGCAGGAGAAGATACCCCGGCGGACGCGAAACCATTGCAGCGGGACGAGGCGAACCAGTCAGCTGAGAAACCACTTCCACTGTTCCTCAGTGAGCGGGACGACGGATAGCCGGCCGATCTGGACCAGCGGCGAACTCTTGAAGATGGGCTCTGCCTTGATGGCGGCGAGGGTCTTGGGATTCTTGAGGCGCTTGCCGGGCTTGACGCGGACAATGGGCACCCTGGGATCGCTCGCATCCACACTGACAACCGAGGCCGTGCCAACGGCAGTGCGCTCGTCGCCGGTGTGATAGAAGATCCACTCCGTGCCCTTCTTCATTTCGCGCAGGTTTTTGACCGCGGTGGGATTGGTGACGCCGTCCCACACGGTTTCCTTGTCGCGCAGAAGGTCGTCGAAGGAGTAGACGACGGGCTCGGACTTGAAGAGGAAGTAGGGCATAAAAACAGGGGTCAGAGATCAGTGGTCAGTTGTCAGTAGTCGGCCACTGCGCGCGCTACGGAATGAATATACACAAGGAGACGGCCGGAAGCATATCCTGATGCACGCCCATTCATCGCCACGTCCCATAATCCCTTGCCGGCGCGGCTGTCATCTTCGCCTGATTTCCAATGCCGCCTTTGTGCTCTGATCTCTGATCCCTGACCCCTGTTCTCTGATCCCTGACCCCTGTTCTCTGATCCCTGACTCCTGTTCTCTGTCCTCTGTCCTCTGATCTCTGATCTCTGACCCCTGTTTCCATT
>Ga0335072_10017581_pt1 | contig 10109 bp, 6 predicted proteins | sample Lox_Sample_21_FD_206725 | JGI IMG/M metagenome (GOLD analysis project Ga0335072, IMG submission 206725) | Soil microbial communities from Loxahatchee National Wildlife Refuge, Florida, United States - Lox_Sample_2.1 | ecosystem: Environmental > Terrestrial > Soil > Wetlands | place: USA: Florida...
ACAAGAGGGACCAGCCCATAGACTTATAGTGGTGCCCCGCCCCCTCAGCAAGGATTAAGGGTAAGCCAGCTATCAAACAACCCCTTGACAGGGTTATATCGTGACACAAATTATTGCCAAGCTTCGCACGATTTGACGGTAAGATCGCCCACAATCACATCATTGCAAACGAAATGCGCATTGGGAAACCAAGTTATCTGGTTGCGCTCAAAGTATTCCTGTGTAGTATAGTGGAACAAGCGGATGATGTTGCTTTCCTGGCCAACAGTGACCAACCCTGCGCACACAGAAACTATGTCCTCAATGCCTGGGAGAATCTCTTCGTCAAGCGCTGACTCACCGATCTCCACGGCAAGGGCGTATCAAAGCTCTAAGGGAGTTAGGGGCCTCTTAGCGCATGTAATCCATAACAGAACCTGCTTGGTAAGCTCTTGAGAGTCTGAAGCTTGACCTTTGGTTCTCTCCATGGCTTCGTTATATGCATGGCCATATGCTTCAGATCCCGTCGGAAGTCTTTTTAGTGAGTTTTAATGGCTTTGGGTGATCTCTTTCTAATTAGTGATCCTAAATGAAGCTGTGTGAGGAGACACCCAAGCAAACGTTACTCCACTTAGCCTCCTATAATATTGTAGGACATATGCATCCCTATTAACTGCATTTACAATTGTACTGTACCCTTTATTTCCTTTTGCAGACCAAGGTTGCCCAAGACGAATGACGGTAGTTGTGATATATGTTCCTGGGAGCATCATCATCCTTTAGGACCAGACGGATCGGGACGGGCTTTACGGCCACTTTAGGGGCGTTTTACAGCTTTACGGATACCCGTAGAGGTTTCACGGGATTTATTATAGGTTTTACGGACACAGAATGCCGTCGTTTCTTAAGTTAGCTGTCATTAGCTGCCGTGCTAGCCACCCATTGTGTGGTTTTAGGCCCTATTCCTCCCACCAGGCATTACGAGAGCGCACGCTGACCCACTCATTGCCCTAACGATCGTGCATTTCGACAGCACACCCATTTATTCCCTCAACACCACTAATAGTAGACTATGCAAGCGCTACGCTGCCTTATAGTTCTACAGGTTTTGCCCTAATAGAGCTTAAAATAAGATATCTACTACGAACGAGCTTTGACTAGGATAGGCTTGTAGGTCCGCAAACCGTCTGCAAAAAGCCTTCTTAGGAAAAAGCGTAGTAATACGTTAAGTGTCTAGAACAAGCTTAGGAAGGTGCCTGCAAGAGCATTACGAAAGCCTAAAACACAACAGAAATACAGGCTAATAGGCACCAAAGAGATCTAGACTTCGAAGTTGGGATTCAGTATGGGTTCTACTAAGAATTAGAAAACGGAACGGCCTAGCCGTAAACTAGACTACTAAATAGCAAGCCCGTATAAGATCCTAAAGGAGGTTGGGAACTCTTACAGAGTAGACTTGCTGGACACAATTCGAGTACACCCAGTTTTCTCACCAGACAGACTCTAGAAGGCATCCGAAGACCCACTCCCTAGGTAAAGGAACGATCTATCACTGCCAATACAGGTCAATGGCAACGACAAATGGGAAGTCGAAGAGATCTTAGATACTGGAAACACGATTTCACTACATAACAAGAAACCTGGTGAGCAGAATTACTTTAATCGATTTAATTATTGATAATGTAGAAGGGTAACAAAGATCCAACAGTTATTATCCCCTTAATCCATGGTCGACTTTTAACGCTGGAAATTTAGCGATCGCAGCCCTAAAACTTACTGATTGAGAGCCTGAAAAGGCCGCTACAATGTCACCTAAGACTTACCGTAAGGGGATATTTAGAGCTTCTCAAACAACCGACTGCGCTTACCTAATTAAGTTAGCAATATTGTGGCTGCCTAAACCTTCAGATCACTGACATTTCCTCTTTCGTCTTCATACTCAACCTGTTAGACGGAGCACGGAAGCATAGGAAGCAAAAGCCTTGTCCATTACTATACTGGACCTTTAGCTCAATATATATGCACTAGTATGCTCTATTCGTTGCCTAAACGAGTCGTCATCTAGCTCGTCATCTAGTTACGTAGACGCTTTAGGCACCGAAATGGGAGAATCCAACTAACATAACCATGCCTTCCTAACAATTCCCCTTACCCCAAAATTCAATCGAATTTTATGGTTCAATACTATGGCTTTGCAAAAGTCGAGCATTGTTTCTTTCATATTGAGATGTCTGTCTTTGGTGGATGAGAACTCTAAACCATTATCACTGTCTCCATTCTTGACACTTCCACCTGAAATCCGCGACCTGATATACGCAACAGTCCTGACCTCTTCATTTCAGAGGCCTCAGAATCCAACCGACAAAAATAAACGCCAACGGCTCAATATTCTCAAATACGCTACGGTTAGGCCGTCCAAACCCACGACTTGGTGGCTTAAAAAAGCCGTCCCCTATTCCGCTGGAAGCCTGCTGTTAACATGCCGTCAAATCCGACATGAGGTTATTGGCCTGCTCTCCCGCTTCGAGAAGAACCGCTATCAGAACTCCCGATACGAATTCAGTATCACAATTTTAGAAGCAGATATTTCTTACCCGACATGGCTTCTGGTGCCTCCCGTACTGTCAGATTTTGCAAGTCTGGTTTGGATCGATATCTACACTCCTGGAATGTCTCCAGGTAAGCTCCACAAAAGCGGCAGGTGTATGGCACATAGAGGGTCAACATCTGTCTGGGACTTGTTCGCCATCCTGAATCGTTTTCTCTTATACGGACCAGCGTTTTCGGCTGTCGATGCTTCGCCTCTCAGTAGCGAAATGGTGCCTGCCCAGCATTCGGCCTATGTGAGGCCTCGAAGTTGTCCAATCCAGACGCTGAAACTCTTAGTGCTAAGTGTGCTTTCTCCGACTAAAGCTGAGATGGAAGGGAAGCCGTTCCTTTCAGGGAACGAGTCACCTTCAAATTATTGTTATTCTGACGTCCGGTGCGAGATGCATCCAGAGTGGTTCATAAAGAGGCTAGAGGAATGCATATTACTTTTAATAAAACGTGGTGTGCGTGCCGGTATGCCTATAATTGAAAGAGTGGAGATCATTAGGCTATGTCTTGATGGCGAGGAGCGCTGCTCATTAGATGTGGGGGATCTGTCGAGACAGAATCCGCTGAATTAAATTTCATGCACTAAATGGAAGTATGTGATAGTATCTCACCGTGTCTAATGTCACGAGTGAGCCCTATAATCGTCTAATCAATCTTGCTTTTCCTTAAAGTACCACTATGATCATGACCTTTCCCCACATCGATTCTATATATGGTGTTTCTTATGGTATACGCACGTATCCTGTTCTGAATCGAATCTTACAAAAGATTATAACATTGTTGACTATTTGAGAGGCAGAAAACCTACACATGTAGAATCTCCCTGGGTAACATGCTATCCGCAAGATCACAGTCTAAGCCCCACCAGCAACCCTCACCACAAAAGGCGTAACTGGACTCCCATCCCTATAAGAATCCAATCCCTCTTCGACAGCCCGCAAATCCAACCCCTCCACAACCCTATACTCCGGAACAGCTAGCTTCCCAACCTCAATCCATCTCGGGAGCGCTTTCCAAAACCCCTCCGATAAAGGCTCCAAGAAGCTACTATCCCCTCCCCTCACAAACCCAACCTTCACCGTACTCTCCAGCCCCTTCTCTTTTACAAGCTCCATGGCCCCCTCCGCCGGATGCAACGTCAAAACAACACTCGGCCTCGTCCTCGACACCAACGCCACCGCAAGCGAATACTCCCACGACACACAATCATAGATATGCGTCACGCCCTCTGCGCCCGTGATGGCATGCACCGCCTTCACAACCTCCCCCATCTCCAAGTGCCGATCCACAACATGCGTCGCCCCCAGCGCCCTCAGCGGCGCCTCATTCCTGCCCGACGCCACCGCAATAATCCTGCCCACGCCCACCATCTTCGCGAACTGAATCCCCAGCTTGCCGACGTTCGATCCGCCGCCTATGATAAGGATGCTCTGCATCTCGTAGTCGAACCCGCGCTCTGCACCCGGCAGAGGCGCGGCGAACCCAAAGCCGTGCACCGGGTGGAAGAGGGCTTCGAAGGACGTGATGGCGTTGACGGGGAACGTCACGGCTTGCTCGGGCGTCACGCCGGCGGGGATCTTGGCGGAGGCGGAGATGTCGAGGAGGGCGTATTCTTGGAGGCCGGACAGGTCTGGGGTGGGGTGGAAGGGGTTGCCGAGGCCGAAGATGGAGTCGCCGATTTGGTAGCCTGAGGAGGAGGGGTGTTCTGGGCCCAGAGCGGTGATGGTGCCGGCTATGTTGGTTCCGAGGACAAAGGGGAGCTTGGTGGCTATGAAGAGGCCGGAGTCGCGGCCGTAGGTGTCGTGGGGGAGGAGTTGGGTGGCGGTGACTTTGATTTGGACGTAGCCTTTTGGTGGGGAGGGGATCGGTCGTGTCCCTAGGGACAAGGGCTTCCCGACTTCGGTGACGAGGATTGCTCGCTGCATTGTGTTACCGGGGGGAGGTAGGATCACGAGCCTTGGAAGAAGGGTTGAGAACTTAGGGAAACGGAAATGTGGTGATTATTTTTGAAGAGGTATGTTTGCATTTTATATATCCAACCCTGAAGATAATACACAGATAACCACCAGTTGTATTAATCTGTACATGTACTTTCTCATCATGGACTCCAACTGCAAAGGCACTTTACCAACTCCCGACGCCGTCAACCTAGCCGCGCAAACCGTACTAAAATGGATGCAGATCCGGACGTCCAATCAAGCGCCTCAATGTCTGAAAGCAAGCACCATATCGGGTTAGTCAGGTTTGCCCATCAGTAATCGTAATCGAGTGTGCATGATGATCTGCGGTACCTTATATAATAAACCGAGCCATACAGCCCTGGAAACAGCATATATTGCAAATGATACCGTAATTTATGGCATTGGTAAGCTATTGGTTTGACTTGGGAAAAGGAGCAATGTTCTGTACAACAACTATAAGCCGTTGCTGTTACTAAACACGCTGCCGTGAATCGTTACCGCAGTGGTCACTAAGCCGCTGTGTGAGAAGAATGATTTTGAATGACGTTGCCATTCGCACGCAGGAATGTCTATTGAGACAGGCACCTTTTCTTCAGATTAGTGATCCTGAGTGTGGGATTCCTGGTCATGACCGGATCAACTGTTAATTCAGTCGGACTGCGTTTTCCCAGTGTGGACGTTTAGTTTGGGAGTCATCCTTATGTTAAGGGTGGATTGGGATTAATATCATACCTATCAAACAAATCATAATTGAAACAATATTTTCACTTGATAACCATCTATCCTCAGATGCATTAGTAATAGAGCTACAACATCCCAATCCACAGTCGAGTTGCAGCCAGAGGACCATCCTGTAGTGCCTTACAGCTCAGTCGACTGAAGATTCCGTCATATCCATGCAGTTGCCTGATCTAACAAGTCCCCTCCACGTGCTGAGACGTGGTAGCGGGCCTACTATCTACCATTTTCCAAGCCTTACTTCATTACCTTTTGCTATTTTCTTCCAGTACCATGCAATTACATAGACCTGAAAGCCATCTATATAGTACTATAACACCTCCTATGAGGGCATCCCAATGCCTTCATCTGGTTCAAATGTGTCTCCAGTAACATTATTGATGCCGTCATGTCCTTCGCCCTCGACCGCTTTGCCACCTTCATAAGTGACTCTGCGCCAGCCGCAGGATTCGGAGGGGTCTTTGATCCATTCCATGGTCGGGAAATAGTGATCATTTTTCTTCATGGTAACGACCCAGTTGACATTATCGAACGTGACGGCTTTGAGTCGGAAATCTATGTATATACGAATTAGCGTTTGACACGGTGGATGGCTCTAGTAAGTTAGGGGATGCTACATACAAGTATTATCGGGGATCTTAATGACTTCTTTAACGAAGGTTTCGAGATCTGGAGTAGATACGCCATTTACGTGGGTAATGAAATTTGTCGGAGCCAGACCATATTGATACGACGGAGATCCTCGCGTTCGTGCAGAGACATATACCTCGCTGTGTAGCTTGCTGATCTGCTGCCTCACAGCATGATGCGGTCTATGGAGTATAGCGCCACAGAATGACACAGCTCTGTCTGTCTCAAGATCATCTGCTGACACTGTTGGAACCTTTATCTCTATCTCAACGCAGTCTCGGACAATGATGGCGTCTAGAACTTCGTGATTGTACATAACGTCCAACTCGGAGACTCGGGTTATGATTTTGCCGTTCAGACTGAGAATAACGTCTCCTTCAAGCAGAACCCCTGACTCATCACCACGTTCAAATGTTCGCTTTCGAACCATGAATAATTGATGATAGGCCGAGTTATCAATCGCAACTTTGCGGATCCACTCTTCCGAGACCCCCATAATTCGAGCTTGACTCATTTGAATGGCATTGAATTCAACACTCAGCATACGCAACCTGGGTACGATGTTGTTTTGTATCTTTTCAATGACAGGAAGAAGAGTTGGCGTCCCCAGGCCTAGATGATAGTCGTTATCTTTGTGAGTCGATGCGGACCGTTCCCCGAGATATGTCAGCCATAGCGCTTGTACTGTGCCATCTTCTGCAACCAACACACCGCTTCCGCACTGGCTACTTAGACTAGTGTCAACGGTTATGGCATCCAAGTTGATGGCTCGGTATCTGGGTGCACCAGCATTGGCTGGAATGGCCACAGCAGTAATATCAGTGACAGTCGTTTGTGCAACCACAATGCGCATGTTTTGATTGAAGCCGACAAAGTATGTTGATGCACCTTGCTTTATCATCTCCTTACTCAATCTTGCCGATTGAACTGGCGCGTCGACCAGCAACGGATCGTATTGAATGATGGCATAATTTTGTAATGGATGCATGAAGACCACCTTGCCATCGACGATGATTGAGTCTGCGATAGTAACCGAAATGTCGCACAGATCATAAGGCACAATAGCTCTTGAAATAACCACCAGGCCCTTTTCAGCATCTATGACAACACCCATACCCCACTTGCGATTTCGAGGAAAACCGTCCAGCTTAACTGGCATATGACACAGTACGCGGACGAAGCTGCGGACCACCTCGGCTGCTGCTGGATGTTGAGCATTCTCAAGCTGGATAAAGCTGGCACTATGCGGTACCGGAGGTACAGGTGGCAGAGGATCCGCAAGATCTGTGAAGTCCCATAACCCTGTTGAATCGTTCCGTACTGCGAGTCGCATTTTACTCGACCAATGCCGATCTATGTGTAATATGCTCGTGTTTAACGTGTGTAAATCTCTAAGATGCTTATAGGTAACCACGACACGTGACCGATCCGGTATCGCTTTCATGACCTCGATAAAGGTTGCTAAGTCGGGCGTTTTTTTATGATCGACCGTTTGTACAATCCAGCCCGAATCTGTGCTCTCAAACCGGAAAGAACCTGTAGCCTCACATATAAAGACTCCTTTGCAAGCTACAGCATATAATCGTGCCTGCTGGTATGAAAGATCGTGAAAGCTAGCCCCGGCTACGGATACGAAACGGTCAGGAGTGATCTTATGGAGATCCCCTACTTCGACCTCAACCTCGACATCTTCACCGCCACGTTGTAGGAGAAGTGTCACTTTCTCACCGACGTTGGTGTCAAGGATGTCGTCGAGCCGCACAAACTGAGTCAGGAGCTCCCCGTTCACTTTGATGAGCACATCTCCTTCTTCAATCTTCTTGTCTGACGGACCTTCTGGTAAAACAATCTCAGCCACGAGCATACCAGTCTCCTTTGGAAATCCCTTTCGTACAGCACTCTCCCAGTCTGGTGTCAGGCCTAATCGACGACATTCGTCAAAAGGCTTGATCATCCATTGGCATTGTATTGTTCCGCGCGTTATTGGGCATCCCTTCTGTAAACACTCGAGTGCTCTCTTCGGGCGATCTAATGGCAAGAAGTAATCTGTAGCAGCTCCATCAGACCGGCCGCCCGCTTGTAGTGCTATTGCAAATCCGTCGATATTGACGACAGGACTGCCAGAACTTCCTCCACTCGCTGCGGCTGCGGCTTGAATATAGTTTGTATTGAAATCGCTGTAACCTTCGCCATACTCTGGTGCGTTCCGATCTAGCCGGCTGATAACCCCAGACAGAATGCTCAGCTTCTCTCCAGCGTCATTTCCAACAACCCTGATTTCCGCTCCAACCCTTGCCAAATCAGGTCTCAATTGTAACGCGGCTACGGGCATGTACTTGATCGCACTGACATCGAACCTTAAGATACCGAAATCGTGGACTGGATCGCGATAAACTGGATAACAGTCCACTTCTTCGTGGTTGTCGAATATGACATAGCCCCAGAATGGTCCAGCCCCGACAACATGTCGATTTGTCAAGATGTATCCCCTTTCAGCATCGACAACGAAGCCAGTTGCCTCACTTGTTAATGCTGGATCTGTGTCAAAGGCACATGTTTGGCAAAATCGTATTGAGACGACATTGCGAACTACACCCTCTATTGTCTGTTGCCATTCTGCGGTATCATGGGTTCCGATGACTGATGGAAGAAGAGTGCTGTCCTCCTCATCGAGCTCGATAGGCGGTGACCTGGGAATCTCAGGGGTATTATCCCCTGCCGATTCTTTTCCGTTTATAGCTCTCTGCAGCTTCTGCGGTCGTTCATCCAGCAAGGCTCCGTGATGTTTGCGCTTCGATCGAGTCGAGCCGTTAATAGAACTCATGTTCAAAGGGTTTAGGTTGAATGTCGGAGAGGTGTGTAAGTACTTCAAGCCTGTCAGTGGTTGGAAAGTGTAAGTTGATGTTCGGAGGTTGATGTTGCGTTGGGGAGACGCGAGTTGAGGACCGTAAAGACTTAAACGCGAATACTCGGTGAATCTGGCTGGTGCATGGATGCACGTCGGTGACTGTAGTTTCAGCCGAGCATAGAGAGCTCTAGTCATCCAGAGAATATCAGGACGACCTCAGAGCTGGCAACGAGAATTGGCAACGAGAATTGGGAATTAATTTCGGGTCACTTGCTCCACCTTGAAGGTTCACTAACATCTCAAAGCTCACATGAAAGATCGATTCGGGAAGCCTGCACCAGGCATCAAGTTAGGCATCAATTCTCTGATGCGGCCCCCTATTCGCCACCTGGCCTTGTAATACCTTCTCGGAATTCAACCAGCATCCCTTATTTGACAGCATACCTCTGTCCTCGTAGGAAGACGATACGTGTAACCACAGAAGAAGCACACACTGCTATAGAGTTTAGTTTAATCGATCTAGGACACCCCAACCGTTCCTGTTGAACTCCTAAAACGTGGCACCGCATACACTTGAAGCAGCGGATACATGCATCCACGATCTCGGAATTTGCTATGCACTCTTGGACAACGTGAGGATTGTACTACCCAAGTCATGCTAGTTAGACCTCCGGTGAGAAATGCCCAGTTACAAGGTCTTTACATAAGTCACGTGCCTCACCTTTGAGTTACGGTATGATCGTGGTCCGCTATCTCAAGTGTTTCAAAACCTTCGAGATCGTGTTAATAGATTCTTAGTTGCTGTGCCCTTAGGTAGTCCTCCCATCACCTTTCTTCAAAATAAATCACCTGATTGAAGAAATTCCTATAGAAGCCGCTGACTAACACATCTTTTTTCCAGGAATTGCCATTTCTGAAAGATGTTAAGCGAGGGAAAGATCTACCTTACCCTCCGGCATTGAAGTCCCGTTCTTACCCACAAGTTTATTGGATTGGACCATGACCATGCAAAGTTGCCTGATGTTCCTGGGCCGTTGCGTAATGGTACCTGGAGGATTGTGGGGTCACACGCTCCTCACTTTTCAATTTTCGGTTTGCTCTTTTTTTTAAAAAAAAGTAGACAATTCTGCTTTGATTGTCGCATTTCATCTGTTCCCAATTCAGTTCTCATCTCCCTCAGTGCGCTCTCAGGCACACTTTCCCTAGGCCTCTCACCTTTTACGCCTGCTACCAGTCTCGAATCACAGTTGCCATTCAACTTTCTCAATCTACTCCACAGAACCTTGGACCTCTCATGGCTCCAAAGAAGCTTAAGATTGCGTGTGCGGGCCTTGGTCGGATGGGCAAACGTCATG
>Ga0335072_10017582_pt1 | contig 10108 bp, 5 predicted proteins | sample Lox_Sample_21_FD_206725 | JGI IMG/M metagenome (GOLD analysis project Ga0335072, IMG submission 206725) | Soil microbial communities from Loxahatchee National Wildlife Refuge, Florida, United States - Lox_Sample_2.1 | ecosystem: Environmental > Terrestrial > Soil > Wetlands | place: USA: Florida...
CGCCGTCGGCTTGGGCCGTACGCCGCCGCCACCGCTGCCGATCGGCGTCCCCTCGATCTCCGACGTGAAAATCGGCTACGACTTCCCCGGGCCGCCCACTGCGGCCAGGGTGCTCTTCGACTGGCGTTTCGACCTGATCTTTGGAACAGCGGCCATCGTGATGGCCGTGCTGTACCTCGCGGGCGTGCGCCGACTGCGACGCCGCGGGGACGCCTGGCCTGCCGGTCGCACGTTTTCCTGGCTGCTCGGCTGCTTCGTGCTGCTGTTCGTCACGTCGTCGGGGGTGGGCCGATACATGCCGGCGATGTTCAGCATGCACATGGTCGCGCACATGCTGCTGTCGATGCTGGTGCCCATTCTGCTGGTGTTGGGCGGGCCGGTCGGTCTGGCGCTGCGGGCGTTGCCGGCCGCCGGCCGCGGCGAGCCGCCGGGGATGCGGGAGTGGCTGCTGGCCGCCCTGCACAGCAGGCTGTCGAGGGTTTTGACCAATCCGGTGGTCGCGACGGCGTTGTTCGTCGCCGGGTTTTACGGGCTGTATCTGGGCGGTCTTTTCGACACCGCGGTCGGCAGCCACGTCGGCCACCTGGTGATGAACGTGCACTTCCTGGTGAGCGGCTACCTGTTCTATTGGGTGGTGATCGGCGTCGACCCGACGCCACGCCCGATCCCGCCGCTGGCCAAGGTGGCGGTGGTCTTCGCGTCGTTGCCGCTGCACGCGTTTTTCGCGATCGTGCTGATGAGCATGAACAACGTGCTCGGCGAGAGCTTCTACCGGTCGCTGCACCTGAGCTGGCACACCGACCTGTTGGGCGATCAGCACCTTGGCGGTGGAATCGCTTGGGCGGCAGGGGAAATCCCGCTGGTGGTCGTCATGGTCGCGTTGTTGTTGCAATGGTCGCGCAGCGACCAGCGAACCGCCAAGCGGCTGGATCGCGCGGCCGATCGCGACGAGGACGCCGAGTTGGCGGCCTACAACGCGATGCTCGCCGAGTTGGCCCGCCGCGATCGCTCGACGCGCTAGCTGCGGACTCGCAGCCTCAGAAGTCACACGAGCACCACCGCCGGGTCATGACATGGCTTCGAAAATGAGTGCACCTGCGATATCACCGGCCCGCGGCTTGGCGTTCCGGCTATCCACAGTTGCGCCTTCATTCACCGGTTCAGGCCATGACCGCGCCAGCGCCGTCGATTGTTGTCGGCGGCAGCGACGTGAATAGGACCCAGCACCGGCGGCGAGGCGCCGTCGCATCGACGAAAGGGATGATCAATGTTTGAAACACCGCTGACCGTAGTCGGCAACATCGTCAACGACCCGATCCGCCGCACGGTCGGGGACCAGGAAGTCCTGAAGTTCCGGGTCGCCAGCAATTCCCGCCGCCGCGCTGCCGACGGCACCTGGGAGCCGGGCAACTCGCTGTTCGTCACGGTCAACTGCTGGGGTCGCCTGGTGTCCGGCGTGGGCGCGTCCCTGGGCAAGGGCTCGCCGGTGATCGTGGTGGGTCACGTGCATACCAGCGAGTACGAGGACCGCGACGGAGTTCGGCGTTCGAGCACCGAGATGCGGGCCACGTCGGTCGGCCCAGACCTGTCTCGCTGCATCGCCCGGGTGGAGAAGACGGTCACCTCGGTGCCGGACGCCGCCTCGGTGTCGGCCGACGCCGGCGAGGACAAAGAGGCCGAGATCGACGAGTCGCGAGCGAAGTTGCCGCTGTCGGCTTAGAAGCCTCGCTTGGGCGATGCCTAGGATGGGTCGCGGCAACCCTCGCAGACCAGAAAGGCAACACCGCGGCATGGCTGAGTTCATCTACACGATGAAGAAGGTCCGCAAGGCGCACGGCGACAAAGTCATCCTCGACGACGTCACGCTGAGCTTCTACCCGGGCGCCAAGATCGGTGTCGTCGGTCCCAACGGGGCAGGTAAGTCGAGCGTCTTGCGGATCATGGCGGGGCTGGACAAGCCGAACAACGGTGAAGCCTTCCTGGCCACCGGCGCCACCGTCGGGATTCTGCTGCAGGAGCCGCCGCTCAACGAGGAGAAGACCGTCCGCGGCAACGTCGAAGAGGGGCTCGGCGAGATCAAGGTCAAGCTCGACCGCTTCAACGAAGTCGCCGAACTCATGGCCACCGACTACTCCGACGAGCTGATGGAGGAGATGGGCCGGCTCCAGGAGGAGCTCGACCACGCCAACGCGTGGGACCTCGACTCGCAGCTCGAGCAGGCCATGGACGCGCTGCGCTGCCCGCCGCCCGACGAGCCGGTGACCCACCTGTCCGGCGGTGAGCGGCGCCGGGTCGCGCTGTGCAAGCTGCTGCTGTCCAAGCCGGACCTGTTGCTGCTCGACGAGCCGACCAACCACCTGGACGCCGAGAGCGTGCAGTGGCTCGAACAGCACCTGGCTGCCTACGAAGGCGCTGTCCTGGCGGTGACCCACGACCGCTACTTCCTGGACAACGTCGCGCAGTGGATCCTCGAGCTCGACCGCGGCCGCGCTTATCCCTACGAGGGCAATTACTCGACGTACCTGGAAAAGAAGGCCGAACGCATCGCCGTACAGGGCCGCAAGGACGCCAAGCTGCAAAAGCGCCTGCAGGAGGAGCTGGCCTGGGTGCGTTCGGGCGCCAAGGCCCGGCAAGCCAAAAGCAAGGCCCGGCTGCAGCGCTACGAAGAGATGGCCGCCGAGGCGGAGAAGACGCGCAAGCTGGACTTCGAGGAGATCCAGATCCCGACCGGCCCGCGGCTGGGCAACCTGGTAGTCGAGGTCGAGCACCTCGACAAGGGGTTCGAGGGCCGCACGCTGATCAAGGACCTGTCGTTCACGCTGCCGCGCAACGGCATCGTCGGCGTCATCGGCCCCAACGGCGTCGGCAAGACCACGCTGTTCAAGACGATCGTCGGGCTCGAGCAGCCGGACAGCGGCACCGTCAAGGTCGGCGAGACCGTCAAGCTCAGCTACGTCGACCAGTCCCGGGCCGGCATCGACCCGAAGAAGACGGTCTGGCAGGTCGTCTCCGACGGGTTGGACCACATCGTGGTCGGGCAGAACGAGATCCCGTCCCGCGCTTACGTGTCGGCGTTCGGTTTCAAGGGCCCCGACCAGCAGAAGCCGGCCGGGGTGCTGTCCGGTGGTGAACGCAACAGGCTCAACCTGGCGCTCACGCTCAAGGAAGGCGGGAACCTGATCCTGCTGGACGAGCCGACCAACGACCTCGACGTCGAGACGCTGGGCTCATTGGAGAACGCGCTGGAGAAATTTCCCGGCTGCGCGGTGGTCATCTCCCACGACCGCTGGTTCCTCGACCGGACCTGCACCCACATCTTGGCGTGGGAGGGCGACGACGACAACGAGGCCAAGTGGTTCTGGTTCGAGGGCAACTTCGGCGCCTACGAGGAGAACAAGATCGAGCGGCTCGGCGCCGAGGCGGCGCGTCCGCACCGAGTGACTCACCGAAGGCTCACACGCGACTAGTGTCATGCAGGCCAGCGTTGGTATGCGTGCTGAGGAGCGGTCGGCATGACGATTGATGTCGTGGACTGGACCACGTTCACCGACAGCGACCACATTCCCGACTGGATCGCCAAGGCGTACACCGAGACATACCAAGGCCCACACGACGACGGGCCGAAACCCGGCCGCGGCTCCGTCGGCACCGCTAGCCCCGTCACGCCCGCGCTGCTGAGCGCGCACTACCAACTCGGCCGGCACCGGCCGGCCGGCGAGAGCCGGGTCGCCGTCTATCCACCGGACGACCCGGCGGGATTCGGCCCCGCGCTGCAGGTGGTCACCGACGACGGCGCGATGCTGATGGACTCCATCACCGTCTTACTGCACCGCGTGGGGGTGCCCTACGCGGCGATCATGAACCCGGTCTTCCGGGTGCACCGCGACGGTGCGGGCGACCTGCTGCGGGTCGAGCCGAAGACTTCGGATGGCGATGGCATCGACGAAACCTGGGTTCACGTCGAGCTTCCGCCTGCGGTGGATCGCGACGCCCTGCAGGAAGTCGAACGCCTGTTGCCGGGCGTGCTCGCCGACGTGCGCCGAGTCGCCAGGGACTCGACGACGATGTTCGCCATCCTCAACGACCTGGCCAATGACGTGGAAACCAACGCCGACGGTCACTACCCGGGGGCGGATCGCGACGACGTCGCCGCGCTGTTGCGCTGGCTGGCCGACGGGCATTTCACGCTGCTGGGCTATCAATGCTGCCCGGTGCGCGACGGACGCGTCTCCGGCGAGGAAGCGACCGCCAGCCTCGGTGTGTTGCGCCGCCGCAAGGGTTCCCGTCCCCGCCTGACCGCCGGTAACGAACTGCTGGCGTTGGCGCAGACCGACGTGGCCAGTTACCTGCGCTTCGGCGCTTACCCGTATGTGTTCGCGGTCCGGGAAGACGTCGACGGCAACGTCTTTGAGCACCGCCTGATCGGGCTGTTCACCGTCGCCGCGATGAACGCCGACGTCCTGGAGATCCCGATCATCTCGCGCAGTGTGCGCGAGGCGCTCACGCTGGCCGACCTCGACCCCGGCCATCCTGGCCAGTTGCTGCTTGACGTCATCCAGACCGTGCCGCGCTCAGAGCTTTTCGCGCTCAGCGCCGAGCAGTTGCTGGCGATGACCAAAGCCGTGCTGGAACTCGGATCCCAACGCCGGGCCCTGCTGTTCCTGCGCGCAGACCGACTTGAGTACTTCGTCTCCTGCCTGGTGTACCTGCCGCGTGACCGCTACACCACGGCGGTGCGCCTCCAGATCGAAGACATCCTGGTCCGTGAATTCGGCGGCACCAGCCTCGAGTTCACCGCCCGCGTCACCGAATCACCTTGGGCGCTGTTGCATTTCATGGTCCGGCTGCGCCCCGACGGCGCCTCGCAGATCGATACCTCCGAGGGCAATCGGGCCAGGATTCAGGCGCTGCTGACCGAAGCCACGCGCACCTGGTCCGACCGGCTGATCGGCGAGGCGACCGGCGGCCCGGTCGGGCCCGTCGAAGCCGAGCACTACGCCGCGGCGCTGCCGGAGGCGTACAAGCAGGTCGTCACCCCGGCCGACGCGATCAACGACATCGCCATCATCGAAGAGCTCACCGACAATTCGGTCAGGCTGGTGCTCTCCGACCACGACTACGACGAAACCGTCCGGTTGACATGGTATTTGGGTGGACGCACGGCCTCGCTGAGCGAGCTGCTGCCGATGCTGCAGTCCATGGGCGTGGTGGTGCTCGAGGAGCGGCCGTTCACCGTCGCCCGACCCGATGGGCTGCCGGTGTGGATCTACCAGTTCAAGATCACGCCGCAGCCTACCATCCCGTTGGCGCAGCCGGGTCCGAAGCGCGAGGCGACCGCACAACGCTTCGCCGACGCCGTCACCGCGATCTGGGACGGCCGCGCCGAGATCGACCGGTTCAACGAGCTGGTGATGCGGGCCGACCTGACCTGGCAACAAGTCGTGCTGCTGCGCAGTTATGCGAAATATCTGCGGCAGGCCGGTTTTCCGTACAGCCAGTCCCACATCGAATCGGTCGTCAACGAAAATCCCGGTACCGCAAGGTCACTGGTCACGTTGTTCGAGGCGCTGTTCGATCCCGACCCCTCGAGCTCGCCGAAGAGCCGCGATGCGCAAGCCGCCGCCGCCGCGGTGGCTTCGGACATCGACGCGCTGGTGAGCATGGACACCGACCGCGTGCTGCGGGCGTTCGCTTCGCTGATTCAGGCCACGTTGCGCACGAATTACTTTGTCACACGCGAGGGTTCGGCCCGGAGCCAAAACGTGCTGTCGCTGAAGCTGGACGCCCAGCTGATTGAGGAGCTTCCGCTGCCGCGGCCGAAGTTCGAGATCTTCGTCTACTCGCCCCGCGTCGAAGGCGTGCATCTGCGGTTCGGCTATGTGGCACGCGGTGGCCTGCGGTGGTCGGACCGTCGCGAGGATTTCCGCACCGAGATCCTCGGCCTCGTCAAGGCCCAGGCCGTGAAGAACGCCGTCATCGTGCCGGTCGGCGCCAAGGGCGGGTTCGTCGTCAAACAGCCGCCGCTGCCCACCGGCGACCCCGCCGTTGACCGCGACGCCACCCGTAACGAAGGCGTCTCCTGCTACAAGCTATTCATCTCGGGACTGCTCGACGTCACCGACAACGTCGATCACATCAGCGGCGTGGTCAGCGCGCCGGTGCAGGTGGTGCGCCGCGACGGCGACGACGCCTACCTGGTGGTGGCCGCCGACAAAGGCACCGCAACGTTTTCCGACATCGCCAACGACGTCGCCAAGTCCTACGGCTTCTGGCTGGGCGACGCGTTCGCGTCCGGCGGGTCGGTCGGCTACGACCACAAAGCGATGGGTATCACCGCCAAGGGCGCCTGGGAAGCGGTCAAGCGGCACTTCCGCGAAATGGGCGTCGACACCCAAACCGAGGACTTCACCGTGGTGGGCATCGGCGACATGAGCGGCGACGTGTTCGGCAACGGGATGTTGCTGTCCACGCACATTCGCTTGTTGGCGGCCTTCGACCACCGTCACATCTTTCTGGACCCCAACCCCGACGCGGCCGCGTCGTGGCGAGAACGGCAAAGGATGTTCGACCTGCCGCGGTCCAGCTGGGACGACTACGACAAGTCGCTGATCAGCGAGGGCGGCGGGGTGTACAGCCGCGAACAAAAGGCCATCCCGATCAGCGACCAGGTGCGCGCGGCGCTGGGCATCGACGACGACGTCACCGAGATGGCGCCGCCGAATCTGGCGCGCGCGATTCTGCGGGCGCCGGTGGATCTGTTGTTCAACGGCGGCATCGGAACCTACGTCAAGGCCGAAACCGAGTCTGACGCCGACGTCGGCGACCGGGCGAACGACGCGCTGCGGGTCAACGGAAATCAGGTGCGCGCCAAGGTCATTGGCGAGGGCGGCAACCTCGGCGCCACGGCGCGCGGACGTGTCGAGTTCGACCTGTCCGGTGGCCGGATCAACACCGACGCGATGGACAATTCCGCCGGCGTGGACTGCTCGGACCACGAGGTCAACATCAAAATCCTGGTTGACGCGCTGGTGACCGCGGGCAAGGTCGATCCGGGCGAACGCACCGCGCTGCTGGAGTCGATGACCGACGAAGTCGGTGCCTTGGTGCTCGCCGACAACGCCGACCAGAACGACCTGATCGGCACGAGTCGCGCTAACGCCCCGAGCCTGCTGCCCGTGCACGCCGACCAGATCCGATACCTCGTCACCGAACGCGGGCTGAACCGCGAACTCGAGGCGCTGCCCTCCGACAAGGAGATCGCGCGGCGGCTCGAGGCCGGCATCGGGCTCACGTCGCCCGAACTCGCGACGTTGATGGCGCACGTCAAGCTGACTCTCAAAGACGAGTTGCTGAGCACGGATCTGCCGGATCAGGAAGTGTTCGCCAGCAGGTTGCCGCGGTATTTCCCGACGCCGCTGCGTGACCGCTTCGGTCCGGCGATCCGCTCTCATCAGCTGAGGCGGGAGATCGTCAGCACCATGCTGGTCAACGATCTGGTGGACACCGCGGGGATCAGCTACGACTACCGGATCGCCGAGGACGTCGGCGTGAGTCCGATCGACGCGGTACGGACCTATGTGGCGACCGACGCCATCTTCGGGGTGGGACGGCTGTGGCACAGCATCCGCGCGGCGGGGCTGCCGATCGCGGTGTCCGACCAGATGACGTTGGACACCCGCCGGCTGATCGACCGTGCCGGACGGTGGTTGCTGAACTACCGGCCGCAACCGTTGGCCGTCGGCGCCGAAATCAACCGATTCGCAAAGAAAATGGCGGCGCTGGCGCCGCGGATGTCGGAGTGGCTACGCGGCGACGACAAGGCGATCGCCGAGAAGGAAGCCGGCGAATTCGTAGCCCAGGGCGCATCCGACGAACTCGCCTACATGGTCGCCACCGGTTTGTACCGCTTCAGCTTGCTCGACGTCATCGATGTGGCCGACATCGAAGACCGCGACCCCGTCGAGGTCGCCGACACGTATTTCGCGCTGATGGACCGGCTCGGTACCGACGGCCTGCTGACGGCGGTCTCCGAACTACCGCGTAACGACCGCTGGCATTCGTTGGCGCGGTTGGCGATTCGTGACGACATCTACTCGTCGCTGCGGTCGTTGTGTTTCGATGTGCTCGCCGTCGGCGAGCCGGACGAGAGCGGTGAAGAGAAGATCGCCGAATGGGAACACCTCAGCGCGTCGCGGGTGGAGCGCGCGAGGCGGACGCTGACCGAGATCCACGAAAGCGGTCAGAAGGATTTGGCCGCGCTGTCGGTGGCGGCTCGGCAGATTCGCCGCATGACGCGCACCAGCGGGCGAGGATCCGCCGGGTGACCGCCGTAGGTTTCGTCGCGCCCGTCCCGGTCCGGTGGTCGGACATCGACATGTATCAGCATGTCAACCACGCGACCATGGTCACGATCATGGAAGAGGCGCGGGTCCCGTTCCTCAAGCCGGCCTTCGAGCCGGACATCCTTGAAATCGGGCTGCTGATCGCCGATGTGCGCGTCACCTACAAAGGTCAACTGCGGCTGATTGATTCGCCGCTGCAGGTGACCATGTGGACCAAGCGCCTGCGCGCCGTCGATTTCACACTGGGTTACGAGGTGCGTTCGGTCAACGCCGATCCGGATTCCAAACCCGCGGTGATCGGCGAGTCGCAGCTGGCCGCGTTCAACATTGACGAGCAGCGGCTGGTACGTCTGTCGCCGCATCATCGGGAGTACCTGCAGCGGTGGATCAGGTAGCCGAGCGAGGCGTGTGGCTGGGCCCGGAATCCGTGCACGCCCACCAGACGGATTTGGGCACATTCGTCGAACGGGCGGCCCGGCTGGATGCTGCTGCGGTCATCCGGCTGCGCGCCCGCGCGGGCGGGGGATTCACCGCGTGGGCGGCCACCGGCTTCGACGTGTTGGCCAGCCGGGTGGTGGCCGGCGTCGTCCGGCCCGACGACTTATCCGTCGGCGCAGACGAATTGGCACGCGGCGTAGCCGCAGTGGACAACTCCGGGTATGTCAACCCCGGATTCCCGATGGACTCGGCATGGCGGGGAGCGCTGCCGCCGGACTCGGGATTCACCCACCTCGACGACGTACCGGCCCGCCTGATGCTGGATTTGGCGCAGCGCGGCGCGCAGCTCGTCAAAGAGCACAGCAGCGCACACGGTCCGCCGGTCTCGCTGCTGGACCAGGAGGTGATCCGGGTCAGCTCGGGCGACGCCAGCGTAGGCATCCCGATGCGCTGTGTATTCGCCTTGACCGCAATGGGTTTCCTGCCGCAGTCATCCGAGGCGGTTGACGCCGACGAGATTGTGCGGGTGCGTACGCTACCGGCCTGGCTGCGCATCGACGCGCGGTTCGGGTCGGTATATCGGCGTCGAGGCGACCCGGCAGTAGTGCTGCGCTGATCAGGCCGGGTACCGCAGCCACAGCGGCAGAACGTCATTGAGGTGGTCCATGAATTTCTTCAGGCCCACTCGGTATTCGACGTAGCCGTAGCGGTCGACGGCGCGTGCCGGAAACGCGATCCCGACGCCGAACAGCCCCGGAGCCAGGATGCCGTTGCTGGGGTTGTAGTCCAGCTGACCCCATTGCGGAGTCTCGGGCATCGTCCTGCGGTCGAAGCCGACCGTGTAAACGGCCCGATCGCATTCGGCGAGCTTGTCTTCGAATGCCGGATCGTCGACCCAGCATCTCTCTAGCCGGTCGGGAAACATACCGTCGATGTTCTGCCGAGCCCAGTCGGCGGCGTGCCCTTTGAGGCCGGAGTCGTCGAACAGGATCCAATCGTCTAGATAGACTGCGTATCTGAGTGGGCTGCGGTAGAAGTTGATCACTTTTCGGACGGGAAGATCCAGCAGATTCGGCAACGCGATCATCGACGAGTGCGACGAACCGAACACCGCGACCGTCGCGTTGTCCAATGGTTCTGCGGCGAGTTTCTCGGGATCGAGGGCGACCTCGAACGGAATCTCTTGCAGCTGAGGGTAAGAGAGCTTCTTCGGGACCGCGCCGACGGCCAGGATCACGTTCTTGGATGTCAGCTCGTCCTGCGTCGTCTCAATTCTCCACTGTCGTCTTTCCAGGAAAAGCGCATTCGCCGTCGTCTCAAAGGTTTTC
>Ga0335072_10017583_pt1 | contig 10107 bp, 7 predicted proteins | sample Lox_Sample_21_FD_206725 | JGI IMG/M metagenome (GOLD analysis project Ga0335072, IMG submission 206725) | Soil microbial communities from Loxahatchee National Wildlife Refuge, Florida, United States - Lox_Sample_2.1 | ecosystem: Environmental > Terrestrial > Soil > Wetlands | place: USA: Florida...
TCTGTTACACTTTCGTTGCTAGTTGGTGCATTATATTAGAGCAGTCCAGCTTTTCTGGAGGGAACTCAAGATGTGTTACTGCTCCAATCCTCATGAAGACAGCCTGGTCTCTGTGGGTTTGCAAATCTTAAAAGACAGAAGCAATGACTATGGAATGGTAAAAAGTGCGTATCTGCACTATTCTACCAAGCCTGAACAAGGAGACAGGATTGGGAACGATGTGCTGCGTGAAGCAGAAGCATATGATCGATAAAAAGAAGATACCAGTGAAGGCTCTTTATTAGCAACACAGACGGGATCTAAAAAGGTCCCATGATGGTTATAAGACTAACAACCAAACAGATGAAATTTAGTAAGTAGGCCAGAAAATCAATGAAATGAACTAAGCAGAATACCAACTAGATTTCTCCATAACGAAACAAAAAACTCTCCGGCCTACATCTATACCATTTCCTCTCACTGCCACCTCGTTTCTACTGCTACTACCCCGCAATGGCTTGTACTATTTTGCCCAAACGAGAATCCAAAACGAAAGCTGAAACCCGAAGAGGTCAAAGACCTTGCACCGAGCAACACTACTCGTTAACTCCTTCCTGTTCCATGAACCACTACTCTAAGTGACTGACGCGTGAGGAACCGTGCCACGAAACTTACAGTCGAGTTGACCTGTCTAAGCGCCTGGCGGACGGGATACCGGAGTGCATATCCGATCCTACAATCTTATCCGCACGGTCAGCGCTAGAACCGCTTGCCATCCCACGCAGTGCTCGTTCGGTGCAATTGGCATTGAGCCAAGGTACCCTAGTTTATCCATTCTTCACCGCATTCTCTGGTTCTCACATCAGCAGGCAGGGCTCGCATGCAATACAGTACACATGTGGTAAAATGCAATGCCTGCCGTGTATGCAGAGATGCATAAAGATCTGCAACGAGGAGCGGCTGTCCACGCGAATGTAACCCTGTCAGCAGTCTTATGACGCTGTTTACCACCATCTGTATTCAGCATGTTCTCGAGCACAGATGCAGTCAACTCGGCTAAGCAGTCCGGTAGATATCGAAGTAAGGCCAAGGCGTGCTCGGTCATAGCCTACCATTTATCTTAACTCTGGCTGCTACTACCTAACATAGCGCCACGTCGCGCCGCGCCGTGCCGCCTCAGAAGGATCCGCGCCAAGCCGTTTCCTCATGCCGTACCGACCTGCTAGATTGAGTGTGAGTTGAGTCCAGAGTGTTGTTGTCGCGAGGTCGTAGGGTGATCTTGGGCGCTATGGTGGAGCTGGACTGAACATTTTGGCTTAGAAGAATATTGAAAGATTAGCCATACGAGACCTTTGAAATGAATTCTCAGCTGAGGAGTCGGGGAAAGGTGTGGTGGGGCAAAGAACAATTTGCGTTCTGAAGCTGAATCGCATATATTAATCGCAGAGTAAAAAGTGGGGAGGTTGACGTATGCTAGAAATATATCGTGCCTTACCAGTCATCCGTCGGTGACCTTGCGTTTAGAATTTATTCTCCGGGGTGGGGGATATTTCGTGTTGATAAGGCAAGTGAGTGCGGCTAAGGTCGAGAATGCAAAAGAGGATATGTTTTACAAATGTGATTCTACGCGAGGGTAGGTCCCCTAGACGGATAATATATTTCAAAAGGGTTTTGTGGAGCTGAATACGGAAGGATACGAGAATCAGAAAGAATTGGCGATATTTTACCCCGCAAATTGATACTTTTTGGACAGCTCTGCAGCCTGATACGTCGCTGCGATCTGTGTCACAGCAAGAAATAAGTCGGTGTTTCCCACAATTGTCTCTCATTTGTAGTGTGAGTATCCACCCCGTGGGATTCAAGCAATCTTATATAACATCGTTATGAGGCCATGTGCATGGCAACTCCGAGAAACCAGTTCCGAAAGACATCTTCTATTAAATAGTGTCTTCTAGTATTCCGTAGTAGTGACCGTGGAAAAAGTCCCACCCGTTCGCCGTTGATTCCCAAGCCCACGAAAGCAAGCCGCTAAATGAACAATTGATGTGACATAGGAAAATGGTGACGGTGCCGTAGAGCGAATGTTTTTAAAGGAGATTGCTTTTTGTACAGTAGCATAGTTGTTCTCGGTGGTCGAGTGTCAGGAAGGTTTTCCCGTAGTTTATAGAGATCGCATTTCTAAGATTTGGGTTTCGAGGAATAGACTGAAATCATGAAGCAACACCAATTTCGCGGTTCTTGCTCTTCATTATCCATCTTCTCTTCTGCTGCTTCTTCGGTTCTGGGAGGGGCGGTACGACAGGCGCGGAAGCAGTGCCTGGAGGTGAAGAACTTATCGGGGCTTGGCCCAGTTTTCGAGTTGTACTTGTGTGCAATGAATCGAAAATGTCTTTTTGAGCATGAACAGTTGCCGTCGGTCTCGGCTGCGACCGCTTGGAAGGAGGAATCTCGAGGTTTTCCTCCGTGACGGAAGACTTTGAGCTGGAAGTTGGGGAAGCATCTGTTCCTCCTAATGATCTATTAATAAAATCTTCAGCGTCTCGTGGGTCAATGCCTACGCTTGCTGGCTGCACTGCTTGCTAGGGGGCTTGGCCCAATACCAGAATCGATGAATGAAGGATTCCGCGAGGCTCTCTTCCGTTTTTGATAGGGCTCATTCAGGTACGAGAAGTCACCGCGATCGTTCCAAGTAGGATTGTAGCTGTTATAGCTGTTATTCCGTGGAAGAGAAGGGACTGCCGGAATGGGTTGATCTGTTCTTGTTGATAGAGCACTGCCGGTTCTGCTTATGGTCATCATACTCCTCCTCTTGTGGTGTTCTAAGATCTTTGGCCTGTCCTCATGCTTCCAACTTGACGGAGCTCCTGTGAGCGCGTCGACCGCTGCGTGAGTGGGTACGTGTTTATATGGAGGCTTCGGGACGTGCTCTGAATTTATTTGCTGCGAGACCTTTTGCTTGTGCTCTTTGGCCGCCTTCTTCGATAGCTTCAGTCTGGAGAATATCGACATCTTGCCGGTCGATCAAGTGGCTCTGGTGGAAGGAAAACCGTTAGGCAGATGGATATCGTGGAGTAATAAAAGCGGAGAGGAACGCTCGGGACGCAAAGGGGGAGCCCAAGGGGAGAAGAAGCCCTCTGCCCGGCGTTTGTTGATTATCGTGGGCTTGAGGGGATCTTGAATTGTTGTGTGAAATGATTGTGGAAATACCTAGTGACCTTTTCGATAGATGGCGCAGCCTTGGCTGATAAGTTCCGGCGGGCGCAAGGTGCACAGGCAGACCTATCAGCTTGAGGCCCCACAAAGGCTAAATTCCAATATTGTAAAATTAGGATATATGCAGATGTAATTTTTTTTTGGGGGGGGGGTATTGGAAACAGGAATCGTAACTTCGTAAGTGGCTTATTATTATTGCAAAGATGAAAGTAATTACTGCTGCTGCTTGGTAACAAACAAGAGGACTGGAAGGAATGGCACAGGAGGGGTTTTTAAAGATCACAATACAATAACGAACACTGTTACAGACAGGGAGTTATTGGACCTGGCTTGCATGGATTCCGTAAAGATGACACAGCGCAAGACTGCCTTTTACGGCCCAATAGTCTTATCTTTCGTCCCGCTGAGTGCGGAAGCCTGGTCGCTTGCATTCCAATATATCCAGCATGGGAAGGCTGAAAAGAATGGCTGATGCCATGCAGACGCCAAGATAGTGGCCACGAGTGGGTACCCAGGCTACTGATTGCAGGCATCAACTTGTCTGACTTTGCACCCAGACTACAAAATATTCAGCAGCAGTGGGTCTACAGTGCGTCGGAATCGGCGAGAGGGCGTCACATCAATGCCAGGGAATACCACGCCTCGTCAAGGACATGCGGGAGTCGTCGAGTAATGCCCTCTTGAGGTTGTACACGACGCCGCCTCTCCCATACGAGGGCTGGCAAGCAGGCTGACTGTAGAGGTATTGATTGATTGATTAAATCCATTTCACGCCTCCGTCAGTCGCATATCGCAAGTCGGGTCCTTTCCTGGAGGCTTGCTGCGTATGACCGCTCTATCCCTATAGTCCAAGTCATGTAACGTAATGTTACCAACCACGCCAAACCCAGCCCTGCCAACACGTGGAAGACGAGGAGCGAAACAAGCCCCAAGCACTCGTATCCGTAGCGATGGTCCATCAGAAACCGAACACTCTTAACGACCCCTGCTAAAGAGAAAGCAGGGTTGCGATTATATTACTAATGGAGTTGAGCATAAATTTCCATCAACAAACTCTGTTCTATCCACATCGGCAGCTTACTATGGCTCGAGGAATGCAAATTCATCGCCTTCTCCAATTCATTACAAAGGTATTTTAGTGCCGGTTTGGCGCATTGTTGGCGTCTAGTAAATCTCCTATGCAGATGCTCGGACGCAGTCGCTTTTCCCTTCGAGGAAGTGTCTGACAAGTCAGGCGTTTCTAGAGTCGTGGCTGCAATATTAGCGTCTATATTGGGCTGGCATGAACGTGCGCGACATGGGAACTGGTGGACCAGCCACTACTCAAAATAGTTAGTAGCACAGAGTGAATCCCATTTTCGGCGCTCAGCCATATGGTGACTGGACCAAATCTCCGTCATTTGGCTAGCCATGCTACATCTTGATCTAACTATATTCGACTTACATGCTCAATACTCTTTTCTTGGATGCAGGAGGGCTTATGCTACTGCCAGTTGTCACAGTGTTGCGTCTGCCCTCTGCGGGTCGAATTGCAGTGATACAAAGATAAGTGTCCAGAACTGCGTATTTTTTCTCGACTCGCAGCCACTGCTCCTTATCGTCGCCATAGATCTGCAGTGTTTAATAGTGCATCTCATCCTGCTCCACTCGTTGTTCCGGATCTGCTCAAGGTACCTCGTTCTCACCGAGATAGGATGGATCTCCTCACCTGCTTGCTTATCGAAGTCCGAGAGATGAACTCCCGGAAAGATCGGGAGGAAGGTATTCCCGACTGCGGCCCCTGAGCGCCATCGGTACCTCATATGAGAGACCTTCTCAAACCAACACCTGCATCAACGGAGAGCACTAAACCAAGAAACATGCAAGTGCCTTCAGGAGGCTCTGTTCTTTTGCGCGATTTTCTCTGAAGGGGTAAGCCAAACAAGCCATGACTTATCGCTGGGCAGCTCCTGAAACCGAGCGTGTACAAAGGGCGTACATACATACCAGAGAAGCTGGATCAAAGCTTCGATGACCCCCATTCTTGCCTACATAGTGGCGTCGAGCGCGGGATGATACTGTAAGCTGACTTTACCATTTCAGGGCTGAGCAAAAAGAGGCAGCCCAAAACTCGGACAGGCCTGAGTGCCTTATTTTTGGGGTTGTCCCGTATCTAGGATGAATATTCTGAAAGAGTTAGTATGTTCCACGTGACTTTTGTATCATAAAATTCTGTACCGCCAGACTATGTATGAGCACCAGGAGGAGATTCCACTGGTCCCTGAACCTTAATGTAATGAAGCTGAACAATATATTTAAAAAAGGCAATATAACCATTTCTCACGTGATACTGGTATCGTAACTTCATACCGAGATTTAGGAAAGTTGTACCGAAAAAATCCCAAAGGCGTTCGGTAGAAACGGGGACGTGCACCACTCTGTCCCTTTTTCAATGTATGATATTGATAATCACCCCCCTTTTTCCTTCAAGAATGTAGACGATGACGTACTTCGGCAAAGCCATAACCCGATGAGCAAACATCGCGAGCACATTTCGCATCTTCTTCAAACCGACTTATTCGTACTGGCGCAAGAATCGAAGGCTGTGATAGAAGGAGTGCCCGGAATGCCATATATATCTCCGCAAAAAGGTACAGCCGATGCGCATCAGCAACAGCGCAAATCACAAGTCTATTTTGATAAGCGCGCGTCCAACCTTATTTAGCGTTAGCGAGCCGCCTCTCGACTCTCTGCGCAAACGTCACGCTACCCTCTAATCAACAACCACAGACCCTTAGATAATCGCACAACGGTCTCCTATGCCCGAGCGCATAGCTTCTCCTCTTCCGGTATTGCTGCTTGTGTAGGACTCTTTCGCAACAGCAGCCGACGCGCACGATCGATGCCCAAGCGCCATCGTGGCGGCCTTGACGATTCTTCAGAGTCAGGCGCAACTCTCTCTTCAACAGCATCTCGAGCTGTCGGCCGGTGTCCTTAGTTATATTGCAGAGCAGCCTGCAGACGGGGAACCACAACCGGGGAGTATGGCACAAGCGGTGCCTAATCCGCCAACAGATAGGAAGAGAGTTAAGGTCTATGAGTTGCGTAATAATGACTGGTTTGATAGAGGCACGGGCTTTTGCTCGGCAACCATCGCCACTGTAAGCCCATCATATTTTGGTTTTTGAAGATATGCGCGGCATAGGTTTTGGCACTGAGGGTTTTACCTTGACATATTTTGAGGCTAACAGCATATCACAAAGCAGGATGGCGGCCACGAAGAACCACGCATCACTGTGGAGGCAGAGGACCCGCCAGAGCGTTTGCTTTTAGAGACTAGAATTAGCAAAGAAGATGGATTCCAAAAACAACAAGGTATACGCGACTATGAGATTGGTGACAACATTACGGCTGACAGCCAGCACCAGATACCCTAATTGTGTGGACGGAGCCTATAAACGGTATTGATATGGCGCTCAGTTTCCAGGAAGCTGAAGGTTGTGCGGCGATATGGTATGTTTCCTCACGTCTCCGGGTGTTGCAAAAGTAAATCTCTCAAATTTGATCGTAATAGTCTAACTTTGTTGCGAATCATTAGGAAGTTCGTAAATTCTGTTCAGCAACATCTCACCGCGAATGGTGGACCTGGTTAGTCATTAATACCTCTTTAGCCGAGGATATGAGGTATTTCTGGATGGGGACTGACAGCTCTATACATGACAGAAGACGCTTTATCGGATGATATTCCAAACGATGCTATTCAAAATCCTGTCTCACTCCCACAACCAGAGCTTGGCAACCTGAAAGAGGTAGAAGAACAAATGCGAGCATACAGTAACACACAGGCTGGTCGCGACGGATTAACGACATTCATCATTACCGTAGATTACATTGCCAAATTGACACCGCTGGTTCAGATGGCAGAAGACCTCGAAAGTGTACATGATCTCCATAGGTTGTGCAATATCATGAAGATCATGATACTGTTGAACGACACGGCAATCATTGAGCATGCGGTCGAGGACGAGATGATACTTGGCGTCGTCGGCGCGTTGGAATATGACCCAGACTTCCCAAGCCACAAGGCAAACCACCGACAATGGTTATCCAACGAACTGCGGTATAAGGAAGTTGTGCGGATCGATAACGAAGAAGTTAGGAAGAAAATCCACAAAACATATCGACTTCAGTACCTCAAGGACGTTGTCCTGGCTCGGATCCTGGACGATCCTACGTTCTCTGTGCTCAATTCCCTAATTTTCTTCAATCAGGTTGATATACTTCAGCATTTACAAGGAAGCCCTACGTTTCTCAAGGAGTTGTTCGCTATATTCTCACCCCAAGAGCTCGACCAAAAGCGCAAGAAGGATGCAGTTCTCTTTATTCAGCAATGCTGTGCGATCGCCAAGAATTTGCAGCCGCCAGCGCGTCAGACACTATACACTAGTTTCCTTGGTCAGGGGTTGCTCTCTGTCATCAACTTCGCACTAAGACATAGCGATGTTGGTGTTCGTGTTGGGGCGACAGATGTCTTGGTGTCAATGATTGACCACGATCCTTTGCTGATTCGGCAGACTATCTTTCGTCAGATAAATGAGAAACAAACCCCTCTAACCGACTCTCTTATCGACCTCTTACTTGTTGAAGTGGATCTAGGGGTCAAGGCTCAGATAGCAGATGCAATTAAGGTGCTCCTTGATCCAGGGTCACAGTCTGCCCCTCTAGACGGATTGGCCAAAGCAAGCGGCGAATTCGCTTCACGTGCGAGGCCGCAAACTGATCCTCAACAAGAAATATTTCTTGTCAATTTCTACGAGGAGTCGGCGAAGCGGCTATTTAAACCCTTGATGGACCTAAAGGGTCGCGACAACATGGAGTTCTCCGTGCAGGAAGTTTCTCTGTTCGTTCATCTGATTGAGATATTGTGTTTCTTCATCCGTCAGCATCAACACCGGAGCAAGTACTTTGTACTTACTGAGAATCTCAGTCAGCGCATAGCTCAGTTGCTCAGCTGCCCAGAGAAGCATCTTAAGCTTAGTAAGTTCGAGTGCACATAAAGGAGAACCGGTGCTGACTTGATCAACAGCTGCGTTGAAGTTCTTCCGTAACTTGGTTAACCTGCAAGACGAATTTTACAATCAACAAATGATGCAAGAACATCTCTTCGAACCAATATTGAACGTAGTGTATGAGACCATGCCCAGAGATAATCTGCTGAACTCGGCATGTTTGGAACTTTTTGACTTTATCAGAAGGGAGAATGTGAAAGTCTTAGTCAACCATTTGGTCGAAAACTACCGTGAAAAACTCAAGGACATCGTTTATGTCGACACATTCACAAGTCTGATCCTGAAATACGATCAAATGCAAGGTTACTCGGCCAACATGGATACATCTTTCATTGACACCGAAGAGGATACTCCCGGAAGATCTCAAGTTAGTGGCGGTCGAAGGTGGCAAGGTGTGAAGGACTTGGATGCAGCAGAAGAAGAATATTTCAACACTTCGGATGATGAGGACGAAAAGTCTGAGATGACCGGAAAGACGTCCGGGAGCCGTCCGGCAATTAATGGTGCATCTCCAGGATCTAAGCCCCTCGTTGACTATCCCTCAGACGAGGAAGGCGAGATGATGGACACAGAAATGTCTGCTGTGGTCCTGCCAGACAAAGCTAAGACGGAAGGAGCCGTGAAAGCTAAGGAAGAAGTGGTCGATGGAACTCCATCGAGCCCAACGCCACCATTAGAGCGACTTTCGGAGAAGCGAAGAAGAGAAGAGGATGAAGAAGACGAATTGGGGAAGCTTTCCCACCAGCAACCAAAGCGGAGGAGTTCAACAAGCTCCACCAGTTCAGTCAGCTCCGTTTCGCCTAATGCCTCAAACGTTATCCGAAGAAAGAAAAGTTTCACTAGCACCAGAGATACGACAGGAACGACTCCGCGAAAGATTGCCATCAGCCTAGCCCCCGCCATCAAAAGCGGTGGCGAAGGCAACAAAGGCGCCGAAGACGGCAGCTGAAGAGCTGTACCGATAGACCAGTACTCAATTTACCCAACAAATTACGACAGCCCCCGGGGGAGGCTTGCCTGGCGTTTAACGGAATGCGGTCTAGGCCTTGACTGTGGGCCGAAAGTGCAGTGCTTGCTGCTTGCTCTTACTAAATCAGGAAGGGATACGAAGATGTAGATAACGGCTTTTCTATTTGTTTTGACATGAGAGATGTGACCGCCAGATGGGATTTCTCGATACGGAGATATGGGGTCACGTGTGCGGACTGAAATGCAATGGCATCTGATGACATTGGTTGCTATAGGTACTCTTTACATCATAGATCTGCGATGGCAAGGTCGCTGTTCGCGAGGCATCCTTATGGTTGTGCCTCGTCATCATGAGAATCCGATGATCAGCTATATTGTACTTTTGCTACTGACTTTTGTAATTTGTCTCTGCTGTTGAACTGTGATTTTATTCTAGTACTGTCAACCAAATCATGCAAAGCCTATCCCAAAACGTCTACAAGATCAGGAATCGCTACTCCACTGACCCCGGACCCAAGCTCATCCTCGCAACCTGCTCCGCAACTCCCCCTTGCCCGTCACGCTCTGCACTCAGCGATGGTCTGAGGCCGACCATCGCTGTGCCTTCACTGACGGGCCGCGCCGTCGCCGCATCCTCAGCCAAGGCGTCATGCTCCTCAGTCCCGTCTGTAACCGCGCTCTTGCCTGGAAAATAATCAGCATCTTTCTGGCGCGTTCCTTTCTCGTGGCGCGGAGACGCCGCTCCTTTCCCTGCGATCGCTTCGGTCCAATTCCAGCCACCGCCTGAAGTACATTTCGGAGGTGGAGGTTGGCTTGGCTCTGCGTCGCTGTCGCCTTCACTGTCCATGAAATCACCATCACTCCACTGCGCCGAGTCTTGTCTTTCCTTCATTGTGGG
>Ga0335072_10017584_pt1 | contig 10107 bp, 8 predicted proteins | sample Lox_Sample_21_FD_206725 | JGI IMG/M metagenome (GOLD analysis project Ga0335072, IMG submission 206725) | Soil microbial communities from Loxahatchee National Wildlife Refuge, Florida, United States - Lox_Sample_2.1 | ecosystem: Environmental > Terrestrial > Soil > Wetlands | place: USA: Florida...
GAGCCGAGCGGGATCATCGACCGGTCGAGGGCCACGTCCAGGTCCGACAGCCGGCGCAGGTAGCGGAGCATGGCGGTCTCGCTGCGATGGGCGCTGAAGACCGGGTGGGTCAGGAACTTGGAGGTCCGCTTGAGCGGCTCGGGGATAACGTCCTCGTCCGCCTCGGTCAGCTCGACGTCGGCGGCGTCGAGGCCGCTGCCGACCCGCGAGGCGCCGACCAGCGCGGCCACCACGTCCCGCAGGTGCTGCGGGGTAGTGGTCTCGTCGCAGGCGACCTGGACGGTGCCGCCGCCCGCCTCGCACAGGTTGTAGCCGGCGTCCTTGGCCCGCAGCAGCGCCGCCCGCGCCTCGGTCGGACCGGGGAGCTGGACGCTGATCGTGTCGAAGGCGTAGCCGCGGCTGGTCAGCAGCCCGTAGCTCTTGAGGGTGGCGGCCAGCGTCATCGCGCTGCGGTGCGCGTGCCGGGCGATCGCGGTCAGGCCGTCCGGGCCGTGGTACACCGCGTACATGGAGGCGGCCACGGCCAGCAGGACCTGGGCGGTGCAGATGTTGCTGGTGGCCTTCTCTCGGCGGATGTGCTGCTCGCGGGCCTGCAGGGCGAGCCGCAGAGCCTGGCCGCCGTCGGCGTCGACCGAGACGCCGACCAGGCGGCCGGGCAGCTGCCGCTTGAGGTCCTCGCGGACGGCCATGTAGGCGGCGTGCGGGCCGCCGAACATCATCGGGACGCCGAACCGCTGGGTGGTGCCGATCGCGATGTCGGCGCCCAGCTCGCCCGGGGCCTTGAGCATGGTCAGCGCGAGCACGTCGGCGGCGACGGCGACGGTGGCCTTGACGGCGTGCGCGGCCTCGATGACCGGGGCCAGGTCGCGGACCTCGCCGGACGCGCCCGGGTACTGCAGCAGGACGCCGAAGACGCCGGCGAAGTCGGTCTCGGCCGTGACCGGGGCCACCCGCAGCTCGATGCCCAGTGGCTCGGCCCGGGTGCGGAGCACGTCGAGGGTCTGCGGGAGGCAGTCGGCGTCGGCCAGGAAGGTGGCGCCCGCCTTCGGGCCCGCGGCCCGGCGGGCGAGGGTCATCGCCTCGGCGGCGGCCGAGGCCTCGTCGAGCAGCGACGCGTTGGCGACCGGGAGCGCGGTCAGGTCGCAGATCATGGTCTGGAAGTTGAGCAGCGCCTCGAGGCGGCCCTGGGAGATCTCCGGCTGGTACGGCGTGTACGCGGTGTACCAGGCCGGGTTCTCGAGCACGTTCCTGCGGATCACCGCGGGGGTGTTGGTGGCGTAGTAGCCGAGGCCGATCATCGACACCCGCACCGTGTTGCGGGCGGCCAGCCGACGAAGGTCGGCCAGGACCTGGGTCTCGGTCCGGGCGGCGGGCAGCTGCGCCAGCGCGGGGGCGGCCTGCGACCCGTCGGGAATCTCGTCCGGCAGCGCGCCCTTGATCAGGTCGTCGAGCGTCTCGTAGCCGAGGGTGGCGAGCATGGCCCGCTGGTCGTCGCTGGACGGGCCGATGTGCCTGGTCGCGAACGGATCAGAAACGGACAAATCACCCTGCATGGAGCCTCCCCAGCCCTGACTCCCCATCTGTCACCCATCGGCTCCAGATTTGCCTGTCCGATCGGTCCTTGGTGCCTGAGAGGTTCTGGGGAACGCTTTGCCCCTTCGGCGCCCTGCCCATGGTGCGGCAAGGACTCTCCCGACCGGATAACTGGCACCTGTAGTGTACCGCGACCACTAAATAATGGCTGCCCGTTCGTGGCCCGTCGCCAAAATGATCGGTTAGCCGGTCTTCCTGGCCGCGCGGCGGCTGGCAAGCTCATCGGCGTTGCCGCCGCTGTCGACGATCAGGCCGTCCTCGGCGCGGACGGCCGGCAGCTCGGCGAGCTCGCCCGCGACCTCCTGCCAGACCCGGCCGAGGGCGATCCCGAAGACCCCCTGGCCGCCCGCGAGCAGGTCGTAGACCTCGTCCGGGGAGGTGCACTCGTAGACGCTGACGCCGTCGCTCATGAGCGTGACCTGGGCCAGGTCGTCGGCGCCGCGATCGCGCAGGTGCTGCACCGCCGCCCGGATTTGCTGCAGCGAGATCCCCGAGTCGAGCAGTCGCTTGACCACCTTGAGCACGAGGATGTCGCGGAATCCGTAGAGCCGCTGGGAACCCGAGCCGTGCGCCGCGCGGACGCTGGGCTCGACGAGGCCGGTCCGCGCCCAGTAGTCGAGCTGGCGGTAGGTGATACCGGCCGCCGAGCAGGCCGTCGGGCCCCGGTAACCGATCTCCGGGTTACCGTCGAAGAGCGTGCCCTGCACAGCCTCGGACCCACCCCTTGTTACCGACACGGCCACCTCCTGTGACTACCCCCGGCACTTCGCACCGTAAGCCGTGCGGCCAGGCAGGTCAACGATCACGCCCGGCGAGTCGCGACAATCTGGGTGATAATCCGACCAGATCAGGCCGGCCGGCCCGGTCAGGCCGATCGGCCGAAGTCCTCCGGCGAGATGTGGTCGAGGAACTCGCGGAACTTCTCGACCTCATCCTCCTGCTCGTCCTGCTGGTCGGGGATGGCAACCCCGGCCTCGTCCAGGATCTCGTCGGTCGCGAAGATCGCGGCGCCGGTCCGCAGCGCCAGCGCGATCGAGTCCGACGGCCGCGCGCTGACCTCAGCCCCGTTGGAGAACACCAGGTCAGCGTAGAAGATCCCGTCCCGCAGCGAGGTGATGTTGACCGTGCGCAGCTGCACGTTGAGCACCTCGAGGACGTCCTTGAACAGATCATGGGTCAACGGCCGCAGCGACACCATCCCCTGCTGGGCGAACGCGATCGCCGTGGCCTCGACCGCCCCAATCCAGATAGGCAGGTAACGATCACCCTGCTGCTCTTTGAGCAGGACAATCGGGCTGTTGGACGGCATCTCGACACGGACGCCGACGACCTCCATCCGCCGCACTGGAGCTCCGTCCTCGTACGCGCTCAGCGACGTCGAGCGACGCTAAGCGAACCGAACCATCTTCTGCCAAACTACACCCGTTATCGCCCGGAAGCCGAGCGCAGCCCCGGGGCGTCCCTGGGCTCTCCGATCGGTGTACCCGCGACCGGGGACTGTGATGCCAGACCGGCTTCGGTTAGTCCGTCCTCCACCAGCGTCGCGTGCAGCCGGGCGATATGCCCGGCAATGTCATGAGCCGCGAGCAGCGCGGGCTCGCGGCTGCCCTTCTGCCTGGTGAGCGGCGCCACCGCCTGCTCGACCAGGGACACCTCGCGCTCGGCGGCGGCCTTGATCGCCCGCAGGTGCCGCGGCTCGATGCCGTACTCGGCCAGCTGGACGGCCGCGCGAACGACCGACAGCGCCTGGGTTCCGTAGGCCCGCGCGCGGCGGACCAGGCCGTAGTCCTCGAGCTCGGCCAGCAGCCCCTCGGCCGCGCGGGCGGCGGCGAGCAGCTCGCTGCGGGTCATCGAGACGGCCGGCGCCGGGCCGGCGCCGGCGTCGGCGGTCACTCCGTCAACGACCTCGAGGCGTTCCCTGATCACCCGCAGCGGCAGGTACTCGTCGCGCTGCGCGGTGAGGATGAAGCGGAGCCGCTCGATGTCGGCGACCGCGAACCGCCGGTACCCGGACGAGGACCGCAGCGGCTGGATCAGCCCCTCCGACTCAAGGAACCGGATCTTGGATGGGCTGATGTCAGGGAACTCAACGCGGAGCTCATCGAGCACTTGGCCGATGCTGACACCGGCCCTGGTCATGCGTAGTCCTGCGCTCCGAGTCCGCCGCGCCTGCCGACCTCGGGACTGCGGGTCATGAACAGCAGCCGGAACTTGCCGATCTGTACCTCGTCGCCCCCGAACAACTCGGCCTCCTCGATCCGCTCGCGGTTCACGTAAGTGCCGTTCAGGCTACCAACGTCACGCACCGTGAAGCGGTCGCCATGCCGGTAGAACTCGGCATGGCGTCGGGAAACTGTCACGTCGTCGAGGAAGATATCGCTGTCGGGGTGCCGCCCGGCCGACGTGAAGTCGCTGTCGAGCAGGAACCGGGAGCCCTCGTTGGGACCCCGCAGGACGACCAGCAGCGCCGTGCCGAGCGGGAGCGAGTCGGCGGCCGAGAAGTCGGGCGACGGCTCGTCGTAGTACTCGGGCTCGCCGCCGACCGGGGCGATGATCGACGTGGTGTCGCCGGGGCGCTCGTACCCGGCGGCCGGCACCGCGCTGAAGCTGCCGGTGGGGTTGGCGCGGCTGAGCGGCGCACCGCAGTTAGAGCAGTACCGAGAGCTTTCCGGGTTGGGCCGACCGCACCGCCCGCAATACATACCAGCCATGGCTCCGTCCGGCCTCCCCTCTTCCTGCATGGTACCTTCCCGGACCATCCCGTCCGGGGCTGTTGCCAAAGGTACCTGTGGGGAATCCCGCTGGTCCACGCGCCACGCGAACAGCCAGCGCAGGCCGCTTCTTGGCACGCCATCTTGTGCCTGACGTTTCCGCCACACGGCCGTCTCACCTCCGGGTCACGCGCACGGCGCAAGGACGCGGTGCAGGCCTGGCAGGTTATCGGGCTTGAGGGAAACCGACAACCGTGCCATGCATCGCGAAAAGGTACGTCTGCGTAGTTAACAAACATTACCGTAACTGGCTTCCCCGATCCGCCCGAGGCGAACACGATAACTGAGGGTCGGCCACGGCGACGCTAACCCTCGGCCTGCTCCACGATCCCGGCCCACTCGTCGATCAGGTACTGGGCGGAGTCGGCGTCGGCGCCCTCGGCCCACAGATGGGTCACCGCGTCGGCCGGGTCGGGCAGCACCAGCACCCAGCCGTGGTCGGCGTCGACGATCCGCACCCCGTCGGTGGTGTCGACCGGCCGGTTGCCCGCCGCCTCCATCACCGTCCGCATGACCGACCCCTTGGCCGCCCACGGCGTCGGCACCGACCGCCGCATCAGGTGCGCCTGCGGGATCCGCGCGTCGATCTGGCTGAGCGTCAGCCGGGTCCGCGCGACCAGCCCGAGCAGCCGGACGAAGGCCGCGATCCCGTCCACGGTCCGGCCGAACTCGGGCACCACGAACCCGCCGCGCCCGTCGGCGGCGAAGATCACCTCGTCGGCGGCGGCCGCGTCGGTCAGCGCGTCGAGCGAGGTCGGCGTCCAGGTGACCTGCACGCCGTGGAACCGGCAGACCTGCTCGGCGACCCGGGTGGTGGTCACCGGCAGCGCCACCCGGCCGCCCCGCCGCTCGGCCGCCACCAGGTCAAGCACCACCAGCAGCGCCCGCTCGTCGCTGACCAGCGCGCCCTTCTCGTCGACGAGGTGGATGCGCTCGCCGACGGGGTCGAACCGGACGCCGAAGGCCGCCCGCGACGACGAGACGACCTCGGCCAGCCGCTGCATCCCGGCCCGGTTCTGGGCCACCGTCTGGGTGGGGGTCACCTCGTCGAGCCGGTTGTTGAGGGTGTGCACCTCGACCCCGATCCCGCCCAGCAGGGTCGGCAGCACCAGCGACACGGTGCCGCCGGCGCAGTCCGCCACCACCTTCAGATCGGCCCCGTTGACGCCGGTCAGGTCCGCGCACCGGAGCAGCTCGTGGGTGTACAGCTCGACCACCCGGGGCGGGTAGCTGAGCTCGGCGATCTCGCCCGGGAAGGCGCGCCGGAACTCCTGCCGGGAGAAGACCCGCTCGAGCTTGCGCTGCGCCCCCTGGGAGAGCTCGGCCCCGCGCTCGTCGAGGAAGATGATGTCGATCGACTGGCTGTCGCCGGGCGTGGTCCGCAGCGCGATCCCGCCGCTGTACTTGCGCCGGGCGGTCTCGAACCGGGCGACCGGCAGCGGCAGCGCCTCCAGGTCCATCACGTTGATGGCCGAGGCGTTGAGCGCCCCCTGCATGGCGCGCTTGAGGGTGCGGGCGGCCCGCGACACGTCGCGGGAGGTGGTGACCGTCGACCCCTTCTGCAGCGTGGTCGCGTAGGCCGACGCCAGCCGGACCGCCAGCTCGGGGGTGACCTCCACGTTGATCAGGCCGGACACGCCGCGCTGCCCGAACAGCGTCCGCTGGCCGCGCGACTCCCAGATCACCGAGGTGTTGACGACCGCGCCGGCCTCGATGGTCTTGAACGGGTAGACCTTCACCCCGGCCGAGATGTAGGCCTCGGGCTCGATGACGCACTCGTCGCCGACGACCGCGGTCTCCTCGATCCTGGCCCGGCGCATCACGTCGGTGTTCTTGCCGACCACGCAGCCGCGCAGGGTGACCCCCTGGCCGACGAAGACCCGGTTGTGCACCACCGCCCGGTGCACGAACGCGCCCTCCTTGACCACCACGTTGGCGCCGATCACGCTGTACTCGCGCAGGTGCGCGCCCGCCTCGATCTTGGCGTACTCGCCGATCGCGACCGGGCCGGTCAGCACCGCGTCCGGGTCGACCTCGGCGCCCTCGGCGACCCAGACGCCGGGCGAGAGCTCGAACCCGGCGATGTCGGCGTCGACCTTGCCGTTGAGCACGTCCGCCTGCGCCTTGAGGTACGACTCGAGCGTGCCGACGTCCTCCCAGTACTTGTCCGACACGTAGCCGTAGATCGGGGCGCCGCGCTGCAGCAGCTTCGGGAACACGTCGTGCGACCAGTCGACCGACTCCTTGGCGGAGACCTCGGCGAGGACCTCGGGCTCCATGATGTAGACGCCGGTGTTGACCGTGTCGGAGAACACCTGCCCCCAGGTCGGCTTCTCGAGGAACCGCTGGATCCGGCCGTCCTCGTCGGCGATGACGATGCCGAACTCGAGCGGGTCGGGCACCCGGGTGAGGCCCACCGTGACCAGCGCGCCGTTGTCCTTGTGGAACCGGACCATCTCGGTCAGGTCCATGTCGGTCAGCGCGTCACCGGAGATGACCAGGAACGTGTCGTCCTTCAGCGCGTCCTCGGCGTTCTTGACCGAGCCGGCCGTGCCGAGCGGGGTCTCCTCCGTCGCGTACTGCAGCGACATGCCGACGTCCTCGCCGTCGCCGAAGTAGTTCCGCACCAGCGCCGCCAGGAACTGGACGGTGACGACCGTCTCCTCCAGCCCGTGCCGCTTCAGCAGCCGGAGCACGTGCTCCATGATCGGCCGGTTCACCACCGGCAGCAGCGGCTTGGGCTGGTTGGCGGTCATCGGGCGGAGCCTGGTGCCCTCGCCGCCTGCCATCACGACGGCCTTCACGAGGTGGCCGCTCCTTTCACGAGGTCTCTGATCTCGCTCAGGTAGAGCAGGGCCGCCCACCAGTAGAGTGCGACCCCCCAGACGGTAAAGGCCCAGGCGATGGTACGGATGACCTCGGACGTGATGCCACCGTGGGCGCCGAGGAAGAGCAGCGGGAACCCGTACATCAGGCAGAGCGTGGCCGCCTTGCCGACGAAGCTCACCTGCAGCGCGCCGTAGTCGGTGCGCTGCCGCAGCACCACCAGCGCCAGCGCCACGCACGCCTCCCGGCCGACGATGGCGGCGAACAGCCACCACGGGATGATCCCGCGGATGGCGAGCGCGATGATCGTGGCGCCGATGTAGAGCCGGTCGGCGGCCGGGTCAAGCAGCTGCCCGAGCCTGCTCGTCTGATTGAGCATCCGGGCCAGCTTCCCGTCCAGCCAGTCGCTAATCCCGGCCAGGCCGAGCAGCGCGGCCGCGATGATGTCGCCGGTGGCGCTGCGCGGCCCGAGGACGAGCCAGAGAAACACGGGAACGCCGGCGAGCCGGGCGGCGCTCAGCGCGTTCGGCCAGGTTAGTATCCGGTCTCCCACGCTGCGATCGTAATTGAACACGTTCCGATCACCCACTTCGGGTGGCGCCTCGAGCGGCGCATCGCGGGCACATAATCTCCGGGCGGCGCAGTCGCCGACTGCCTCTGGAGTTCGCTGCCGTCACCTCTTCCGCAAAATTCACGGGGAAAGTACCCCAGCGTGACCATCAATCCCGGAAGAGTAACCATCCGCGTTGAGAAATTAACTTCACGTTACCCAGAATGCAGGTGAGGTGCTCCCCCGCTCGCCCCTCGGCCCGCCGGCCGGGGCGCGCCCGTTGGCTCGCGGGGAGCATCCGCTCCCCCATAGGAGGCTAATCCCGCTAAGGCACACCCTGGCACTAACTGGCCTGTTGACCCTATCCTGAATCTTGTTCGGCATTGCTGAATGACATGAGCGGACAGGTGTCATGATCCAGTCGGTGCAGCGCGCTGCCCAGATCCTCGACGTCCTCGGCTCAGGCACGCCCCGACTCGGCGTCACCGAGATCGCCGACCGGCTCGGCCTGGCCAAGCCGACCGTGCACGGCCTGCTGCGCACGCTCGAGGCGCACGCGCTGGTCGCCCAGGACCAGACCACCGGCAAGTACAGCCTCGGACCCGGGGTGCTGCAGCTCGGCAACGCGTACCTGGACGGCTCCGACCTGCGGGCGCGGTCGCAGCGCTGGGCCGAGGGGCTGGCCCAGCAGGCGAAGGAGGCGGTCTGGATCGCCACCCTGTCCGGCGGCCGGGTCATCGTGCTGCACCACGTGTTCCGGCCCGACAACACCGTGCAGATCCTCGAGGTCGGCGCGGCGATCCCGTGGCACGCGTGCGCGCTCGGCCACGCGATCGTGGCCTTCCTGCCGGCCGGGCAGCGGGCCCAGGCGCTCGGCGCGGCCCTGCCCCCGCTGACCGGGCGGACCAAGGTCACCCGGGCCGCCCTCACCCGGGCGCTGGCCCAGGTGCGGGGGGCCGGCTACGCGGTCGAGAACGAGGAGGCCACCATCGGCGACGCCGGCATCGCGGCGCCCATCCTCGGCCGTGACGATCTGGTCGCGGGCGCGGTCGGCATCGTCGGCTCGGCCGAGCGGCTGCTCGCCCCCGGCACCAGGAACGACCTGGTGCGCGCGGTCGTCGCGGCCGCCCGCGCGATCTCCCGCGACCTCGGCGCGGGCCGGGGCGGCGTCGCCGCGTTCGCGCTGCTCTAGCCGCGGGCGGCCCGGAGCCCCTGGGGCCAGCCGGGCGCAGAGGTCCGCCTCCGCGCCCGGCCAGCCTCCGGCCCTCCCCCTCCTAGGGCCGCCCTTGGTCCCCGTCAGCTCGTGGTCTTGAGACATTAAGTCTAATGTCTCAGATAGGATATTTTGCGCGATAGTGTTGCAATTGAGAAACACATCTTCGCGGTTCACAACTCAGAGTTCAGACGCAGTCACGGCGAGGGGTGAGGAACGGCCATGATGGCCCGGCCGGAGCGTGTCCCGGCGGAAGAGGTCAGGAAGCGGATGCTGGACGCCGGCCGCGAGCTGGCGATCGAGGCGGGGGCGGCGCTCACCATCGAGCACCTGCGGCTCGAGGAGGTCATCCAGCGGGCGCGGGTGCCGCGGAGCTCGGTCTACCGGCTCTGGTCGTACCGCGATGAGTACATCGACGACCTGCTCTGCTACCTCGCGGGAGCGGGCTCGCTGTTCGGCAACCGCCCGGTGTTCGACCCGGAGACCTTCGCTATCGCGAGCAAGGTCCTGGCCGACAACCGGCACCTGCTCGCCAGCGGCGACGGCCGCCGGGCGCTGCTGCGGGAGGTCGTGCGGCTGACCACGACCCGCAACTACCAGGCGCTGTCGGAGTCGGCGCCGTGGCGGCTGCACATGGCGCTGATCGCCACGCTCGGCTCGACCCGCAGCGGCGAGGCGCGCCAGCAGATCGCGGCCGCCCTCGAGGAGGCGCAGCTGCAGTCCCGGCAGTCGATGGTCGCGCTGTTCGACTACCTGATGGGGGAGATCGGCCTGCGGCTGCGCGACCCGGCGGCCTGGTCGACCGAGCACCTGCAGCTCGCCGGGGGCCTGCTCATGCAGTCGCTGGCGCTGCGCAACCTCCAGGTCCGGGCGGCCGACGGCGCGTCCGAGGCGTCCGCCGTCGACGCGCTGCTCAACGCGCCGCTGCCCGGCCCCGGCCTGACCGGCCAGACGGCCGAGTGGACCCTGGTCAGCCACGCCTACCTGGGCCTGGTCGACGCCTTCGTCGAACTCGACCCGGACTTCACCCCGCCACCGCTGGTCGGCTAGCGCTCGCCCCGCGACAGGGCCATCACCCGGTCGCTGAGCACGGCCACCCCCGGAGTCGGCTCCGCCTCGTAGTAGCCCGGCTTGCGCTTCCTGAGCAACCCGGG
>Ga0335072_10017585_pt1 | contig 10106 bp, 6 predicted proteins | sample Lox_Sample_21_FD_206725 | JGI IMG/M metagenome (GOLD analysis project Ga0335072, IMG submission 206725) | Soil microbial communities from Loxahatchee National Wildlife Refuge, Florida, United States - Lox_Sample_2.1 | ecosystem: Environmental > Terrestrial > Soil > Wetlands | place: USA: Florida...
ACTCGCCCGGCGGCCTCGCGGGCGCGGGCCGCCGTATCCTTTCCGGCGGCTTCCCCCGCCGCCTGGTGCAGGGTGGCGCGGTCCTGCTCCGTATTGTCCGGCCGGGAGAGTTCAGCGATGGCCAGCGCCACGGCCGCCTCCCGGGCCCCTTCGGCTGGAAGGGCCTCGACCGCGCGCTGGAACGGCGACTTCTGGTTACCCTGGCCGTAGGACGTGAAGTTCTTCCGCACCCGGTCGTCCGGGGCCTGGCGTACCGGCCGGACGTTGACGAACCTGAACACCTCGTCGGCTGCCATTGCTGATCCCTCCCAAGGCTAAGAACCTGGCTGACTCAGGCCCCGGCTCACTCAGGCCCCGACATCGGGGCCGGCCGGTACGCCTGGCGCGCCTCTCGGCGGAGCTTGCGGCCCTGGAGGATGATGCGCTCGAGGTCCTTGAGCGGGATCTCCACCGGGGTGTGGTGTTTGAGCGGTGGCTGTGACTGCTGATCCTTGGGATCCTCGATGCCGCGGAAGACCTGCCATCCCTTGTCGAACACGGCCTGGAACCAGATCGGCTCGTCGGTCGGGGCGACGAGGTACACGACGCGGAGCCGCTGCTGTGGGATGAGGATCCGCAGGCCCTCCTTGAAGGCGTAATTCGGCGATGTGACCGGCACGCCCCAGGCGTTGTTGCGCAGGATGGTGTTGATCGCCTCTTGCGCCCGGGCGAGCGGCAGCCCGGCGGTGCTGAAGTTGGCGTCGGCGATAGACCGCCAGGTGAACAGGTCGGGCCGGATGGCGGTCGGCCGGTACATCGCCTCGAGGGAGAACCGGGGGTCCTGCGCCTTGAGCTGTTCCTTCCAGCGCACCGTGTGGACGACGGTCACCTGAGCCCAGCCGCGGATCTCGCGGGCCGAACCGGCCTTCGGCACGCCCGGGTTGCGCAGGAAGTACTCCAGGAGCTCCAGCCAGTCGACGTACCCCGACTCGGGCTTGTCCTTCCAGCGCAGCAGCGTCGTGACGATCCACCAGTGGACGGCCGTCGCGCATTCCTTCGCGGGTTTGAAGAACGGTTCCCGCCCGTGGTCCTTCGCCATCAGCGAGTGGCATCCGATCCGTCCCGCGCCGATGGCATCGTAGAACCTCTCCCGTGCGTAGAACTTAAGCGCGTCGACGGCGACCTCCTTCACCTTGTCCGGCAGCCACTCGAGCAACCACCCGATGGGGTCGCCGAAGAACCCGGTGAGTTCTTTGACGACGTGGTAGACGCTGTACGCCGTGCCGGCCGCCGCCGTCACCCGGGATCCTTCAACGAGCACGTCAAAGAACGTGGACTGGATGACGGAGGGTGCCTGCTTGAGGAACGTCGTCTGCTGCAGGATCTGCCGGGCAGCGTCCTCGGCCACGTGCGGCGCCAGGATCCGGTCGACGTCGCCGCCGTACTGCTTCTTCAGCTTCGCGGCCACCTCGTTGCCGGGGTCCTCGAACGCGCGCCTGGGGTCGGTGAGCAGGTCCAGGGCCTGGCGCATAGTCTGCTGGACCTGGAACTCGACCGTCCGCGGATCCTCGACCGCCTCCGCGGCCTGGCGGTAGAGCTCGTAGCCCTCGGCGTACGGGTCGCCGACGTCGAACAACCCGAACAGGTCATGCGATGCGTGCGCCAACGAGATCAGGGTGTCCTTGAAGTCGAAGAAACCCGTGACGACCCAGCCCTCGTCCTCATGCAGATGCCAGCCCGGCAACGGTACCGTGAGCTGCCGCTTTAGTCGCTTGGCGTAGGTCGTGTACGCCCGGTCCACCATCTCGATCCGGACCTGCGGCGGGAACGATCTGGCGAGGTAGGTCGGGCCGAGTCGCTTGTGCGCTAGCTCGCACCAGTTGGAGTGGGCGAAGAAGTCCTCGACCTGGTGCAGCGCATGACCGAGCTTGGCCAGGGTCAGGTACCACGCCGGGTCGTCGTCGCGGAAGCTCGACGAGAGTGCCTTACGCATCGCGATGTCGACCTCGGCGAGCAGCCCCGCGGTCATCTCCAGGTCGTCGCGCAGGTAGGAGTACAGATCCGGCTCGAGCCGCTCGCTGCGGTTCGGCGACCGGGTACCGGCCCGCTTGCCCGGCGCGACCCGGAACGGGATTCCGGGGTCTTGCCGCCCAGGGGCATAGAGCGGCGGGTCCTGCGGCGGCAACAGTTCCGGGCGGTCGACGTGCTCGTGCGGGTAGTACTGGGTGAACCGGCCGGGCAGGTCGGCGGCGGGGCTGGCACCGGACGCGCCGGGCGCGTCGCCGAGCTTGCCGAAGACCGTGAGGAAGCCGTTGAGATCCATCCTGGGGCTTCCGCCCGCTCCCGGATGGACGAACTTGAAGTATCCCTTGACGAGGAAGGCATCCCGGAGGAACTTCGCCAGCCGCGAGCCGCGCTCGTCTCCGCCCGCCGCACCGATGATATTGGTCAGCGCCTGGTGGAGCGCCTGCTTGGCGTCCTTGGCGGCCTGCTCGAGGTCCTTCTCGAGAGACTCCAGTGGCTTCCCCGCAGGCGTGCGCCGGAAGAACGTCGGGACTATCTGGTCGATGACATCGGTGGCGGTCTTCTTGAGGTCGTCGACGACCGAGTCCCCGGTCGCGCCGATCTTCGCTGATCCCATGGCGTACGCCACCGGGTCGACCACCTGGCTGACGTCGGTCAGCCAGTTGCCGAGGTACAGCGCGTCCAGGCTCAGCCGGTCCTGGCCGAACGCCGCCGCCAGCAGCGGGATCCCGGCGGTCCGCGCGACGTCCTCATGGCCTTCGGTGTTCATCGGAACTAAGCGCTTTCGCGGAACGTGGCTTCGATGTCAGGTGTCCTGACGGAGTTCCCGAGGTAGTTCACGGCCTTGACATAAAAGGTCAGGTGCACCGTAATCGTGTTCCCGGCCGCAGGAGGCGTTTGCGGAATCTTCTGGGTAAGATCCAGGCTCTGGAAAAGAATGCTCGATTCCGCGGTGGTCTCGCCAGCCTTTTTCTGCGGGCTGATACTGCTGAAGAGCGGTTCGCCTACCTCCTCCTGCGAAACCTCACATGTGCTCGCATCACAAGTGGTGGCCTCCACCGAAAGCCAGATGGCAAGGTCCTGGACGCCGCTCTCGGAATCTTTCGCGGATGCCGCCAGGTTGAGCTCCCCGGTCTTGACGCGAAGGGTCATGTTCTGGGAATTGCCAGAGTTGGTGCTGACCGCTGCGCTATCTCCTCCGGAAGCGGCGACGGCGACCTGAAGCGTAGCCTCCGGCGGCGTTCCGTCCGACTGCGGAATGGTAATGCCACCTGGGCTGGATCCGCCGCCCCGGCAGGCCGCCAAGCCCAAGGTGAGCATGATGACTGCTAACGCGCGGTTCAACATCGTGATCTCCCGGACGCGATATCGTGGCCCCTGAGTGCCAGACGCATACTTTTCAGAGAATGAGAAGCCCATGTCCTGCCTGGGCCTTGTACCTCTCCCCGTGTCTTCGCCCGGATAGGCGGGCATTCCGAGAACTCAAGCCGAAACGAAGCCTGTGTCGGCCAGTTGCAGAACATGTGGAGAAGGTGTGAAGATCCCCTCGATAGTCAGGCTTCTGTTAATACTGCAACGGGTGCGCCCAGAGAGCAGGAGGTGATCGTCTACCTGCCATGACCTGATCGGAAGTTCGTCGTCGCTGCAGGCGCAAGTCCGGTCCGGTAATTGCCAGGGAGCCCAGTAGAAGTCGGGCAGTGCGCAGGTGCGAGAGCCTGGTCATGTCTGCGTATTCCGTGAGCATCTATCGTGAACGTTTGGCAGTCTGCCGCTCGGATCTGCCTGGCTGAGGATCTTGGGTCGCGGTCCCGCTGGCGGAACTGATCTGTGCGCTGCGTCGCCCGTCGGTGTGCTCGTCCGGTGAGCCGGATCTCCGTCGTGGGCGATTGCCAGGTCAAGGCCGAGGGCGGCTACCGGGTCTTCGAGGGAGCCGTATCCGGGCGTTGCCGCGGGACTCCTGCCGCCTGCGTGTCCCCGGCCGTCGGGGCGGCCAGTCCAAGCTCGCGGGCGATGCGCGCGCCGAGGTCGGGGTCCACCTTGGCCCAGTACTCGTTGACCGCCCGTTCTTGGATGAAGCGCTCCACTCCCTGCCGCAGGTGCGAGGCGATGTTGGTGACCAGGTGCTCCTGATCGGTTGGCGTTAGCACGTTGCGGTAGAGCGTGCCGGGCTGGATGAAGTCGTCGTCGTCTTGGTGCGCCTCGTAGGCGGTGCGCCCGATATCGGCGGCCGCCACAGGCCAGCCCAGATCCTGGAAGCGCTGCGCGTCAGCCTTGGGCCCGCGGTAGCTGTTGGGTGCGTAGACGGCCTGGTTTCCGTTGTGGTGGTAGGCCATCGGGCCGTCTTTGCTGTAGCTGTGGACCTCGCTGACCGGGCGGTTGACCGGGAGCTGGTCGTAGTTGGGACCGATGCGGTAGCGGGCCGAGTCGCCGTAGGCGAACATCCGCCCCAGCACCATCCGGTCCGGGCTGGGCCCGATGCCCGGAACCATGTTCGACACCTCGAAGGCGACCTGGGTGACCTCGGCGAAGAAGTTCGCCGGGTTGCGGTCCAGGACCATCCGGCCAACCGGGATCGGCGGGTAGTCCCGTTGCGGCCAGACCTTGGTCAGGTCGAACGGGTTGAAGCGGTAGCCCGCCGCGTCCTCGAACGGCATGATCTGCATCTCCAGCCGCCAGGCCGGGTAGTCGTCGCGGGCGATCGCCTCCCACAGGTCGCGACGGTGGCAGTCCAGGTCTTCCGCGCGCATGGCCCTGGATTCGGCGTCGGTCATGTTCTGGATGCCTTGCTCGGTCTTGAAGTGGTACTTGACCCAGAACTTCTCACCCGCCGCGTTCTCCCACAGGTAGGTGCTGCTGGCATACCCGTGCATGTGCCGCCAGCTGCGCGGGGTCCCCCGATCGCTCATCAGCATCGTCACTTGGTGCGCCGACTCCGGGGACAGGGTCCAGAAGTCCCACTGCATGTTGTTGCTGCGCATGCCGGTATCAGGCATGCGTTCCTGGGAATGGATGAAGTCAGGGAACTTCATCGGGTCGCGTACGAAGAACACCGGCGTGTTGTTGCCAACGATGTCGTAGTTGCCCTCTTCGGTGTAGAGCTTCACGGCGAAGCCGCGCACGTCACGATCTGCGTCCGGGGCGCCTTCCTCGGCCGCCACGATCGAGAAGCGCACGAACAGCGGCGTGCGCTTGCCCACCTGGCTGAGGAAGGCCGCCTTGGTCCACTGGCCGCAGTCTGCGGTCACCTCGAAGTAACCGAAGGCGCCGCCGCCCTTGACGTGGTACACCCGATCGGGAATCCGCTCGCGCACAAAGTGCGCCAGCTTCTCATTCAGGTAGAAGTCTTGCAGCAGCACCGGACCCGTCTGGCCGGCGGTCAGCGCGTGCTCATCACTCGGTACCGGGATACCGGAATCGGTGGTCGTGTTGGGTGGCTGTTCAGTCATTTCCTGCTCTCCCCCCGAAGAGATGGTTGCGCCCGCCCCGACACGTAGCGGACCGCTGGTGCATGCTCCTTCATCGCGCCCATCCCGGCCTCGGCAGCAACGGTGATCGGCTCATCTCACCGGGGCTTAACCTCAGGCGCGGCCACTCGGGCGGTCATCGAGATGCACTTCGCCTGTGTTCCGGACAACGAAACAACCAATGCGGCGGCAGCATGGATTACGGTTGCGGCCGTCGCGTCTGTAAGACCGCCCCTCGTCGTATCAGCTTCAGTACCCCTTGCACTGGAGCATCACACACACCAGCAAACGGCCGGGGTTTATCCGGCCGTCAAGCGTTCGCTGAGACCGTCGGAGCGGCCCGGACGTCCAGAGGGATCGCCGCCGTGCCGTTTTCGGCTTGAAAGGTTTCAATGCCGCAAACGCGGAGAGTCGGGGGACTTACGCAGCGACGAACGGAAGTCCCGTATGGATCAGAGCACGCGGACGACGGACCTGAGCAGCCGGGCGCACTGGAAGAACACGATCCTGGCCGGCCTGGCCAACTACATCGACGCGGGGTCAATCGTCGCAGGCGCCGCCGGGCTGACGCTGTGGACCACCATGTTCCACCTCAGCTCGTCATACGTCGGGCTGATCGGGGCGATCAGCTCCAACGCGATCTCGGCCGGCGTCGGCGCTCTCATCGGCGGCAGGCTCTGCGACAAGCTGGGCCGCAAGAAGATCTACCAGTGGGACATGCTGTTCTACGCGTTCGGGCTGCTTTTCATCATCTTCGCGGCCTCGTCGTGGATGCTGCTTGCCGGCTACGTGATCGCGGGCCTGGCCGTGGGCGCCGACGTCCCGGCGTCCTGGACGCTGATCGCCGAGCTCGCGCCCGACGGCGCGCGCGGGAAGCACAGCGGCGTCGCCCAGGTCCTGTGGTACTGCGGCCCGGTTGTCGTGCTGCTGCTCAGCCTGGCACTGTCCCCGCTGGGCGTACTCGGCATCCGGATCGTGTTCGCCCACCTGTTCGTGCTCGCACTCTGCCTGTGGTTCGCCCGCCGCCGGATGAAGGAGTCCGAGATCTGGGTCGCGGCCGAGCGCGCCGTCCGCGAGCGCGCCGCGCGGGCCGGCGACGCGGCGGTCACGTCGTTCGGGCACGTGCGGGAACTGTTCAACAGGCGCAACGTCGGCGCGATGCTCTTCCTCATCGGCATGTACGGGATCTGGAACCTGTGGGCCGGGACGAACGGGTTCTTCCTGCCCTTCATCCTGCGCACGGTGGGCTCGGAGAGCCAGGCGATGAGCGTGACCATCCAGTGCGTGAGCTTCGCGGCCGGCATCGCCTCGATCTACTTCATCTTCATGCGCCTGGTGGACCGGGTGGACCAGAAGCTCCTGTTCGGCGCCGGCGCGCTGCTGCAGGTGATCGGCATGCTGCTGCTGTCCCTGTTCCGCCTGACCGAACCCGTCGCCCTCGGCTACGTGCTGCTCTGCGGGATCGGCGGCGGCTTCGGGCAGCAGTCGTTCTTCCAGCTGTGGAGCGGTGAGCTCTTCCCCACGCTGCTGCGCAGCACCGCGCAGGGGCTGATGTTCGCCGTGGTCAGGATCGGGCTCGGTTTCTGGAGCCTGTACGTCCCGACGCTCACCAAGAACGGGTTCTCGACGCTGGCCTGGATACTGACCGGCTTCGTCGCCTTCAGCGGCCTGATCGGCTTCATCTTCGCGCCGCGCAACGAGGGCAAGACGCTGGACGAGATCCAGCGGGAACGGCACGCCAGACCCGAGACCCGGTCGGCCGCGCCGGTCACCGGATGAGGCTGGCCAGCGCCGCGGCGGCCATCACCGCGGCGCCGGTCCACGCCGCCGTGGTGTAGGCCCCGTCCGCGGGGAACACGCCCCTCGCGGGGGTGCCCGCGGCCAGGATCAGGCCGCCGATCGCGCTGCCGAGCGAGAATCCGACGCTGCGCACGACCTGGTTGAAGCTCATCGCGCTCGACGTCTCGCCGTGCGGGGTGACCGCGAGGATGACCGACGGCATGGCGGCGGAGAAGCTGCCCACGCCGTAGCCGAGGATCGCCATCGCGAGCAGCAGTTCGGCGAGAGCCGACCGGGCGACCGCGAACAGCGCGAACGCGGCCAGCACCACGACCGCGCTCCCGGCCAGCAGCACCGGCGCGCCAATCCGGGTGCCCGCCGCCGACGTCACCTTGCCCGCGACGAAGCCGAACACCGAGAACGGGACCAGCACGAGCCCGGCGGCGAAGGTCGTCAGCGCGAAACCGTAGCCGGCCGAATGCGGCGTCTGCGCGTACCGGGTGATGAGGGTCAGCAGCAGGTACATGCCGATGCCCGCGACGAGCATGGCGGCGTTGGCGGACGCCACCGCCCGGTGCCCGAGCAGCCGGATATCCACGAGCGGGGCCGGCGTGCGCAACTCGTGCGCTGCCCAGGCGGCGAGCAGCACGACGCCGCCCGCGGTCACCGGCACGGCGATCGCCAGGTGCCGCCACACGCTCGTCTGGCTCACCACGACGAGCACCGCGAGCAGGCCGCCGGCCAGCAGCACCGCGCCGGGCACGTCGACTCGGGCGGCGCGGCCCGGTGGCGGCGGCGGGATGCTGCGCACCGCGGCGAGCAGCGCCACCACGGTGACGACCAGGCCCAGCCCGTACGCGGCGCGCACCCCGCCGAACTCGGTCAGCAGGCCGGCGAGCGGGTACCCGACGCCGATCCCGATGGTGGAGGCCACGGAGACCAGGGCGATCACGCCCGGCGACCGCTCGGCGTCCAGGTGGTCCCTGGCCACCGCCATCATCAGCGCGGTCAGCCCGAGGCCGGCGCCTTGCGCCGCCCGGCCCGCCAGCAAGAACCCGAACGACAGTGGCAGCACCGTGAGCACACTGCCGCCGGCGACGATCGCCAGCGTGGCGATGACCGTGCCGCGGCGGCGCGGGCCCGCGCCGAGCCGCCCGAGCACGGGCGTCGCGACCGCGCCGGACAGCAGCGTGACGGTCAGCGTCCACTGCGCGCTGGCCAGCGACACGTGGAACGTGGTGGCCACGCTGGTGATCAGCGGCGCGCCGAGGCTGCCGACGGCCGCCACGACCAGCGCGATGAATACGAGCGAAGGCACCAGCAGCCGCTGTCCGGCCGGGCGCCGCGCGAGGATCAGCATCAACTCGCCGCGGCGCCGGGAGCCCCGGGAGTCCAGGCAGGCCGGCCGACCAGGCAGTACACGTGTCCCGCGGGGTCGGTCAGCACTGTCCAGTGCGGGAACCCGGCGGTCACCCGCGCGCCGAGATCCGCATGCCAGGTCACCGCCGCCTCGCGGTCCGGGCAGCCGAAATCCAGGTGACCACGGACCCGCTGACCCGGCGCCGCGTCGTCGAGCCGCTGCAGCAGCAGCCGGACCGGCATCCCGGCACCCGCCGGCCCGGTCAGGTAGGCGTACCCCGGCACGGCCGCGTCCCGCGGCACCTGCCCGGTGAGCGCCGCCCAGAAGGCGCTCTCGCTGGCGAACAGCGCCGGCGGGATGTCCAGGCAGAGCGTGTCCACCCGGCTGGTTCCGCCGCCGCGACCCGGCTGCGGCGGCGGCACGGCACGCTCGCCCTCCCACCGGACCAGGCAGAACGTGAAGCCGCCCGGGCTGTCGGCGACGATCACCTCGCCCGCCTCCCGGTGCCGCACGGTGGCGCCCAGCGCGACCGCTCGCTCGGCCGCGTCGTCAAGAGCCGCCAGCGCCCCGCCCGCCGTATCGACATCGACGTGCAGGTCGAGGTGGTAGCCGCCGTCCCCGGCGAGCACCCGCTGCACCCGCAGGTACGCGTCCCCCGACGGCGGCAGCAGGGTGGCGAAATCGCCGCGTGGACCGCGGAACGGCGACAGGCCGTAGCCCGTCACCGTCCGCCAGAACGCGATCCCCGGCTCGAACTCCGCCGCGGGAAAATCCAGGAAGACCGTGAGCCACCGGAACGTCACGCCGTCAAGCATGCACCCTACCGGCAATTTTCTCCCCGCCCAGGTAGTGTGCTGTGCCATGAGGACGGTAGAGCCCGAGGTTTTCCTGGTCGCGCGGCCCGAGGCCGACTACGAGGCGATCACCGCTTACCTGCGCGAAGTCGGCGGGGAACGCTGGCTGGAGCGGCTGGACCGCGACCAGCTCGACGCCGACGCGCAGAACCTCGCCGAGTTCGCGGGCCGGATGTGCTACCGCTCCTGGGAGCCCGGCCTGAACCCGAACGTGAGCCGGATCCGCGCGGACCAGATCCAGTACCTGGAGAACATCCTGCGCAGCGGCCACGGTTCCGTCCTGGAGCACCTCAACTTCACCTTCGTGCTGCACAACGTCAGCCGCGTATTCAGCCACGAGCTGGTCAGGCACCGCGCGGGCACCGCGATCTCGCAGGAGTCGCTGCGCTTCGTCCGCCTCGAGGAACTGCCCTTCTGGTTCCCCGACTGGGCGCAGCAGGACCCCGAGCTGATGAAGCGAGCCACCGCCCTGCTGACGGAGATGGAGGCCTTCCAGCAGTGGATGGCCGGTCATTTCCGCCTCGACGACGAGGGCGTCCCCTTCCACGAGAAGAAGCACAAGACGTCGTTCATGCGCCGCTTCGCGCCGGACGGCGTGGCCACCGGGCTGGTGTGGACCGCGAACATCAGGGCGCTGCGGCACAC